>Ga0137383_10001209_pt1 | contig 15043 bp, 18 predicted proteins | sample SagtaG_19_FD_104817 | JGI IMG/M metagenome (GOLD analysis project Ga0137383, IMG submission 104817) | Vadose zone soil microbial communities from Sagehorn Ranch, Mendocino, California, USA - Sage2_R_40_16 metaG | ecosystem: Environmental > Terrestrial > Soil > Vadose zone | place: USA... | reverse complement strand
GACAGCCCCGCTCGAGCCCGCGCTCTCATAAGACGCTGCGGACAGTCTCCATCGTCGGCACGGGAAGTTATGTGCCCGAGAACGTTCTGACTAACGAGGACCTCTCGCGCATGGTCGATACCAGCGACGAGTGGATCACCACTCGCACCGGCATCAAGGAGCGCCGCATTGCCGCAAAGGACGAAAATACGAGCGACATGGCGGCGAAAGCAGCGCTGAATGCAATTGAGCAGGCGAAGATTTCGCCGAAAGAAATCGATCTCATCCTTGTGGCGACGGCCACGCCGGACATGCTTTTCCCGGCCACGGCCTGCTTCGTTCAGAAAAAGATCGGAGCGACGAACGCCGCCTGCCTCGACATTTCCGCAGCGTGCGCCGGCTTTATTTTCGGATTGGAAATCGCACAACAATTCATTACATCGCACACGTACGACACCGTTCTCGTGATCGGCGCAGACAAGTTGACATCAATCACCAACTGGACCGATCGCAATACGTGTGTGCTATTTGGCGACGGAGCCGGCGCGGCTGTCTTGCGCCACCGCGGCAGTCCTCATGGTGTAATAAGCACACACATCGGAAGCGACGGACAGTATACCAACATCCTGTTCATGCCGGGCGGCGGGTCGCGTTGCCCCATCACGCGTGAAAACGCGGACATGAACCTGGCCACCATCCATATGACCGGCAAGGAAGTGTACAAACAGGCTGTCATCGCGATGTTGAACGCGGCGAAAAAAGCCCTCGACCAGGCCGGGCTTTCCATCGAAGACATCGCCTGCGTCATTCCGCATCAGGCAAATTTGCGAATCATGGAGGCGATTGCGGATCGGCTCGGCATTTCACGGGACAAAATGTTCGTGAATCTCGATCGCTACGGCAACACATCCGCTGCCGCTGTAGCGATTGCGCTCGATGAAGCGAACCGCACCGGTCGAATCAAACGCGGCGATTACGTTCTGATGGTCGTGTTCGGCGGCGGCCTGACCTGGGCCAGTACGGTGATTGAGTGGTGAAGCCGGCCTCGCTTTAATCTGGAATCTCGGGTTCGACTAGTTTCGCCAGCTGAGCCAGCGATTCCTGCCAACCGAGATAGCATGCCTCGGCAGGAATCGCGCTGGGCACACCTTCCTGCACGATGTTCAAGTCAGTTCCGCAAGAAACCTTCCTCAACGTGATGGTCGTCTGCATTTCGCCCGCCAGATTCGGGTCATCGAATTTGTCGGTGTAGCGAATCCGTTCGTGCGGAGTCAATTCAACGTACGCCCCGCCGAAGGAATGACTCTTGCCCGTCGTGAAATTCGTGAACGACATTTTGTAAGTGCCGCCAACTTTGGCGTCAATCTTGTGCACCTTAGCGGTGAATCCGTTTGGCGGAAGCCATTTGGCCATCGCGTCCGGATCGAGAAAGGCCTTGTAAATTTTTTCGGGTGTCGCTCGGAGAACGCAGTGAAGTCGGATGGTGTTTGTGTGCATGGTTCGGATTCCTTTCGATTCAGGATGGTTTCTTTTTGTTCATGACTCTCATATCTACAACGAACCAGCGGAGCCGTTCCGGACAAATCGACTCGCGCCAGTAGTGAAATTCTTGTTTTATTCGCTACCTGGGAGCGGTGGATACTGCTCGAACTTCGGAATCGCCGGATCCATTTGGTCCCACGGTTGTGCGTCCGAAACGAAAATATCCATTTGCGGGTTGAACGCAGTGGGGTCGTCCAGGCTGCTCGCCAGCAGACCGACAAAGGGCGAATCTCCTTCTGCAAACTCTCCTCCAGTGATACGGGATCCACATTCAGGACAAAAACCGCGTTTATGTTTTCCACGCCTGATACTTGGTGTGAAGTTGTAGCGCAATTCTCCCTGTGTTACTCGAAGCGCATCCGCCGGAACCAGGAACGCGGGAGCATATCCACTCCCAGTGACATGCTGGCAATCGCGGCAATGGCATTTCAACATCAAGGTAGGTTCGGCCTTAATTTCGTAGCGAATTGCGCCGCACACGCACCCGCCAGTGATTGGTAGTTTCATGTTCATACTCTCTGGATGTTCGCCAACGTGATCAAAGATTTCGTTTTGATCTGTTTCATCTCCCAATGTAACTATTCTCCTCTCGGACCCAGAAACAGACCACCATTGACGTCGAGAGTCTGCCCCGTAATCCACCGCGCATCGTCGGAAGCGAAGAAGGCAACTGCATCGGCGATGTCGGCTGGACATCCGGGACGGCCAAGTGCTGTCATGCCCGCGACCCGCTCCACCGCTTTCGCGTCTTTGTCGCGGATGGAAGGATTCATGTCTGTGTCGGTAATCCCGGGAGAAATCGTATTTACGGTAATATTTCGAGACCCCAACGAGTTCGCCAGTGATCTGCCCAGCACATTGAGGGCACCTTTAGTCATCGAGTAAGCAGTCGCGGGTGTTGCGAACCAGGTGACTCCTGAGGAAATGTTGATGATCCGACCGCCATCGGGCATCAGCGGCAAGACGCGTTGAATAATGAAGAATGGCGCGCGCACGTTAATCGCGAAAATGCGGTCGAATTCCTCAGGAGTTGTTTGATCGGGCGATACCTGCGGAGCCACGGCTGCGTTGTTCACTAGAATGTCCAACGGCCGGCCGGTTAGTCCTTTCTCGAGTTGGCTGAACATCGTGTCGATATTTCCGTGCACACGGAGTTCCGCCTTCAAAAGAAACGCCTGCCCGCCTTCTTGTTCAATTCCCTTCAGTGTCTCGTTAGCAGCAGCGTCATTGCCGCCATAGTGAATCGCCACCAGAGCACCATCGGCCGCTAACCGCTGCACAATTGCGCGGCCGATGCCGCGGGAGGCCCCAGTGACCAAAGCGGTCTTTCCTTGAAGCGGATATTGCATAGTTCGTTTCCTTAAAATGTGCGTTTGGCTGTTCTCCCTACCGAGCTGGCGCAACATTGACGGAGATCGTTGCAAACGGGCCGAGACTCATACCGATGATCTGAAATCGAATGAAGTCGCCGACACCTTCCACCAGTTGGGCCCGCTCCAGCCCGCCGCAATCCACGCCGATGAATCCAAGTTCCTCAGCCAGCTCCTTCACAACGGACTTTGCTTGCGCGTCGTCAGAGCAGAGAAAGACCGAGACCCGTCGCCGCATCAATTCATCGCGATCGAGTTCAATGACCTGAGCCGCCATTGTGTTGAAAGCCTTGACTACCTGCGCGCCCGGCGCGTCGGCAGCGAGCTGTTCGGCGTGGGAGGGAATCGGCGTCGTGAAGTGAATACCTGGGCGATTGCCTGGATCGGGAAGGTCAAGCCCCAAGATAGCGCTGTTATTGCAGTCGATGACGATCTTACCAGCGAGCGCCTGCGGTTCTTTGAGCGCGCTCGAAGGAAAGTAATCCCGAATCGTGTAGAGAATTACATCACCGAATACTGCGGCGGCGTCAAAATCGCCGGTTTGCGCCGAGACGAAGCTATCGGCCGCAACAGCTTTAGCCTTTTTCACGTCTCGGGAGCCGAATAACACCTCGTGACCAGCGCGCGCCCAGCCTAGGCCGAGCGCCCGTCCCATATTTCCTGTGCCGACGATTCCGATTCTCATTCGATTATGGCTGTTTCGAACGCGTGTCCGACTCGATGGCCGCCTCTACTTTTTTCAGTGTTTCAGCGGATACGACAGCGTAAGCAAAATGGTCAACCAACCCCATGATCGCGTTTCTCGGGCCTGACTTCCAGTCGTCGCTGTCATAAAAAGCACCTTCGGACTTTTCTCCGTCTTCCAAATTTCTGAACCGGCGAATGACGTAGTAGCTGTTCGCGTCATGCAACGAGGGCCCGTAAGCGACCAGATCAAAATTCCACTTTTTCAAAAGCGGCACCGACTGGGTCACGTATACGTTACGGAATTCATCTCTCCTACCCGGCTTGATATCGAGAGTGAGAATCTCGATTACCTTCCCTGGCGCTGTGGCGGTCTTCATTAGTTCAACTCTCTTCTCCGGTTTGCCAGGCGCGATCTCTCGCTCCGCTGCGGAAGCTTGAATGGCGCTCAAAGCGTTAAATGCAAGAGCGACCAAGAGTGAATAATATTGGGGGTTGTGTGTCTTCATTAGATTGTTCAATATTGCAGTCGAAAGCGGTGAGGGATGTCAGCCAGCTTGGCTGGCAGCCCGACATCCTACTACTTCGCGTTTGCGTCCGGCTGGATGATTCCGAACACATTACCGGCGGGATCTCCCGCGTAAGCAAGCCAGCCGACCTTGGGAATCGCCATTTTCGGCACGCAAATTTTTCCGCCGCGCTGTTCGATTTTCTTGATCGTTTGATCGAGCGATGAAACAGCAATCGTGTTTAAAGTGCCGGGACTTTACCCTTTGCGCGGGCGCGCGATACCGCCATTGATTCCCGGTTCTTTATCGTCGCCGGTCGTGATTAGCCAGTAGTCATCCGGTCCACCCTCGAATTTTTGGAACTTCCAGCCAAAAACATCCTGATAAAACGGCTGCCCCGCTTCGGGATCGTCGGTGTAAATCTCAAAATGGGTTACGCGATTCATATCTTATCTTTTCTGGTTTGATACCCTGCGATTCTACCCCGCCGTGTAGCCGTATCCGTCGGCAAACTTTGGAACAAGCTTTGCGAATGGCGAATGATCCCCCGCCCCAAAGAATAGCGGCACGTCATTGCGTCCGCGTTGTGCGGCATTGAATTTCTCATTGGCCGGAAAGGCGCGATAAATTTCAAACATGGCGTGGAGCTGAGACACCTTACCGTAGGCCTCCTTCACATAGTGCTCTCTTTCGCTCGGACTGAACTTGCCGAAACGGAAGAAGTAATCGAGATAGTCCACCGTTCGGTCAGCAACTAGCTTTTCCGCCAGCCCCGGCACCTGCATGAAGCCGACATGCCAAACGGCAGGGCTAGTCATCGCCTCGTTCCACCCTTCGATCCTTGGATTGGCGCGTCCAAGATCATTGCCCCGCGTGTTGCCTCTGGAAAACGGCGCATGAACGCGAAGGTCACCATGCCCCCGATATCGTGACCGACAAGGTAAACAGGTTCCAGCTTGAGCTGTGAAATCAGTTCGTGAGTGTCCTGCGCCATGTTAGCAGCGTCGTAACCGCACGGAGTAGCTGCAGACCCGCCGACGCCCCGCAGATCAACCGCGACCACCGTGAAGCGGCGCGCCAACCTCGGCATGATCGCATGATACTCGAACCAATCCTGCGGGAACCCGTGAATCAAAACGACAGTTGACCCCTCGCCGCCTCGAACATAGTGGAGCGTTGTTTCATTCACTTCCTCGATATGGAAAACAAACTCCTTTCCAAGCGCCGCCAAGGTTGGGTCGTGCTGTCGATACGACGATGTCATCAATATTGATCGTGGCGCCGGACCCACTCCATCGTAAAGTCGAGGCCTTCGTCGCGACCCTTTGGGACAAGATCGAGAAAATTATAAGCTCCGACCAGGATATCGAGCCCGCGCGCGTACGTCGAATAGGTGTGAAAAACGGAGCCGTTTTCATCTTTGTAAAACACGCTTAAGCCTGGCATCTCGTCACCGATCAGCTCGTCTGTTCTGTAGTTGTAGAACATCTTCCCCTTCTTCTTTTCCTCTTCCGTAGCCGAGACGTGATAGTCGAAATTGAAATCGTTGCCGTACGACGACAACCATTTGAAGCGCCAGCCCATGCGCTTTTTGTACGCTTCGATCTCGGACAGCGGCGCGCGCGAAATCACAACGAACGTCACGTCGCGATGCGGAAGATGCCAGTTGGCCCCGTCAAAATGGTCGGCGAGGTACGAGCAGCTCTTACAGCCCTCGCCCCAGCCTGGACCGAGCATGAAATGATAAACGACCAACTGACTGCGGCCCGCGAAGAGATCAGCCAATGTTTCTTTGCCGTCGGGCCCATCGAAAATATACCGCTTGTTCACTCTCACCCATGGCATTTCGCGCCGATGTCGACTCACTTCGTCTCGCAGTCGCGTCAGTTCCTTCTCGCGCGTAAGGACATCTTTGCGCGCAACCAGCCATTCCGCTTCCGAGACGACTTTAGACGGATTCATTTCGGCCATGTCTGTTTTCGGTTCTAATGTCTCCATTTTCATCTTGTCTTTCTCCAGTTTCGTTTGGTTGCCGATTTCGGTTGGGTTCAAAAAAGAATTTCTTCACAGCGAGCGCACCCAACCCGCTGGTCGACACCGCGCTCGCCGCGATGAATGCCAGATTCGCAAGACAAAACGGGCACATGACGCGCCTCCGTTTGTCGATTATCGCGTGACGTTGTGCGCTTCGCTTAGACGGTAGCGAACTCAGCTTTGCCCTTGAGCTCACTCGCGACTGGACACTCGCCTGCCACGGGCCTGACTTCCACCCGCGCACCGTATGGCAAGCCGGGGCACTCCTGAGCGATCGCCACTGCTTCATCCATGCTGGCAACGTCGAGCAGAAAGTAGCCGCCGATTGCTTCTTTCGATTCCGCGAATGGGCCGTCCGACACGACTCGGTTTTTGCCGGAGACGATTTTGCCTTCGGGTTCGAGCGGGTTACCGGCGATGGCTTTGCCTTGATCTGTCAGCCTTTTGAACCAGGCCATCCATTGATCTGTTACTTTTTGTTTTTCCTCGGACGAGAGGCTCTTGGTCCAATCGTTTCCGCGAAACAGCAGCATGTATCCATTCTGATTTTGTGTGTTCATGTTAGTTTTTAGTTGGTTGTTGATGGTTCATTGTTCAATCCGTTCAAGATTACGACGAACAGTCCGTCGAGTTTTGGACAGTCATTTGAAAATTTTTTCAACTGAACATTTTCGAGAGTATTGGCCCCGCTGAGATATGCTCGAACAGACGCGCGCCTATGGCCCCTGATAGTTGATGTCGATTACGCGGAAGATTTTGCCACCTGGAGCGCTGAAATATACGTGTTTGCTACCCGGATGCGAGAAGCTGCGAACACCCGCGGCGCGCAATTTTTCCTGAACTGCCGATACGTCACGCGCCCGAAACTCTATCCACGCCCCGCGAAAAGCATGCGCGTCATCGATTGTCTCGCCCTTTACGTCTTCGGGTGCCAAGTCCGTGAATTCAACGCTGAAGGCACTGTGGTCGGGAAACGAAACGAGCAAAACAGGATATGAGAAGCCAAAATTCAGCTCTTTCGTGCCACATCCCAGCACGTCGCGAAACAATTGCGTAAACTTTTCGCGATATGTGGGTCGCACAAACATATGGACGCGAGGACCCAGGGCGGTTAACACGGGTCCCTGCGTGTGGCTAGGAGTTGCGGATTCTGGATGCTGTACTTCCGCCGAAACCCCAGCTGCGAAGGCGGGAGGGGGCGCCATGCTCGAAATCAGCAACCAAGCGACCAGACCAATGAAGGTATTTTGTGCAACCATAACGCTGTCCAGTCTATAGCTGACGGTCGATGCTCGATACCTATTTGGCGTTCGCGTCGCTCTCCCAAAGTCCGAACGCGTTTCCCTCGGTGTCCTGGCACACAGCGAAATAACCCATCTGCGGCACGGCTGTTTTGGCCATGCAAATTTTGCCACCGAGTTTCGCGATTTTTTTGGAGAAATCGGCGACCGAATCCACGCTGACATAGTTAACCACTGGTTCTTGCGGTTGTTCGCGTTTCTTAAGTCCGCCATCGGGCGTATCATCGCCACCGCCGGTATCGATGTGCCAATACTCCTCCGGTCCCGGGACCCTCTCAATTTTCCAGCCAAATAAATCGGCGTAAAACTTCCTGGCACGTTCCACGTTATCCGCCGGTATTCCAAACCAAACGATACTTGCTGCTTGGTTCCGTTCTGACTTGTTCACGTTTTGCCTTTCTTTTGATGCGTGATATTTCGTTTTGTCACCGATACGACGAGCCGGCCTGCCTGGTTAGGACAATTATTTTGCATTCGCATCGCTCTCCCAGAGTCCAAAGGAGTTACCCTCAGTGTCCTGGCAGACAGCAAAGTAACCCATCTGTGGCACCGCCGTTTTGGCCATGCAGACTTTGCCGCCGAGCTTCGCAATTTTATCAGCGAACTTATCAACGGAATTCACGCTGACGTAGTTGACGATTGGCTCTTCAGGCCGTTGGCGTCTTTTCAACGCGCCGTCCGGAGTGTCGTCCGCACCCCCAGTGTCGATGTGCGAGTAATCGCCCGACCCGGGAAATGGATTGATCTTCCAGCCAAACAAATTGCTGTAAAACAGCTTAGCTCGTTCCGGATCGTCCGCCGGAATTTCAAACCAGACGATGCTCGCATCTTGTTTCTTCTCTGACTTGCTCATGTTTTTGCCTTTCAGTTGATGTTGAATTTTTCGTTCTGTCAGAGATACGACGAATGAGTGCGCTGCTTCGGGACAATGATTCGCAAAAAATTGCGAGGAATTCAGGCCACAAACTGCCTTCCAGGCGGAATCCAGCATTCAATGCGCGCCTGAAAGGCGACGGCCATCGTAGCCGAGGGCAACGCCCTCGGTTCACATTGCAGAAAAATATTCGCCCTGTAAGGGCAAACCAAACTATGCCACCATCCGGCGCATATGCCGCAATCCCTCCACGTTCTGAGCGCCCACATCATCTTTTCGACCAAAGGGCGTCAACCGTGGCTGACCCAAAACATTCGCGAACGCGTATGGGCGTATCAATCGCGAATTCTTCAAAACTTGGAATGTAATTCAATCACGATTGGTGGCGCAGCTGACCACGTTCATGTTCTCTGTAATCTTACGAAGAAATTTCCGACGGCTAAGGTCGTTGAGATTCTCAAAAAGGATTCGTCCAAATTCATCAAGACACTAGGCGTTCCAACGTTTCACTGGCAAGACGGCTATGGACTCTTCAGTGTCAGCCCATCGCATTTCGAGGCGGTCAGGAAATACATTCTCGATCAGGAAAAACGGCACAAACACGAAACATTCCAAGACGAATATTTGCGCATTCTGAAAAAATACCGCGCCTGTTACGACGAACGATATTTGTGGGATTGAATTTTGGATTGCCCTTTCAGGGCGGAGTTCCATTTCTAAATGTCCTGAGGGCGTTGCCCTCGGCTACAATGGTTGGCGCTTTCAGCGCGTCGGCGCCAAAAACCTGTTTGTCATGACCGCGTTGGGGTTTGTTCGCACGACTGTAGTCGTTTTAACAGGAATGCTCGCTCGGATTTCGTTTCCGCGAGTTCAAATGCCTTACGGAATTGTTCGGCAGCGGCTTCGCGATTGTTCATTCGCATCTCAAGCTCGCCGATCACTGAATAGAACAAGTAATACGAAGCTAATTTCTCGTGGTCTCTAATGGCGCGCACTGCCTCCAGTCCAGCTTGCGGTCCGTGAGAATTTGCGATTGCCACGGCGCGATTGAGGGCAATCACAGGCGAATCATCAAATTCCATCAATCGGTCGTACAGCGACAAGATCCTGCCCCAATTCGTCAATGAATAATCTTTGGCCGTCGCGTGGCAGGCGGCAATCCCCGCTTGAAGATGATATTCGCTCACCGCCTCACCCGAAGCCGATTCGCGCAGGTGCGACATGCCGCGCTCGATCATCGGCTGATCCCAGCGCGTCCGGTCCTGTTCTTCAAGTCGAAGCAGGTTGCCTTCATCATCTTGACGCGCCGAGGTGCGGGCAGCATTGAGCAGCATCAACGCCAGCAGCGCATGCGTCTTTGGCTGATTTCCAGCCCGATGTTTTGCTAGTAATTCCGTGAGGCGAATTGCCTCGTTACAGAGTTCTTCGCGAACCAGCTTGTCACCACTGGATGCTTTATAGCCCTCGTTAAACAGGAGGTAGAGCGACTGCAGCACGCCGTCGAGCCGTCGCGTCAGCTCGTCGCCGACGGGGATCTCAAATGGGACGTGCGCTTCCTGGATCTTTTGTTTTGCACGAGTCACTCGTTTGGCAATCGCCGCTTCAGTGGTTAGGAAAGCCCGACTGATTTCGGTGACGCTGAAACCGCACAGCGTTTTTAACGCCAGCGCAACCTGCGCCTCCGGAGGAATCACCGGATGACAGCAGACAAACATCATCCGCAGTCGATCGTCTGCGATTTCGTCTTCTGAAAAACTCACCGATTGGGGCGTGGAAGATCGGCCGGACTCGATCAGGCGCGCGATTTCCGCTTCCTTGCCGCGAAAAACTTTTTCTCGCCGGATCACATCGAGTGCGAGGTTGCGCGACGCGCGCATGATCCACGCGGAAGGATTTTCCGGGATGCCGCGGTATGGCCACGTTTGCAATGCGCGTCCCAACGCCTCCTGCACGACATCTTCGGCCAGGTTCAAATGTTCAATCCCAAAAATCCGGCTTAGCGTCGCCACCATTTTTGCCGACTCATGGCGAAAAAGGTGTTCGACCAATTGAGATATGCCTTCGGGCTTCTGCATAATCATTACATTCTCGATTCTGCGAGTACGAGTGCCATTCGCAGACGTAATGCGCAATTGTCTGCGTTGCATTTGATTAAATACGACCACGATTGTTTGCTCGCGCGATATTGCCGTGGCATTTATGAGTGTGTATCCGATGGCTGAGAAACAAGAGATCGTCCAGCCGGAGCAGTTTAGGTTTGATGACGACGGCGTTTTCCCAAATAGCTTGCTGCCGTTGCTGGTCTATCGGAAAGCACTGAGGGCCGATGGCCGGGATCCCGCTTGGCTTCTTGAGGAACGCTTCGCTAACAACGACTGGTGTAATTCATGGCGAAACGGCGTGTATTCCTTTGCTCATTATCACAGCACCACGCATGAAATTCTCGGTGTTTACTGTGGCGTCGCGACACTGAGACTGGGCGGCGCGCATGGCAGGAATCTGGATGTACACTTCGGCGACGTAATTGTGATTCCGGCTGGTGTCGGTCACCAAAAACTTGATGCGAGCTCGGACTTCGCTGTTGTTGGAGCGTACCCGGACGGACGCGATTGGGATTTGCTGCGTGGTCTACCCGGCGAACGGCCAAAGTCGGATCACACCATCGCTTCCCTGCCAATTCCCGATTACGACCCGATCTACGGCGCCAATGGCCCACTGCGGCAGATTTGGAAAGCGGATCGGAATAAATGAGATGACCGGGCGGATTCGCCAGCGGCCTTCGCAGCTTCAGCACAGCTTCGCGGTAAACTTCGGAGCTTTTTTGGTATTGCCGATATGGGTAAAAGCGGCGGGACACCGACGCACTCCAAAACGTGGCCGTCCTCGCGGTGCTCCATTTCGCGCTTGCGTTTTTGGAGTGCGTGCGCTGCTGCGCCGCTTTCGATTTCCGAAGCATCGTGCCCTCGCCGGAGCAAGTGTATTGTTGAGCCATGGGATCAACGCAAAAATCCGCCGCTGCAACCTTTCGCGCACTGCACGCGTCTGGCTGCTTCGTACTTCCAAATCCATGGGACATCGGGACGGCGATCTACCTCGAGCGTCTCGGATTCAAAGCGCTCGCCACCACCTCGGCTGGCTTTGCTTTTTCGCGCGGCAAACCTGATGGCCGCGTTCCGCGTGACGAAATGCTCGCTCACATTCGCGAGATTGCGAAGGCTACCTCACTACCGGTTAATGCAGATTTCCAAGCCGGCTACGCTGATGAACCGGAAGAGGTCGCAGGAAATGTCCAACTTTGTATCGAAACCGGCGTTGCTGGCCTGTCCATCGAAGACAGTACTGGACGCAGCGATCGCCCGCTATACGGGAAGGAGTTAGCAGTCGAGCGTATCCGCGCGGCACGCAGCGCGATTGACAGCTCGGAAACTGACGTTCTGCTAATCGGACGTTGCGAAGCGTGGTTGGTCGGACACGCCGATCCATTGCGCACCGCGCTCGACCGACTCATAGCGTACGCTGAAGCCGGGGCCGATTGTCTCTATGCACCGGGCGTTACTAAGCCGGAGGAAATTGCACATATCGTAAAGACGGTCGCACCGAAACCCGTCAATGTCCTCGTCTCCGGATTTAATCATCAGCTTACCGTGTCGGAACTCGCTGACCTCGGTGTGCGTCGCATCTCTGTCGGCTCAGGGCTCGCGCTCGCAGCATGGGGCGCATTTCTGCGGGCAGCGCGAGAAATCAAAACACATGGCACATTCAATCTCCTCGGTAACAGTGCGCCTTCCGCCGACTTGAACGAATTGTTTCACCAAGCATAGTTTGTTTTGGCGCTTTGTATTTGAACGCGTACGCCCCATTCCATGTCAGTATGTCCCCAAAAGGGCAGTTGCAATTTGAAATCCGGCATCTTGATTTAGGTAAGGCTGTTTAAGTTTCGAGCCTTTCTCGCCATGAAACGCATTTTTCTCAGTGGTTACGCTGCTTTGTTTTTCGCCTCGCTGGCCTATGCCCAGGAAGGCACACCGGCGCCGCCTCCAATGGAGCCGCAAGGTCCCCAGCGCACAGGTCCATGGAAATCAAGCCCGCCCACACAAGAGGTGGTTCCGGTGCCGGTGCCGATTGCGCCGCCAAAACCGAATGGGCCAGTTCAAAAAAGTCTTGTCCGAATCACAGCCACGTCAGTGGATCCCGATTACAAAGCTCCATGGAACGCAGGCTCACTCCAGCGCGGTGTCGGCGCTGGATTTGTCATCAACGGCAACCGCATCATGACCAATGCGCATGTCGTCGCTAACAACCGTTACATCACAGTTGAACGCGACGGTGATCCTAACAAATATCCCGCGCAGGTCCAATTCATCGCCAACGATTGCGATCTGGCTTTGGTCACCGTGCCCGCAAAGGACTTTTTCAAGAACATGGTCCCGCTAAAATTCGGCGGCATCCCGGCACTGGAATCGACGGTGTCAGCGTATGGTTATCCAATTGGCGGCGAACGGATGTCCGTCACAACCGGCATCGTGTCGCGGGTCGATTTCCAGCTCTACACGCATTCGTCAGTTGACCAGCATCTGGCGATCCAGATCAGCGCGCAAATCAACCCGGGCAACAGCGGCGGCCCCGTGATGCAGGACGGCAAAGTCGTTGGCGTGGCGTTTCAGGGATATAGCGGCGACGTCGCGCAAGGCGTGGCCTACATGATTCCCACACCGGTGATGAATCGTTTTTTGAAGGACATCAGCAACGGGCAATATGACGAATACCCGGATCTCGCAATCACCTATGCGAAATTGCAAAATCCAGCCCAACGAAAATATCTCGGATTGGTAGATGACGATCGCGGTGTGCTCGTGAGCTCCGTGGTTGCCGCAGGTCCCTCCGACGGTATTCTGAGATCGGGTGACGTGCTCCTTTCGATCGACGGTCACCCAATCGCAAGTGACTCGAACGTAGAACTCGACGGCGAACGCGCGCAGTTCGAAGAAGTCGTAGAACGAAAATTCAAGGGGGATTCGGTCAAGCTCGACATCCTGCGGGATAAACAGCCGATGACAGTGACGATCAAATTGTTCAAGCCCTGGCCGTATTCGATCCAAGGTCACACCTACGATGTGCGGCCGCGCTACGTTCTTTACGGCGGGTTGCTTTTCCAACCGCTAAGCCTGGATATGCTGGAGGCCTACCGCACAAGCGATCTGCGTCTCCGGCATTTCTTTGAATACTTCATTCTGGAGCAGATTTATCTTGTGCATCCTGATGTCATTGTCCTCAGCAACATTTTGCCGGACCCTATTAACAGTTATCTCACGCCTTACAAGGGCGCCATCGTTGATGAAGTAAACGGCAAAAAGATTCGGACGCTCGATGAATTGTCGCAAGCCTTCGCGCAGGCGCCGGAGCGGCTTGTGATTCGGATGATCGGAGACGGACCGCCCCTCGTGCTTGACCGCAACAAGGTGGAAACCGCACGCGAACGCATCAAGACGCGTTACAACGTTTTGAAAGAGCAAAATCTCGAGGAACGGCCTGCGTCGCGCATCGCCGCCGCAGACGAAAAGAACTGAAATGCAAAGACACGCTTTCATCACTTTCAGTATTGTGCTTGTCGCCGTTAGTGGCGCGTTAGCAAGGAAGGAACCGGCTATTCCGACCACTGCTGCTCGGCCAAAACAGGTCGCGTTGGTCCGCGTAAATGTGACCGGTCAGGGGTATGACTATTTTCGGCCGTGGCAAAAGAAAGCCCCGTTTTCAAAACGCGCGCTCGGGGCCGTTTTGCCAAAAGGCCGTGTACTTGTGACTGCCGATTTGGTAACAAATCAAAATTACGTGGAGCTTGAGCGCGCGGAGTCCGGTGAAAAAACTGCGGCTAACGTCCGTGTGATCGATTATGAAGCGAACCTGGCGCTACTTGAGCCGGCTGAGAAGAGTTTCCTCGACGGCATCACACCGCTCGAAATCACATCCGACACAGTGGTCGGCGACCGGCTTGCAGCGTGGCAATTGGAACCGACCGGCGCGTTGCTGGCGACCGAAGGGTTGGTGACAACCGTGCAAATGATGCCGTACCCGATCGATGTCGGGCAGTTCCTGACTTACCGCGTCAGCATTCCCATGCAATATCGCGAGAACAGCTACACGGTTCCGCTGGTTAAGAATAACAAACTCGCCGGATTACTGCTGCGTTATGATTCGCGCTCGCAACTGCTCGATGCCATCCCGGCCCCTATCATCACGCATTTCTTGCGCGAAGCCGACAGCCAGAATTATCGCGGGTTTCCCTCGGCTGGGTTTTCATTTTTCCCGACACGCGATCCAGCGCTGCGTGAGTTCGCCGGGGAAAAAGGGAAGCGCGGCGTTTACATAACCAACGTAGAGGCTGGCACGCCTGCCACGAGAGCCGGACTGAAGGTCGGCGACATCGTAACGGCGGTTGGCAATCATGACATTGATGAGAACGGCAACTACACGGATCCGCTCTATGGCAAGATCGAGTTCACCAATTTGCTGACCGCGCACGCCTATGCCGGCGACGTTGTTCCCTTCCATCTTGAGCGCGATGGCAAACCGATGCAGCTCAATCTGACTCTGGAGCATCGTGATACGAAGAATTACGTGAGCCCGCCGTATAATCTCGATGAGCCACCGCGATATTACGTTCTTGGCGGCATGATCTTTCAGGAACTCTCCCGCCAGTATCTCAAGGAATGGGGACCGAACTGGCAACGTGAAGCGCCCCAGCGCCTGGTG
>Ga0137383_10001204_pt1 | contig 15082 bp, 12 predicted proteins | sample SagtaG_19_FD_104817 | JGI IMG/M metagenome (GOLD analysis project Ga0137383, IMG submission 104817) | Vadose zone soil microbial communities from Sagehorn Ranch, Mendocino, California, USA - Sage2_R_40_16 metaG | ecosystem: Environmental > Terrestrial > Soil > Vadose zone | place: USA... | reverse complement strand
TCCCATTCCAAAGCAGAGTAGCGGCAACGCAAACAGTGCCAGAAACGCAGTCATTTTCCCACCGCGCGTTGAGGTAATTTGCGGGCGAAAAACAAAAACAGCGACTAAGGCAACGCTGAATGCGATCAGAAGTAGGATCAAAAACGTGGGCATTTATTTTGCCAGGCTGCGGACGTAAGCTACCATGGCTTTGATTTCATCGGGCTTCAAACTCTTGCCGTAAGCCGGCATCTTGCCTTTACCTTTCTCGATTGCGCTGGAAAGATCCTCATCGCTCATTTTCGCAACTTCGGGATCGGCAAAACTCCGCACCTTCATCGCCTTGCCCGTGGCCGTCTCACCTTTGCCGTCTACGCCATGGCACGCTGCGCATTTCTGCTTGTATAGTGCTGTGCTTTTCTCGTCAGCCTTTGCTGACGTGCAGAACATGACCGCTACAGCTAAAGCGCAAATTCCTACAATGACTTTCAGAATCGGATCCTTTTGCATGAAATGCTTCCTCCTTCGCAGAATCCGGGAAACCAATGGTGATCACACCCTGTCACTAAAACGCGTATCGTACAGAAAGCGTGACAAGATTGCCCCGGAAATTTCGCGGCGCAAAGATGTCCTGCACTGCGCCGGCAGTCGGGTCTTCATGGTAGCCGTAGTAATCCCAGAATGCCCTTCCGGTAAAGCCTTTCGCGAACTGGTAATCTAAGCCGCCAAAAGGATGGAGCCATTTCGAATTAAGGGGTCCCGTCACCTGGTTGGGAATAAGAGCTTGCGGATCGAGACGCAGCTGCGAGCCGCTCGTGCCCGTCAAGTTTGCGCCCAGGCGTGCCGTGAGGCGGCGAATCGGAGTGGCGGTGAAATCAAAATAGCCGTAATGAGACTTGTTCGTGTACGTGGACAGCTGCTGAGTCAGCCCGGGCCCATTAGGACAGGCTTGAATTCCCGGGCCCGGTTGTCCGGCGGCCACGCTGATGTAGCAGATCAAGATTTGCGAGAAAACGTCGTTGTAGTCGTAGCCGATTTCCATTCCAAATTTTTCCACCGGTTGCAGAATCGCGGAAATTCCGTAAACGCGGTTGTGCTGATCGTTGTTGATGGTTGCCTCGGGATTCCGTCCCAGCCAGACGTAGATCGAACCGTTCAGGTTCAACCAGCTTGCCGCTTTGTACTTGGAACGGAAGCGGAATTCCTTGGTTTCCGTAGGGGTGATGCGCGTGAAGGTGTTGTCCGCCTTGGCGATTTCCGCGTCAAAGCTGACGCGCAGATTATCAACCGGGCGCGCCCACACACCGACGACCGCGGCATTTTCGTGAATCTGAGTTTCTGCGCTATCGGGTGTGGGGGCCATGGTCAGGGTACAACTGCTGTCGCTCGCGTTGTTCGCGACAGGGCAGGTTCCCGTATTGTAGGGAGCAGGCGGCGTGCGGCTGTTCTGGAGATTCGGGAAGAACACAAACGTACCAGAGGCCAGGCTCGCGTCGGCGATGGTGCGGCTACGGTAGCGATGTCCCAACCTCCCTCCGAACCTTGGCGTGAACTGATATTCAAGCTCGGCAAGATTGGTTTTTTCGTCCTGTTTGAGGAACTGGCTGACGTTCAGGATGCTGATATCCGGACCGGACGAAGCGCTGTGTACGGGTGTCCCTGGGACGCCGTCGGATGGCGCGGCGCACGTCAGCGGCAGCGTGGCCGTCGTTGAAAACACATTTGCTGGAGTCAAAAGGCTTGGACTGAAGAAGGAACATTCGGACGAAAGGAACTGAACCGGATTGTGCCAGTTGGCGAAATGGAAGGAATCCAGGAAACTTAAGTTGCCGACGATATGCCAGGTCAAGCCGAAATCAGCGTTGGCGACCACACGGCGGCCGCTCACAGGGCCCGTGAAGGCGTCGTTGCGCACATTGGTCCGTGAAACACGCCCGTTGAGCGTTTCGTTGTAACCAAGAACATTGGTATCACCGCCGGAGTAGCCGACGCGAGCCGAGAGATCCAAGTCTTTCCAGTAGTTGGATTGCATGCTGAGCTGTTCAGTGGGGGTGTTCGTACGCGTTCTTCTCTGGCTCGAATAGCTGAAAGCGGCGCTACAGGTCGGATTGACATTTCCTGAACCCGCGGGAGTTCCTCCGAAGGTGTTGCCGCAGGGTTGGTTGGCCCCTGCGTTTAGGGACCACCCAAGATCCACCAGCGTTCCGTTCGACAGGTGAAACAACGGGTTCTGGAAGGGATCGGTGATTCCTGTGTCCCCCTTGTAATAGTTCCAGATCTGGTCGTAGCTGATATTCGTGCGTGGAAGAAGCCGGAAGTCCACGCCAAGCCGGTAAGTGTTCACGGTAGTCTTGTAGTTCTCGAGCAAGATTTGCTCTGTCCCCTCGTGAATCGAGGAAAGCCCGGGACCTTCGACAATATTTCTCGCATACCCAGCGCGGAACCTAATCTTGGAATCCGGCAACACCAGCAAACTGTAGTCGCCTAGCTTGCGACGGGTATTGAACAGATGCGGGGACATGGTCAGCACGCAACTGGTGCAAGCGGGTGCTCCATAACCCGCCGGGCCATTCGGAAAGGGCGTAGTGGGGTTCAGTGGATTGGCCTGCAGCGAGTAGCCCCAGAAATTCTCGTCCTTCCGGAAGAGCGTGTCCAAGTTGTACCACTTGTTTTTGCTGACGCGCAGCCGCGTAGCCATGTTCGGGTCACCGCCGTAGCCAAAGTTGCTGAAGTACAGCCGATCAAGGACGGTGGCGTGGTGGTTCAGAGAACGCATCTCCGTGGTGAAACCGAGCAGCCGCGGGCCCTGCTGCAGGTTGACGAACGTGTCGTAGGCCTGAAAATCCCCGGAGAGATTCGTGAACCGCCCGCCAAATTCAATGGACTGCTTGATGTTGTAATTTCTCTGATCGACGCCTTTTTGCTCTTCTTCTTGTTGCGCCCTAGCAACTAGTGGTAAGAGGAGGAGAAAGACGGCTGTCAGAAGGAGGCGCGTCGAGGGCTTCGGTCCAGGCAACTGGTAGTTCCGCATATTCATCGTCAATCGCATCGCTACCTCCCTCATGGCTTGAACATGAATCGGTCCGTGTTCGAACCATGGATGGCGGTGTGGCACAAAGTGCAGGCTTGGTACTTCTGCGCTTGATTGTGGAAGCTTGGAGTGGGCGGCGCGTTCGGCCCAGTTGGATCTGCCGAGAAGGCATGGCACTCAAGACACAGGAGATTCACTTGTGCGCGCTTCAGGAGGCGGGCGTTGGAAGAGCCGTGCGGTGTGTGGCACGCTACGCATCCTTCCGTCTTTACCGACTTATGCTCGTAGACGAACGGACCGGCTTTGTCTGAGTGGCATTTGAAGCAGGCGGTATCCTGCGAGGAAGTGGCGCGGACCTGCCGGGTCAGGAATCCTCCGTGGGGATTGTGGCAGTCGTTGCACTGCACGAGTCCTTCGTTGACGCGGTGGTGGAAGGTACGGTTGAATTGCTGCTTCACTTCTTGATGGCAGCCGTAGCAGAGGAGCGGAGTCTTTTCCTTCATCAGGAACTGGCTCTCCTTGGCGTGATGAGGATCGTGGCAGTCGGTGCAGCTTACGCCGTTCTGGAGGTGGGCTGATCGCGCGAAGTTACTGTGCTCCTCGCCGTACTGGTGGCAGTCCAGGCAGCGTGCGCTGATCTCAGCCGCCGATGCACTCTTGAAGGTGAAGATTTTGGTCTTGTCCCCGCCGCCTTCGACGTGCGCCTTTCCCGGTCCATGACAAGCTTCGCAGCCGTGCCACTCCGGGCCCTTCTTGGTGTCCAGCGTGGTGACGAAGTGGGGCGAGTCTTCATAAGTCTTGTAAAAGCCCTTCGAAGGCATATCTTCGTGACAAGTCTTACAGGCTTCCGAGCCGACGTATAGCGACGGGTCCGTTGGCCGTTCGTAGATTTTCGATTGGCGTGTGGACTGAGACTTGCTTCCACTTTGCTGCGCTCGTCCGGGGACGATTACAACAGAAACCAGCGCCAATACCACAAGAATGAGAATCGAAATAGGAAAGTAGCGTCGAACCGACTCAGGCATCCGCACCCCCCGCTGCTTCCGAAGTTCAGACCAACAGCCCTGCGAGTTCGGAGTATCTACTGGAATCGCTCTGTGATTCTGTGACGCTTGTCACATTCGCGCGTGTCCAGCGCCACTGGTTGGAAGGGCCGGATTCTCTAATTACTAGAAGGTAAGACCGATTGTCAACCGAACAACTATTAAGCATCGAGCAACTTTTCCAGGCCGGCTTTGTTCGCGATGATCAATGTCGAACCGCGAACTTCTACCAGGCGCTTGCGCTTGAAATTGGCGAGCAGCCTCGTAACGGTTTCGCGAGACGCCCCGATCATCTCGGCAATCTCCTTATGAGTGAGAGTAAAAGTTGCTCGAATCTGGCCTTTGTCCTGTGTCCGGCTGGCAGGTAGGTCCAGCAGAAAGCGCGCCAGCTTTTCCGCCGTGGAAGCCGAAAGCGCTAAATAGCGCACTTCCGAAAGAGTGGTGTAATAGATCTGGCTTAGAATCTCGGCGATTCTCACGGCCGCTTCCCCGCGCTGCCGCAGAAACTGCAGGAAAGCCTCCCGCGGAATAAAGTTGGCCTGGAGGGGCTCCAGCGCCTCGGCCGTAAGTTCGTAGGGCTGTCCCGAAATGCAACCAGGCAGGCCTACCATTTCTCCAGCTTCCGCTACACGCACAAGAATCGATTTGCCATAAGACGAACTGGCTGAAAGCTTCACGCGGCCTTTACAGATAACAAAGACACCGCGAGGTTCCCGCCCTTCGACGAAAAGGATGGCATCCCTTGGATAGGTCGAGGGCGAGGAAATTTCATCGAGTTCAGCAAGCATAGACTTGGGAAGATCGCAGAAAATCCGTTCTTTCACGAGCGGCCAGGTCAGGCAGTTCTCGATAACCTGACCGCCATAGGGTTTCTTTGTGTTCTTGCCCTGCTGAATCCTGCGACGCTTTTTCTTCGGCACAACCCGCACTCGGTAAGCCATGTTGCCCTCCGGGGAGGGCATGGTGTTTCAGCTCCCGTCACCATTCATACTCGGAATACTCGGCAGCGGATGTGACGTACCTCACAAAGGGTCGTGACGGACGTCACTCATGGCGCCTTCCGCCATGGCAGAAGCTCTAAGAAGCGCGTCCACAAATTACCAGCCCGGTCCCGGGCCCTGTTCCACCTCCGCCGAGTTCGGCCGTTGAACGCGAACCCGCACGCGCCAGAGCATTCATCAAAATCCTCTATTCCACCAGTTGGAGGTTCAAGGCGATGCGCACGCCATTGACGAGGATGATGCTCTGATCGAGAAGCTGCTGGTTCGTGATTTCGGCGTTCACGAATTGCTTGACGGCGGCGCGCGGACAAATGAATTCGATGGCTTCGGAAGTCCCTTTGGGGCCGGGAGAGAGTTTGTTGAGGACGGAAAAGTCGAGGAACTGGAATTCCACGTCTGGGGAAATCCTGTCGGATAAGTCTTTCATCTGGGGGGCAAGGAAGAGGTCAAAACTTTGGGCGGCACGTTTGTATATAGAGCCCTTGGCAGGGCCGAACTGGAGAGAGTTGCGAAGGGTCATCTGGAGGGCGATTTGATCGCGGAAAACCATAAAGGTTGGGGGAGCGTAATCGACAAAATGAAATTTCGCTGCGCCTAGCTTGGCCAAGGAAGCTAATTGTGCTTGGTACTTGTCGTTCAGACGATCGGCGTCGGCCGGCACCGAACGAGGAAGACCTAGCGGCGGATCAGAGTCTTTGGGTGTGGACGAAGATGGATTGGCATTTGCGGGAGCGGGATCTGCCGGGGCCGCAACAGCGGGAGAGACGGCTGGCAGCGGATGATTTAAGTTGAGCAAGGGAGAGCGGGCCACCAAAGTCGAAGAACGCGCGGTGGAGGTGGCATCGGGCTTGGCGGGGATGGAGCGAGGTAGAGCTTGAACGTTGAGGGGATCGCGTTCGGTGAGGGAAAGGCCGAAGTCGGTTCCGCTGACGTAGATTTTGTTGCGATTCAATATTTCCTGGCGAACGGGATCCGTGGTGGCGCCGGAAAGGGCCCAGGCGTCAATGCGGTCAAGCACCAGGACAAGGTTTTCCTTTCCTTCAAAGTCGTAGCTGCGCTCCCTGGACCGGGCGTGGTAGGAGATTTCAAAACCGATCCCGTCGCAGGCTATGTCTTGCGGCAGGGTGGCCGTCGCCAAAGCCAAGATGGGAAGCACCACGGTGCGGAATGTATTGGCCGCACGTTCGTTCTGCGTCATGCGATTGGTGTCGTAGGCAGCGTTGTAATTCCCGGTTACCTTCAGAATGACGCGATCCTGGAAGCGGACAAACTCCAGGCCGCGTGAATCGGCTTCCGCCTGCTGCGCGGGATCAAGTCCAACGTAGCGGCTAAGATAAAAAGGAAAAGGAAATTTTGTTTTGGAGACCGATTGGTTGAGAGTTTTTAGTTGCGGGAAATACGTTTCCTCCAGCGCTTTCAAGTCGGGGTTAAGGATTTCGGCGGGGCTTACCTGCGCGGAGGCGCATTGCGCGGAGAGAGCGATGGCTATTCCAACTGTTGGAAGAAGCAGGCGGCGCCAAACATTTTCAGCGAGGTTGCGTTTCATGCTTCGCAAAGTGAGTATCTCCTATTTTGCGGAATATTGTGACGCTGGGCGGCCTGGAGGCTGATACGGCGGCTGGGCTACGGCGCGCGTGAAGGCAATCACGGAGCGAATTTCTTCCGATGAAAGCATTTTGCCGTAGGGCGGCATCATGGCGGATTTGCCGAGGGCGCTGCCGCCGAGAGTGATGATGTTCTGCATGAATTCGTCGCTTTCGGCGTTCAGCGTGGCTCCGTCGTTCAGCAAGGGCGGGACGGGCGTAAGGTTCGAGCGGTTGGAAGGGCCGGCGGGCGTGGCGTCGGCGTGGCACCAGACGCATTGCTGATAAAAGATGCGCCTGCCCTGGGATTGCTGATAGCTCAGAGGAATAATTTTCTGCGCGTCGGTCCAATCGAGTTCGGTGTCGTAGGCGGAGAGAAGTGGATCAGCCTTGGGGGCTTCGGCGTTCTTGCGGCAGCCGGAGACTACGACAATGGTAATTGACAATAGGGCTGTGACCCAGAGGCGGAGTTTCATTGGCCGGCTCCCTGAGCAGCAGCGTGGGGTCCCACGGAGTTCGCGGTATTCTGCAGCTTGATGCTCTGGCGCAAGGTCATCAGGTATGCCGTCAAGGCTCTGACCTCGTCTTCCGTAAAATTGCGACGCGGCTCGATAGTGTCAGGGATGAGCCCTTGCGGATTTCGCAGCCACGCCCCGATCCAGGCGGGCGTCAACCAGCCGCCTGCATTGTTCAGGTTGGGACCAACATATCCGCCAGTTCCGCCGATGGTGTGGCACGACTGGCACTGAAACTTCACTTCATAAAGCTGCTTGCCGAGAGCCGCCATCGCAGGCGTGAATTGCCTGGCGTCAACGGTTGCGGGATTCGCGGCGGGGTGCTGCAAGACCATGGTCATGTAGTCGGCGAGGATGGCGGCGTCCTTGTCGCTCATATTGAATTGCGGCATGCGCAGGATGAGCGTGGGGCGCAGGGTTTGCGGATTTTTCAGGAAGTCGACGATCCACTGACGCTGCGCGCGGCTGCCCTCGTAGGTTAGGTCGGGCGCCAAGTCTCCACCGTAGCCGTTGAATTTGTGGCAGGTATAGCATTTGTAGCGTTCATAGACTTCGGCAAACGCACCGGTGGGGCGGAACGCAACTTCCTTGCGCGGCACAACCAGATTTTGCAGCGCGCTTGTTGGCGGGGCACCTTTCATGCTGAGGAGGGCTGTCGTAATGGCGTCGAGGTCCGCCTGGTTCCAGTTGTATTGGGGCATGCGCGCGACCGGATTGACGGAGACGGGGTCCTGCAACTTCGCTTGAATGTAGGAAACAAGGTTGTGCGGAATTTTTGATCCGCCGAATTCCAACTCCGAGGCGTTCTTTCCGCCGATGGCGCTCAGGTCCGGGCCAAAATCTTTCTGCGGATTCAGGCCTTCGATCACATGGCAGCTGGCACAACCTTTTTCGAGAAAGAGGCGATGCCCGAGCTGAATTTCGTCTTCAGTTGGCTGACCAAGCTGCGGTACGCCGGTGAGCAGGTCGGAATCGGTAAGCTTGGTGGCGATGTACTGGCTAATTTTGAAGAGATCTTCATCTGACCAGCCGTAGCGCGGCATGCGAGTGTGCGGAAGATAGCCCTGCGGATCGCGAAGCCAGGTGATGAGCCAATCGGGATTGACCTTGCTGCCGATTTTGGTCAGCTCCGGGCCGATGTCGCCGCCGATCAGCTTTGTTTCACCGGCGCGGGTGACGGCAAGGGAATGGCAAGTCGAGCAAAACATTTGACGGAAGCGCAATTCGCCTTGCGAAGCCAGTTCCGGATTCTTGCTCCAGGCGGCAACGACGCGGGCATCGATCTTGTAAGGTACGAAGGCTTTGGCTTTCTGCACCCTGAGATAGGCCGAAAGCCCACGGAGTTCGGTCTCGGTCAGGCGGAACTTCGGCATGCGCGGCTCTTCTTCCGTCTCGTAGCCGTTCACGGTGACGTTGCCGTCTTTGTCGACAATGGTGCGCGGTTCTTTGAGCCACTTGTAAATCCATTCGCGCGTCACTTTCGTGCCGACGTTGGTGAGGTCGGGGCCTAGCATCGCAGGCCGCTCCACTCCGGGCAGGCGGTGGCAGCCCTGACAATTCAGTTCGGCGAGAAGCTCGCGGCCCTTACTCAACTGCGGAGTCTGGGGCAAGTCGGCGTAGTGACATGTGCCACAAGACGCTTGAATGAAGCGGATCGGCAAGATCGGCTGTTCCCAGGCGAGTGTCGATTCGTGGGCTTCAGCGACTTCTGTGGCGGGCCCCTGGCCCCGATGACAGACAGTGCAGCCCCAATCGCGTACGGTGTGCGGTATCGGCGGATGGGCGCGGAAAGGTTGGGGTACTGATTGATCCGCGAGGCTCGTTTGCGTAATTCCCTGGTGGCAAGTTGTGCAGCGATCAACGATGTTCATACCCGGCAGCCAGATTTGATCAATGTCGAGGCGGAAGTCCGCCACCAGTTTCTTTGTGTCCGGACGAGTTTGGGCAAAGCGTAGATAGGAGCGCTTGTACTGCTTCCACTCGCGGCGAAAATCCTTAAAGGGCGAAATGGCCAGGACGGCCAGGAACACGACGCTGGAAACCGCAAAGACCAGGCGCGTCCGGTTCGTCAATTTGCCCATTTCTTCAGCCGACATGAGTTCTCCACGGCCAGACCCAAGACCAACCCGGGCCCCGGAAGAAGGTGCCCACGACAGTCAAACAAAGAGCAACAGCGATAAACCAGGTCATGACCCACCACGAGACGGGCTTGCGAGCGAGTGTCTGAAGAAAGCCTTTTTCTCCGGCACGAGCCGTGTACGAGAAAAGCAGAAGAGCTGAAACGAGCGCCGTGGGAGCGAAAATCGTCCAAGCATGGAATACGGCAAGAAACACCAGCAAGAGGAACACGGTGATAAGAACAATTCTCAGATTTTGTGCTGGCCGCGACCAGATTGCTTCGCCTTCGACGTTCACGTTGAAGTAAGGAATAACAACGAGCGCGATCACCACCAACGTCGGGATCAAAATACCGGCAACGAATGGCGGAAAAAAGTGGAGCAATTCTTGAAGCCCGAGAAAATACCACGGGGCCTTGGCGGGATTCGGGGTAAGCAGCGGATTCGCGAGTTGCTCGAGCGGCGCGTCCCAGAGAAGCGCAACGAGCACCATAGCAATCACGAGCACCTGAAATGCGATCGCCTCGCGTATCAAGAGATGGGGGTAAGTCATCAACTGGGGGCCAGGATCGCCGGCTACCTTTGCTGAAGTCTTCTTGGTGACGAAGACGATGCGGCGCGGGTCTTTCTTCGCATCCGAGCTTAGGCCGGTTTCGATTTTATTCTTTTCCATCTTCGTCCTTGGGCTTCACGGTCAGGCCGCCATCTTTTTGCACGCGCCAGAAATGAATTCCGATGAGCAAAAACGCGACAAGCGGGAGGATCACGACGTGTAGCACGTAGAAACGCAAGAGCGCGTTTTCACCGACGATATTACCGCCCAGCACGAGAAACCGGATTTTGTTGCCCACTACGGGCATGGCGGAAATGATGTTGGTGCCGACAGTCACGGCCCAGAATGCCAGCTGGTCCCAGGGCAGGAGATAGCCGGTGTAGCTGAGGAACAGCGTGACCAGCAGGAGCACGACACCGACCACCCAATTGAACTCGTGCGGCGGTTTGTAGCCCCCGCGGTAGAACACGTGAAACATGTGCCAGAACACGGCGAAGACCATCAGGTGAGCGGCCAGGCGGTGCAGGTTGCGCAGAAAAACGCCGTTCGAGACGACGAATTGTAAATCCTTCATGTCGCGGTAGGCGTGCGGCGCTGCCGGATGGTAATAAAACATCAGCAGAATGCCGGTGACAAAAAGAACGATGAACAACAGAAAGGAGATCGATCCCAGATAATACGAGGCTCGCACCCGGAGGGACTTCTCGCGCACTTTGACGGGCAGCCAGTGAAGGAAAAGATTGCCGAAGACGGCGAGGCTCCGGGTGCGATTGGTATTCGCGGGGCCGCGGCGGAAGATGGACTTCCAGACTTTTGTCTCCCGGAGATTTTGCAGCACCGATAGAAAGGATGTCGCCATCTTCTCCCTCAAACTTTCAAAACCTGTGCGGGCTTGATGCTCTGCAACTTATCCACGAGCAGTTCGCCGTCGGCGGTCAGCGAGATCGCAAAATGTGGGAGCGGCCGCGGCGCGGGGCCTTCGATTTTTTCGCCGTCCGCCTTGAACTTGCTGCCGTGGCACGGGCACGCAATCATCTCGGCGTCCGCCTTCCATTGCGTGACGCACCCAAGATGCGTGCAGACGGCGGAGACGGCATAGAAACCTTCCGGCGTGCGCACGATATAAACCTGCTGATCCTGCAGGAAAGTTACCGAATGGATGGGGTACAGATCGGGATTGCCGGCTCGGAACGTTGTCGCGGGTTCAAACAGGACGTTGGGCGAAAAATACTGATAGGTCACCGCGATCGAACCGAGACCGGCAATCCCCAGGGCACCCAGCGTGATTTCATTTAAGAAATCACGCCGAGTGATCTCATTCTCCATGTGAACGGAGTGGGGCGTTGCGCCAACAGTTGTATTTTTCGCGTCACTCATGCGTGAAGAACCATTTTCTCGATTTGAACTAGATTCGGATCATGATCGAACACTTCGAAGGCTTCCATGGTGATCGTTTTCACCGGGCACCGTTCGGCGCAGAGGCCGCAGCGGATGCAGATGGTTTCATCTTTAACCATCACGGAACCATCTTCGGTAACCAATCCATCGGGCGAAAGATGGAGGAATTCGAGTGCGCGCGAGTCAGAAGTCGCGGTGAGCTGCTGGCGCGTTTCATCGGAAAACGCAAACTGGCTTAGCGGCACGAGCTGCAGGCAATTCTGCGGACAAACGTCTACGCAACCTCCGCACAGGATGCACTCGGTTCCTTCCGCTTCATTGCCTTCGAATATCGTATTGATCCAGCATTGCAAACAGCGCGAAGCTTCGCGCCGCGCCTGCTCTTCTGTGAAGCCGGTCTCGACCTCGGCGACGCCAGTGCGGCGTTCGAGAGGGATTACCGGCACACCCAGCCGGGAATACTCGTCATACTGCTCCGCCATTTCGTGATGATCCAGAAGGGTGATCTGCACGAACCGTGGCTTGGGCTTCCATTCGGAGCCGCGAATGAACTTGTCGATTTCTTCGGCAGCTCTTTTGCCATCAGCCACCGCATTAATGATCAGGCGCGGACCGAAAGCCACGTCTCCGGCGGCAAAAATTCCTGGCGCAGTGGTCATCAGCGTCGCGGGGTCAATTTTCAGAGTGCCCTGTCGAGTGGTTTCGATGCCATCCAAGGGCTTGAGAAAAGACGTATCCGATGCCTGCCCGATGGCTAGAATGACCGTGTCGCAGGGAATAATGGACTCCGTTCCAGCTGCGAAAGTTGGGTTGAAGCGGTGCTGCGCGTCGAAAACGGAAGTGCAGTTTATGACTTCGAGTCCGGTCAATTTGCCGTTGCTTCCGACAAACTGCTTAGGGCCGAGAGAAGGATGCATCTTGATGCCTTCGACCAGCCCTTCCTCGATTTCTTCTTCGGAAGCGGGCATCTCCTCGCGCGATTCCAGGCACACCAGGTGCACTTCGCGAGCGCCCATGCGCAGCGCCTGGCGCGAAACATCCATGAACTCCTTCATGGCGACATCGTGTTCGCTTGAAGTCAGTTCATTGGGAAGACCGGCCGCACCTTCCTCACCGGGCGTGAGTTTCTGCTGTTCGCGCATGGCGGAGCGCGCGACATCGATAGCCACGTTGCCGCCGCCAATCACCACCACTTGTTTGCCGATAGAAAAACGATAGCCAAGATTGACGTTCAGAAGAAAATCGATGCCCTTGACGACGCCGTCGCGTTCGTGACCCGGCAGATTAAGATCGCGGCTGCGATGCAGGCCGAACGCCAGCAGAATGGCTTTGTAACCCTGGCGGCGGAGATCCTCCAATGAAAAGTCTTTCCCTAGCCGCGCGTTGAGACGAAGTTCCGGGCCTAGGTCAAGGATTTCGCGGATCTGAGCTTGCAAGACATCGCGCGGCAACCGATATTCCGGAATGCCAAGATGCATCATTCCACCGGGCACCGGCGCCGCGTCAAAAATCGTGACGGGATAACCGAGCAGCGCGAGGTCGTGCGCCGCGGACATGCCCGCTGGACCGGAGCCAATAATGGCAACCTTTTCCGGTCGCACGGAACGCGGCGTTTCGGCAAATACGTCAATGGGATTGCGCGATTCCGGTCCATGGCGCTCAGTGACGAAACGCTTCAAAGCTCGGATGGAAATAGGCATGTCCAATTGGCCGCGTCGACAGGCTGTCTCGCAAGGATGCCCACAGACACGACCACAGATGGAAGCGAAGGGATTGGGGACCCGAGCGTAGCGGTACGCTTCCTCGTACCGCCCCTCGGCGATCAGTGACACGTACCTTCCCGCCTGGGTGTGTACTGGACACGCCTGCATGCACGGAAAGTTCGATTCCAGCCATTCAAGGTCGACGAGTTTGGTGCGCGTGCTCACTTGACTGGCTCTCTCCGGGCCCCCAATCTGCTACTTCTTAACCGTCAGGTCAACCGTGGCGCTTGCACCGCTCAGATCCACGGGTTGCGCGGTCGGTTTGCCGTCTTCGCTCCAGGTCTTCAAGGTATATTTCCCGACCGGAACATTCTTGATTTCGAAATTTCCCTCCTTGTCAGTAACCGCAAAATATGGCGTCGGAACGACGACAACATAGCCGGACATTTCCGGGTGGACATTGCAGAGGAGCGAGGCGACGCCGAGATCATTGAACTGGAATGGTTTCTTGTCGCCCTTCGGCCAAGTGCCGAGATTATGAGAGAGCTTCTTGTTTCCGCTGACCGACGGCCAATAGACGTTGTGGCCAACGGGATCGCTGTTCAGAAATTCCACGGTAGTTCCTTGCTGGACGGCAACCACGTGCGGAAGGAAAGTCATTTTGCGCTGGTCAATCACGATGTGATCCTTCGGAGGATCGAATTTCTTATCCGGGATCACATCCACGTATACAGCGATGTTCTCTGCGGTCTTGATTCCCTGTACGCTGACCTTGCCCTTGATGTCATTGGCCCGCCCTGCCCCAGCCAGCACCAGGGCCAGACTTGCTGCGATTGCTGCCTTTGCTGCCATTCTCGATAGACTCATGACATTCCTCTCGTATTTGATTTGCATGCTGTGCAGTTTCCGAGCCGATCTTCCTAGAAGACGTAGTCGATGCCCGTCTGAAACGTGTTGGGGCGGAAGAATAGAGTATTTCCGGTGATGGGATCTGTGTAGGGCTGCCCGAACGTGTATTGATATTCGCCAACAACCTTAATGTTGGCGCGCACGAGCACCTGGAAGCCCGGGCTGAAACGGTTCCGCGTGTGATACTGCGATGCCGGCGTGCCGTTCACGAAGTCCGCATGAGAATTCACGGCGTCGTAATGGAAGGTTCCGATTAGCCATGGATAGAACCAGTAGTTGGCCCCGGCGAATCCGCCGGAAAACTTGACCGCGGGAGCCACCGCGATGGTCGGAGGCGCTCCTGGAGTGACGATGTGGTTGTCGTCATGTCCGAACATTCCGAGTCCGTACATCTCCAGCTTGCGGTATTTGAAACGCAGATCACCCCCGATGCGATAGAAGGGCTCTTCAATTGTGGACAATCCCGGAAAGAGCAAGCCGTCCTGGTTCTGCTGATTCTTGCCGTAGTAATACAAGAATCCAACCCGGATGGAAGTGTGATCCCGAGGACCGGTTGGACCGGCTGCTTGAATGGCATTGCGGCTTTCCGGGTCGCGTTCCAGGTTGAATTTCTGTGAAAGACGAACGTAAACGTCCTTTGAACTCCGAGTCGCCGTTCCGACATTGCTGCCGTTCGTGACGGCAACCGACCAGTCGAAATTGCCGTTGTTTGGTGTCCCGCCGAACTCGATGCCGCGCTGCGGCGAGCCAAAGATCGTCGAATTGTTCGTGGTGCCGAGTGGGCCCGCTACTGCCGTTTCGCTGTAAATGTCATAGGGAGAGAGATAGATGGTTCTTGCTTGTGTGAAGGGCAAATCCAGTTCGAATTGTCCGAATCGAACGTTCAGCGCGTTTTTCGGCAACCCGATGCCGTGGCCCAAATCGTTGTACTTCAGCCAGCCGTCACCCATGCCGCCATCGGCGTTGGCCGCTCCGACGGAGATGTCGTCGTCAATCCAGAATGACAAGTTCTGCCCGAAGCTCCCAGCGCTGATGATCGTGAACGTGTTTGGAGCAAAAAGGTCCGTACGCGGCGCGAATCCATTCTGCGCGATGACTCCCGGAGGCTGCTTGCGGTTGAGAGTAAAGTTCCCCTCGTACCGGAAGGCGATCGGCAGGTATCCGGGAATCTCACCAGGATAGACCGCGCCGGGGAATGCTTCCTTCTGTGCCTTCGACCCCAGCAAGACAGGGGGCTCTTTGACAAAGAC
>Ga0137383_10001194_pt1 | contig 15143 bp, 16 predicted proteins | sample SagtaG_19_FD_104817 | JGI IMG/M metagenome (GOLD analysis project Ga0137383, IMG submission 104817) | Vadose zone soil microbial communities from Sagehorn Ranch, Mendocino, California, USA - Sage2_R_40_16 metaG | ecosystem: Environmental > Terrestrial > Soil > Vadose zone | place: USA... | reverse complement strand
TTTCACCATTCACACGGCAGCCGAACACTTCAACATGATTATGACCGTCCACGGGCTGAACAGGGCATTCCCGGAGGATATCCTGGCGGCTCAACACCGTATACGTCCACATACAATGGCGGCGGAAACACCACTGCACGACCTGGGTGCCATCAGCATTACCGCCTCCGATTCGCTCGGCATGGGCCGCAGCGGCGAGACCATCACGCGCACCTGGCAAATGGCCCACGCCATGCAGCTGCGAGAGATGGGATATGGGCATGAACATGATAAAAACGCAGGCCCAGGTTCTGCCCCCCTCCTGATCCAAAACGCCAACGAGCGAGTCCTGCGCTATCTCGCTAAATACACCATCAATCCGGCCATTGCGCATGGGCTTAGACAGCATGTCGGGACGTTGGAACCAGGGAAACTGGCGGATGTAGTACTGTGGCGACCAAAGTTCTTTGGCGTGAAGCCCAACATGGTCATCAAAGGAGGCATGCCCGCCTGGGGTGCTCCCGGGGACGGCAATGCATCAGTAGAGGGTGTGGAACCCCAGGTGTACGGTCCCCTCTTCGGCGGCAGAGGGCAGGCCGCAGGCGCGCTTTCCATCACGTTCGTCTCGCAGGTTTCGCTCGATGCAGGTCTGCGCAAACGCTTGCAAGGGCAGCGGCAGCTCCAGCCGGTACAGCAGACGCGGAACATCGGCAAGAAAGATATGCTCTTCAACAATACGATGCCGAGTGTGCGTGTTCACCCAGTCACCCATGAAGTGACGATTAATGGTGAGAAGGTTGCCATGGAAGCGCTCAAGCGTGTACCATTGAGCAGGTTGTATATGGTGTCATAAATGCAAGGAATACTCATGGCGAGTATCGACTGACCTTGCCCCGATTTGGTGGCTCAAGCGCAGCTCTCGTGCCGAGAGAATCGCGGAAGAGCTTTTAGGTGGCGAAAGATCTCATCTCTAATCATTTAGCTCCTGCCCATTTAGATTTGTACAGTTTCAAGCATGAAAATTGCGAGCGTCCCTGAATATCCTTGTCCAGATAGGCTTTACGAGCATTCATGAGTTGCTTGGCCTCATGGGAGTCCTCTCTCTTCTGGTGCTTGGTACGGTGGCGGCCTTCACTGGAGGGATCAGGCTACTGGGGGTGGGGAGTATGGTGGATGCTGTCATTGTGCCAGTCTTTGGACTGACGCAGTCCATGATCCTTGCAGGCAACCTGCACTGGCTGTTCTGGACGGCTCACCTGCTGATAGGGATCGGAGCAATGGCATTGGCACAGATGATAGATAAGCGTTACTGGCACCTCAGGAAGGCAGCCTCCAGGGTTGCCAGTGCCATTAACGACGACGTTTCAAGCCACGCGATACCAGCGCGACCAGGAGCAGCGGAGCGGTGAAGAACACTTCTGGCCTTTTGTACGGGGTCATTGGGATAACCTTATGCTATCCTTGTAGAAGGAAAGCCACAGCCAGTTTGCCAGCAACAGGCAATCCTCTGCCTTCCTTTGTAGATACCTGGCGGCCATCGAGTCTAAAAGGAGTACGCTGTGTTTCATGTCATAGGTCTTGACCACGTTGCTTTGACGGTGAGAGATCCAAAGCGTTCATTGGAGTGGTATCAACGGGTACTGGGGATGGAACAGCGTTATCAGGATGTATGGAGCGGGCCGCATGACCCGATCATGGCGTGCTCAGGGGAAACCTGCCTGGCACTTTTTCCACCTGATACAACCAATCCTCTTCCTCCTCCAGATCATCACGTGATTGCTATGCGTCATTTCGCGCTGCGCCTGGATCGTAGAGATTTCGAGCGTGCTCAAGTCGAGCTTGCCGAGCAGAATATCCCGTTTCGTTTTGAGGATCATACGCTTGCTCACTCGATGTACGTTTTTGACCCTGATGGTCACCGAGTCGAGCTGACGACCTACGAACTTGCCTGATTATCCGCCTCGAACATCCGCGATGCCTGGCCATCAGGTGTGAACGCACAAGGGAGGATGGCCAGCATTGCCTTTTCGCTCTCCATGGGTAGGCGTGATGTGCTCGAGCGTCAGACGCGCTGGAAGTGTCTGTTCGCTGATGGGCAGAGTGATCAGCAGTACGCCGTTACCATAGGTGACGTTGGTGCATTCAGCATTGACCGGAGTAGTTAGCACTAGAGCTGTGCTGGCTACTTGGACCATCCGTTTTTGAAACAGGAGATACAATAAGAAAACAACCAAACGCTCTGAAGACGAACTGGTCGATCGTGTCTGCCTGTCACGCTGGGCGTCTTGGGGATCATCGGACGCCCGTCGGTTCCGCTCTCGCCAACTTTTGGGATAGTGACAAACTTCCCAAACACCTCGCAACCCATTCCGCTCTATCCTGCTTCCAAACTGCGTGCCCAACGTCGCCCAGGCCCTCTAAAGCCGCGCCATGGTGTCCCGCGTTTTGAGTGGCCCAGCATCCTGCGCCGCGTTGAGCAGGGCGAGTCCCTGCGCAAGGTCGCCCTGGACTACCACGTCTCCTACCAGACCATCCACCGCATCGTTCAAACCGGGCGCAGGCAGGGCGAGGAGGGTCAACAATGACTCTCTATTTCCTCGAATGCTCCTCCAACCAGATTACCGTCGGAGATAGCCGCGATCTCATGGGATTCACCATGCAGCAGCCGTTGCTAGAGCTGGAGGGAGTAGGATGAGAGCGCTTGTGATCAACTGTTCAGCTCCACACTACAACCTGGGTGCTCGTAAACTCCATGATTGGTTGCCATCAAGAGATGATACAGTTACCTACTACGATGGCGACCCTGGCATATGGGGACTTGATGCTGACCTGGTGTGTCTCTCCGTGATCTTCAGTTGGCATGCCCAAGAGCGCTTGAAATCGCTCTGCGGGTGAAAGATCATGCCGAGATTTGGTGCGGCGGGCCTGGCATATTCGCTTTACAGGCATGGTGGCGAGAGCAGACTGGTTTAGAGCTTGTCAAGGGCATAGATCTGACATCCACTCATAAATCCCCAGGAGGTTGCCAGCCGTGTAACAAAGCGGCGATCCTGGGTGGAAGTCCCTGGTGTTCGGTCGCGTAGCCAGAGAGGATGGCCTGGGTGGTCAGCATCTCAAAGAGACGACCGAGTCCGCGCTGCAGCGTGATTTTGCCGGGCAAACGATCTTTATGGGGTTAAGAGCCGCCGAGCTTGGCCAACAGTTGCACTTCGGCCCATTGGAAGGTGACGCCCAGGTCAAAGAGAAAGCCTGCCGCGACCCAGGCCAAGGCGACTAAGGTACGGATGCCCCGCCAATCGAGCACCTGCACCTCTTCCCAGCCCAGGCAGGTTTTGAGAAATTTGAAACTGTCCTCCACGCTCCAGCGTTGGCGGTACATGGTAAAGATGCGCACCGCACTCTGCGCATCTGTGGTCGGCCAATCGGTGAGCAGCAGCCACGGCTCCCAGCCCACTCCTAGCACGCGTACCTCCACGAGCCACACCTCGCGCGTGACAGGCTTCCCTGGCCCCTGGCGACGCACATTGCTCCAGTAGGTCACGCGCAGCGGGCAGGCCGCCAGTTCCACCTGCTGTATTGGCTACTTGGGATATCCGTTCGAAAAAATGGCCACTTTCTCCTCCCAGATCACGCTTTCCCCTTGATGTCGAACTCGATGGAGAGACAAGGATGACGTGTTCCTCTCGCTCTTTCAGAGAGGAAAGCCTCCTCATGGAAGAAAAACTGACGCTTTCTGGCAGCATGGACTCAGGGAAGCTCTGCACATCCAGAATACGAGGTCTTTTTGGAACTTCTCGACTCGTGACCGTTTGGTCGATTCCGTTTTCCCCGCTTTAGGCCACCTTTCGGTAGTCATGGTGCAGTCCGGCCAAGATTGGAATAGCAACCACCTTGCTTCTTGCTTGCGCCGTGGCACGCGATGTCCCAGCGGAGTCGGGAATCTGCTGCTGGATCCCTTGATGGGGTCGTGCCTGCTTGAAGTATCCCACATACGCATTCAGGACGCGGCTCGTGCTGCTTTTCCTGAAGAATCAACAGATGGTCCAGGCATTCCTGCCGCACACTTCTGGGGAAGCGCTCGCAGATGGCGTTGGCTCGTGGTGCATGAACAGGCGTCTTGAGCAGCTTGATGCCACTGGTCGTCGCCACGCGGCGGAAACAGGATCCAAACTTGCTGTCGTTATCACGTACCAGATACTTTGGTGCTTGCCCATACGGGGTGGCTTCTCGCAGGTGTTGGGCCACCCAGGCATCGGTCGGCGATCGTGTCACTCCCACGTGAATCACCTGGCGAGACTTCAGCTCGATAATAAAGCACGCGAAGAGTGGTCGAAAGAAGAGATCAGTGACTTGCAGGAAGTCACACGCCCAGATCTGTCCTGCGTGGTTGCGCGAGATCGGTCGACCATCTCTGGCCTCGTGGCTGCTGCGTGCGAACTCCTCGCATATACTTCTGAATGGTTCGCTTGCAGAGGCGAAGGCCCAGCTTCAGGAGTTCTCCGCGAATCCTTTCAGCGCCCCAGAGTCGATTGTCCTTGGCCATCTCTCGGATCAAGGCAATGGTTTCGGCGGCGACCTGAGGCCGGTGAGAAGAGGTCTTGGACTTACGCTTCCAATACAGGCGGAAGAGCTCCCGCGGCCCTCGCGAGCCTCGTCTCTGGCTGAACGAGTGATGTGCGCTTGTTTCCAGGTCCGAACCATTCTTGCCAAGAGCATGAGGAGCAAGCGCTCTGTGTTGGTGCATGCCGGCCGCTTCACCTGGCGCTTGAGCATGATCAGTTGTTGACGTAAGAGGACATTTTCGGCGATGAGCTCGGACTTGCTTCGACCAAGATCCGTGAGGGTGGCCAGTGGCAAGGAGGTCACCAGCGGTTTGGTCCAACGAGCCAAGCGAGAGGTGAGAACATGCAAGCAGCCACCCAAGAGGCACTGGAGAGTGGTGAAAACCCGACCCATACAAGAAGCTTCTCCCTCATGAGAGTGTATCGTCGTTCAAGCATGTGTATGCTGGTGACGACGTCTGATTCTACACCCACCCTCATGGGTTTGCAAGCAAGGGATGGGGATTTTTCTCCGCCTCGAAGGGGCTTAGTTTTGAACGGATGATCCAAGTAGCCAATACAGGCCTTTTTGACTGTAGGATAGCGTTTGGTAGGTCCAGAGAAGCACCCTTTGAGTCGGATGTAATACTGATTTTTGTGTGTCGATGTATAACGAAAAGGTGCTAAACTCAGTCCAGACCTGGCTTCCGGGCTTTTCTGCTATGTACTATTACACAAAATTTGGTATGGCATCCCCCTTGTCTCGCCTGGTCGAACTGGCGCATCTGCGCTGGCCGATCGAGCAGGTCTGTGAGGATGCCAAAGGCGAATGTGGCCTCGATCACATTCAAGGCCGTAGTTGGGATGGCTTGCATCGGCATCTGGCCTTGGTGATGGTGGCCTACACCTTCCTCATGCTCCAATCGCTGGGGCAAGAGATTGAGGTCGATCCTGCTCCAGGGGCGGTTTTTCCCCCCTGCTCGGCAACTGAGCCTTCCGGCTTGCCATCGGCAGATGCTCGTTCTGCTCTTCCAAGATGTGGTCTTATGGCTCATTGAAACTGAACAAGTCAAAGCTTTTCGTCCTCGACGAAACTAACAGAGTAGTATTAGCTAACTGTGAACGTGACCAATATCGGTATGACTGTTGGCTCACGCCCCACCTCATTTCGATCAAAGTTAAAGGAGAGGAGAAGGCTGGCGCTATAGGGTCCCGTTGGTAGGGAGTCTATATCAACCTTCACACTGACAGTCGCTTCTCTTCCCCCTGGAATGCTACCTCTCTCCGGAGACAGCTTCAACCAGCTTACTCCACCAGTATTCGAGATCCAATCCACTCGCTCATTCTCTAGATTGGTGATCAATAATGAACCCTCGTTCTCGTTCGTTCGAATATCAAAGCTAAGTGCAGGGGTGTAAAGCGGAGATTGTAGGGCGTCGCTACTTAGTTTGCTTACAATAATATGTGGACCGCTATCCCAATATGGACGCGCCCCTACATGCATATCAACCGAAATCTGCACAGCTGCTGACTTGACCCCCGATACCTCATTGGTGAGGGTAAGAGTGGCTGCGTAATTGCCAGCCTCCAGGGCGGTTGAACTCGCTATCACGAAGATCGTCTGTTGCTCATAGGCCTCAAGCTCCCCAGTGGAGCGGCTCAAAATCAACCACTTCGTTCCACCCTTATCCACAGTCCATTTCACTGCCTGGCCATTCGGATTGCTAATCAACAATGGTAAAAATCTGCTGCTATCCCCGAATAGTGTGCCAAAGCTTAAACCCACTTCAGGAGCTAATACAGCAGTTACTTCCAGAGTAACCAATACCTGAACACTTGCTGAAGAGTCATCCCCTTCCGAGGTGAAAGTGAGAGTAGCCTCGTAATTTCCTACTGCCAGTGAGCTCGAATCGACTGTCACATTCACAAAATCTGTTTGACCAGGTTGAAGGATGCCGGTGCTCTTATCCGGGCTCAACCAACGTGTTCCACCAGTATCGGCAAGCCAAAGCAGCGGACTGTCACCTGGATTGCTAAGCTTCTCCTGCAAGGTTGTGCTGCTGCCTTGAAGAAGGACAAAGTCAAGGGGGTTCGGACTTACGGTGGGGGGCTGCAGTCCCCTATCATGATTAAACATTTGTCGTTTCCCTCCATAAATGAGATGAACGGGCCCTCCGACCGACGAGTGATTTCCCGGCTGGCCGTGGTTTTGTAGAGTGACTCCCGGTGAGACATCCCTACTCCGAGCAAGTTACATGCAGGTGGAACTCAATCTGTGATCGATTCCACCTCTTTATGTCTCTGCATCAATGATACCAGGAAGGATTGGTAATGTATATGACTTTATTTGACATGTTTTTGACCCGTTTTGGACGGTTTGTTTTTTCTCATCCTTTTTTGTATACTTTCATCAGGTCAAATTCGCCGATGCGCTTTGAGTAGCCAGGATACAGGGGTACGTATCGATTGATCCGGCCCTCCGTATTCTTGACGATCATGTAATCAACTTTTCTCCTGTTGAATTATCAGCCTTCAGATTCTCCAATCCTGATAGGAATGTTCAAGTAGAATCGTTCAAGTTGTTAACACCACGGCACTACAGGGGAAGGGCTACCTTATATGAGCGGTGAAGAGACTTTGCCAAATGAACGATTGAAGCGTGTTCGTCACGAAATGGGGTGGACGCAGACCGAACTGGCAGAGAAGGTGGGGACAACGTTCGAGACGGTGAGTCGCTGGGAGCGCGGCATCAAAGCTCCCAGCGCCTACTATCGTAGGAAACTCTGCGACGTCTTTAGCAGAACAGCCGAGGAACTGGGATTGCTTGCTGAGCCAGGTACCATTTCTGTGCCCGGCTCATCGCCCAGTATCTTTCTCTCCACGGCCTATGCTGATGCCGAGCACAAGTTTGTGGTTTCCCTGAAGGAGGAACTCGGCGCACGTGGCGTCACTGTGTGGAGCAGCCGTACAATTAGAAGACAAGAGGGGCGCAACAAAAGAAATGTACTGCAGGAGGTCATTCGCGCTGTACAGGTAGTTCTGTTGATTGTTACTCCCAAAACACAAACCTCTCATCACGTCCAGGATACACTTCGCCTTGCAAGGCACTTCAGGCTTCCTGTCTGTGCTGTGTGGCTAGAAGGTGAGTCTCTGCAGGGATGCATGCCCAAAGACAGCGGTGAACTCTATGCCACAATCGACGCCAGGGGAAAAGACGTTCAACGCCTGCGCGACAAGATCATAGCAGCGCTTGAACAGAGATGGCTGATGCCCGGCGGCCCTGAAACTGCCGGATTTGCCGAGCCGATATGGAGAATACCTTCAAAGCTCAAACCGCTTATCGGACGAGAAGAAGAACTGGCAAGACTGTCTGAGTTGCTCCTGAATCCACAAGTCCGCCTGGTGACACTCTTAGGCCCAGGCGGTATCGGCAAGACTCACCTGGGTTTGCAGGTGATGTTGAAGATGCGTGAACAGTTTACTGATGGTGCCTGTTTTGTCTCGCTGGCAGCGCTCAGCGATCCCGAACTGGTAGTTCCTGCCGTTTCCAGGGAGCTGGGAATCAGAGAGGTCGGAGCGCATCCTCTTTCCGAGCAACTGAAGGTTGCGTTGAGAAACAAACATCTCCTGCTTTTCCTCGACAACTTTGAGCAGTTGCTCAGTGCAGCGCCACAGCTTCCGGCACTGCTGGCAGAGTGTCCTCATCTCAAGGTGCTGGTGACAAGCCGTGCCAGGTTGCGCGTTCAAGGTGAACATGAGTTTCCTGTCTCACCATTGGCGCTGCCGGATCTCAGCCTATCCCCGGAGAGTGATGCTCTACAGCAGAATGCGGCAATCATCCTTTTCCTACAGTTTGCCCGAACTGCCAGACCCGATTTCAGGATCACACCGGCCAACGCTCTCGCCATTGCAAAGATCTGCGTACGGCTCGATGGGCTACCGCTGGCAATTGAGCTAGCAGCAGCGCGTATTCGATCGTTTGCGGCTCAGGCCTTGCTGGCACGGCTGGAGGAGCATCTCCTGGATGTAACGATAAGCAAGGACGAGGATTCTAATGACCGGCAACGGACGCTCCGCGGCACGATAGCGTGGAGCTATGACTTACTTGCTGCCGAGGAGCAGCAGCTCTTCCGGCGGCTATCTGCCTTTGTGGGTAGTTTGTCTCTAGAAGCAGTTGAGGCGATTTACAATGCTTTAGGCGATGAGATGCTAGATGTATGGAGCGGTGTGGAGTCTCTGCTTGACAAGAGCCTCCTGTACTCGGCGGAGCAGGAGGGGGAGGGGCGCTTGCGACTCCTGGTGACGATCCGCGAGTACGCGCTGGAGTGCTTAGAGGGGAGTGAGGAGGCAGATGTCACCCGACAGGCCCACGCCCGCTACTTTCTAGGGCTTGTAGAACAAGCCGAGCCACACCTCAAAGGCCCACAGCAGGCCACGTGGCTGCTGCGATTAGGACAAGAGCAAGAGAACTTGCGCGCGTCACTGAAGTGGTTCATCGAGCAGGGAGAGTCGGAGCTTGCCCTACGCTTTTGCGGAGCACTTTGGTGGTTCTGGCGCTTGCGAGGATATTGGAACGAAGGTCAGCGCTGGTTGGAGGCGGCGCTCAGACTCCGGCAAACAGGAGAACCATCGACAGCTTGGGCCAGGGCGCTTTGGACTGCTGGAGACCTGGCCTTCTTTCAAGGTAGCGGTTTAGCAGCGCGTCCCTTGCTAGAGGAGAGCGTCTCACTCTGTCGCGCCCTGGGAGCTGAAAAGGAACTTGCCATCGCTCTAGGCGCTCTAGGGGCGCTCATGCGCATGCAAGGTGATCACGAAGCAGCCGGTCCCCTGCTGGAAGAGAGCGAGAAACTGTGCCGCAAACTAGGTAAAAACTGGGAGTATTCCTATTTGCTACGTAGATTAGCGGAGCATGCTGCAGAGACAGGTGAACTGAAGCAAGCGGTGGAATATGCCCATGAGAGCTATACCCTTGCTCAAAAACTGGGAGATAAATCACTCATTGCCACCGTATTGAGCACGCTGGGAAACATTTCGGCACGACTGGACGACTTGAAACAGGCTATAGCATATAATCAAGAAAGTCTCACGCTTGCACGAGAACTAGGTGATAAACTCCTCACAGCTCTTGCCATGAGCCACCTGGGGTATTTCACAGCACTTCAAGGCGACCTGACGATTACAACTTATGCTGAGGAAGCTCTGACGCTCATGCGAGAACTCGGCGATAGGATGTACATTATAAGAACCCTGCATAGCCTGGGATACATCAACGCGCGCCAGGGCAACCTGGCGCAGGCTAAGGCTTGGTACCGTGAGGGCTTATCGCTGGCCCAGGAAATACAAAGCGAAATAGGTATCGGCATGATCCTTTCAGGGCTAGCTCTGGTTGCTGTGGCAGAGGGGGAGTTTCTACAGGCAGCGCGCCTGATGGGAGCAGTGGAGACAAGGGTCGACATCGATGTGGATATGAATCCTGCTGAACGAGCTGAGTATAAACGCGCTGTACAGAGTGTGCATGCCCAGGTGAAAGGGAAACCCTTTGCAGTGGCTCGGAGCGAAGGGCGTACCCTAACCCCTGAGCAGGCTCTTGCGGCTTCACAAATGCCCGCTATTGTAAGTACCCCACCTTCCCTTAAATATCCCGATGGTTTGACTGAGCGCGAAGTGGAGGTTCTCTGCCTCGTCGCCAAAGGTCTGACTGACGTTCAGATCGCCAGGCGACTAGTGATTGCTCCACGCACCGTCAATTCACATTTGACATTGATATATAGGAAGATCCGGGTTTCCTCCGACGGAAAGGAGAGGCAATCTGCCCCTCGTACTGCTGCCACCCGCTATGCCATTGAACACGACTTGTGCTGACTCGATCCTCATCCTTTCTCTTCCAGAGATCCGCTTTTCTACTTACATGTCTCTATAATTCTTGTAAAGATACGTAGTGCAATTACGTTCTTCTACGCTAGGTCTACAACCTCTCTTCAGATACACTCTCAGTAGCGAATGTTTTACATCATTCAGAGGGTTGGCCAGGGTGAGCAGCCCGGTTCCACAGCTAATAATGTTGCAAGCGATTGAACGGATGAAGAGCATCCCAGGCACACGTAATAGGAAGCGTGAAGAGGAGGTTTCGACCATGTTACTACAGATTACGACATTCAATCCGATCACTAATGCAGGAACTGCGAAAAGCGACCTCTGTAGTGATGGTCATGAACTCCCACAGCAGATAAATGCTTCTACTGCGTCTTCAGATATCTCATCTCAAGACATGAGTGTCTCTGCGCTTGCAGATCAGTGCATCAAAGAGATCAACAAATATAGGCGCGGAGAAACTTCCAACGATAAATTTGGTCTGGAACTGTTCCATCGTGCTTTGATGGAGCGCGATACTCTTGCCTGGGAAGCCATCCAGCAGAGCTTCAACGGGATGGTCCTCCATTGGCTGCAAAGTCATTCAATGAAAACAGTAGCTTGTCGCTTTGATAGTGAAGAGAATTATGTAGCCCAGACGTTTACCCGTTTCTGGGTCGCAACGGTCAGCAATCAGGGTATAGAATTCAGGACACTAGCCGCTGTGCTACGATATTTACGTGCAAGTTTAAATGGTGCCATTCTCGATACATTACGTACCTACTCGCGACCTCATGAGGTCCCGTTACCTGAATCTCATGAATCAGAGGAACTAGTGGCGGAAGACAGAGATGATGCTAATGAACTCTGGGAAGCTATCAAAAGTCTGATTCCTGATGAGCGCCAACAGCGTGTAGCATACCTGCTCTTCTACTGCCACCTCAAGCCAAGGGAGATTCTTCAATACTGTCCCCAGGAGTTCTGTGATATTCGTGAAATCTATCGCTTGCGACGCAACATCATGGAGCGATTGCTCCGCAGAGCAGATTTATTCCGTTGGCGGCTAAATTCTTGAGGAGAAAGAAGGCTTCAGAGAGGCGAGGATGTGGCAGCAACGATGACGATGCTCTCTTCAGATCTCCAAAGGATACGCGATGCAGAGCAGATTGGCTCATGCGCTAGTGTTTATCTATAATCACCCTCCCAAACCGTTCTACAAAAAAAACCTCACCTTAGCGTTGAAGTACTAGGCAGGATGTGAGCAAGGAGAGAAAGCACAGGAGCACAGACATGACACATTACCCGGTGTATTCTCGTGGTCAGCGGGTTGGGGATTACCGGTTGCTACGCAAACTGGGTAGAGGAGGCTTTGCTGACGTCTACCTGGCAGAGCAGCTCTATGATGATGACAAACAGGTTGCCATCAAGCTCTTGACTCATCTCATGGGCAACACCGATGGGCTGCATGCCTTCACGACCTTCATTCAGGAAGCTCGCATGATCCACCTGGAGCATCCCAATATTGTCCCGGTGCAGGATTTTGGGATCAGTCGAGAGGGTATCCCATTCCTGGTGATGGAGTACGTTTCCGGGGGGACGCTCAGGGAGCGACATCCCAAAGGCACACACGTTCCTTTGCCCACCGTGCTCGGCTATGTCAGGCCGCTGGTCGCTGCCTTGCAGTATCTCCATGATCGCCGCCTGGTCCACTGCGATGTGAAGCCGGAAAACATGCTGCTGCGCGCTGATGCGACGCTGCTGCTCTCCGACTTTAGCATCGTGACGGTGGCACACACGACTCGCTCGCTTATTCTCGACGAGGAGGTGGGTGGCTCTCTCCCTTATATGGCCCCTGAGCGGTTTCATGGGCAGTCACTGCGAGAGAGCGATCAATATAGCCTTGGGGTGGTGGTCTATGAATGGCTCTGCGGACAACGCCCGTACGAGGGGTTCGCCGCGTTCGCCAGACTCCAAGGAAGGCAGACGCCGCCACCCCTCAGAGCGCAGCTGCCCCACCTCGAGCAGGCTGTCGAGCAGGCTGTCTTCAGAGCCCTGGATGATGACCCCAGAAAGCGCTTTGGGACGGTGCGGGAGTTCGCAGTGGCTTTGGAAGAGGCAGCCCAGCCCACGCTGCGGGTGCATGCGAACCAGAGAGCATCATCAGAAGCGCTGGTGTCTGCCGCCGGGGGTAATAGCACCTGCCAGGCAGCATCATCACTACCGGTGACGCAGCCATCGGGAGCTCTGCCAGAGCCAAGCAGGGTCACAGGTGTCTCACGGCGTGCCGTTGCCAGGGGACTTGCTCTGGCAGCCATCACCCTGGCCGGGGGAAGCATGACATGGTTCTTGCTGACACAGGAACAGACCCCCAGGCCTGTTCCCACGCCGACTCCTGAGCCCGCTCCTGGCCGCACTGCGACACCGGTTGAGATGGGTCGTGTCCTCTTTGTCTATAGGAAGCACGACGCTTTAGTGAATGCCGTGACATGGTCGCCTGATGGTCAGCGCATCGCCTCGGGCGCCGATGATGCGACCGTGCAGGTCTGGGATCCGAGCACTGGCGGATCTCTCCTCACCTACCGGAGACATAAGAAGCTTGTCGAAGCGGTAGCATGGTCGCCTGATGGTCTGCGCATCGCCTCGGGCGGCTTTGATAACACGGTGCAGGTCTGGAATGCCGCCAACGGCACGCCGATCTTTACCTATCAAGGGCATACCAATTCTGTGGTGACCGTGGCATGGTCGCCCGATAGCGCACGCATCGCCTCTGGAAGCTACGATACCACGATACAGGTGTGGGATGCGGCCGATGGTGGTCATGTGCTCACCTATCGAGGGCATAGGAGCATCGTACATACGCTGGCGTGGTCACCCAAGGGCAAGTATATTGCTTCGGCAAGTTTTGATCACACGGTGCAGGTGTGGGATGCTGCTGATGGCACCCCCGTCTTCACCTATCAGGGACATGCTCCTGCTGCTGCCAATGCGCTTTCCTGGTCGCCGGATGGCAAGCGCATCGCCACTGGGGGCAATGACAAGACGGTGCAGATCTGGGGGAGCGTTGATGGTCACCTTGTGTATACCTATGGAGGGCATACGGGCGTAGTAGACGTGGTATCCTGGTCGCCCAATGGTCTGCGCATCGCCTCAGGCGGGGATGATAATACTGTGCAGGTGTGGAATGCTGCCGATGGTGGTCAGCGCTTCATTTATAGGAAACACACACAAGAAGTAAGAGCGGTGGCGTGGTCGCTGGATGGCAGGCGCATTGCTTCTGGTGGCGCTGATCGGACAGTGCAGGTCTGGGTAGCAGGATGAGGAAGACAACTGACGAACTTTTGGACATTTGTATTGCGAACACACGAGTTAGGAACAGTGACGCTCATCGTATCAGGAAAGGTGGTTTTCTATGGCACTCGAAATGCGGCTCTCCGTCACATTTGGGGAATAGTGCCTGCTTGTTGTAATAGTAGCTCTCGGATGAAAGCAGAAGGACAGCAGGAGAAGCGAAGAGAGAGCCGACCCCGTATCCGCAAGAAGCGTTAGAGATTACACAGCATGGAGGACTTTCACACGTAACAGGTCGAGATGGGCACGACCAAACATCTGCCTTTTCAGAAATTTCAGGCGATTCACATGCCCCTCAACGACGCCATTGCTCCACGGAAGCGAGAAAGCCGCCCGTACAGCGGCATAATCACGGCGAATGCCATTGGCAAAACTCTTGAGTTCGGTGATTTGGCTTTCCGTTGCACGCTTAAGCCAGTCAGGAAGCTGCTGCGCTTGACGCTCCTTGAGCAGTTCAATGAACTCTTGAGCCAGACGATACACCCGATGGAGTTCCTCGTTTTGCTCCATCTGCTCAACTTGTTGCTGTTGCCGAACAGTGAGCTTCTCAGGGGTCAAGATCATCAGGAAGGCAGCACTGCGAGAGGAAAGGCGCTGCTTCCTTGGCTTGGGGACAAGACGCGGTTTGCGCGGTTTTCCTTGCCTGGGTTTGGGAGGCAGTGCTGTGCGCCACTCCCCGAGCAAGCGCCTGAGTAATGATTCTGAACCGGTGTAGCCACGTTCCTTAATCTCACAAAACAGATGCGAGCTGTTGTGAGTCCCAGCATCCCATCGCTCACGCAGATAAGGAAGATAGGGGGCTAATTTGCTCTTGCGAATGGCACGCAGCCCAGAGCCAGGAGCACGTTCTGGGAAGGCTGGGGAGGTGATAAAACGCTGGACGACGTGCCTGCTCATCTGAAGTTCACGGGCGATAGCTCGCTGCCCTATACCCGCTCGGTGTAAAGCCAGGACCTGCTCATAGCGAGCCATACGCTTGTCGCGACTGATCTTCTTCTTGCGTTCCGCGTAGGTCAAGGAGGAGAGCTCCACCTCCTGCTCAATCGATATACCTTGCAGCTCTGTCTGAACACCTGACATCTGCTGGTCAGCGTCCTCGGCCTGCGAATGTTCAGCAGAAGGCAGGAGAGCCGAGGCTTGCGCCTGATCAGCAAGGGAACCTATGCTACCAGAATCGTGAGGAAGCCCTTCTTTGAGCAGGATCTCCTCCACGACTGGGAGACAGGTGCGCTTGTGATCCAAGAACCGTTGCAAATGTTCGCGGAGATTTTGCACCAGATGAGAGCGGTCCGCCACCTGGAGCGCATGAGGCAGTGCTCGCTTGACCGCATCCGCATAGGCGACTTTACCGGTCTCGGCTCACCACGTCAATTTCTTGGTGACGCTTGAGCCAGGGCATGACCGCTTCAGCCGTGCGGTCCGGCA
>Ga0137383_10001183_pt1 | contig 15170 bp, 9 predicted proteins | sample SagtaG_19_FD_104817 | JGI IMG/M metagenome (GOLD analysis project Ga0137383, IMG submission 104817) | Vadose zone soil microbial communities from Sagehorn Ranch, Mendocino, California, USA - Sage2_R_40_16 metaG | ecosystem: Environmental > Terrestrial > Soil > Vadose zone | place: USA... | reverse complement strand
CCCGCGCCCATGTCACGGCAACACGCCGCAGAACCGCAGAAACACCCGTACGCCACACCCGCCAGCATCAGCCCGGAAGAATAACCCCGCCCCGGCCCGGACTTTGGAAACAGGCTCTATAGCCACCTCGATGTGACATGGGTGCGGCTTTTTACGGGCGGAACCCGGCCCAGGGGTCGTAGTCGACCTCGAGGGGCTCCTGCGGCGGGCGCTCGGCCTCCGGGACGTGCTCCAGGTTGAGGCGGATCCGGTACCAGCTCGAGCTGCGGCCGCGCATCGAGTCGACCAGGACGTCGGCCGGCTCGAGCTTCGGCCACACCGCGGCGTGCCGCGCCTTCCACCGCTCCAGGCCCGCCATGGCCTCGTCCTTGCTCGCCGCCCGCGCGACCTCGATCAGCGGCTTGGTGCTCTGCCGCCGCCCTGCCAGGGGGGTACGGGGGGGCGAGGAGCCCCCCCGTGAGCGGGGGGCTTCGGGGGGTCGCCCCCCCGAGCCAACACTGCGGCGCTTGGACGGCTGGACCCGGGGCGCCTCGCCGGCCTGCTTGTCGTAGTGCGGCGGCCACGGCGCGTCGGGCAGGCCCGCCGCCTCGTCCCTGGCCGCCAGCTCGAGCAGCCCGTCCAGCGACCCGGCCGCCTCGTCCATCTCCGCCCAGGGGTCGCCGACGGCGGCGAACCGCGCCGGGACGGTGCCGATCGTGTACTCCGCCGGATCGCACGACGGCACCTGCGCCCAGGTCAGCGGCGTGGACACCCGAACGTCTGGGACCGGGCGGAGGGAATAGGCGGACGCGACCGTGCGGTCCTTGGCGTTCTGGTTGTAGTCCACGAAGACGCCGTGCCGCTCTTCCTTCCACCACTTGGACGTGGCCAGCTCGGGCGCCCGGCGCTCGATCTCCCGCGCCACCGCCACCGCCGCGCGGCGCACCTCGCCAAACTCCCAGCGCGGCTCGATCCGGGCGTAGATGTGCATGCCGCGCGATCCGGAGGTCTTCGGCCAGCCGGTCAGCCCGAAATCCGCGAGCACGTCCCTGGCCACCAGGGCCACGTCCCTGATCTGCGGCCATTCCACCCCCGGCACCGGATCCAGGTCGACCCTGAGCTCGTCCGGGTGATCCAGGTTGGCGGCGCGTACCGGGTGCGGGTTCAGGTCGATGCAGCCGAGGTTGATCACCCAGGCCAGCGCGGCCTCGTCGGTGACCACCACCTCGTCGGCGGTGCGGCCGGAGGGGAAGCGCAGCTCGACGGTACCGATCCAGTCCGGCCGCTTCTCCGGCGCCCGTTTCTGGAAGAACGGCTCGCTCTCGGCCCCGTTCACGAACCGCTTCAGCGCCATCGGCCGACCGCGGACGCCGCCCAGCGCTCCCGGCGCCACGGCCAGGTAATAGCGCACCATGTCCAGCTTGGTCACCCCGGCCCGCGGGAAGTACACCTTGCTCGGGTTGCTGATCGCCACCTCGCGGCCCGCCAGCTCCAGCACCGTCTTCGGCTCAGCCATGCCGCCCCCCAGAGGCAGTGCTCCCTGAAGGATGGCCCCGCAGGATCTCGGCGAGGTTGAAGCTGACCGGCTCCTCCAGCTGGGCGTAGGTGCACGAGTGCGGCTCGCGGTCCGGCCGCCAGCGGACGAACTGCGCCGTGTGCCGGAACCGCGGGCCCTCCATGTGGTCGTAGCGGACCTCGACCACGCGCTCCGGGCGCAGCGGGATGAACGACAGGTCCTTGGCCGCGTTCCACCGGCTCGCCATGGCCGCCCGCGGGGTGCGCTCGCCGGCCTCGTGATGCGCCCAGTTCCACGGGTGCCGGTCGAAGGTGGTGACCAGCGGCTGCAACTCGGCGAACAGCTCTATGCGCTTCTCCATCGGGAACGCGCCGATCACGCCGACGCTGGCCAGCTTCCCATCATCTTTGTACAGTCCGAGCAGCAGGGACCCGATGCGGTCCTCCCCGCTCTTGTGGGTCCGGTAGCCGGCCACCACGCAGTCCGCGGTGCGCTCGTGCTTGACCTTCAGCATCACCCGCTTGTCCGGCTCGTAGACCCCATCGGCCGGCTTGGCGATCAGCCCGTCCAGGCCGGCCCCCTCGAACTGGCTGAACCAGCCGGTGGCGACCTCGCGGTCGGTGGTCGTCGGGGTCAGGTGGATCGAGGAGCCGGCCGCGGCGAACACGCCCTCCAGGGCGGCCCGGCGCTCGGCGAACGGCCGTTCCATGTAGTCGCAATCCCCCAGCGCGAGCAGGTCGAACGCGATGAAGTGCCCCGGCGTCTGGGTCGAGAGCAGCTCGACCCGGCTGGCCGCCGGGTGGATGCGCAGTTGCAGCGCGTCGAAGTCCAGCCGCCTGCCCTCGGCGTCGGGGATCACGATCTCCCCGTCGATCACGCACCGTTCCGGCAGTTCGGCCTTGATCGCGGCCACCAGCTCGGGAAAGTAGCGCGTCATCGGCCGCTCGTTCCGGCTGCCGATCTCGACCTCGTCGCCGTCCCGGAACACGATGGACCGGAAGCCGTCCCACTTCGGCTCGAACACGTAGTCGCCGCTCGGGATCGCGCCGGTCGGCTTGGCCAGCATCGGCGCCACCGGCGGGTTGACAGGAAGATCCATGCCCCCAGCTTCCCTGGTCATGACCGCTACGCGGTTTCTTGCCCACTACTCATGACGATCATGCCGCACCAGGATCATCGGCGCACATGCCGGCCAGCAGCCCGGTGAGCTGGGCCCGCAGCGCGGCCAGCGCGGGGGCCGCCGTCGCTCCCGCGCCGGCCAGCCCCGATAACGTCGCTGTCCATATCTCGCTGCGCTTCCACAGTTCCGCGGCCAGCTCGGGGGTCGCGACCGCGCTGGGCGCGCGCGATGCGCACTTGTCGTAGAACAGCCCGCTGTCCTGCGCCACCTCCGCCGAGGTGGCGCAGTACAGCGACGTCGCGGCGCCCTCGGTGACAGACAGCATGCGCCTAGTCACAATGGGGCGGACCGGCCACGGCACCCGCCGCCAGATGTCGGAGGCCACCACGCCCGGGTGCAGCGCGTACGTGGTGACCCCGGTGCCCGCGGTCCGGCGGGCGAGTTCCTCGGTGAACAGCACGTTGCACAGCTTGGAGACCGCGTACTCGCGCAGCCCGGTGAGGCCCCGCGCGGGCCGGCGCAGCGCCTCGAAGTCAATCCCGCGCGCCGCGTAGTGGGAGTCGCTGGACACCGTCACCACCCGGGCCGGCGCGCTGGCGGTGAGGCAGCCGAGCAGGGCGTTCGTCAGCGCGAAGTGGCCGAGGTGGTTGATCCCGAACGTCAGCTCGAAACCCTGCCTGGTCAGGCCCCGGGCCCCGCCGACTCCGGCGTTGTTCACCAGCACGTGCAGCGGCTCGCCGAGGGCCAGGAACGCCGCCGCGCAGGACCGCACCGATTCCAGGTCGGCCAGGTCGAGCGGGAGGAACCAGACCGAATCGCTGCCGGTCTCCGCCTTGATCCCGGCCACCGCCGCCTCGCCCTTGGCCCGGGACCTGGCCGCGATCCACACCCGCCCGCCCCGGCCGGCCAGCCCGGCCGCCGTGGCCCGCCCGATCCCGGTATTCCCCCCCGTAACCAAAAACGTCCGCCCCTCCAGCTCACTCACCCGCGACTCCCGAAGGTCAGAACCAACGTGGACAGTTACCCCCCATTCTGCGGGGGTAACTGTCCACGTTGTCGCGCGACGGGCTACTCGACCGGGATTTCCTTGTTGATCAGGGACAGGTCGATGCCCTGGCGGTTCCTGATGATGCGTGCCCCTACGAAGATGACGATGGCCAGCACGTACATCGAGCCCATGTAGATGAGGGAGGACGGCTTGTTCACGAAGTACAGGTCGTTCGAAAGCCACTCAATGAGGTTGTACACGAGCAGCGCGATCGTGACCACCCCGGCCACCGGCACGATCGGCACGCCGAGCACCTTGACCTTGCTGGCCGGCGAGGCGAACCACAGGTCCGGCTTGCGCAACGGCAAGATGACCACCGCGATCGCGCTGAACAGGTACGTCACCGCGATGACCAGCGTGGCGTCCAGTGTGTAGGTGACGAACGTCGTGTTGTAGGCATACAAGGCGCTGAGCCCGACGGCAGGCAGCAGCATCAGGACCAGCGAATAGAGCGGCACCCTGCGCTTCTCCGAGACCTCAGAGGCCCGGTCGGGGAGCACGCGGTCGAACGCGGCCGCGAAGATGACCCGGGTCGAGGACAGGAACAGGGTTCCCACCCACCCGAAGAACCACAGGCTGAGCACCAGGATCAGGACCACCTGGAAGGCGGTGTTATGCACCAGCCAGCCCGCGAACATGAACGGGTACGGCCAGATGCCGAACTGCGGGGTGACGTTGTAGTCCAGCGAGTTGAGGTTCTGGTAGAAGCCCCAGCCGACGGTCTTGGCCATCAGCAGCAGGAAGATGACCGTGCAGGCGACCGTGATCCAGAGACCGAGGAACATTCCCATGAACACCCGTTTGAAGTCGCTCGCGCCGCGGATCTCGCCGTACAGGGTGGTGCCCCAGTTCGGCCACAGCAGGAAGAACATCATCGCCGGGACGAGCAGCATCGTCGGCCCGAGCGGGCCGAAGCCGAGCGGCGATGTGGAGTAGCCGGCCTTGACGGCCGCCTTGTTGGTGGCCGCGTAGGCGTTGTTGACGCCGAAGAGCTTCTGCGCCTCGAGGTTGAACGAGCTGATGAAGCTGGCGTGTGAGTTGACAAGCAGCAGGATCACCACGACGGCGAAGCCGATCATGCCGCCGATGAAGCACCAGCGCTGGACCTTCGCGTACGCGCCCATGCCGATGGAGACCAGGAGGCCGGCCAGCGCGATCGTGATCAATGTCACGATGAAGATCCCGTTGTGCGTGCCGAACCACGCGTAACCCCCGCCAGGCCAGGTCCACTTGAGCGTCGCCCACAGCGGCTCGAACAACTGGACCGCCAAGATGTTGCCGTAGATCGGCGCCCACAGCCAGAGGATGAACCACCAGCCGGTCGCGGCCGTCACGAAGCCGATGCCGCTGCCCAGGATCCTGGTCTGCCAGACGTAATCGCCGCCGGCCCGCGGGATCGTGACGACGAGCCCGCTATAGGCGATCACCAGGAACGACACCCAGATTCCCGAGATGATCACTGCCGTTATCAGCTGGCCCTTCGGGAACGCCGGCATGGCGAAGGTGAACTCGTAGATGCCGAGCGTTACGAAGTTGGTCGCCAGGCACGCGTAGATCAACGAGTCCCTGACGGACCAGCCGCGGACCAGGCCCGTCGCCTTGCGGAGGAAGAGGGTAGGTCTCTCTTCCCCGAGTGCTCCAGCCGTCATATGTATCCTCCGGTTTTATCCAGTTACGTCCGTTTGGGTGAGATGAAGGGCTACATCCGGTGTGTACGTGTTTATCTAGCGTCAATATAGGCCTTTATGGGCCTCTGGGACTGACGTTTGTGAAGTTGAGGACTTACACTCCGCTATTCCCACTGGCTAACGAGCCGGAACCTCAGCAGGTGAGAACGGTCGACGCGAGTCGGGGAGCCTCAGCCGTTCACGAGTATGTATTTGGCGACTTTCCCCTTCTTCTCGTTCAGGTCGAGGAGAGCGCCCTGCAGCACGCCGTCACTGTAGGAGCTGCCCGGGTTCAGGGACAGGGTCCGGCCGAGCTTGGCCACGCCCCGGCTCTCGTGAATGTGCCCGTGAACGGACAGTACGGGTTCGTACTTGAGGATGGCTTCCCTGACCGCCTTCGAGCCGACCGGCTTCATGACCGCGCCGCCGAGCACCGGCCGCATGTTCTCGTCCAGCGCCGGGGCCTCATCAAGCCCGGTGCCGTAGGGCGGCGCGTGGAAGTTGAACACCGCCCGGCTCATGTCCGGGATCTGGGAGACCACCGCGTCGATCTTGGTAGCGAGCACGTCCTCGGGCGCCTCGCGGAAGGTATTCCACGGCGTCGGGTTGGTCCAGCCCATCGAGGCGAGGGAGAAGCCGCCGATGTCGATCACCTTGCTCTCGGCGAAGCTGACGCACGGGGACTGCTCGATGATGTCGTCGATCTCCCAGATGTCGTCGTTCCCGCCGTTGAGGATGCACGGGATCTCGCCGCCACGCAGCTTGCCGTCGGCCATGTCCAGCCACCGGTCCAGGCCGCGGGTCATCTCCAGGGTGAACCGGCGGTCGACCGAGCCGTCCTGCTCGTTCAGCGCGTCGAGTTCCTCGGGGACCATCACCGAGGGGTAGGAGCCGCGGTCGCGGATCTTGCGCTGGATCTCGTCGAGCTCGGCCCTGGTCTCCAGCCGCAGCCGCTGGCCGCCGAACGACACTTCCCAATAGCCGGGCATGGCCAGGATGGGCACTAGGACCTTGCCGGTCACGTCCCCGCCGAGCACCACCATGTCGGCTTTGTAGAAGGCGGCGGCGTTGAGGAATTTTCGCCAGCAGATCTCGGAGCCATGGATGTCCGTGGCGAAGAAGACTTTCATCGCGTCGTGCCTTCCTTAATTGTTCATTGATCCCGATTAGGAATCAGTGGTCCACTTCTTCGGGTAGTTCGTACCAGCGGACCCGATCGCCCACGTTGGCCCTCAGCTTCCACTTGAGCCCCTTCGGTACCGTTTCGGCGACCTCGTGCAGTTGCTTCGCCTGCGTCAGGGCGTCGAACCGGGGATACGGCGGCGCCAGGCCAGGCTGGGAGGAGAGCAGGTCGGGCAGCTTGGCCAGGTTGCCCGTCACCGTCCGCCACCAGCCCCAGTCGGCGGCGAGCACCGCGCCGAACCGGTCGGGGTCGATGGACGGGCGGGCGGAGTCCCGGCCCACCCGCAGCCCGGACAGCAGGTGGAAGATGTCGTGCGCGTCCTTGGCGTTGAGCTCCACGATCTGCAGCTTGGATAGCAGCAGGTCAGCGGGGTCAAGCGTGGGCAGGGTGGACGAGGCCGAGCCGAACGACGGCTTGAAGTCCAGCGTGTGGCACATCGACAGCCGGTCCACCATGACGTCGATGGGCCGCCCGGACGGGGCGGTGAAGTACATCTGCCGGTCCCCGTTGAGGTTGTTGAACCGCCGGTCGGGCTCGCAGCCCGCGCTGGCCAGGTGCTCAGCGATTTTCTTCCGGGTCTTGCCCAGGCAGGCCAGGTCAATATCCTGCCCGGCGCGCAGCCGGGGCGGGAAATCGGGGCACAGGACCCGGACCCCCAGGCCGCCGAGGATCTTGAGCTGGTGGCCCGCCTCCGCCGCGCCGCGCACCAGCCCGGTCGCCTCGGGCAGCGGGTCGCTCGCTGCGTTTCCGCCGGGGCCGCCGAGAGCCTCGTTTGGTGTGGTCATGCCAGGTCGCTCCTCGTCTTTCCCCATGCCAGTTCGATCATGGTGACGGATAGCCGGTCTGTCTAGTTTTCGGGTAAAGAATCCCACGTTGTGGGGGAAGGTGCTCCAAACCCAGTCCGTTCGGTCAATTCAGAAGGCCTTTTAATCATCCGAACGGACCTGGTTCTCGCCGGCCCGCAGCGGATCGCGGTCCCGGCGGAAGAACTCCACCGGCTCCGGCGGCAGCGGCGTATTGCCCAGTATTAGGTCGGCCGCCTTCTCCGCGGTCATCATGATCGGCGCGTAAATATTGCCGTTGGTGACGTAGGGCATGACCGAGGCGTCGACGACCCGGAGCCCCTGCAGCCCGTGCACCTGCAGGCTCGCCGGGTCGGTCACCGCCATCGGGTCGGTGCCCATCTTGGCCGTGCAGGACGGGTGCAGGGCGGTCTCGGCGTCCCTGGCCACCCAGGCCAGGATCTCCTCCTCGGTCCGCACCGACGGGCCCGGCGACAGCTCGCCCGCGTTGTAGTCGTCGAAGGCGGGCTGGGTAAGGATCTTCCTGGCAACACCGATCGCCTCCACCCACTCCCGCCGGTCGGTCGGCGTGGACACGTAGTTGAACCGGAGCGCGGGATGCACGCCGGGATCGGCCGATGTGATCTTGCAGGTGCCGCGGGCGTCGGAGTACATCGGGCCGATGTGCACCTGGTAGCCGTGCCCGCCCGCGGGCTGCGAGCCGTCGTAGCGGATCGCGATGGGCAGGAAGTGGAACATCAGGTTCGGGTAGACCACGTCGTCGTTACTGCGGGCGAAACCGCCACCCTCGAAGTGGTTGGTGGCACCGGGCCCGGTCCGCAAGAACAGCCACTTCGCGCCGACCATGGGGCGGTTGCGCCACTTGAGCGCGGGCGCGACCGAGACCGGCAGCTTCGAGCCGTGCTGGATGTACACCTCCAGGTGGTCCTGCAGGTTCTCGCCCACGCCGGGCAGGTCGGCGACCACCTCGATGCCGAGCGCGGAAAGCTCCGCGGCGTGGCCCACGCCGGACAGCTGGAGCAACTGCGGGGAGTTGATCGCCCCGCCGGACAAGATGAGCTCACCGGACCGGACCCGCTTGAGCTTGCCCTCGTGCCGGAACTCGACGCCGACCGCGCGCGTGCCATCGAAGATGATCTTGGTGACGAAGGCGCGGCAGGCCACGGTGAGGTTGGGCCGGCTCATCACCGGATACAGGTAGGCCCGCGCGGCGGACAGCCGCCGGCCCCGGTGGATGTTCCGGTCGAAGGCGTTGAAGCCCTCCTGCCGGTAGCCGTTCACGTCGTCGGTGAGCTGGTAGCCGGCCTGCTGCACGGCGGCGAAGAACGCTTCGAACAGCGGGCTGGTGGCCGGGCCCCGCTCAAGCACCAGCGGCCCGGAGTGCCCGCGGAACGGGTCATTGGAGTCCGCGGCCAGGCAGTTCTCCATCCGCTTGAAGTACGGCAGGCAGTGCGCATAGTCCCAGTCGGCCATGCCGGGGTCCGCGGCCCAGCGCTCGTAGTCCAGCGGGTTGCCGCGCTGGAAGATCATCCCGTTGATGCTGCTCGACCCGCCCAGGACCTTCCCCCGGGCGTGGTAGATGCGCCGCCCGTTCAGGTGCGGCTCCGGCTCGCTCTCGTATTTCCAGTCGTAGAAGCGGCTGCCGATCGGGAAGGTGAGCGCGGCGGGCATATGGATGAACGGGTCCCAGATGTAGTCCGGGCGGCCGGCCTCGAGCACCAGCACCCGCGCGCCCGGGTCGGCGGACAGCCGGTTCGCCAGCGCACTGCCCGCGGATCCGCCGCCGATGATGACGAAGTCGTAGGGACGAGCTGCCATGGGTGCCTCCCGCGGGTTTGAAGTGCTCTATACCCTTCCGCCTTCGCCGTTAGGCCGGCTGCCCCCTAGGCTTGGGTGGCGGCGTCGAGGTTCTCGCGCACGGTCTGGGTCATCTGGTGGTCGTTTCCTAGGTAACGCTCGCAGTCGGTGAGGGCCCGCTGCAAGACCGCGACCACCTCGGTGAGCCGCCCGGCGGTGTAGTAGGCGGTGGCCAGGTTGCATCGGGTGGTCAGGGTCTCCATGTCGCCCGGGCCGAGCATCCGCTCGCTGTCGGCCAGCGCGCGCTCGTACTGCGGGATCGCGTCGGGCATCCGGCGGGCCTGCTGGTAGGCCGCGGCCAGGTTGGAGCGCGCGGTTAGGGTGTCCCGGTGGTCCGGCCCCTGGACCCGCGTCCGGTCGGCCAGGGTGCGCTCGTAGTGCGGGATGGCCTCGCGCAGCCGCCCGGCGCTGCGGTAGGCATAGGCCAGGTTGGCCCGGCCCGCGATCGCGTCCGGGTGGTCGGCGCCCTGCACCCGCTCCCGGTCGGCCAGCACCCGCTCGTAGTGCGCGATGGCGTCTTTCTGTTTCCCGGCCGCGCGGAACGCCGAGGCCAGCGCGCCCCGGGCCGCGATCGTATCCGGATGGTCCGGCCCGTGCATCCGCTCCTGGTCGGCCAGCGCCCGCTGGTACTGCGCGATCGCCTCCTTGGGCCGGCCGACGCTCGCGTAGGCGGCGCCCACGCTGGCGCGCGCGCTCAGCGTCGTGGGATGGCCGACGCCGAGGTGACGTTCGGCGTCGGCGAGCAGGAGCTCGTACGCGGCGATCGCCTCCCGGGGGTTTCCCGCCGCCTGGTAGGCCTGGGCCAGGCTGGCCCGGGCGTCCAGGGTGGCTGGGTGCCCCGCGCCGAGCAGCCGCCCGGAGTCGGCCACCGTGCGCTCGTACAAGGCGATGGCGTCGGCGGGCCGGCCGGCCGACTGGTAGGCGTGGGCCAGGTGGGCGCGGGCCGCGATGGTGTCGGCGTCCTCGGGTCCCTGGTTTTGCTCCCGTTCCGCCAGCGCGGTCTGGAACACCGCGATGGCGTCGGCGGACTTTCCGGCCGCCTCGTACGCCGCGGCCAGCCTGTCCCTGGCCACCACGGCGTTGGCGTGGGCGGGCCCGAGCAGCCGGGTGCTGGTGGCCACCATGGACTTCCAGTAGGTGATGGCCGCGTCGGACAGCCTGCTGTGCTCCAGCGACAGCCCGGCCCGGAACAGCAGCGGGTGCGCCTCCGGCTTCCACAGCATCGCCCCGTCGGTGGACCGCAGGGCCGCGGCGCAGTCCCGCAGGGCCTGCTCGAGCTGGGCCTGCTCGTGCGGAGCCTGAACGAGCAGGCCCCCAGCCGCGGGCTCGTCGTCGTCGGGCCAGATCTCCAGCAGCGCGTCGGCGGCGGCCAGCACCACCTGCTCCAGGTCGGCGGGCGGCAGGTAGACCCGCACCGCGGCCTGCACGCTGGCGTGCAGCTGCACGGTGCGCACCGGGCTGGCCGGGTCGATGGTGATCAGGCCGGCCTGGGCCAGGTTGTTGATGGCGGCGCGCACCATGTTCTGGTCGGCTCCGTTCGCGGTGCTCGGCCTGCCGGCGATGTAGCCGCACGCGGCCGGGCTGGTCAGCGCCGCGCCCGGCACCCCGTGGTGATCCAGCATCGCGGCCAGCGCCAGTGCCGGCCAGGCCAGCCCGGCCGGCGGCAGCTCATGCGCGCACTCCGCGGCGATTGACCAGGTGGCCAGGACCGCCGCCGAGACGCCCGGCCCGGCCGGCATGTGCGGGATCCGCTCGGCCAGCAACGCGCGGTACTCCCGGCAGCCCTGCCTGCGGGCGCTCATCGCCGCGGTGGCCTGCGCCAGCGCGAGCGGCAGCCCGTTCAGGTCCTCGCCCAGGTCCAGCGCCTCGATCCGCTGGTCAGGGTGGTCGGTGAGCCTGGAGGCGACGTAGTCCAGGGCCTCGCGGCGGTTCAGCCCGGACACCGGGACGACCCTCAGGTCCTTCCCCGCGGCCGCTGCGTTCTCAAAGGCGGTGGCCGGCAGCCGCGTGGTGATCACGACCCGGCCGGACGCGCCGGCCGGCCACAGCTCCTCCAGGTCGCTCAGCTCGGCCAGGTCGTCAAGGATCAGCGCCCACGGCCGCCGGGTGCGGGCCAGCCAGGACACGAAGCGGGCCGCGGCGATCTCCGCGTCTTCGCCCGGCTCGCTGGCGTCGACCGTGTTCGCCGCCTGGGCGAAGCCGGTGATGACCGATTCCCGGCTGGCGGCGGTCACCCAGACCAGGACCTCCACCGCCCGGGTGTGCCACATGGCGTGGGTGAACTCCACCGCCAGCTGGGTCTTGCCTGTGCCGCCCTGGGCGGTCGGCGCCAGCTCGGTGTCCTCGCCGTGGACCAGCACCACGGTCTCCCCGGGGCGCAGGCTGCTGGCCAGGTCAGGCCCGGTCTGCTCGCGCGGGAAATAGGCATCGGCGAGCGGCGGCACGGTACCGGACAGCAGCACTCCAGACCCCGAATCAGATACGGTTCCCGCTTGCTGCGCGACCATGATGGACAGCCTCTCTCGCCCCCTCGTGTCCCCGGCTTAGTTGAATCCGGCACTGTTGAACCCAACACTATTGAACTCGGCAACAATCCAGGTCACAGGCCTATGCCGACCGTGCGGGCCCGACATTTATGGCATGATAATCACGTTCGCCCCTTGGTGGCTATATGTCGTGATAACTCACCGTATGCGACTATAAGACCCATAATTGTGACTATCCATGCACTCTCCGTATTGTCATTGCGCTGGAATTGTAGTGCGATCTAATTGGCTGCATCCGGTTTTAGCCGGATCCCGTCCGGGCGTGGTTCACGTCCGGGTGGCGGCCTCGAGGTTCCCGCGCACCGTCCTGGTCATCGGGTGATCCGGGCCGAGGTACCGCTCGCTGTCCGCCAGCGCCCGCTGCAGCAGCGGGATGACCTCGGTGAGCCGCCCGTCCGCGAAGTGCGCCGCGGCCAGGTGAGACCGGGTGGTCAGGGTTTCCAGGTCACCGGGCCCGAGCATCCGCTCGCTGTCGGCTAGCGCCTGCTCGTAGTGGTGGATGGCGTCGCCGAGCCGCCCGGCCTGCTGGTAGGCCGCGGCCAGGTTGGCCCGCGCGGAGCGGGTGTCCGCGTGGTCGGGTCCCTGCACCCGCTCCCGGTCGGCCAGGGTGCGCTCGTAGGCGGCGAGCGCCTCCCGCATCTGGCCGGCGCTGCGGTAGGCGAAGGCCAGGTTGGCCCGGGCGGTGATCGTGTCCGGATGGTCCGGCCCGTGCATCCGCTCCTGGTCGGCCAGCACCCGCTGGTACAGCACGATCGCGTCCTTCGGCTTCCCGCCGCGGCGGTAGGCCGACGCCAGGCTGTCGCGCGCGGCGATCGCATCAGGATGATCGCGGCCGGCGACCGCCTCGGCGTCCGCGACCAGCCGTTTGTAGTGCTCGATGGCGTCCTTGGGCTGCCCGTTGGCCAGGAAGGCGGCGGCCAGGCTCTCAAGGTTCGCCAGCGTGCTGGGGTGCCGCGCGCCGAGCAGCCGATCGGAGTCGGTCAACAGCATCTGGTACGCGGTCAGCGCCTCCTTGCCCCGGGCGGACGCCTGGTACACGTCCGCCAGGCTGGCCCGCGCGGCCAGCGTGACCGGATGCCCGGCGCCGAGTTGGCGGCTGGCGCCGGCCACCATCTGCTCGTACAGCGCGACCGCCTCGGCCGGCCGCCCGGCGCTCGCGTACGCGTGGGCGAGGTAACCGCGCGCGGCGAGCGTGTCCGGGTGTTCGGGTCCCTGGTTGCGCTCCCGGTCGGCCAGCGCGCTGGAGAACACCGCGATGGCGTCGCCGAACCGCCCGGCCGACTCGTAGGCGGAGGCCAGCCGGTCCCGGGCCGTCACCGCGTTGACGTGCCCGTGGCCGAGCAGCCGGCTGCTGGTGATGAGCATGGTCTGCCAGTACGTGATGGCGGATTCGGCCAGCCCGCTGGTCTCCAGGCTCAGCCCCTTGCGGAACAGCACAGGGTGGGCTTCCGGCTGCCACAGCATGCTCCGGCGGGGCTGGGCCTGGGTGCCGTGCCGCGAGCCTGCGGCGTGCACCCCGGCGGCACCCGCCGGGTCCATTGGGGTTATCGGGTTCGGCCGGGCGTGCTGGCCGCCGCCCTCGGCCGGGCGCGACACGGCGCTGTCGGCCGCCCACAGCGCGCCGGTGCAGTCCCGCAGTGCCTGCTCAAGCTGGGCCTGTTCCAGCTGAGCCTGCTCAAGCTGGGCCCGCTCGACCGGGTCGAGCCCGGCCTGGTCCAGCCGGAGCGAGTCCTGCTCGGGCCAGGCCTGGCCCCCGCCGGCTTCCGGCCAAGCCTGCAGCAGCGCCTCCGCCGCGGCGAGCACGGCCTGCTCGAAGTCCGCGGGCGGCAGGTAGGCGCGCACCGCGGCCTGGACGCTCGGGTGTATCCGCACCGTCCGGACCGCGCTGGCCGGGTCGATGCTGACCAGGCCGACCCGGGCCAGGTTGGTCATGGCCGCGCGGACCAGGATCTGGTCCGCCGCTTCCGCGGTGCCCGGCCGGCCGGCCACGTAACCGCACCCGGCCGGACTGGTCAGCACGGCGCCAGGGATGCCGTGCGGGTCGAGCATGGCGGCCAGCGCGAGGGCCGGCCAGGCCGCGCCCGCGGGCGGTAGCTCGTGCGCGCACTCCGCCGCCAGCGACCAGGTGGCCAGCACCGCGGGGGAGACGCCGTCGACCCGGGCCGCGGACATGTGCTCGCGCCGCTCGCCGAGCCGGCCGCGGTATTCGCGGCAGCTCAGCCGGTTCACGCTCATCACGGCGGCGGCCTGGGCCAGCGCGAGCGGCAGTCCCTCTAGGTCCTCGCCCAGGTCGAGGGCCTCGGCTCGCTGGTCGGGAAACTCGGTCAGCCGGGCGCTCAGGTACGCCAGCACCTCGCGGCGGCTGAACCCGCCGACGGGGGCGATGCGGGGCCCGGCCGGCAGCGTGTTCAACGGACTCTGGGCCGGGCCCGGGTCGGCCTGGAAGACGCTCTCCGGCAGCCGGGTGGTGATGACGACCTGCCCGGCTGGGCCCGCGGGCCAGAGGTTCTCCAGGTCGGCCAGGCTGACCAGGTCGTCCAGGATCAGCGCCCAAGGGCGCCTGGTGTGCGCGAGCCAGCCGATGAAGCGGTCCGCGGCGGCCTCGGCCGAAAGCGCCTGATCGGCCGCGCCGACCGTCGTGGCCGCCTGCGCGAAGCCGGTGATGATTGCCTCCCGGCTGGTCGCCGAGACCCAGACCAGCGCGTCGACCGCGCGGGCGCCCCACAGCGCGTGGGTGAACGCCACCGCGATCTGCGTCTTGCCCGTGCCGCCCTGGACCGCGGGCGCGGAGGCGGTTTCCTCGCCGTGCGTCAGCACCACGGTGTCCCCGGGATACAGGCCCGCCCTCAGGTCCAGCCCGGTTTCCGGGCGCTGGTGAAAAGAGTCGGCGAGCGGCGGGATGATCCCGGCCAGCTTGACCGGAGGCGGCGGCGTTCCGGTCCGCTCCGCAACCACGTCGACAGCCTCTCCCGCGTCGCCTCGGCGGCCAGGACCAAGATCCTGACGCGACCGCTCCTCAGTTTCCGGCAGGCCGCCACTACCCGCAGTCATGACCACCCGCGACGAACACGATCCGTCCGCCGGTCTCCGGGGGAGACTCGCCGAGTGCCCGGAGCTGGCGACGGGCACCGTTCTGCACGTGCACCACAGTCCGGTATAACGAAATGCTAGTGGTGATGCCGGGGCATGACCATATGTTGGGAATGTCGGGATAAGCCCCGAACGGGGCCTCCAGCGAGGGTGTCGTGGCTCGTCAGCCCCCCGCCCTGTCTCGCCCCCACCTAGCCGGTGCGCCCGCCCCCGCGCCCTTTCGTTATGAACAAGAGATAGCCCCCCGCCCCCCCGCGCCCCCCGCGCCCCGCGCCCCGCGCCACCCGACCCCGCCGCGATCCGCACAGCTCGCCGCTCTCCCCACCAACCCCCCACCCACATCCGGCCCCGGCCCACGCAT
>Ga0137383_10001179_pt1 | contig 15188 bp, 12 predicted proteins | sample SagtaG_19_FD_104817 | JGI IMG/M metagenome (GOLD analysis project Ga0137383, IMG submission 104817) | Vadose zone soil microbial communities from Sagehorn Ranch, Mendocino, California, USA - Sage2_R_40_16 metaG | ecosystem: Environmental > Terrestrial > Soil > Vadose zone | place: USA... | reverse complement strand
CTTTCAGGATGGGCTCGCTGTAAACCTTGTCCACCAGGTTCGCCGGCAAGATGTCCATGGAACTGCCCAGTGCCTGGTCGGGATCGAATCTGATGGCTCGGCCAGCCGTGGTATCCACGCGGATGGTCTGTGCCGGGGCAGCCTTCCCGAGCAGGGCCATACCGACTAGGATCAGCATGGGAAAGCCGCTTCGCCCGTTTGCGCACCGCGAAGCCATCTTTTCGTTTCTCATTTCAGAGTCCACCCCCGGTGGCGGAAAGCGCTGGGCCTCGGACGGGACCACAAACGCTTGGCAAAGATCGAGCATTATATCGTTTCAATAGAGAAGAATCGCCATCTTGTTCGGCATTCTCCCTCTTTTTCTCCCTGCCCCTCGTTGTCGGAGGAGATACCGCCCGCGCGGCTCCCAATGCGGCTCCCAATTGTTCGCCGGACACCAATATGCTAGGCTTTCTCTTGCAAGAAATCGCCCGGCCCAGCGCCACGCAAGCCCCTGCGACGCGCACGTTTTCTTCAGTTCGTCTCCGAAAGACCCGCCCCCCGTGGGAAAGTCTCTCTGGGAAAGAGCAAGCCAGGCGAGGCAGCCGCTTCGCGGTTGCGCGTGAAGTGATCCGGCTCTGCCAGGGTCGCACCTGAAAAGGAAACGAACAAGCCCATGCCTGGCCCACAAACAGCCTCGAAGACGGAAAGAGAGCCGGTCGAGATCAGGCTGGCTCATTCTCCGGATTCCGATGATGCCTTCATGTTTTATGCCTTGGCCACGCACAAGCTCTCAACGCCCGGATACAAGTACACGCACATCCTCTCAGACATCCAGTCCCTGAACGAGGCAGCCCTCACCGAAACATATGACGTCACCGCCATTAGCTTTGCCGCTTACCCCACTCTCCGTGACAAGTACATCCTGCTCGGTTGCGGCGCCAGCTTCGGCGAAGGCTACGGCCCCATCGTCGTTTCCACCAAGTCCTTGAAGCCAACGGAGCTTGCTGGCAAGCGCATCGCCGTGCCCGGCCTAAAGACCTCGGCCTATCTCGCCCTCAAACTCTACGAGGCCAATTTTGAAGCGGTGGTTTTGCCCTTTGAGAAAATCATCGAAGCCGTTCAAAAGGAAGTAGTCGAGGCTGGCCTGCTCATTCACGAAGGGCAACTCTTCTTCCCTCAGCTGGGCCTACATCGGGTGCTGGACCTGGGCATTTGGTGGCAGGAACAGACCCGCTTGCCCCTCCCGCTGGGCGGGAACGCGGTGCGCCGCGCGCTCGGGCCAGTGCTCGGCCGCCAGATCTCCAAGACCATTCGCGACAGCGTGTCCTACGGCCTCGAGCACCGCGAAGAAGCCTTGAATTATGCCATGCAATTCGCTCGCGAGATGGACGCCGAGCTGGCCGACAAGTTTGTGGGCATGTATGTGAACAAATGGACTCTCGGCTACGGCGAAAAGGGCCAGCAAGCGGTAAAAGAGTTGATCAAGCGCGGTATCAAGGCTCGCCTGTTGCCGGGCCCGCCTACCGTCGATTTCCTCACCGAAGAATAGCCCCAGCGATTCTTTGCTCGCTCGCTGTCTGGCGCTGGATCATTTCTCCTAGGGAGCAAAGCCGCGGCAGCTCGCCTTGACGGTATCCTGGGAATCCCTTAGTGTCTTTGAACCGGCATGAGCATACGAAAGACCGTCTTTCTGTGTGTTTTCGTCGTTGGCCTGGCACCGCCGCTGGTTCGCGGCCAAGCTGCGGCAGAATTCCGCGACCGCCACCGCGATGCCCAGGGCTGGCCTCGAGAGGCTATTCGCGCCAGCCATGGCATGGTCGCTACCGACGAAGAACTTGGCTCTGAGGCGGGAGTCGCAATTCTCAAACGCGGCGGCAACGCTGTGGACGCTGCCGTTGCCGTGGCGTTTGCGCTGGCGGTCGTAGAACCCGCCGCAGGCAACATCGGCGGCGGCGGCTTCATGTTGATTCGGCTCGCGGATGGTAAGACCACGTTTCTCGATTACCGTGAAGTGGCGCCAGCAAAGGCCACCCGGGACATGTACATCACAAAAGACGGCAAGCTCGATAAAGAAGCCTCCGTCATCGGCTATCGCTCGATCGCTGTGCCTGGCACGGTCGCTGGCCTCACTCTCGCTCTGAAATCCTATGGCTCCATGAATCTCGCCGAGGTCATGGCCCCGGCCATTGGCCTCGCCGAAAATGGTTTCCCGATCAGCAAGAGGCTGGCCCGTGAATTCGAACAGGAGCGTGGCGGTCTCGAGCGTTTCACCGTCAGCCGCCATATTTTCCTGAACGACGGCAAGATGTTTCAGCCGGGGGATACCCTCCGTCAGCCGGAGCTCGCCGCCACGCTCAAACGGATTGCCAAGAACGGCGCCACCGCTTTTTATAGCGGCGAAATCGCTCACGTTCTGGTAGACGATGTGTCGCGCCTTGGGGGTCTGATCACGCTCGACGACCTCGCTAAATATCAGCCGAAAGTCCGCGAGGTTCTGCGCGCGAAATACGAAAGCAATGGTCATGCCTGGGAAGTCTTGACGTCTCCCCCGCCCAGCTCTGGCGGTGTCGCGATCATCGAAGCGCTGAACATGCTCGAAAGTGTTCCGCTCAAGGGTTGGGACGACGTCCAAAGCGTTCACATCGTTGCCGAAGTGATGCGCCGCGTCTTCGCGGACCGCGCCGCCTATCTGGCCGACCCCGACTATTCAAGTGTTCCCGTCGCCGGTCTCACCGATCCCTGCTACGCCAAGGAAATTTTCACCACCGTGGACCCGCAGCATGCGTCCTCGAGCAAAGTTATCAAGGCCGGCAATCCTCACACCTGCGGACTTGCCGCAAGCAACGCGACAGCAGCACAGAACCCTGCCAACCTCGGCGAAGGCCCGCACACGACTCATTTCTCCGTCGTGGATGGCGTCGGCAACGCCGTCGCCAGCACCTACACGCTCAACGACAGCTACGGTTCGCACGCCACCTGTTCCGCAGGTTTTCTCCTGAACGACGAGATGGACGACTTCACCACGCAGCCCGGGGTGCCCAATGCGCTCTTCGGACTGGTGCAATCCGAAGCCAATGCCATCGCTCCCGGACACCGGCCGCTCAGCTCCATGACCCCGACGATCCTGCTTCGCGATGGCCAACTCAGCTTCGTCACCGGTTCGCCCGGCGGTCCCACGATTATTTCCGCCACGCTCCTCAGCATCCTGAACTGGATGCGCCTTGGCATGGAGCCGCAGGCAGCCATCAACGCGCCGCGTTTTCATCACCAGTGGCTGCCCGATCGCGTCTTGATGGAAACTGCTTTTCCAAGCAGCTTGGAGAGTGCGTTGAATGCTCGCGGCCACGCGACTCATCGCATCGGAAACCTGGGGCTGGTCAACGCGATCGCCATTGATCCGTTAACTGGTGATCGCCTGGGAGCAGCCGACCCGCGCGACGACGGCGCAGCCGTGGGATACTAAGAAGACTTAGATACAAAGGGTGCGCAGCAACATAGTGCACGCTCACGTTGCGTCCAAGCACTCCGGGGAATTTAACAGGATCATGCAGAGACTACTCTCAACGTACATTTTCGTATCGCGAAAACTGAGGCCCGAACACCTGGAGCAGATTGCCGGGGCGGGCTTCCAGGGCGTGGAGATCTTTTGCTCGCGCGGGCATTTCGATTACACCGCAAAAACGGAAATGCAGGCCATGGCTGGTGCGCTCGCGCATCACGGACTAACCCTTTCCTCGATGCATGCCCCGGTGAGCCGGGATATGAGCTCGACCCGCGAAGGTGGTACGCCGCTTTCTATCTGCGAAGTGGAGCGCGTAAGGCGGATCGAGGCAATGGACGAATTGAAGCGCGCTATCGACGTGGCGGAAGAACTGCCGTTTCCGCGCATGGTGTTTCACATGGGCAACTCGCGGGAGACGGCTGATCCGCGGAAGCGCGATGCGGCGTTCAGTTCACTGGAACATCTGATTCTGCACGCCCGCCACGTAGGCGTAACAATTTGCGTGGAGAACACCGCGAGCGAGATGGGCGATCCGGGGTATCTGCGAGCCTTTGTGGAGGAGACGCGCCTGACGGGGCTGCGCTTCAACTTTGATATCGGCCACGCGCACCTTGCGGAATTGGCGGAAGAAGAACGCCTCAAAAAAAGTTTTGCGCCCCTTCGCGGACTGGTTTCCTCCGTGCATCTTCACGACAACCACGGCGAAAAAGACGAGCACCTTCCGCCCTTTGACGGCACCATCGATTGGCCCGCGGCCATCAAACTATTAAAGACGGCGCCGGAAGCCAATTTGCCGCTGGTGCTGGAATTGAAGGAAAAGACCGGGCCGGAAGCTCCGGGCACCGTGGAGCAACTTGACGCCGCGCGCAAGTCCTTGGATCGCTTTGAGAAAGCCTGGTCCGCGTAAGGGCGCCGGTTACCGCCAACAATCGCCTTGTGGGCCTCGGAAATATCAACACCTTGCCGAAACCGGCGCTCCGCTGGGCGGCATGAGCAAGAGGCTTCTCTGCTAAACTGATGATTTGATTGTTCACTGAAAAACCTCACCATGACCACCATCACCATTGAGCAGGTAGAAAAGCACGACGGACAGGAAGTCACCCTGAAGGGATGGCTATACAACCTGCGCGAATCGGGAAAATTGCTGTTTCCGATTTTTCGCGACGGCACGGGCATTATCCAGGGGGTCTGCGCGCTGAAGGAAAACCCGCAGGCGTTCGAAGCGCTAAAAGGTCTGACGCAGGAATCCAGCGTCATCGTTAGGGGCAAGATTCGCGCGGAGAAGCGCGCGCCTGGCGGCTACGAAATCGGCGTAACGAAAATTCAGATCGTGCAAAAGGTCCCAGAAAGCACGCCCTTTCCTATCCAACTCAAAGAGCACGGCGTCGATTTTCTTCTCGATCATCGGCATCTGTGGATTCGAACACCGCGCCAGGCAGCCATACTGCGCATTCGCGCGGAAGCCATCCGCGCCGCCCGCGAGTACATGGACGGGCAGGGCTACACCCTCACCGACGCGCCGATGTTCACGCCCGCGGCTTGCGAAGGCACTTCCACTCTTTTCGAAGTGAATTACATCGATGACCAGAAAGCATATCTGACGCAGAGCGGACAGCTCTACATCGAAGCCACGGCCATGGCCCTCGGCAAGGTCTATACCTTCGGGCCGACGTTTCGCGCGGAAAAATCAAAAACGCGTCGCCACCTCACCGAATTCTGGATGCTCGAACCTGAAGCGGCTTACGTCGAGATAGACGAAGCCATGGGGCTCGGCGAAGGACTCGTCAGCGCCATCGTACGATCCGTCCTGAAAAACAAATCGCGCGAATTGGAAATACTCAAGCGCGATGCCACCAAGCTTGAAAACGTGAAGCCTCCGTTTCCCCGTATCACCTATGAAGAAGCAGTCGCCGTCCTCAACAAGCACAGCCATCCCGCGAAATTCGGCGACGACTTCGGCGGCGACGAGGAGACCATCATCTCCGGCTCCTTCGACCGTCCCGTCTTGATCCATCACTATCCTTCGTCGATCAAGGCCTTTTACATGCAGCCCGACGCGGAGCGGCCGGAGCTGGCGCTGGCCTTCGACATGATCGCCCCGGAAGGTTACGGCGAGATCATCGGCGGCAGCCAGCGCATCCACGATTACGATTTGTTGCTGAAGCGCCTGCGGGAGCACAACTTGCCGGAAGAATCCTTCCAGTGGTATCTCGATCTGCGGCGCTACGGCAGCGTGCCGCATTCCGGCTTCGGAATGGGCCTGGAGCGCACCGTCGCATGGATTTGCGGGACCGAGCACATTCGGGAAGTGATTCCCTTCCCGCGCATGATTTACCGGGTATACCCTTAGTGTTCGGCTTGGGAAGAGACGACAATGGCGCAAAAAGTTCGAATTATCGGTGTGCCCATGGACCTGGGACAGAGCCGCCGCGGCGTGGACATGGGCCCCTCTGCTATGCGCGGCGCGGGCCTGCAGGCCAGTATCAAGAAGCTCGGACTGCAGGTCGAAGACATCGGCAATCTCTCCGTCAAGCAACCGGAAGAGCTGCCCGTAGGTGAAAAGCGCGCCAAGTATTTGCAGGAAATTGCCGAAACCTGTGGCGATATCGCTGCCGCCGTTGAAAAATCCTTGGGGGAAGGTTTTCTCCCACTCGTTCTCGGGGGCGATCATTCCATCGCCGCGGGTGTAGCCGCCGGCGCCGCCAGCCATTTCCGTAAAGAGAAAAAGGAGATCGGCTACCTCTGGCTGGACGCGCACGGTGACATGAACACCCCGGAATCTTCTCCTTCAGGCAATGTTCACGGAATGCCTCTCGCGGCCATTATGGGCTACGGCGCTCCCGAACTCGTCGACCTTCTGGGTTTCAAGCCCAAAGCCGAACCCGGCAACATCGTCATCGTCGGTGCCCGCGATCTGGATATCCAGGAACGCAAAATCGTCAAGAAATCCGGGGTTCACGTCTTCACCATGCGGGACATTGACGAACGCGGCATGCGCGAAGTCATGTCCGACGCCCTCAAGTACGCCATGGACGACACCGGCGGCGTTGCCGTCAGCCTCGATATGGACTTTGTCGATCCCGCCGATGCACCCGGTGTCGGCACGCCGGTCCGCGGCGGCGTCACCTACCGCGAAGCCCATCTCGCCATGGAAATGATCGCCGATACCGAATCCATGGTTTCTCTCGAAGTTGTCGAGATCAATCCTATTCTCGACGAACACAATCGCACCGCGCTCCTGGGCGTCGAGCTCGTCCTCTCCGGCCTCGGGCAGAAAATCCTGTGAACAGTTTTATGCCTGCGTTGTCAATTCAGAACGCGCCGAGAAACAACCACCCCACCATTCTTCGGTTTTCACTTATAACTAAAAATTGATAACTGACTACCGTGAAAGAGTTCATCCCGTGACCCTAGAGAAAAAAAGACTCAGAGTCGGTGTTATGTTCGGCGGACGGTCCGGCGAACATGAAGTCTCTCTTGCCTCCGCGGCTTCCGTCGTTCGCGGCCTGGACCCGGACAAGTACGAAGCCGTGCCAATTGGCATCACCAAAGAAGGCCACTGGCTCATCGGCGCAGGCGCGCAAAAAATGTTGCCGGACATCTTGAAGAGTGGCCAGCGCGTCATGATGACCGCGGACCCCACCGACGCCGCGCTCGTGAAATTGGACGGCAGCGGCGGCGGCCAGCGCATCGACGTCGTTTTCCCGGTGATGCACGGCACCTTCGGCGAGGACGGCACGATTCAGGGTTTGCTCGATCTTGCCGGGTTGCCCTTCGTCGGTGCAGGCGTTCTCGGCTCTGCCATCGGCATGGACAAAGACGTCGCCAAGCGTTTGCTTCAAGTTGCCAAGATTCCGGTGGTGCCCTGGATCACTATTCAGCGTCACGATTGGGAAAGCAACCCGGAAGAAATTCAGGGCGCCGTCGAACTCAAGTTCCGTTATCCCGTCTTCGTGAAGCCTGCCACGCTCGGCTCTTCCGTCGGCATGAGCAAAGTTCAATCGCCTGCCGGACTAGCGCCCGCCATGAATCTAGCCGCCGAGTTCGCCATGAAAATTCTCGTCGAGGAGTCCGTTACCGCGCGGGAAATCGAAGTTTCGGTCCTCGGCAACCATAATCCAAAAGCGTCGGTTCCCGGCGAAATCGTCCCGCATCGCGAATTTTACGACTATGCCGCGAAATATCTCGAAGAAGGTACCCAACTCCTGATTCCCGCGAAGCTCAAGCCTGCGGAGGTGAAAAGAATCCAGGCTTATGCGGTCGAAGGGTTTCGCGCGCTCGAACTCAGCGGCATGGCCCGGGTCGATTTCTTCCTGGAAAAAGAAGGCGGCAGGATTTATCTCAACGAAGTGAACACCATCCCCGGCTTCACCTCCATCAGCATGTATCCCAAGCTCTGGGAAGCCAGCGGCATCTCCTTCCGCGAGCTCATCGACAAATTGATTGAGCTGGCTCTCAAACAGCACGCCGAAAAAGCGCGCACCAAATATCAGATCGAGCTCCCCGCCGGCTCCGGAGGCGCACTGCATGTCTAGGCCGGCAATGCCGCGACCATGATCCCGACCGCTCCGCTGCTCTCATTCGAGCCTTGGCCGACTGAGTGTCACCAATTCTCGACCGTCACACGAGCCATCGCCATTATCCAATCATGTGAATTTCACAAGAACTCCGCGATTTCACCGGCCTACGCGAGTAAATTGTTATTAGCTCTGCTGCTTCCGGGAGCTATGCGGCGCCAATTTCTGCTCTTCGAATTCGGCCCGCACGACACGGAACCCGCGCACCGCCAGGTTCCCCGAAAGGTGGTCATGAAAAAGCCGCTGTGGATAATCGTTGCGATGTTGTGTTTTTCCGTGTCCACGTGCGGTCAGGACCTCGATGGAAAGCTGCTGGAGGCGGCCAAGGCAAGAAATACTGCGGAAGTGCAGAAGTTACTCGGAGAGGGCGCAGACGCGAACGCCAAGGATAATGCGGGATGGACGGCGCTGATGTGGGCGGCCTATTTCGGCCGCACCGATACCGTGCGCGCCTTGCTCGAGAAAGGTGCGGACGTCAATGCCAAGGGCAAAGACGGAATGACGGCGTTGATGAACGCGGCCTCTGCGGATTATCGGGACATCGTGCGTTCTTTGCTGGAAAAAGGTGCGGATGTGAATGCTAAGGACAACGATGGATGGACGCCCTTGTTGTGGGCAGCCTTCTCGGGCCGTGCCGAGATTGTACGCGCCTTGCTCGTGAAAGGTGCGGATGTCAATGCCATGGATGACAGCGGAAAGACGGTGTTGATGAGTGCGGCGGTTAGGGGCCATGCCGACACCGTGCGCGCCTTGCTGGAGAAGGGTGCCGACGTCAATGCCAAGAGTAAGGCCGGACGGACGGCCTTGATGAGCGCAGCCGATTTGGGCCACCTAGATACCGTGCGCGCCTTGCTGGAGCAAGGAGCGGATGTGGATGCGAAGGATAAGAAAGGAGACACGGCCCTTCGGCTGGCGGAAAAGTACAAGTATTCGAGCATTGTTGCCCTGCTTCGGCGCGCTCCTCCCATGCCGCCGAAAACAGGTATAAAGAACGGAACCGCGGGCGTGCCAACCACCTCTCCGGCCGCCACGGGCCCCCCTGCAGCTTCCGAACCGCCACCAGCCTCGTCAGCCTCTGCGGGCAGTCAGGACCTCAATAAGAAGCTGCTGGATGCGGCGGAGGCCGGGGATACTGCCGAAGTACAGAGCCTCCTTAGGGAGGGCGCGAACCCCAATGCCAAGGGTGGTTACGGAAGCACGGCGCTGATGGGCGCAGCAGTCAGAGGGCACACGGAAACCGTGCGCGCCTTGCTGGAGAAGGGTGCGGAGGTCAATGCCAAAGGTAACACCGGGAGGACGGCATTGATGGAGGCGGCGCTGGAGGGCTACACGGAAACCGTGCGCACCTTGCTGGAGAAGGGTGCGGAGGTCAATGCCAAGGACAATGCGGGATGGACGCCGTTGTTCTGGGCCGCCTTTTCGCGCCGTACGGACACCGTGCGCGCCTTGCTCCAGAAGGGCGCGGACGTGAATGCCAAGAATAAGTATGACGATACGGCGTTGATTCATGCGGCGTACGCGGGCGACACGGATACCGTGGTGGCGCTGCTCGAAAAGGGCGCGGAGGTGAACGCCAAGGATGACATGGGAAAGACCGCACTGATCGAAGCGGCCCGTCAGGGCCGTACGGAAACGGTGCGCGCCCTGCTGCAAGCGGGAGCGGATATCACGGTTCGGGATAGGGATGGAGAGACGGCACTTTTCGGGGCGGAAAAACACAACTATTCCGATGTTATTGCCCTGCTCAAAACCCCCCCAGGATTGCAGAGCCAAGAACCGAAGAAACCATCAACGGGCATCCCTGATGCGCCCCCGGCCGTCACTGCACCCACTTCGGCTCCGGTCCCGACCGGAGATGAGGGATTAGAAAAGGAGCTCGCGGCGCAGTCTTTCTATCGCCTGGGGCTCAACATGCGCCTGATGGAGGTTCTGTGGTCGCACCCAGGTGAGCTGGCCGCACGCTGCGCAGTTAACCTTCAGCAGGACCTCCAAAAGGTGGCCGCCCCCAGCGATTTGATGGAACTCGCGAATCGAGCCGCCATCCAGTTGAACTTACGCCCGGAGGAACGTCCTGACTCCGTTCCAATTCTGATCCGTGAACTGCGCGTGCGTTTAGATAAACTTTGCAAGGCGCAGACGGAGGAGCAGTTTTTTTGCGCCGCGGGCGGATTCACCTACGACCTCAGCCTGTTCGGCGAGGATGTGAAAGATCCCGGCCACGCCAAGGTGAGTATCGAAGATGGTCGGCGCAAGACTCTGCTACTCGCCAGCGCCCTGGCCGCGCAGTGTTCGGCAACCGCAGGATGCAAAGAGCGTGCCCTGTTGTATTTTTCAGCGGTAACCAACATCCTCAAAAAAGAGCAGCTTGGCCCCGCGGATGGGTCTCTGCTCGTAACCGTCTCGGAGAACATCGGTAAAGCACTTAGCAGCGATGAACGCTGACTCCAAGCGCACCGCTTCCTGGGAACCCGGCGGCATCCCCTTCCAGGAATTGATCGACAAACTGATCCATCTCGCTTTCGAACGGCGCACCGAGACAATCCGCTCCAAAAAAACAGATCGCGCTCCTTGCTTCGAGATGGCCACCAGCGGTGGATAGCGGATTACTCGGTGGACATGATTGTCTTCCCCATCTATCTCCGTCAGTGGGGATTCGAAGTCGGTGCAAACCTTCCTAAACAGCAGCCGCAGGCGGTCGAGTGCGTCCCCATACAGGACCCGGTATCGATACTCGCTGACAAAGATTAAGTTCTTTACTGATCCTCTATGGACCAAATATATTAAGACCATGTTGAGACGGCAAGCCTACCGGTTCGAACTCCGGCCGAGCGGCCAGCAACTCCGCAGCCTGCGGCAATTCGCGGGGTCCTGCCGTTTCGTCTACAACTTGGCCTTAGCACTCAACACCGCATGCTACAACAAGAAACGCTTGGGCTATTCCGGACGGTGTGCCCAGCTGCCGAACTGGAACAGGGAGCGTCAGTTCCTGTCCGAGGTGCCGGCGCGAGCCTTGCAGCAAGCCTTAAAGAACCTGGAGCGCGCCTACACCAATTTCTTTCTGAAGCGCTCGGAGTTCCCAAAGTTCAAGAAGAAAGGTCAGCGTGAGAGCGTCCGGATCCGGCAAGGTAGACAACGGTGTCGGACTGGATTGGGGAGTGCTTCGCTTGTAGACCCTGTCGAACGGCGCATACCGAGAGCAGTGCCAGCCGCTCAAGAAGTTCTTGCCTGAGTTTGGCGAAGTTACAGCACCGTATGGCGCGGAAGAGGAAGTCTTCGCTCACCTGGAAGAAAGCAAAAGCCGGTATCGCTAGGTTGCACTAGCGCACGACCCAGGCGAAGTTGGTATGCTTGAAATGCGGGCTGTCAGCCAATGCGGATTCGATCAGTGCGGTAAATATCCGAGAGGCGTCGCTAGCCTGTCGGCAACCTTGGCATGCAGTAGGTGCGTCGGGGCAGGAACCCACCGAGGGTATCCATCGCTTAGGCGTGGAGCCCGTAGGAATCCCGGACTTTAGCCCGGGGAGAAGGTCAATCCGACGCATAGACTCTGCTAGGATTCTATGGTTGCTGCAGACAGCAGGGATAGCGCCGAAGCAACGGCACATTTCATTCTCATGCTCGCAGGGCAGGAGACTACCGAATGACACTTCTCGATCCACCTGCCGATAAACCAGCCAAATCCCGAGCCATGGCCTTCACTGTCGCGGCGCTGACGCTGGTCGCGATTGTGATGCTGTGGTATACGTTCCGCTACTATCCAGAAAAAAAGGCGGCGGAACATTTCTTCGATGCCTTGGTCGCGGGCGACACGGCCAAGGCCTATCAACTCTGGAAGCCTGGCCAGAGCTATGCGATGAAGGATTTTCTCGCCGACTGGGGACCCCAGGGCTACTACGGACCGGTGAAGAGCTACAAGGTTATCCATGCCGAAGCACCGGGTGGCTCGAATGCCATTTCTGTTTCCGTGGAGATAAGTCCTTTTTCGCCGATGCCGGAGATTTCCGACGTGGAAAAAAGCCGCAAGACGAGAGTCGTCGAAATTTGGGTATTGGCCGCGGACAAATCGTTCAGCTTCCCGGTTCCCGGGTCCTAAGCACTCCCGTGAGAAAATACTTTGGCCCGGCTACCGGCACATGTCGTCAAGCGCGTGATGGAGTTCCTGCGGGCTGACGCTGGCGGTGCCCAGTTTGCCCACGACGACGCCAGCGGCGGTATTGGCGAGCATTGCGGCTTCGGCGAGCGGCGCCCCCGCCGCGGCCGCCAAGGCCAGAACGCTGAGAACGGTGTCCCCCGCCCCGGTGACGTCGAAGACCTGCCTGCCGGATGCGCCACGCTCGATACCCGGCTGGCCCACGCGCGCGTAGGTCACTTCAAAACTCGTCGCCGGAACGTGCAGATGGCCGGGCCGGGATTCCTCAAATACGCTCATTCCCTTTTCGCCGCGCGTGATCACTACCGCGCCGCAGCCGAAATGCGCGAGCAGCGCGCGTCCCGCTTCTTCCACCGATTTCTCGTCGGCGAGCGAGCGCGTGACGTAGAAACCTGCCTCTTTGGCATTGCAAACGATGGCCCGCGCGCCGCGATACGCGTATAGCCGGGATGTCTTTGGCTTTACGAAAACGGGAACATGTAATTGATGTGCGGCGCTCAGAACACGGTCGGCAAAATCGTCGGTGATCAGGCCTTTGTCGTAGTCGGAAAGCACCAGTGCGTCAAGTTTCTTGAGCGCGCTAAAAAGCACGCGTAGGAGTTTTTCCTGGATTTCAGCGCGGAGTGGCTCGCGGCGCTCGTGATCGACGCGAACCACCTGCTGGTGCCGCGCGATGATTCGCGTTTTCACCGTGGTGACGCGTTTTGAATCGACGATGACGCCTTTGTCTGCGATGCTCGCGCCGCGAAGGCATCTTTGCAGGGCGCGGCCGGGCTCGTCATTTCCGATAACCCCGAACGCTTCCACGCGCGCGCCGAGGGTAGCTATATTTGCGGCGACGTTTCCCGACCCGCCGAGGCATTCGCTCTGTTCAACGAAATCCACGACGGGAACGGCCGCTTCGGGCGAAAGTCGCGAGGCCGTGCCCCAAAGGTAGCGGTCCAACATGAGATCACCGAGCACGCCGATCGGCTTACCGCGCAGGCGCGGGATCAATCGCTTCAAGCGGGGAACGGCATCGGCAATGTTCGTGGACATGCGGGCTCTTGGATCCTGGTGTTTCTCGATCGGCTATTCCTCGGCGATTTTCGCTTCTTCCGGCAGCATGACGGGAATTTCATCGCGCACCGGATAGACTCGGCGGCAGGAGACGCACTTCAGGCCTGACCCGTCGCTCAGCAGTTCCACGCGCGTTTTGCAAACCGGACAAACCAGAATATCTATAGCGTATTTCGGGATGGCCATTGGTCTCTCCGTCCGGCATTCCAGCGTTCGATGGTGTGAATTGGCACTGTACCAAACGCCGTCGCGCAGGAGCAACTACGAGCGATCAGGCCATGCGCTCGGCCGATGAAAATATCGTGGCGGTGACTCCCGGGACGCGCTGACGCGTAATCGCCTTGACCCTGCACTAGACCGGGCGTAGCGTCTTCTTATCGCCTGCGGAAAACCGGAGTCACACATGAACTTTCCTCTGAAACTCGGTGCGCCGAATGGACCGTTCCCCGCGCTCCAAAAATTCTCCGTGGTAACTGCACGCACCCCCAGTTTTGGGAGATATCAAAAGATGTTTTGCGGCCTGCTGGCAATGACCTGGCCGCTCGCGGCAGCTTTCTCCCAATCGCCTCCCTCCCCGCAACACCCCGCTTCGTCTTGGCAACAATCACCGTCGCAACAATCATCGGCCCAGGCTCAGCCCGCGATACCCGGCCAGCCGCCGCAAAAAGAAGACTCGCTCGCAGAGGCGGCGCGCAAAGCCAAAGCGAAGAAGCCAACGGCCGCGAAGGGCAAGGTGTACACCGAGGATGATTTGTCCGGGATGAAAGGCCCCGGCGTATCCGTTGTGGGGGAAGCCCCCAAGAAGGGTACGCATCGCGCGCGGCCAGCCGACCCCGATGGAGAGGGGGGAGAGAACAACGAAGAATACTGGCGTGGGCGCGCGCAGGAGATACTGGGCCAGATCGCCGCCGCGGACGAGGCCATGGCGAGAATGAAGGACGACATCAAGAAGTACGGAAACGGCGGTTTTGACGTGACCACCGGGATGAATGACAACATCGCGTACATCAATGACAGGAGCGGACAGTTGAAAGATTTGGAGAAGCGCAAAGTGGATCTGCAAAAGCAGCTGGACGAACTGCAAGACGAAGGTCGCAAAGCGGGGGCGCCGGCCTCCTGGTTCCGGTGAACGCTTAGATGCGTGAGTCGATGGCCCGGAACGCACCTATCTGCTCCGCGCGGGCAGATAAAACTTTTGTGCAAGAAAAACGACCGAGACCAAAACTGCCCCTCGGACCAGTAGTTTTTGGAACGGCAAACGCAGTAAGCTGACGGCGATCGCTGGTTTGAATCCCTGCCTGTGGGAGAGCACCCGTGTATTGCGACCGCTGTGGACTAAACTTTCTGCCCAAACAGTCCGTATGCACTCGATGTAAAAGAGTGCCAACGCGGTACTGGTTGCAGTTCATGAGTTTGATGACCATTTTTGTGGCCGTGCTTTGCAACACGGTCCTGGGGCTGTTCCTGTTGCCACGGCTGGCGATGGCGAACCATGGGCGAGTTTTGTTTCGGGGATGGTACTGGTTCAACCAGAGAGCGGCCATGTATGGCTGGGTGCCGCTGGCGATCGGTCTGCTGGCCTGGGATTACTTCGTATGGAAAGAGGCCCGGCCAAAGGTCAAAGGCTGGTTCACGCGTAAATTGCTGACATTCTCGCTGGCGGCGGGCGTAGCGCCACTGTTGCCCTGGTGGATTCCAGCGGGCCAACCTCCCTCTCAATTCTTCGATATGATCGGCAGGCACCCCGGCGTGCCAGCGATGCTGGCATGGAGCGTCGTGCTTTTCGTTACCATTCTTCTCTGCATTGATCCCGAATCGCGCGACTATCTGCTGGGCCACGGGAGAACGTTGAGCCTGGTCAGCACCGGGATGCTCTTGCTGGTTCTGACCATGACGGTGGTCGGCTGGTCGCTGACAT
>Ga0137383_10001159_pt1 | contig 15266 bp, 6 predicted proteins | sample SagtaG_19_FD_104817 | JGI IMG/M metagenome (GOLD analysis project Ga0137383, IMG submission 104817) | Vadose zone soil microbial communities from Sagehorn Ranch, Mendocino, California, USA - Sage2_R_40_16 metaG | ecosystem: Environmental > Terrestrial > Soil > Vadose zone | place: USA... | reverse complement strand
ATGATGACGGAGAATCATTCAATCTATGCCTGTAGTATCCTCTCAAAAGCCTCTCTCTGAAAAGCCTCTTCTTTACACAACACTTGGGATGGTGTCGATAGAGAAAGGTCGTGTTTCAATATTGTGATAGACAGTCTTTTCGGTGGAGGATGATTGTAAAGATTGAGATGACTCGGATGAATTGGATGAAGGTGAAAGTTGCCATGCAAGCAGTGCTATCACTAACATGAGTAAGCCCACAGGAGTACCAATCATGATAGAGATAATGGTTAAGCTATTGAGTGCCTGAGCGCTACTTTGAGTTTTCAGTATATAGGAAGCAGCAATGACAAACACAATCAATGCAAGAACAATAATAGAAACAGAGGTCCAAAGCCACCAAGGAGGTTGCTTGAGCCTTTGGTAAGCTGATACATTAGGTGAGGGTGATGGTTGGGACGTTGACCGAGTTGGTTGAGATGAAGGAACTTGAGTTGCTGCGAGTGCAGGCGTTGTTTGAAGGTCATCAGGTGGGAAAATGAGAGGAATCAGAGCGAAGAAAGCGAATAGAACAGCTAAGACGCCAACAATTGCGTTTGAAATAGTAGCCCAAATATCTGGGATAACCTTTGCAGCATTCAAGACCTGGGCAGCCACGATAGCAAGTGCTACAATTAGAGCAACAACAATAGTACTAATGATGCGTTGCCTGCGAGTAAAGCCTTTGTGTTTGGGATCCTGTCCCTGCGACTGACCAGGTTGCTGCACCTGTTGTGCCATACTCCGCTCCGTATCCCTCGGTAGTGAATGTATCGCTAGATTCGATAGTGATTATATCATGATGAATGTAAATGTACATGAGATTAGCTAAGTACAATCATAGAACTTCTGCGGGATAGAATTTGCTCGCCAAGAGCGAACAATGCCGCGAAATTTCACAGTGGCTCATTTGAGAAGGATAGCCCGGTCAAGATTGTAGCGATGGAGAAAGAGCAGAAGACACGCTTCATGCATCACCACCGACTTTGAAAAGGATAAGGTCATGCGAACAAAACGAGCCAGACGTTGCGAGAGCCGTGTTATTCCACCGCTCCACATGAGCCGTTTCCCCAGTTTCCTTTCCGACAGCTGTGTGCTGCTCCTCTGGGATCACCACCTGATACGCTGTCCAGAAATCCGTGAAGCAATGACCTGCACGATAGAGATCTGGAATGGCCTCCCACAGACGTTGACACGTCTTGCCGGCTTCGATCCCCAACTGCGTAAGCCACCACTTGACGCGTCTTGCGGCACAGGGCCATCCATATCCAGGAGTCGTGCGCTTTTTTGAGCACAAACGACCACAGTTCGTCCAGTTCCAGTGTCGTGGAAGTGGGATCTGCTGGGTCCGGGGCAAGCAAGGTGGTACGTAAGGGGGGAAGTTGAGCTACTTTTTTTGATCCAACTGGACACGGTCGTGCGAGAAATACCAACGTACGCGTGAGACCACGCAGACTGCTACGTTCTTGATAGGCATGCAGAATCTCTTCGCGGCGAGCTTCTGGGTAGGCATTGGGGGTAGGATTCTCGGGGCTGCGACGCCCACAAGCATGACATCGATACTTCTGTTTTCCGTTGGGGGCATGGCCGTCACGCACCAGCGTATCGCTGCCACAGTGGGCACAACCAAGGGTGATTGTCACCATTGAAGACTCCTTTTTTCATTTCTCCTTGTCTTCACAGTCAACCATATCCTTCTCGATTGTGCCACTACCCTCGCGCGCAATCCCATACAAAAGGAAATACGCTGCGTCCAGCTCGCAGCGCAACAGGAAGCACGCATCACTTAATGTTAGGAGCTTTACACAATATTCCTTTCAATAAGGTCAATTTCTTCTGAAGACAGTCCGTACGTCTTATAAATTAACAGGTCTATTTCTCGATCTAAGAACTCGAATTGCTTCCTGATAGTGCTCTCTTCTTGAACAGTTTTTGCAGTTTTCAGCGTCCACACAATATTTTGTATATTTTGAACTAGCATCATCAGATCTTCTTGCTGATCATAAATATTCTGAGGAATTGGAATTGCTTGCAGCGTAGATTGGTTGAGCTGTGGAAATAGGCTCTTGTAAGAAGTAAAAGTTTTATATATAAAATATTGTATGAAACGACTGTTTAGAAGAGCTAAGAGGGTTTCGTACGCTATCTTAGACACAGTTATGTGCAGATTATATACTGACTGCATGGTAACATAACCATTTGATTCCATGCTCGCAATGCATTTGCTTCCTGTTTTTACAACAACTATTTTTGGCGCTTGGTAAATCGAAGGATCTTTTTCTATAGTATTTAAGAAACGAGACGGTTGTTCGACACAATAGCGTGAAATGTCGCTGCCCACGAGGATAGGAATAGATCCTTCAGAAAGAACCCCCTTTTTGCCAATTTCTTCTCCCCGTGTGATTTTTACAACCTTCTGTAGGGTTTCACATTTGTTCATTATCCGAGCAAGAATACGAGTTTCTGCGTAGGAAATGTGAATGAGAAACCTATTTGTTGGATCTGCTGAGAAGAGATCTTTACTGGATTTGTGCTTTGTGCCTACTGTGGAACCCTCAAACACTCCACTGAAAACTTCCATAAATCTGCTCCCTTTACTTACAGTAAAGATAATCGTAGAAACATCTGCTTCTTCAAACACCTTTCCACAATGATATATGTGCTCGATACCTTCTTGAAGAAGAAGTTTACGCGTTTTCTGGGCCTCATCGCGTGCCAACAACGCATCAGGAACAACAAGACCAAATCTCCCTCTATATCGGGTTAATTTTAAACCTTGCTCTATGAAAAGCCAATACATATCATATTGACCGGTAGCAAGATCAAATATCGTTTGAAAAGAGTTTTTCAGTTTGCGATTATGACCTTCGCCAAAAATATATGGCGGATTCCCCAGCACGACATCAAAGCCGCCGGACCAACCAGCCTGCTCGTTTTCGGGCTGCTCGTCTTTGCTGGGGACGCGGAACACGTCGGGGAAGGCAATGTGCCAGTGGAAAAACTGGTATTGCGCGGCCAGGCGTTGGATCTCGTCGCGCATCCAGGTGGCGAGATTGTAGGGGTTTTCTTCGATGTTGCGGAAAATCTCTTCGGTGATGGGATAGGCAAAATCGCTGGTTTTCTTCCAGACAAAGGCCGCACACCAGGCGTCGGCCCAGAGTTTGCCGAACAGGTAACCGCTGGATTTGACGAATTCTTCGTAGTATGATTGCTTGCGGCGCACGTCTGCAACGGTATCTTCGCTCATGTCGTCGAGCTGCTGTATGCCTGTGGCCAGGTCGCCCAGGCGGTTCCAGGGCTGCATCTCTTCGTCAAAGAGGGTGCGCACACCGGCTCGCTGGGCTTTGTTCTTTTTCTTGAACTCGCTACAAATTTTCTTGTCGTCGCCCTCAATCGCCTCGAAGGCTTCATCGGGGATGCCAGCTTTGAGCAGAGCGGGCGTGGTGCCGAGCAGGCTGTTGCCGCACTGGATGTGGGCGTCGAGGAAGGAGAGAGGTTTGCCAGGCTCGATGGCCTCCATCCATAGGCTGACTTTGCAGAGTTCGACAGCCATGGGGTTGATGTCCAGGCCGTAGATGCAGTGCCCAACGACGTCGCGCAGGGCCGTGCGCAGCGCTTCGGGGGTTGGCTCCTCGTCGCCGGTGCGCACGGCGGCTAGGCGTTTGGCCACACGATGCGCCGCTGCGACCAGGAAGTGGCCACTGCCACAGGCGGGATCGCAGATTTTGAGGTTGAGGATGGCGCTCTCGGCGTCGGGCTGGGCGCAGGCCTCGGCCAACACGGGATCGAGGGCGGAGTCGAGCAGGTTGGTGATCAGACTGGTGGGGGTATAGTAGCTGCCGGTGGTCTTGCGCGCGTTGCCGCTGGCGCTGGCCAGTTCAAATTTGCCGGTCTCCAGATGGAAGATGGGATGCAGCTCGAGCAGGGATTCGTAGACGCTGCCCAGTTCTTCCGAGCCGAGGTTTTTGTAGTCGATGATGCGTCGTGTGCGACTGCTCTCAGTGTAGGCTAGATGGCGCACGGCTGCCAGCAAGGCATAGTTGGCCAGTTGACAGCCCTTGAGATTGGTCAAGGCCTCTGGCGAGAAGAGAAAGCCATTCAGGCCGGGCAGACCGAGTTCCGGGCAGCCGTCATCCAGCCCCAGCTTCTCCATGACCAGCTTCAGGCCATAGAAGAGATCGGCGTGGCGCGTGCCGAGCTGGCGGTCGGCCTGGTAGCGCAGCTTCGCGGTGGAGTAGTACTGGTTGTAGAGGTTGCGCATCTCTGGAGGCGCGTTGGGATGGAAGAGGATATCGCGATCCTCGGCCACGAAGAGCACCAGCAGGCGATAGACCAGGCGCAGCAACTGGTTGTAGTAGTCCATGGCGCTGAGCGTGCCTGCGCGCAGTTGCTCTCGCAACTGGCCATTGGCCGGGTGGGAGAGGAAGCCGCTGCCCAGTTCGCTGATGGCCCTTTCGACCCCCACGCGCAGTTGTTCAAGCGCGCGCGTGCCCGTCGCGTGCGCCTCGCGCGACCACTTCTCCAGCCAGCACTCCTCAGGCCGCTCCGACTCCACGCGCGACTGATGGCAGAGCAGCCAGAGCAGCACAAAGTCGGCGTAGATCTCATTGTTGAACATGGCTTCCAGGTCGAACTCTACATAGGCCTGGCGCGTCAGGCTGATGTTATTGCGCAGGATACGCAGGCGCTGCCCGTTGGAGACGATGCCCCACAGGTGCTCTGTTGAGCGGTTGAGCAGCTCTTGCAGCAAACTGTGCGGGCTGTTGCGCCGTGCGCCATTCTCGCCATGCACGCTGCGGTCGAGATCGACTCTGTAGCTCACCAGGTGAATGGGCGTATGTTGCCAGTTGTGCGAAATGGCATAGCTTCGCTCGCCAATGACCAGAGCCTTCGCCGACAGCAGACGGCCATAGCCGAGTTCGCTGAACAGCGGCAGCAGCCAGCGTTCGCGCGTCAACGTGGTCCCGCTCTCGTGTGGTGAAAGCCGGTCCAACCGGTCCTGCTCACTTTTGAAGCGCTGCCACGCGCCCAGCACGCGGGTCCAGGCCTGGTTCACCGCCTCGTTCAGCTTGATCGCCGAGAGATGATAGGCCTCGGGCGTCAGCCCGTCGAGCTGCGCATTTTGTGGGTCGCTGATACGCAGGAGTAGGTCCATGGGCAGGATGGCTCCTTCGCTGTGAACGGTAGAGAAGATGGTGTACTGTCGTTTCTGGTATGCTGCCATGCTCGGTCTTCCTCTTCCTGGTGTGCATAGAAAATAAAGAAGGGCTTTTTCTGTGCTTGCTCGCCGTGCCGCAGCAAGCAAACACTTCTTTTGTTATTGCGCCTGGTTGGGCAAATAGAGATAGACACCCAGAATGTCGGTGGGCTTCTGAGGCTCAACGCGGTAGTGCAAGCCGCGGACCTGGGCGGCCTGGCGCACACGCCGGTGCGCATCTTCCAGTTCGCGACCACGCTCATCGGCGACCTGCTCCAGGTGCGGTTGCAGTTCTTCAACGCCCGCGAGTAACTGGCGCAGGAATTGCCGGGCCTGGTCCTCGTAGACGTTGCCATCCGGCTTCGCCTCCAGCAATCGCTCGATCAATGCTTGGTCATCGATCCACTGGGCATTGGCGGGCGCGCCCTGGAAGGCCAGCACCTGGCAGTCTTCGGCCAGCAGGGTTGATCCATCCTGGCCGCGCCGGGTAGTGATGATGTGGTAGCGCATACGTACCAGGAGCAGGGTGGTGCGCCGCTCAACCTGGCTGGTACGCATCACTCCGCAGCGCTTCGCTACGCTCTCGCTGCCTGTCGACGAGTCGAGTGCGGCATCCATCACATACGCGGCCAGGCTCTCTACCAGCGGATGAGTGCGGCTCAGATACAGTTCGCCCTCGCGCACTGGCAGCTCGAAGCGGGCCTTGAAGCGTTCGTCGTTTACGCGCGCCCCTTTCTGGCCAGCACGCAGCACGGTCTTGAGCACGTCCTTCAGGCCACGCGCCTCGTGCGCACCCTGCGTCGCATGCAAGCTGCGCAGCCCGCTAAAATCCACCTGCAGCGCGCCACTCTTCAGCGTGGAGACAGCCGCGCCATACTCGCCGAGCGCGTCGCGCGTAAAGTGCTCGACATCGCTATATGAGCCCATCGCCGCGCGCATCGCGGCCAGTTCCTCCGCGACCTCGCTGGCTTTGATGCTCTCCTGGGCAAACATCGTGCGCGAGCGTTTCTCGCGATCCGCGGAAGCCGTCCACTGCATGAAAAACTGCTGCTGGCGCGGATCTTCCAGGCCGGGCAGGGCAAGTTGCATGCCTGAGGCAGCGCTGCCTCCCCCACGCAGGAGCGCGCCCTCCAGGATAGCTTCCAGCACCTGCTCGCTATTGGCCGGCACCGGCACCGAAATGCCCAGCGAAGTGCGAATAGTGTGGTGTTTTTTGATTAGCACGTCGAGCACGATGCCATCGACCGAGTTATCATGGCCATAGTAGGTCACCACGCGCACCTCTGGGCTGGCCTGGCCATAGCGATCCACGCGCCCTTCGCGCTGTTCGTGGCGCGTCGGGTTCCACGAGAGATCATAGTGGATGACCGCGTTAAAGTGCTCTTGTAGGTTGATGCCCTCGCTCAAGCAATCGGTGCAGACCAACACGTGACTGGCCTGCTCGGCCAGCTGCGCAATGCGGTTTTCACGCTCCACAGGTGGCAACTGGCCCGTCACCGCCTCGACTTGTACGTCCTTGGACAAGCGGGCACGCAATTCCTGGGCCACATAGTCCGCTGTGGGAATAAACCTACAGAAGAGGATCGGCTGAAAACCGTCCTTGAGCAGCTCTTGCACTATTTTTGCCGCCTGCTGCAGCTTGGCATCCTTCGCCCCCCTGAGCGCCTCGGCCTCGCGCGCCATCGCCAGCAAGCGCCTGCGCACATTCGACTCGCCCACCTGTGGATCCTCATAATCGCTGCCCGGCACGATATCCACGCCCTCGCCGGACTCGTTGTCCAGCAGATCCATTACCGTATGCCGCCCGACCTTGTCGGCCTCCTCTTCGTTCAGGGTATCGGCCGCCCCAGCGCGATTGCGCAGGGTGGCCGCCGCCGCCGCAGGGCTGGAAGCCAGCGAACGCAGTAGGGCCAGGGCTGACCACCAGCGCACCCGCTGGTGATGCTTATTCCCATCCAGCGGGTCGCTGATTGTCTCCCGCGCGTAGTTCAGCACTCTCTCAAACAGCTGCCGGTATTCAGGGCTGAGCGCGTAGCTCTTTTCGCTCTCCTTGCGGTCGGGGAAAGGCGTATTGGCGCGCAGATAGGCCTGAATATCACCACGCCGCCGCTGCACAAAATGTGCGGCTAGCTTGCGCCGCTCGCGCTCATGGTGCGCCCCGGTCAGATCCTCGGGCAGATGCGCGAACTCTTTGTTGAGCAGCTTCAGCAACGAGCGGAAAGCCGCTTCATTCCCGCTGTGTGGTGTAGCGGTGACCAGCACCAGGTGACGATTGGCATCAGCTGCCAGACTGGAGATCAGATCATAGCGCTGCTGACGTCCGCCGCGCCCTTCGCCCACATCGGTACAGGTATGCGCCTCGTCCACTATCACAAATTCGGGACAGGTGCGCAGAAATTCGTCGCGCCTCCTGTCGCTCTTGATAAAGTCGGTCGAGATGATCACAGAGGAATAGCGTTCAAAAATAGATTGGCCAAAGCGGCAGGTGCGCTCTAGCTGTGCAGCCGTGCTCGCCAGCACCAGGACTGCCTCGATGTGAAACTTCTCGCGCAACTCCACCTGCCACTGCTCGGCAAGGTGCGGCGGACAGAGCACGGCCAGGCGCGCAATCTCGCCACGGTCCAGCAGTTCGCGCGCGATCAGGCTGGCCTCGATGGTCTTGCCAATCCCCACATCATCAGCGATCAGCAAGCGCACTGGATCGAGCTTGAGCGCCATCAGCAGCGGCACAAACTGGTAGGGGCGCGGCTCCACGCCAATATGTGCGAAAGAGCGAAACGGACCCGCGCTGGAGCGGAAGCCCAGGCGCACCGCGTCACGCAGCAGGCGGCACGAACGATAATCGCCCAGCGCTTGCGGATCAGGGAGGGCAAATGAGGCTTCTTCCACTGTTTCCAGCCCCCGGTAGATGCCAGTAGTCTCCTGCTCACTGCCCCCCAGCGGGCGCAGGATCAGAAGCTGGTCGTTTGATTCTGGCAGGACGACCCATTCGCGTCCGCGTGCTCTGACCAGCGAGCCAACGGTATAATCCATGAATTAGTGTCTCCCGAAAATACTTGGATACTGGGCGATAATCGCGTCCCAATCGTCCTGGGGACCGAAGCGGATCACAAAATAGCCGCGGTCCTCCAGGCATTCTGTTGTGACGACATCGCGAGCGTGCCGCTCTGCATAGTCGTGATACGGCCCATCGATATAGATGGCAGCCATGGCATCCTCGTACAAGAAGTCCGGGCGCGTCTGGCATTCTGGGATCAGCGGCTGACCCTTCGTAGGCAACAGAAGCCCACGCGCCTCCAGGTGACTGAGCCACTGTTGCTCCAAAGAAGAGCCAGTCAGACGCTGCAAATGCTCTAAATGCTGTGGGCGCGGCTTGGCGTTGGCGCTGGCCACCACCTGGGTGCGGGCCAAGCGCAGCAGGAAATCGCGAATCCCGCGTCGATCCAGCAACTGGTGATCGCGCTGGTTATAGTAGGTCAGCAAGCAGTCATAGCAGGCTGCCTCGCAGTCTTCGCGCGCACGCTGGGCATGCCGGAGATCCTCCCCCGTCGCCGGGTCAAAGTGGCAGAGGCACAGCGCTTCCTGCGCCACCTCGCGCAAGGCCTGTGGATCATCGATGAGCCGCCGCAGCACCCCCGCGCCACCCTCCGCTGCTTCATAGAAGAGCAACTGGTGGCGGCTGGCCATATCCGGCAGTGGTTCCACCGCCAACTCGTTATCTTCCAGCTGATAGCGCACCTGAATGGCGTTTTTAAGCGCTGCCTGCAGTGAGGCCATCTGAGCCGTATTCAGACGCTCACTGGGCTCAAACAGCAGGCAGTTGCGCCGATCCTCAACATAGGGGATCACCCGTGCAGTGCGCGGTGACATGGCCTCGTCCTCCCCACCTGAGCTCTGCTCGTTTTTCTCCCAGGTGCCACGTTCAATATCGAGCAGAAAACCGTACGTGGATTGATCCTTGCGCCTCATCCAGCCGAGGTTGATACGCCAGAGGGTTGCAGCGTGGCCATAGGTGAGTTTCGCCAGGTTCTCTTCCGGCTTGCCCTCCTCACTGGCCCGCCCCATGCGCATCGGCGAACTGCTCTCGTGCTTCTCAAAGCGCACCGCCGTGCGAATATCGTAGCCCAAACGCACGCGCTCCTCTTCGTCCGAATTGATCTTGTCGCGCCGTCTGGTTGCCACATTTTGCAAGCGGAAGAGCTGGCGCAGCGGCAAGGGGAGCGGCGCTCCACAATGCTCACACATGTCCAGGCCCATGCCATCATCGCTCAAGGGGTGGAGATAGCCGCAGTGCTCACACTGCTTGACCCCGCTGGTCGTCAGACTCTCGCTGCTCTCTACTGAGAGGATCACACGGTTGATTTCGTAGCGCGAGCCTTCGTGATAGACGATGGCACGCGGGCCAAATTCTGAAATGGCCAGGAAGCGTGGGCGCGAGAGATATTCGTTGCGGTCCTGCTGACGCGCACGTCGGCCCGGAATATAGGCCGAGAGCGGCAGGCGTGGGAAGTTATAGCCTGGCAGGAAGCCCTCGCTGGCAAAGTAGCGATAACTGTAAAAGTCTGACTGTTCCAACGTTGATGAGTCGGTCAGAAGCTTCTCCTGCGCCTCTGCCTCGCTGCGCAGGCGCTCTGCGCGATCTCTATCATCCGGGCTGCGTGCCGGGTCGTTTCTAATCTTGTGCTGAATATCGATCTGTTTGCGCGCGGCACGGTATAATTCGCGCCAGCGCTCACCCGTGCGATCAAAGCTGTACGCGACCTGGGCCAGGACCTTGTCCAGCCAGTCATCCCGATACCAGTCGGCCTGGCGCAGTTCATCCTGCAGGGTCGCCAGCACCGCCTTGGCCCGTTGAGCGGCGCGTTTCCTGGCGCTGCCATCCTCAACACTGATGCGCACCCAGTCGAACAGGGGTAGTTCCAGGTTCGCAGCGGCAATGTTCAAGAGATCGGGCAGCGAACGGCCCAGGCTTAAACCCGTCTCAGCCAACCAGATGGCATAGACATGGGCACGCACCAAGTCCTCGTTCGCCAGGTCCAGGCGCGGGGGCGTGACGGAGCCGGCGACCATCTGTTCAGGACGCTTGAAGAAATACTGATCGTGTGGGCTACCGGTTGAGCAGTAGGAAATCACCAGAGCGGGCTGGCCGCTACGCCCGGCACGGCCACTGCGCTGCGCGTAATTGGCTGGCGTCGGCGGGATATTGCGCAGATGCACTAAATTCAGTTCGGAGATATCAACGCCCAGCTCCATGGTCGGCGAACAATAGAGAATAGGCAGCTTGTTCGCGCGGAATTCATCCTCGCGCTTCTGGCGGAGATCGTTGGGCACCTGCGCCGTGTGCTCATATGCGCGCAGATCGTTGAGATTAGCCGATATGCCACGATAGAACCCGACAAAAAACGAGTTGGGACGATGCCCCACGTTGGACTCGCGCGGTGTGCGAATGGGGTCGTGGAAAACCCGTGTGCCATCCCCAACCGTCCAGATCAACGCCGAGGCGGGCATCTGGTAGCCAGGCACATCGTCCTTCTCTTTTTTCGACGGCTCCTGCACCCGCTCCACCAGTGCCGCCTGGCGCAGGCCTTCTAACAGCTCTTTGATAATCTGTTCGGTATCCTTCAGCGTGAGCTTCTCGCTGAACCCCGTAAAGGTCGTTTTACGCCGCAGATACTGTCCGAAGCCACCGCGCCCCGAGAGATAGACATTCCCGCCATAATCTCCATTCCTCGTTGAACGTGGGAAGAGGATCGCGGCATGCATCTTCGCCTCGTTCTCGTCCAGACCCCAGGGAGCTGCGAGCCGCTGACTGCTCTGCTGCCATAGGCGGTCCTGGTAGAGCTGGTCCAGGTAATCCACTTTGATCGCCAGTTCCCGCCGCATATAATCCAGCAGCACCTTGCCAATCTTCTCGCGGGTCGCCGGCGTTGTGCTTTTCAGCGCCTCGTGGCAGGAGCGCCAGACCGCCGCATCCTGGCACACCTCGTCCAGTGAGAGATAGGTGATATTGAGCAGACCAGCCTGCTCCAGGTTGGGCGAGGTGATACGCCAGCCGCGCCGCAGATCGCAGTAGAGGCGGTAGCCGAGCACATTGCGAAAAGACTGCTGCGTATCGTTGCGCGCCTGATACCTGACCTCCGGATCACTGGCATACTGGTCGAATGGCAGGGCCAGCGCATCAAACACCTTTAACGTCAAATTGTCGTGGCGCAGCCCCCCCGTACCGGCCTCCAGTACCGCCCGGTAGAGTGCCGAGCGCAGGATGCCTACCTCGATGAAATCGTTGAAATGTCCGGCCTGCAGCGAAGCATCCTGGCGGTTATCCGTAAAGCTTAATAACTTGGCCGGGATGTCTTCCTGCGGCGTCTCACGCAGGCGGCGCACAGCCGAAAGACTGAGAATAGTCGTCGCGGTGCTGCGGCCCTCCGAACTGAGCGCCGCCAGTTTGCCGAAATCGTTGCGCTGGCGCGCGTTGTAAGAGACGCCACAGTGCAGACAGAAGCGGAACGGTGCGGGTACAAAAGAGCATGTCAATCCATCCCCTTCCACCATAGGCCCACTGCCCTCGCCGAACAGGCCATCGGGGTGAACCCGTAGGGCTGTGGGAAGATCTTTCCTGCGATCTCTGCGCACACGATAGCCACCTTTGAATTCTTCGATCCAATCATCTGGCAGACGTTCAATCAACTTCTCTTCATCATCGTCCGACCACGGGTTCTCCTGGCTAAAGTACAGAAAACCAGCCTGGCCCTCGTCCTGCAGCTGGTCATTCAATAAGCGTGGGACAAAATGCCCTTCATTGTCGCGCACACAGTAGTACTCCTGCCCGCATTCCCGGCAGAAGACCAGCGGCAGCAAAATACGTTCGCGCTGCCCATCTGGCACAAAACGCTGCCCATTGAGGGTCAGATAGCGCTTACCTGCGGGTTCTAGCGAGGCATACATCGTATCCCCAGGGGTGATAAACTGGTGCAGGCGAAAGGCAAACGGTGGCCTGCCCGTCTCGGGAATAGGTTCGCATTCATAGCCCGCCAGCAGTGTGCGCTGGATCGCCGCTACACAGCGTTCAAGCGGAGCGCCTGTGATCTGGCTCAGCTCATGTGCCGCGCCCTGTTCGCCGGAAATACTCTTCGGCGTCGTGCGCTCAACCCGCCCTTCGCGCTCGGTAATGCCGAATGTGCGCTCAATCCAGATGGTGAGCGGATCGTCAATAAACCCCTGGTAGTCGGTTGGCGGATGAAAATCGTGTCTGAGTACCCGCTCCGTGAGCTGCTGGCGAAAAGCCTCGTCGTCCGGCACGCCGCGGGTCACCGGTCGCAATGTCTCGCAGATAATGTGTTCAACGCTGATCGTGGTACCAAAGATCTGCGTGGCCATGCGTGCGACGCCCGCCTGCCGCTCCGCATAGCTCTCGCTGCTGGCCAGCGTCGCCGATGTGCCCACACACTGCAATTCGCTCACCGCCAGCCGATTGCGCACGCGCCGCACCAGCAGCGCCACGTCGGCTCCCTGGCGTCCCCGATACGTGTGCAACTCATCCAGCACCAGGAACCGCAACTGCGAGTTGGCCAGTAATTTCTGCTCCGCCGCGCGCGTCAGGATCAGCTCCAGCATCACATAGTTGGTTAATAAAATATCAGGCGGCTGCGCGATAATAGTGTTGCGCACCTCGTCCTTCTCCTGGCCAGTGTAGCGCGCGAAGGTGACTGGGCTTCCTCCCTCAGGATAGCCTGACTTCAGAAATTTCTCCAGTTCCTTCACCTGGCTATTTGCCAGCGCGTTCATCGGATAGCACACGATGGCCTGAATACCCCGCCCACTACCAGTACGCAACACATGATCGACGATGGGGATAATGTAGGCGAGGCTTTTGCCCGAACCCGTACCCGTCGTTAGTACATAACTCGCCCCGCCCCGCGCCCCGCGGATCGCTTGAGATTGGTGCCGGTGCAAACGCAACGGCTGCCCCTGCACATCATCCTCCGACTTCCCCTTGCGAAAAATGCGTGCACACTCCGGGTGGAGCACCCCCTCTGTGACAAGCGCGTCAATAGACTCGCCCTGCTCAAACAGAGGATTGAGCTGGATCAACGGCTCTGGCCAGAGCGCTCCCTCCTCCATTTTCCCCTTCACATAGGCCTGAATAGCTGGATCGCGGATCTGGAGAAAGCTGTTGACATAGGATGCATAGTCATCGATGAGCTGGTCACGGAAATCGAAAATATTGTCGATCATGCGTCATCACCTTGCCAAAAATTCATCCTCATTGAGGCTGAGCAAGACTTGCTTCAGATTCGCACGTCACAGAAATGTCTCTGAGTGTAAAACGAATGCTCGGAGGCAGCCGTAGTCAGAGAGAATCTTTTACCATTGTAGGGATTTAATGATTTGTTTGTCAATAGATGCGCATACAAGAAATCACAGTTTTTTAATGCCCTGACGAGTGCATCGCACTCCATTATTTGCTAGAAGCAACAAGGTATACGACAAGACAGAAGGGTTCTAGGACACATTAAGTGTGCCTGCTTGCTTTCCTTAACCTCGGCCATGTGGTAGACTTGAGGTGTTAGAGAAGATGTTCAAGTGTAGTCTGGAGGTGCTATGATGGATATTGCATCTTTTCTTGCACTCCCTCCAACGCTTACCGTTGATCGGGTTGAGCGGAGCACGCAGGGACTGACCGTCTACCTGTATGCGGCGACCACATCGGCGGTCTCTTGTCCCAGATGCCGAACAGCAGGTTCGCGCGTGCACAGCCGATACACACGCACTGTTGCAGATCTCACCTGTGTTGGACAGCGACTCACGCTCAAACTGCTGGTTCGTAAATGGATCTGCCCATTGGACTCCTGTCCCCAACGCATCTTTGCCGAACCGTTTGCTGGGCTGGTACGTCGCTATGCACGGATGACGGACCGTTTGATCAAGGCCCTTCAATCCATAGGAGTCACCGCCAATGGGGCTGATGGAGCGAATCTCTCATCATCCCTCGCCATGCTCACTACGGCGAAAACGCTCATTCGTCGCGTGCTGGAGCTTCCGCTTCCAAAAGAGGGCTCAGTTCGTATGGCGGGAATTGATGAGTGGGCCTGGAAGAAGGGGGCACGCTATGGCACCATTCTGGTGGACCTCGAACAGCGGCGGGTAGCTGGTCTCCTACCAGAGCGTTCGGTGGAGTCGAGCACTGCCTGGTTCAAAAAACATGCCGAAGTCAAGATGGTCTCGCGTGACCGGGGCATGATCTTCCGCGAAGCAGCCTCTCGTGGGGCTCCCCAGGCTAAACAAGTTGTCGACCGATTTCATTTGCAGAAGAATTTCGCCGAAGCCCTAGAGAAGTTCTTTGGTCACCATAAGCGTGTGCTCAAAAAGGCGGCACAGCAGCTTGCTGGAAAGACGCTTGCTTCACCGAAGACAGCTGCGACGCGGCACATCGAACAGGAACGCAAGCGCCGCTATGCCGAGCGCGTTCGTCGCCATAAGAAGATCTGGAAATTGTTTCGCGCTGGCTACAGAAAAGAGGACATCGCACAGCTAGTCGGAGTTGGAAGCCGAAGCGTCTATCGAGCATTGGAACATGAACAGCCTCCCACCCGGCACAGGAGACACTGGACGCATCATTTGGTTGATCCGTATGTGTCTTATCTGACCAAAAGATGGAATGAAGGATGTCATACGGCCAGGGAGTTACATGAAGAGATCGTGGCACAGGGGTATACAGGTTCGCTGCGAGCAATTGAACGGATCGTAGCTCAACTTCGCCCTCATGGGATCAAATCGGTCACCAAACAAACAATCACATTTCGAGATCCGCGCCTTCGCCCCGTAATACAGCGCTGATGATGGTTCGTCCTGAAAAGTCGCGAACAGCAGACCAAACAACGTTCATTGACCAGCTCTGCAAGAGTGATTCGACAACTGCAATCGCCTACCACCTCGCTCAAGCCTTTGGCTCTCTTCTCCGCAACCGAGAAGGGAAACCTGGATGAGAGCAATGGAAAGGTGCTGTACGGGCTTCGGGCGAGGCTCCATTGATAGATTTTGTAGAGGGGCT
>Ga0137383_10001158_pt1 | contig 15267 bp, 9 predicted proteins | sample SagtaG_19_FD_104817 | JGI IMG/M metagenome (GOLD analysis project Ga0137383, IMG submission 104817) | Vadose zone soil microbial communities from Sagehorn Ranch, Mendocino, California, USA - Sage2_R_40_16 metaG | ecosystem: Environmental > Terrestrial > Soil > Vadose zone | place: USA... | reverse complement strand
ATGGTGAATACGAGCCTTTGATCGGTTACATCGTCCTTGAGCAAAGCCAGGCTGCGGTCGACATGCTCGGCCATCGCCTCGTTCCAATCAAGCACTTGGATTTGAAGTAGCCAAAATGAACGACCAGGAGCTAGCCCATGAAATCGCCAATAATGTCGTTCGTGATACTCAATTTTGGATTGCCGTTGTCGGTATTTTTGGCGTCGTCGTCGGTTCGCTTGCGACGATTGGCGGCAACCTTGTGTTGAACTGGCTCCAGGGAAGAAAACAGAAATCGTTGGATGAGGCCAGGAAGAGACTACTTCGACAGATGCTCACAGAGAGGGATTGGAGAAAGCTCAGTACCCTCTCGCGAGTGATCGGAGCTGATTATGACGAGACCAGAAGGCTGCTGATCGCCATAAACGCCCGGGGTTCTGAACTGCCTAAAGACAACGGCGAAGAAACTTGGGGGCTCATCTCAAAGCATCCCTTGGACAGAGTTGAATAGCAGTATGACGAGACGCTTCCTTGTATTCTTAAAGGATATCGCGAGGCTCAGCTCGCTCTCTCGAGGCGTCACCTATTTTCTCGGAGCCTCAAACCACATTGTCCCGAGCGGCGGCAGCGTAATCGAAGCCGAATAATCCAATCCGTGCGATGGAATGCCTTCGGCTTTGATACTTCGCACGACTCCAAACCCTCCGCCACAGTATTTTTCATGATCGGTATTCAAAATCTGCTTGTAAGTTCCCTTCACCGGTAATCCAATTCGATGGTCTTCCCGCACCACCGGTGAAAAGTTGCTAACGCAGATAACTTCTTTGCCACTCAGAGTTGAAATGCGACCGAAGGCAAGCACATTCTCGGCTGCATTATCGACTTCAATCCAGCGAAAGCCTGCGGGCTCAGTATCAGATTCCCAAAATTCGCTGTGACTCGAGTAAAGCTTGTTCAGGTCGTGAATCAACTTCAACATTCCTTTGTGAACCGGCGTTTGCAAAAGATGCCAGTCCAAACTCTCCGTCTCAGTCCATTCGCGCCATTGGCCCAACTCTCCGCCCATGAACAGAAGTTTCTTTCCCGGATGCGCCCACATGTAACCGTAAAGCGCGCGCAGGTTCGCAAACTTTTGCCATTCCTCGCCCGGCATCTTGTTCAGCAGCGCGCCTTTCATATGAACAACTTCATCGTGCGAGAACGGCAAAATAAAATTCTCACTCCACGCATACACTAAAGCGAAAGTAAGCGCATTGTGATTGCCGGCACGAAACAGCGGATCGGTCCGGAAGTATTTCAGCGTGTCATGCATCCAGCCCATGTTCCATTTGAAATCAAAACCCAGGCCGCCAGCATAGACGGGATGACTGACAAGCGGCCAGGCGGTCGACTCTTCAGCGATCATTAAGGCGCCGGGACACTCACGATGGGTGATTTCGTTCAACTCTTTGAGAAAGGCAATCGCTTCCAGGTTCTCGCGCCCGCCAAATTCATTCGGCACCCATTCGCCCTCCTTACGGCTGTAATCGAGATAGAGCATCGAGGCCACGGCATCCACACGCAGGCCGTCCAGATGGAATTCGCGCAACCAAAAGAGCGCGTTGGCGATCAGAAAATTTCGCACTTCATTCCGGCCATAGTTGAAAATATACGTTCCCCAATCGGGATGTTCGCCCTTGCGAGGGTCGAGATGTTCGTAGAGCGCCGTGCCGTCAAAACGCCCAAGCGCAAAGGCGTCTTTCGGAAAATGGGCGGGCACCCAATCCATGATCACGCCGATGCCGCACCCATGCAGGTGATCGACCAGAAAACGAAGATCGTCGGGCGTGCCATAGCGCGCCGAAGGCGCATAGTAAGCGCTAACCTGATAGCCCCATGATGGGCCGTACGGATGTTCCTTAAGCGGCAGAAACTCGACGTGAGTAAAGTTATTCTTGACGACGTAATCTGCGAGCACCGGAGCAATCTCCTGATAAGTCATGGGACGATTGCGGTCTTCCAATATCCTGCGCCACGACCCAAGATGTACTTCGTAAATCGATAGCGGCTCGCGCCATGGCTGTCGCCGCGCGCGTTCGGTTATCCATGGCCGGTCGCGAAATTTGTAGGTTGATTTGAAGACAATTGACGAAGTATCCGGTGGGACTTCCATCATGAAAGCGTAAGGGTCCGCTTTCAGAAATTTTCGCCGGCCATGTTTTATTTCATATTTGTACAGCTCTCTGTCGCGTAGACCCGGAATAAAGACTTCCCAAACGCCTGAATCGCTGAGCCGGCGCATGCGATTCTCCTTGCCGTCCCAGCCATTGAAATTACCAACCACACTCACCTGGGCGGCGTTGGGCGCCCAGACCGCGAATGCTACCCCGCGCTTACCTTCATGAGTGATGACATGAGCACCGAGTTTTTCGTAAATGCGTTCGTGTCTGCCTTCGCCAAAGAGATGCAGGTCGATGTCGCCGAGAGTGGGAGGAAATTGATTCACGGATGCCCGGGCTACCAGATTGCCCCTGCTTACGCTCGCGCTTCTGACACTCTGCGTCTTTGCGTCTTTGCGTAAAATTGGAACGCCTGTCTTAACGGCCGGGCTCGCGCGCGGGCCCTTCGGATTTCTCGTCATGTGAATACTTTATCTTTCATGGACGAAAGTCTTAGTGGCTCAACGAATGTCCCGTAGATATCTGCGCCGCTTCCCACCTCGGGTTTATTGCTTTTGGCTTCGGCGAGAATCTCCAGAAACCGCTCACGCGCCGGCGGCAATTCCAATTGATCCATCAGGTCAATAGCCCGGCCGGCGTATTTCAAAATCTGAATCGTTTCGATTCCGGAAATATCGCTGAAGAACCAACCACAGCTCGTGTACATCAATAGCAGCATTCGCTGCAACTCAAGAAAAGCGAGCGCTCGCCACTGTTCGTCCGCGGACAACCATCGTCCTGCGTGTTCATAAACAAATTGTTCGCGCGTCTGATACTGATCGAGGATTAGCACGATGCTGTCGTCTCGCGCCTGCCAGGGATTGGTGAATAATCGCCCGCGTGTTGCTTCAAAGTGCGCGACGTTCTCGTCTCGCAAAAAATCCAGAGCTAGTCGCAAAGGCCCGCGCCACTTCTGGTTCCATTCGGGCTCACCTCCCGTATGACAACCGCAATCACGCTGCCAGCGTCCGACGCCGTGCTCGCAGCTCCAGGATGTCCCTTGACAGTCGGGACCATTATCGATTTGGACTTCAAACTCCGGCGGATGTGCATCCAGGTAGGCGCCATAGTTTGTAATCGCAAAGCCTCGCTGCGGCGCTTCGAAGGCGAGCGCATGCGCCAGGCAGATATCGCCGAATTTGAAGTGGTGCCCGTAGGTTTCCCCGTCAGTGGCCACGTTCTCCATTTCGCGCCCATTAACCGATCGTTCTAATTGATCGACCAGTTCGCGGCTCGATCTCAGAACTTTTTCAAACGCGATAGCGCGAGAGGTTGGGCCATCGTAAAAGAAGACTGCAATCGATTCGCCCGGAAGATCGCGATGAACATAACGGTATGCAAGACCGGTATTGATGCTCTGTTCGCCGGCGGCGCCCCATTTTGAATCTTCAGGGCCGCCGCTGCTCTGACTTCCGGCACTTTTTTGTACCCGCGCGGCTTGATGCGGCGCGAGGATCACGTATCGCAAACCTTCATCAATCAGTGCGCCCAGAACGCGATCATCGCAGGCAGTTTCCGGCAGCCACATTGCTTCGGGCTCGCGTTTGAAGCGAAAGCGAAAGTCGGCAATACCCCAACGGATCTGAGTCCGCAAATCCCTTTCGTTACAAAGCGGCAGAATCGCATGGCCATACGCCTGAGCTATCGCATTGCCATGACCATCTCGAGCGATGGCGCTCTCTCGATCCGCTTCAATTATCCGGGCGTAAGTATCCGCGTGGTTTCGTTCAAGCCAACTTAGAAGTGTCGGACCAAAATTGAAACTGATGCCGGCGTAGTTGTTAACAGATTGTTCTTTTCCATCGGCAGAAACTGAAATGAGGCTGTTAGGGCGATAACATTCAGAATGAATTCGTTCATTCCAATCGTGGAAGGGCGCTGCGTCGGGCTCAGTTTCAACAATTCCAGTCCATGGATTTTCGCGCGGTGGTTGATAGAAATGACCGTGAATAATTAAGGCGGGCATGACTGATCAAATATATAGCCACCAAGAAGCACAGACAGATCGCCTTAATCCAATTCAGCAGATGGAGGTCCGTGTGCCTTTTGTGCCTTTCGTGGCGTCCTGATTTCTTCCGCTAGGCTTTCCTTCTCCCAAACATATCGAACCCGACCGCAGCCACGAGCACGCCACCCTTTACGACATACTGCGCCCAGTTTTCGACATTCAACAATGACATGCCGTTGTCGAGGCTGGCGAGAATCAACGCGCCAAGCACCGCGCCGGAAACAGTTCCGCGCCCACCCATCAAGCTGGTGCCGCCGATCACACACGAAGCGATCGCGTCGAGTTCCATCAGAGTTCCCGCGTCGGGAGATGCGCTACCGACGCGCGCCGTGTGAAGAATCGAAGCCAGACCAGCGAGCGCGCCCATCACGCAAAAAGCGGCCAGAACATATCGCTGGAGATTGATTCCCGAAAGACGGGCGGCATCCGGATTTCCCCCGATCGCGTAAAGGTAACGGCCGAAGGTCGTGTTCGCGGTGAGAAATGCTCCGGCCAGCGCTACCGCCATTAGAAAAATGACTGGTATCGGCACGCCACCGGCTTGATTCATTAAAAAGACAAAGCCGACAACGACAATCGAAGGAATCAAAATCCGAGCTGCGATGGCGCCGCTACTCAACGGTGTCAGACCGTGACTCTTACGCGCGCGCTGACGGCGGATGTTGGACCAGACGATGGCGGCGACGGCGAGGATCGCCAACGCAATACCGATTCGCGGATCGATGAAATCGCGACCCAAAGAACGAAAGAACGGAAGTTCGACGGGAATCGTGGCGCCTTTAGTTAGTTTGAGAATTACTCCGCGCCATGCTTCCAGTCCCCCCAGAGTCACGATGAAGGCGGGGATATTGAAATACGCGACCAGGGTTCCCTGCAACGCCCCGATGGCCAGGCCTACCACAATGGCCAACGCCAGCGAAGCACCGAGTCCCCACCCCTGCGTCAGCGCGGCAATGCCTCCCGCCAAACCGACAACGGCGCCGATCGAAAGATCAATATTGCCGCAAACGATCACCATTAGCATGCCCACGGCGAGCACGCCGGTCACGGCCATCTGTTGCAAAAGTTTTGAAAAGTTAACGGCGCCGAGGAAGATGCCGTAGGGATGGTATTGATCAATCGTCGCCCATTGAAAGAAAAGCCAAATAACGATCAGGGCCCCCAGCATGGTGTAGGCGCGAAGTGCAGAGGTGCGAAGTTTGAATCGTCCGGTTTGAGTTGTCTCGGCCATATCGAATCAGGCAGCTATTTGTCTTCGTCCCGTCGCGCAGGACATGACAGCTTCGGGCGTCGCATCACTCCGGTTGAATTCACCGGTAACGCTGCCCTCATGTAGAACGATCACGCGATCGGAAAGACCGAGAACTTCAGGTAACTCGGATGAAACCAAAACGATCGCGATTCCTGTCGCGGCCAGCCGATTGATCTCGCTATAGATTTCCTGCTTTGCGCCGACATCGATTCCCCGCGTCGGCTCGTCGAGAAAAAGCACGCGCGGCTTGGTCAAAAGCCACTTCGCGAGCACAACCTTTTGTTGGTTGCCGCCGGAAAGCGTGCCCGCGATTGTGAAAACCGACGGCGCCTTAACGTGTAGCTCTCGCGCCGCCCGTTCACCGGCGGCGGCTTCGGCATCTTCGTTGGTCACAAATCGTCCCGACAGATGCCGGAGCGCTGCCAGCGTCATGTTCTTCAAGATTGTCTGCTCGAGGATCAGGCCGTAACGCTTGCGATCTTCAGTCACGAATCCTATCCCATTTTTGATCGCGTCGTATGGGTGATTAACTTGAATGCGTTGCCCGCCGACAAACAGGTCAGCGGATTTTCGACCGGCATGGGCGCCGAAAATCGCCATCAACAGTTCGCTTCGTCCCGAGCCCATGAGCCCGGCAATTCCCAGAACTTCGCCGGCGCGGACCGAGAAGCCGACTCGATCAACCAGCAACTTCCCGGGGACACTCGGGTCCTCGACAGTAATATTTCGCGCTTCGAAGATGACGTCACCGCGTCCGTGCTTTGCTTCCGGAAATATCTGGCCAACTTCGCGCCCCACCATTTTCGCGATGACGCTCGCCTCATCCAGTTCCGAAGTTGCCTCAGTGCCGATCGATCGGCCGTCACGCAGAACCGTGATGCGATTGCTCAAGCGAAAAACTTCGTCGAGCTTATGCGAGATATAAATCATCGCAACGCCACGCTCGCGCAGTCCCTGCAAGATGCCAAAGAGCGTTTCAACCTCGGCATCGGTCAGCGCGGCCGTAGGCTCGTCGAGAACCAGAATCCGCGCTTCCTGCGACAGCGCCTTGCCAATTTCCACAAGTTGTTGCTGGCCAATGCCGAGATTGCGGACCGGCGCGCGGGGATCAATCGGCAAATGCAGTTCGTTCAATAGTTTCTGGGCCCGGCTGTAAAGTTCGCTCCAGTTAATGACTCCAAATCTTCGCGGCTCGCGGCCCAGAAAGATGTTTTCGGCAACGCTCAAGTCCTTGACCAGCGAAAGCTCCTGATAAATGACGGCGATTCCGGCTTGTTCGGCGGCGCGAATATTCGGGAAGCGGCGTTCGGATCCCTCGAGTACGATCTGGCCGCCGTACTCAGGATGGGGATAGACGCCGGCGAGAATTTTGATGAGCGTTGACTTGCCGGCGCCGTTTTCGCCGACGAGGGCATGAATTTCGTTACCACCTAAATCAAACGTCACACCGTCGAGTGCTTTCACTCCCGGAAAGCTCTTGGTGATATTCCGCATCTCAAGAAGTGTCTTCATGTCCAAGGTCCAAGGTCTAAGGTCCAAGGTCCAACGTCCAAGGTCTAACGTCCAAGGTCCAACGATTCGAGAATAATTTAAAGCTTAAATCGGAAACACTCGACCTTATCGATACTTGCTACCACGAAGACTCGAGTGGTGCAAATATCTCATCAGTCCGGAGATCAATTGACTAACTTCCATCGCTGAGTTGAACAGGAGTTCGAATTCCTCAACTGAGATGTACGCTTGATCGAGCGCTACATAGAGTTGGGTTCGCGTTTCACCGCAAGATCCTTTCGCCACTGACAGGAACTGAAGGAATTCCTTGTCACCTCCCCGTTCAAAGCCTTCAGCAATATTTGACATTATTGACACTGCGGCTCGGCGGATTTGATCCCGAAGCCCGAAGTCGCGGCTAAATTTACCGACACCGGTTGCCTTGTAGATCTCTTTTGTGAGTTTTCTAACTCGCTTCCAGGACTCAACGTCTTCGAATTTGCGAATCTTTGCCATAGTTTTCCTCCTTGGTGGGTGATAAGGTTTTAAAAGCATCTGACCTTGGACGTTGGACATTGGACTCTTCTTACTGCTTCGGCCACTGATCGCGCGGCACGTTCTTGTAAACGTCTTCCATTTTGTGATAGCCATCCTTGATGACTGTCTGCATCACGTTGTCCTTGTCGACGACGATCGGCTGTTGCAGAATTGAAGGCACGTCGAGCTTTCCATTGTTTACCTTATCTTTGGCATCGATCGTTTCTCCGCGCGCGAGTTTGAGGGCTGAATCCACAGCACTAAAAGCGAGCGGCCGGATTGGTTTGTAAATCGTCATAGTCTGCTTGCCGTCAACGACACGCTGAACGGCGTCCAGCGCGGCGTCCTGTCCGGTCACCAGGACTTTGCCCACCAGTTGAGGCGGCAAGGCAGAAATTGCGCCACCCGCGGTCCCATCGTTTGAAGCCACGATGGCCTGAATGTTGTTGTTGGTTTTCGTCAGCGCATCTTCCGTGATCCGGAGAGCTTCTTCCGCTTTCCATTCCTTTGCGAACTGATCAGAAATGATCTTTATGTCGCCGCTGGCGATTGCCGGCTTGAGCACATTCATCTGTCCATCGCGCAGCAGAAGAGCGTTATTATCGGTGGGCGAACCGCCAATCAAAATGTAGTTTCCTTTCGGCGCATGATCGAGCGCGTATCTCGCCTGCATTTCGCCAATCTTTACCACCTGGTGCGAAACGTATAGGTCAACATCAGAGTTACGAATCAGGCGGTCATAACTGATCACGGGCACGCCTTGACGGTGCGCCGCTTCGACAATTGAAGCGGCGATTTGCCCGTTGTGAGGCGCCACGATCAAGACGTCAACCCCTTTCGTCAGCAGGTTGTCGCATTGTTTGGTTTGCAACGAATCGTCGCTGTTGGCAACCTGGATCTCACATTCGGCGCCGACTTCCTTGCATCGTTGTTCAACCAACTCTTTATCGCGTTGCCAACGCTCCTCTTTGAGCGTGTCCATCGAAAAACCGATGCGCACCGTCTCATTAGGTCCCTTTTTCTTTTTGCCAGTATTTGTCTGCGTGCCGGAAACGCACGCGATAGCGAGTGACAGCGCGCAGAGAACGATGGTTAAGAACATTTTTGTTCGCATCGGACTGATCCCTTCCGTGTTTGAAGAGCTAAGAATTTCTGAGCCGCAGGAGTTTATCAGAGTACCCGCGAGAATTACATACTTAAAGTACCAATCTTCTCTTTGAAAATAGATGGCCGACCCATTAGAAACGGCGCTCCGAACCGCACTTCGATTCGTCTAACAGTCGATTGAAGTTGGGATCCAGACAGCCACAACTTCCCATTGAATTCTTCACGTTTCAGTGTTAGCTTGTGTGCGCTCCCCTCATGATTAGCTAAATCGAAACGGCAAGACCAACGCCGCTTCATCGGCCCCGATCAATCAAAAGCGATTCGTTCGGTTCGCAGGAATTCGACCCCGTTAGTCAAAAAACGAATACGGCAAATGCCGGAGGTGAATCATGCGTCAGTTTGGATTTTCTTTTCGTCTTACTCTATGCAGTTTGTTTCTGTTGGTCCTGGCCTCTAGCGCGAACGCACAGTTTAAGGCGAGTGTGCAGGGAACAATCAAGGACACAGCAGGAGGTCTGGTCCCGGAAGCGAAAATCACGCTGACTAGCGCCGAGACCGGCAAAACCCAGGAGACCACATCGAGCGATGAAGGCTTTTATAGACTGTCCGGTCTTGCTCCCGGCAAATACAAACTTACCATCCAAAAGACTGGCTACAAACAACAGGTCTTCGAAGATGTTGCCGTTAATGCTGAGACTGTCCAGGGAATTGACGGCGTGCTTGAAGCCGGTGACGTGAGCGCAACTGTGACGGTGAGTCAGGAAACTGCCCAGACTTTAGAGACCGAGAACGCGAACGTCGATAAGGCAATCACGACGCAGGAGGTACGCACGTTGCCGCAGTTTGGACGCGATCCTTATGAATTACTGCGATTGACTCCCGGAGTCTTCGGCGACTCGGCCCGTGGTGGCACGGGTGGCGCGGTCAATCTTCCTAACACTGCCGGGCCTGGTGGGTCGAACCGATCAATCTTTCAGACAGAGAATCAACCGCAAATCTCAGCCAACGGTCAGCGAATAACTTCCAACAATTATCAGATCGACGGCACCAGCGTGAACAGTTTGACTAACGGCGGCGCCGCGGTAATTACGCCAAATCAGGAATCAGTCAAAGAAGTGCGCGTAATAGCAAATGTCTACTCAGCCGAATACGGTCGCAACTCAGGTGCGCAGGTGTTGACCGTCTCGCAAAATGGCACTAACGACTTTCATGGCAGTCTTTTTCTTAAGAACAACAGTCCCGGCCTAAATGCCGTTAATAAATATGGCGGTCCCAATGGCGCTCCGGGAATTCGTGTCAACCAGCACCTGAACCAATTTGGAGGAAGCATCGGCGGTCCGATCACTCTGCCAAGGTTTGGTGAAGGTGGTCCCGCTACTTGGAATGGTAAGAAACGAGCTTTATTTTTCTTCTCCTACGAAGGCCTGCGCAGCAGCAACACCGACACGGTCAATGCCTTCATTGAAACTGCGCAATTCCGGCAGGCCGTAATATCAAGTCGTCCAGGTAGTATTGCGTCGCGAATCCTGGGCGACTCCGGCGTCGCGCCGCGAGTGGTTTCCGTTATTCCTGTAACTTGCGCCTTCGCCGGTTTTCCCACAGGAGACTTCCCATTGTGCCAACAGCTTGCAGGCGGCCTCGATATCGGACAACTCGCGGGAGCACAGGGCCAATACCTATCCTTCAACCTGCACAATCTGAACGGAGGGGGTCTCGACGGGATTCCTGACATCCAATTCGCACAACTCGCCGTTCCGACGATAAGCCGCGGCAATCAGTTTAATCCCCGCATCGACGTCAATCTTACAAGTAATGACACGCTCACCTTTAGCTCTTACATTTCTCGCTTCGAAGGGACCGGCGCCGATGCGGCGGGCCGCAGCCGCCCGATGGGTGACATCACTACCGCGCCGCAGAATCTTTTCGGTATGCTCACCTGGGCGCACACCATCTCTTCCAACAAGACCAATGAAGCGCGCTTCAATGCGACTCGCTTCTCATTCAACGAGATCGCTTCGTCGACTGGCACGAACTTCGGTATTCCGCACATCGAGATCGAAGACTTGCCCTTTGCTCGCTTACAATGGGGCGCACCCTGGGCCGAAACGACCCCCGGCATCTTTTCCGAAAACACTTTCGAATTCCGCGACACGTTCCGCTGGGTGCGGGGCAATCACGGTCTCAGCATCGGCGGAGAACGCCGCTGGGAGCAAGACAATAATGACCTCTCGGGGGGTTCGCGACCGTTCTACACTTTCGCCGGTATATTCAACTTTGCCAACGACGCGCCGAAGTTCGAACAGATTAGGGCCGACCCTCGCACGGGCGGCCCCGCGCAATCAAAGCGTAACTTCCGCTCGTCGACCGACGCGTTGTTTGTGCAGGATGACTGGAAGTTCCGCCCGAACTTGACCCTGAATCTCGGCCTGCGATGGGAGTACTTTGCTCCGCTGACCGAGAAAAACGGTGTACTTAGTAACTTCGTTCTGGGTCCGGCCGGTCAGGAGATAACGGGCGGAAGCATTGTCGTCGTCAAATCACTCTACCCCCCTGATCGAAACAACTTCGCGCCGCGGCTTGGTTTTGCCTACAGTCCGAACCTCGGCGATTCGTTCCACGGGCTGCTCAATGAAAACAAGCTGGTGATTCGCGGCGGCTTCGGCATTGCTTACAACCGCATCCCGCTACTTGAATTCGCCAACACCCGCGGCAATCCTCCATTCTTTGCGCGCTATGGTCTTTGCTGCGGCACTTCGGCCTCTGATTTCAGTACGCCTTTCGACGGCGGCCAAATTCTCTACTCGCTCGGTGCGAACAATTCTCCGTTCAGCTACCCGATAAACCCGGCTCTGCGATTTGGTTTCAACGCGAACGGTATTCCGATTTTGCCCCCTGGAGTCGAAGTGGAAATCTACGGCGCGCCGGCCAAAGTTCCGACGCCTTACGTCTATACGTATTCGATCGAGGGACAGTATAGCCTTCCGGCGAAGATGGTCGCGGAAGTTGGCTATCAGGGCAGCCAAAGTCGCAAGCTGGTGAGACTTGTCAACCAACGCTTCCTTTTCACTGACTCGTTTATTTTCTCAAACATCTTATTCCCCACTCCAGACACGAACGCCAGCTACAATGCTCTGATTGCGCGCCTGACGCGGCGGTTTTCAGGTGGTGTTCAGTTCGATGCGATCTATCGCTTTGCGAAGAGTATCGACGTCGTCTCGTACGAAGGTCCTACTGCAAATACCAACCCTACTTACCCGCTCGATGTACGCCAGGAAGGTGGTCCTTCGGACTATGATGTGCGTCATAATTTTGTAGCGTCAGGACTTTGGGAATTGCCAGTTTTCAGACACCGTAACGATGCGGTCGGTAGTATTTTGGGCGGCTGGCAACTCAGCGGCATTCTTACTGCCCACACCGGTTTCCCGTGGACTCCAGTGGTCGGCCAATGCCTCAGCACGCGCGGCCCGACAATCTGTCCGGTACGACCGGTCGCTTACTTTGGGGGCGCGGGCAATGACACCTCGAACAATGCATTCATCACCGGCAGCAACTTTCCGGGCGGTGGTTCGCATTTTTTCAGCACCGCGGCGCCGGTAGGGTTCCAACTGCCCGGCATCGGCCGCAACTCGTTCCGAGGTCCTCGTTACTTTGATGTTGACATGACAGTCAGCAAAAGATTCGGGTTGAATCGTTTGCTCGGCGAAGGAAGGTTCTTTGAGGTGAAAGCAAACTTTTTCAATATCTTCAATCTCTTGAATCTACAACCATTCAACTTCAACAGTCCGAGCACCCAGGTCCAGAACGCGCTTTTTGGTCGCGCCGAGCGGGGTTTGGCCGGACGCGTGATCGAGTTTCAGGGTAGATTTCAGTTCTAGGGTCTGTCCTGAGGGAAATCCTGTGAGGATGAGATTAGTCCGGCGCTCAGATGTCGGGCTTTTCTTTTCCGGCACATGATGGTGGGCTAGTCTGGTCTGCCGTCAGTTGCCGAGCGAGGTAGGGTGTCTTCAACCGCTTCGTCTCCTTCCGCGCGCCGCGTTTTGCGCTCCACGTCATACTGTTTGAAAAGGATAAGTTCACGTTCTGCGTCATCCCTTCGTTTAAGTCGCGAGTACGTAATGAATAGTTGGTAGTGCACACCTGGATCGCGAGATCGTATTGCTGCCGCGCTGTTCAGCACACCTATCGCGGCATCATATCGCTTCGTGCGCACGAGCAACCTGCCCAGGTCATAGTTTGCGTAAAAATGACGTGCGTTCAGCGCGATGGCACGACGCAGAAGTTTCTCGGCTTCCACTTCGCGTCCACGTTCACCTACTACAAACCCAAGTTGCGCCAATGTGTCGACATTGTCTCCCTTGAGACGGAGAGACTTCCGCAAAGCGGCTTCCGACAAGTCGTAATTTCCGAGGCCCCGCGCCGCAATGCCCAGGAAATATTGGGCCTCTGGGGAGTCGGGAAAGCGTTGCGTTGCCTGTTGAAAAGTTTGCAGGGCCTTGCCGTATTGGATCAGGAGCATGAAGGTTCCGCCGAGGCGTACATAGAAAGCAAGTTGGAACGGATCTTGTTCCAGAGCAAGTTGATAAAACTCTCGCGCGGAATCATAACGATGGTGCTTTCGCAGCAGTTCACCCAACATGAAATTGGCTTCCGGATAATTGGAACGCAGCGTTAGCGCCTTCTCCCAAAGTTTTCCTGCCGTTTCATCCTGACCGCGGGCTGAAGCAATCAAGCCGAGATAAAAGAAGGATTCGGCGAGTTCCGGTGAAAGCGCGGCTGCTCGTTCCAGCGCGGTGCCGGCTTCGTCGAGACGGTTCAAGTTGTAGAGTGCGACGCCCAGGTGATACAGGATGTCGAACGATTGCGGCTGCAATTCGTTGGCGCGCATGAGCAGGTCGGCCGCCCTCTGATAGTTGTTGCGCGATGCATAAAGCAATCCGAGGTTAATCGTGGCCTGGGGATGACCGGGGGAAACGCGCAGCACCGTCTCGAAAGTCTTGATTGCTTCGTCATCGCGTTTCGCATGCGCCAGCAGGACCCCGAGGTTCGCCATCGCCGAGACACCCTTCGGATTAAGACTGATAGAAGTACGAAATTCCCTTTCAGCAGCCTGGGTCCGGCCCTTTTGGTCAAGCACCACACCGAGAAGATTGTGTGCGTCGGCATTATTAGGATTCGACACAATAACGCGGCGCAGAATTGGTTCGGCTTCGTCAATCTTTCCCGATTGCATCAACTCGGCGGCGCGGCGGAGCTCAGCGGCGGTCTCATTATCCGAGCCTCGCGGTAGGATTTGCGCCGACGCAATCATCGGCGCCGCGATGATAAAGATCAGCAAACAAAAAGTCTTAAGTTTAAGCAGGCAAAGAAATCCTCGGCCACTGTTTGACCGAATTTGCCGGATTAAGGCTTTTACGAAGTTCACGGGCCGAAGTATATTACAGCCACATATTTTCGCGAGTAACCTGCAATGAACCATAAACATTCAGTCAGGCTGTTCTTAGCAGCAGTCATCGGAGCAATCCTCTTCTGCACCGCCGTATCGACGCCGCACTCGACGCAACGCAGAAACGTCGAAAAGGAAGTCAACGCCCTGCTGGCGCGGATGACGCTGGAAGAAAAGCTTGGACAGCTGCAACAGCTGGACGGCGAAGGAAACGGAAATTTTCGACCTGAGCACCGCGAGCTCGCCCGCAAAGGTCTGCTTGGCTCGACCCTCAATGTGCGCGGGGCGCCGAGGACGAATGAACTTCAACGAATCGCAGTTGAAGGGTCGCGGCGCAAGATTCCGTTGTTGTTCGGGTTCGATGTGATTCACGGCTATCGCACGATCTTTCCCGTCCCACTCGGCGAAGCGAGCAGCTGGGATCCTACGGTGGCCGAAAAGTCAGCGAGTATTGCCGCCGCCGAAGCTCGGGCCGCAGGCGTGCATTGGACGTTTGCACCCATGGTCGACATCGCGCGCGACGCGCGCTGGGGCCGCATTGTCGAAGGCTCAGGCGAAGATCCTTACCTCGGATCGATTATGGCGCGCGCTCGCGTGCGTGGCTTTCAGGGAAAAGACTACAGCGCGCCGGACAGAGTTCTTGCCTGCGCTAAACACTGGGTCGGCTATGGCGCCGCAGAAGGAGGGCGTGACTACAACACCACCGACATCTCCGAAGGAACGCTGCGACAAGTTTACTTCCCGCCATTCAAAGCTGCAGTCGACGAAGGCGTCGGCACGTTCATGAGCGCTTTCAACGATCTTGACGGCGTGCCTTCATCAGCAAATCCCTTCACGCTCACAAAAGTGCTGCGTGGAGAATGGAAGTTCGATGGTTTTGTCGTCAGCGATTACACCGCGGTGCAGGAACTTATTCAGCATGGCGTGGCCGCGAATGGATCCGACGCAGCCCGGCTCGCGCTCAATGCAGGTGTTGACATGGAGATGGTTAGCCGGCTCTACAATGAAAATGGCAGCGAGCTTTTGCGAGCCGGTCAATTGTCACGAGCAACTATTGACGAAGCGGTCCGGCGCATCCTGCGAATAAAGTTCAGAGCCGGCTTGTTCGAACATCCCTACGCCGATGAGTCACGCGAGCGTTCAGTGATCTTAAGTGCCGCGAATATCGCTGCGGCACGTGACATCGCCGCGCGGTCAATCGTACTGCTGAAGAACGAACGCGAAACATTACCCCTTAACAAGAATGTCAGAT
>Ga0137383_10001134_pt1 | contig 15411 bp, 12 predicted proteins | sample SagtaG_19_FD_104817 | JGI IMG/M metagenome (GOLD analysis project Ga0137383, IMG submission 104817) | Vadose zone soil microbial communities from Sagehorn Ranch, Mendocino, California, USA - Sage2_R_40_16 metaG | ecosystem: Environmental > Terrestrial > Soil > Vadose zone | place: USA... | reverse complement strand
GGGCCGCCTTACCCCTCCTTGAAAGATAGGGGTATCCGGCGGCCCGTCTCATGAACTTCTCCCCGGCAATGATATAGTGAAAACATAGAGAAAATTCAGAGAAAATATAGTCCCTCATGTTACAGTAGGTGCAATAAGGTCCCTGGTTAGTACACACGCAGGAAGGCAGGGATATGAGGCACCTTCTCATCTTGCTCGTAAGCTTCATTGTAAGAAACAGACAAAGACGCAATGAGTAGCGAGATATTCTCTCTCCTCGTGTGGTACTGGCATGACGTTCAGTCTGATGTCACCCAGTTGCGTGTGGTGCGCGTTGACACAGGTGAAGAGGTCAATCTCAGCGACGGCAGCCTTCTGCTGCGTCTTGCTACCGATCCAGATGCTCCGGTCGTGCGCTGCTTCATTCGTCACGGGGGAAGTGGTCGCGAGGTCTACCTCCAGAGTGGAGAGGGGTTACGTGATTTTGTCAGAGGTTGCTTGCTTAAGAGGGAGAACAACAGTGAACCTCCTGATACTGATACAACGGGGACCTCAGACGATTCTGCACAATAATCTGCGAATGTAGCCAAGAACTGTATTTGTTTCAGGAATCACCGGGTCATAACGCGAGGATAGGATGGCAACATATCACGCAATTGCAGCAACTGGAAAAGCGATCCTGGGTGTCTTAAAGGATACACGTCCAAAATCAGAGTTTGACGGTGCCGAGTTTGCACTTTATCAAGCCAGTGACTTCCAGAATCCCATGAGGGAAGGAATCTCACTCTACCTCTACCGTGTGTCAACGAATACAACAAGGCGCAATCTGTCACCGCGCACTGACCCCGACGGTCGCCGGTTTCGTCCGCCGCTCCCAATCGATCTACACTATTTACTCGTCCCCTGGGCGCTCAATGCTGAGAAACAACAATGGCTGCTGGGCTGGAGTATGCGCGTGTTGGAAGACACGCCGATTTTACCTGCCAGGGTATTGAACTATTACGCGTCGGGCGATGAAACCTTTCGCCCAAATGAAGCCGTCGAAATGGTCTGCGAGCCGATTACGCTGCAGGAGATAGTGAATATCTGGGATGCCTTTAAACCGAACTTGCAGACTTCAGTTGCCTATGTCGCTCGCATGATCGAGATCGATTCACCAATCGAGCTGGTGGAGGGGAAACCGGTGCAGACGCGGGCGTTCGATTTTGGAAAGGGGCCCGGGCAATGATCGATCCGATTTCGGTATTCGAGCATTTTACACTGGTAACTCCCTTTGGCGTGCGCTTCTGGGATGGAGTAACCGGCCGTGTAATTGCCGATGGATTGAATGTCACTGCCTACTCGCCCTTGAATGTTGTACATCAAATACAGACTATTGGCAATCGTAAGTTCCTCAATGTGCTTGCGCATCGCATACTAGCCTTCCCTAATCGTCAGGGTGTTTATGTGCTACAACATCTGCCAGGGCTGCGCGCTATTGAAAACGGAGTAGGGGATGCAAACTTCTGGGCCAACCTGCCAGCACCCAAACGTTCCTTCGTCATAGAGGTCATTGATACCTCTCGACGCTTTCAACCATTTTCCTTCACGACCGAACTGCCAGCACGGGGTTTGTTTACTCTGACGTGCGAGCCGGTCGGTTCTCCTCTGGATGCTACTATGTCTATGGTACCCCTCTATTCTGCTGCATCTCGCCTCGTACCTGGAGGGATGGCTGTTCTTCGTGCAGACCTGTGGGACCCAGAGGCAAATGTGCCCGCACCCTGGGCGGTCCTTGAGGCTCATTTACCAGGACAACCACCTGTGCGCGGGCTCGCCGGTATAGACGGACATGTCGTGTTAGTCTTCCCCTATCCTGAGCCCATAAACTCTGCAACTCAGTCCCTCGATTCTCCGCCAGGATCGACAACCACTGCACTTACAGAACAGAAGTGGCCCATTTCATTGCAAGCATCGTATACGCGACTCAGTCCAGTCCCAAGGCTTCCCGATCTGTGTACCACCCTGACACAGCAGGCGGCGAATCTATGGGTTGACGCAGCATTCAGCCGACCGCTCACAGAGGGAACACTCAAGTTCGGACGAGAACTCGTCGTGCAATCACAAGGCTCGACGCCACCATCGGTACTGTTGATTACCCCGGCGGCATCCCCGCCATAAATTGTCAAGGAGACGTTGAAATCCACGCCTCCCACGCCGCTCGCAGCTTATTGGAAAACATTCGGAACCGCTGCCTGGTCGCAGCTGGCGCTTTGCGCTCATCCGCATGCAAGGAGTTCGCCTTCGGCTCAGAAGGCGTGAAAGGAGAAACGAATGCCAGAATATCTTGCTCCCGGAGTGTATGTTGAAGAAGTCTCTTTCCGTTCTAAATCCATCGAAGGTGTAAGCACCACGACGACGGGATTTATTGGACCGGCACGCTACGGTCCGACAGACATGGTTCCCGATATCATCACGAGCCTGGCCGATTTTGAATTAGTCTATGGAGATAGGCAGCAACTTGTATATGATGCTGGTGTGATGCACAACTATTTCTGGCACGCGGTCCGTGCCTTTTTTGAGGAGGGCGGCAAACGGCTCTACTGCGTGCGCGTCTACGAACCTCCCAGTGCGGATGATGACGGCCGAGCAAGCGGAAAAGTGCCTGATCGACCTGGTACCGCAGATGAGCATGCCATACATGTGCGGGCACGCTTCCCTGGGAACGCCGGGAATATGCGCGTGCGCTTTACCCTACGGCTAGGGCAGAATGTCCTTGGGGGCAACCCTATTCCAGGTCAGCCAAGTCAATTTACACCGAGGGTAGGCGGACTCCTCAATAATGATGTCGTCTGGATCAGCCATCCGAGTAGTCCTGTTGGTGGCCCGCCTCAAGGTGGCGCATTCTACCTCGCGGAGCGGTATCCTGATAAGGAGACAAAGGGTTGGTCGTGGCGCTTTCACCCTGCCGCGACCTCTCCTGCAAGTTCACCTGCAAGCTCGGTGGAACTTGCTAGCCTCAATTTCAAACCTCATCCACAGAACAGCGATGTTGTGCGGGTCGTGACGCTCGCGATTACTGTCACTTCAACTGAGAGGAACGCTTTTCCTAGAGTCTGGGCCGACATTCCGCTTGACCCAAATCACGAACGCGATGGCTTCCCTGATGGGTTGTCAACTCGCTTCGCACCAGATCCAGTTGACCTTGCCTCAGCACGCACATTGCCAATTGTGATCGAACCAGGAAATAACCTCACCACCGGGCTGGACGTGCTGCAAGCGCTCTTCGACGAGCGTCCCCAAAAAGTTGAGGCCACTGCCACTACTCCCGCTGTTGAAAGTCTTCGAACGGCGCTGGAAAATCTTGCCTCGCCAGATACAAAGACCCGTGCCGACTCGACTGATTTGGCTCGCTCCGTCGAAGTGCTGCTGGATGGGGGCAAAGATGGCCTGCGCCCGGGAGCCAGTGAATATGAAGGTACGGCAGACGAAAACACGAGCATTAAGACTGGCCTCATGGCTTTCGAGGATATTGATGACATCTCGATCATTGCTGCGCCAGGCTCCACCTTCGAATTCGAGCAGGGATACCGTAGCGAAGCCAGCACCATCATCAATTTGCTGATCTCACATGCCGAGCGTATGCGCTATCGCATAGCTGTGCTGGATAGCGGTGATGGACAAAGTATCGCACAGGTGCGGGCGATGCGTGGAAGAATTGACTCATCCTATGCTGCCTTCTACTATCCATGGATACGGGTACTCGATCCGGTCACCCGTACGGAAATTTACCTGCCGCCCAGCGGTTTTGTTGCGGGCATCTATGCTCGCAATGATATCAATCGCGCCGTCTACAAAGCGCCAGCAAACGAGGTGGTAAATCTCGCGATTGGTTTTGAGGTCTTGCTCAATAAGAGCCAGCAAGATGTGCTCAATCCCGAGGGAGTCAACTGCTTCCGTTTCTTCGAGGGACGCGGGTTCCGCTTATGGGGAGCACGTACAACCAGTTCTGATCCCGAATGGAAGTACGTGAACCTGCGGCGCTACTTCGCCTACCTCGAACATTCCATCGACAAGGGGACGCAGTGGGCAGTGTTTGAGCCGAATGGTGAAGCGCTGTGGGCGAATGTACGGCGCACAATTGAAGATTTCCTGTTGAACGAATGGCAGATGGGCGCGCTGCTAGGTGATAAACCGGAGAAGGCGTACTTTGTACGCTGCGATCGCTCAACTATGACACAGAACGACCTGGACAATGGTCGCCTGGTCTGCCTGATCGGTATTGCGCCGCTGCGCCCGGCAGAGTTCGTCATCTTCCGTATTGGACAGTGGACCGCCGACCGCAAGGGTTAATAAAAGGAGAATAACATGGCTGTTTTGCGCGAACGCCCGTATGTACAGTTTAACTTTCTGGTGGACTTAGGCACCGGCAGCACTGATGGTCCAGAGGCTGGCTTTCAAGAGGTCAGCGGCATCGGTATGGAGGTAACCGTCTCCGAGTACCGCAACGGGAACGAGAAGGAGAACAGTGTCCGCAAGATCACTGGCTTGAATAAGTCTACGGATGTCACCATGAAGCGTGGTGTTATCGGCTCGCTCAATTTGTACTCGTGGCTCAACCAGATCCGCAACGGTGATCAAAGTGCCTATCGCACGGTGCTGATCCACATGCAAAATGAGGATCATACCGCGACTGTGCAGACGTGGAAGCTGCTGCGAGCCCGCATTATCAAACATACCAGCGGCCCCATGAACGCCAAGGGAACCGATGTGGCGATGGAAGAACTTGTCATCGCCTATGAACGATTGGAGATGGAATAAAAATGGTTGTGCGTGCATCCCGCCGCTTGCCCGGCTTTAGCTTCGAGTATCAGCCACCGCCTCCAACTGATGTACTGCCGCGTATGGACGTGGCCGCCTTTGTTGGCTTCGCGGAGTCTGGCCCGTTGCATGTGCCTGTGGCCGTGGAGGACGCTACGCAATTTACCAACATCTTTGGTAATGATGTGCCCTTAGCGTGGGATCAACAGCGCAGCGAACAGGTCTATGCCTATCTCGCTCCAGCGGTACGCGCCTTCTTTCGCAATGGAGGACGCCGCTGCTGGGTCATACGTGTAGCCTATTCAGCAGGAAAGGATGCAAAGACGGATGATAAAGGGGCGCAGTACAACTACTTCCCTGTTCCTGGCATGGCCCTCGTCGATGCCGACGGGAATATCACTCCTGCCTTTACAAGGGCACGCTCAGAGGGAAGCTGGTCGGACGGCTTGCGCGCCGGCACATCACTGCTCAGCCATCCTGTATTCGTCAATCTCATTCAACCGTCCTCTAAAGGAGGTCTGGTCGTTGATCTCGCGGTCGACTCTCCCAACGATATCGGTATCGGTGATTTCTTACGTCTGACTTTTAGCGAAGGGTACGTGCTGATGCTCGCTGTGAACTCGGTGGAACCGGTTAACCTGGGGGCAATTAGTTCGCTGCCTGGTGCAGGAGCCACACTTTTTGCACCCTCTTCGCCACCAGATGGCCCAACGAGCCGTAGTACAGTGCAGGTCACTACCCGTACAGCGGTCTGGTTCACAACGAATCCACCGAGTAGTCCACTTCCAGAGCCAACACGGGCCGTCATGTTTACGCACGGCGCGGAACTGCCTCCTATTGCGGTGAGCAGCTACCAGGAAATGAACCAAAGCATCTCGCTCCATTTAGGAGTATCACTTGCGCATGTGCGTGAGCTTGAGCCTGGCTCGCTGATCCGCGTTGATTTTGGCACACACCAGTTATGGCTGATGTTGCAAGAGGTGAATGTGAAACATGATGTTGAATCACCTGTTGGATCGCCACCTGCAGAAATAGTAGAGGTAGTAGGTCAGGGGCTATGGTCATTGAAAGGTCAACCCTCAATCTGGCCCACCTCAACACCAAGAGCAGAAAAACTGAGCTTAACACTGTGGGTGCGACAAGGGGATGATTATCCAACCAGCTTGAGGAACCTTGCCTTTGGCACAGATCACCCGCGCTTCTGGAAGGCGTTACCCACCGACGAGCAACTCTACCGCGATGCCGAAGTGACCTCTGACCCGGAGCACTCCGTCATCTGGCGAGCGTTGTCCGATACGCCCTATACTGCTCTGTGGCTCGAAGCAGCCAATCCGCGCTTCCCACTGGCTGGCGACGATGCGACGGGCGAGGTCTATGTCCCAATCGCGATGCCCATAACCCCCGATTTTTTCCTGGGGCTGGATAAGAGGGTGAGCAAGCAGCTAGATGCTCCACTTGCGCGCGATGGACTGAAGGACTTCAATGCGAATCTCTTTCTTGACTGGGATATGATCGAGTCCTTGACGCCAGATTTAATGGCGCAAGCCGATTTCCTACGCTATCAAAGTCCAGAGCCACGTTCTTTGCAGGGAATATACGCCGCGCTGAGCGTCGAGGAGGCATCACTTATCGTTGTCCCCGATGCGAACCAACGGGGATGGCTGCCAGCCGATCCTGGACAGCCACTCCCTCCGCAGCCGTCGAAGCCGCTGCGTCATCCTGAGTGGTGGCATTGCCAGGCCGATGTGTCGTACGATGATGCACAAAGGGTAATACAATCCCAACAGGGAAAATTTCATAACTGTGATATGAGTATTATCCCGCCGCCCGACTTGAGCCTGCTAGATGGGCCCGATCAGTTCTGCACATTCACACTCGGCTGGTCTACGGAGAATGATCCACAAGCGTACTACATCCTCGAGGAAGCGCTCAGCCTGGATTGGAGTGATGCTGTGGTGATCTACGAAGGCGCTGAGTGGCGCATCACTCTCTTTGGGCGAGGTCAGGGTGATTACTACTATCGCGTGCGTGTAGTAATCGGTGATGCCTCAAGCGATTGGTCAACGGGTCTCCCGGTGCGCGTTCCATCCGCCAGGAGTTGGAGGCTGAAGACTGAAGACGAGTACAATCGACAGGATTTACTTGCGGTGCAGCGTGCGCTGGTACGCATGTGCGCTGCGCGGGGAGATATGTTCGCGGTGCTGGCGCTTCCTGAGCATTATCGTGAAGATGACGCCGTGGCACATATCGCAACGCTCAAAGCCCCGCTCGGGCGCTCAATTTCGCTCAGCAGCCCTGGCGATGTAACCGGCACTGATATTCGACTCATCTTTCCACTCGGCTTCGGTGAAAGGAGCGCTTTCAGTTATGCAGCGCTCTATCATCCCTGGCTGATTGTTCGCGAGGACAATCGAACTAACATCTTGAAACGCGTACCGCCGGATGGAACAGCGTGTGGCATCATGGCCCGGCGTGCGATAAATCGAGGTGCCTGGATTGCCCCTGCCAACGAACTGCTGGCTGGCATCGTTGCACTCACACCCCCGATAAGCCGCTCAAATTGGCTGCGCTTACAGTCGGCACAGCTTAACTTGATGCGCCAGGAGCCACGCGGCTTTATCTCGCTGAGCGCCGATACACTCTGCGACGAAGAAGATGGCGACCTGCGGCCAATTAACGTCCGCCGCCTGCTGATCCTCTTGCGGCGCATGGCGCTGCGTCTTGGGGCAACTTATGTCTTTGAGCCAAACAGCGACGCATTCCGGCGGCTTGTGCAACGCGGCTTTGAAGTAATGCTTGATGAAATGTTTATACGTGGGGCCTTTGCCGGCAGCACCCCCAATACCTCGTTTCAGGTTGTTACGAATACATCGCTCAATACGCCGCAGAACGTTGATCAAGGGCGCTTCATCGTCGAACTGCGCGTCGCGCCATCTCTGCCCATGACGTTTCTCACCATTCGTCTCGTGCAGGGCAGCGTGAGCGGAACAGTCACGGAGGGACGATAAATTATGCAGAAGCCGGCCAATGAGACGGTCAAATACCCGTTTACCGCCTATAACTTCTCCGTCGAAATCAGCGTCGATGATGTCTCGCAGCAAGTGTGCAGCGCTAGTTTTTCAGAATGCGATGGGCTTGAGATGACCATGGAGGTCAAAACCATTCGCGAAGGTGGGAATAATGGTCAGCAGATACGCTTGACGGGCCCCATCAGCTATGGACAAATTACTCTGAAGCGCGGCATGACCGAGACATTCGACCTGTGGAATTGGTTCGACAAAATGTTGCATAACGTGCGGCTGCGCGCGCATGCAGAGGTGGTCATGCTGGGAGAGGACCGGAAAACGGAGCGGGCGCGCTTCATCCTCAAGAACTGTATCCCGACCAAGCTAAAGGCACCCGCGCTCAACGCCATCTCTGGCATGGTTGCTATTGAAGAATTACAACTGACCTATGAATCACTGAAGTTGAAACCAGCGAGTGGAGGAGGCAGCCCCGGCGCTTGATTTGCTGCCGGGATAGGTTAGGAGAAGGAACGATGGCTGATTCTATGAACCTTGCGAAAGCACAACTACAAGAGCTTGATGCAGATTTCAATGAGACCACGAGTAAAGAGAACTGGACGACGGTGCAATTCAACCCGGAAACGCTCAAGGTGACTTACTCGAACCAGGTCGTTGTGCCTAATGGCACAGGTGATCAAACAGGACCATCGAGTATGCAGTTTGTTGGTGCAGGTGTAATGAAACTCTCATTGCAGCTCTGGTTCGATGTCACTGTTCCAACGCTCTCCGGCCCATCAGCGAGCGCTCCATTATCAGCCGGTCCGCTGCAACCAAGTGCAAGCGTGGGTGCTGGAGGAGGTGGGGATACTGATGCGACGCGAGTTAACGATGTACGCAAGCTCACGCAAAAGGTGGCCTTTTTTATCACGCCTCAGCAAACGACAAAGCGAACAAAGGACAATAAGCCCGTTTTTAACATCCCTGCTGTCCGGCTTGTGTGGGGCTCGTTTCAGTTTGATGGCTTCATGGACTCGCTGGATGAGTCGCTTGAATTCTTTTCGAATGAAGGCATACCGCTTCGTGCCAGCATGTCTTTGAGCCTATCACAGCAGAAAATTGAGAAATTCACCTTCAGAGGTGATTCTGGCGCCGGTCTCGGTATTGGCGTTGGCGTACCAGGTACCCAACCGCTCCTACAGGCCTCGGCTGGCACTACTCTACAAGGCCTGGTCGATCAGCAGGGCCAGGGTGGAAACTGGCAAGCGATCGCTTCAGCTAATGGTATTGAGAATCCACGGCTGCTGAGTCCAGGCCTACTGATTAATGTGAATGCATCCGCGTCAACGCGCTAGAAAGGCAGAAAGCAGACATGACAGTTGTGATCAACGAGTTTGAGGTTGTAGCCGAGCCGCCACCAAAAAAGACAGCAGAGAGTGCACCACCTGCATCATCATCGAGTGCATCAACACCTACTCAGGGGGCATCGACCCCACATGACATTCAGCACGTTCTGCGTCATCACAGAGATCGCTTCGCCCGCGTGCGAGCCCATTGAACTATGAGGCCATGTTATGCCAGGATCAACAGTTACTATAAAGGCAGCCCGGCCAATGATCGCCGTGGCCGGGCAGGATAAAGCAGAACTGGCTGAACGACTGCTGAGTTTGCTGATCGTGGAGAATATCAGCGGACTCTACCGTTGTGAGGCCCTGTTAAGCAACTGGGGCACTCTCGATAAGAGCGTTGGCTTTCTCTACTTTGGTCGCGACATCCTGGATTTCGGCAAGCCGTTTAAGGTCAAGATAGGGGCAGACGTCATCTTTGATGGGCGCATCATGGGCCTGGAGGCACATTTTCCTGAAGGTACTTCACCCAAACTGACTGTACTGGCCGAGGACCGCTTCCAGGACTTACGCATGACGCGTCGTACGCGCACCTTCATGGATGTCACTGATGCCGATGTCATCAACCAGATTGCCAATGAGCATGGATTAAGTCCAAGCGTTGACGTGACTGGACCAAAATACAAAGTACTGGCGCAAGTGAATCAGAGTGACCTCGCCTTCCTACGTGAACGGGCACGTGCAATTGATGCCGAACTCTGGATGAACGGCAGCACGCTCAATGCCAAATTGCATACAAAACGAAGCAGTAGCAAACTGGCAATCGGCTACGGGCATGAATTACGCACTTTCTCGGTACTGGCAGACCTTGCTGGACAGTGTACCAGCGTGACCGCCAATGGGTGGGATGTTGCCAGCAAAGACAAGTTGCAATATGAAGCCACCGATTCTATTCTCAGTGGCGAACTGAACAACGATACTAGCGGAGCAAATATCCTCGCTTCCGCTTTGGGAAAACGTAAAGAGGCGCTTGTGCATACCGTTCCACTCTCTAGCGATGAGGCGAAAGCCGAGGCGGAATCCTATTTTAAGATGAGCGCCCGGCGCTTTGTGACAGGCCATGGCGTCGCAGATGCCGATGGCCAGTTGCGTGCCGGTAACTATGTACGTCTCAATGATCTCGGTCCTCTTTTCAGTGGTAGATACTATCTTACAGAGGTCATGCATCTGTTTGATGGCGCGCATGGGATGCGTACCGAGTTTACAGCCGAGCGTCCTGGTCTGGGACAGGCACAATGATCGGGGTGAAATGTGATTGAACAGACGCCAATTGAAATGATTGTGGATGCGCGGCTGCCAGTCGGCCTGGGTGGACGCTGGTACAGCGTCTACCCGGCGCTGGTCATTGACATCAAGGACCCCGATGGACAGGGCCGTGTGAAGATTACGCTGCCCTGGTCGTCGGATACCGGCAGTGCACGCTATGAAGCTTGGGCCCGCTTAGCAACTTTCATGGGTGGCAATAATCGCGGGAGCTGGTTCATCCCCGATGTCAACGACGAAGTGCTGGTTGTCTTCGAGGGCGGCGATCCGCGTCGTCCATACGTCATCGGGGGATTGTGGAATGGCAAAGATGCTCCACCTCAATCGATGGACAGTGCAGGCAATAATAACCTGAAGGTCCTGCGCTCGCGCAACGGGGTCAAGATTACCCTGGACGATAGCGATGGGCAGGAAACGATGATCCTGGAGACGCCTGGGGGTCAAAAAGTGACCTTGAAGGATGGACCAGGGTCGGTAGAGGTGGTTGATAGCAATGGTAACTCGATCAAGATGCAAGCAAGCGGGATCACCGTCAACGCGACAGCCAAGGTGACGATCACTGCGAGTACCGTAGAGGTCTCTGCAAGCATGGTCACGGTCAATGCAGGCATGTCAAAGTTCAGCGGCGTCGTACAGGCCGACACCGTAATTACGAACAGCGTCGTCAGTGCATCATATACTCCCGGCGCAGGAAATATCTGGTGAACTATGGTAATCATGGTAGAAAAAAACGTTGAATGGACCACAGCAGCACCGCTGTTGAGTAGCTTCATTCAAAGTGAGAATATCTCGCAGATGCGCAGACCAGTCCTGCTGCGTTTCAAGTCAGATTCCTTTATGGAAGACCTGATCAACTTGCTGCAAACCAATCCAAAGCAGCTTGCGGGTCTCATTGCACGCCCGGAGAGTTTCCGTGCACCTCCCACCGGAGAACCACCCGATTGGCAGGCGCCACCACCGGAGATGTTGAAGCTATACCAGCCTATTCACGGCTTCTTCTATCTCATCGTCGCAAGCCTTGTCTGTCATGCCCCAGGACTCCCTGATCGGGTCGTAAACACCGCGCAGAGTGAGAAGGTGAGCTTCGTGCTGCGGCGCATAGCGCCAGATGGCGCCGAGATGGCCTGGGTCAACGATCCCACAAAAGACCCCCCGCAAAGCAAAGCCTGGGTAGCACTTTCACCTGATAGTATTGGCGAGTTCAAGTCCGTCGCCAGCAATGAAGAACTGTTGCCGATGTTTCCGCTGAACTTCACTGACAACGGGCGCAAGCGGCGCTTGCTCGTCGGTTTGATCCCGACATCCAGCCGTGAGACATTTCAGGCTGCCCCGGGTCTCTCGCCGTTTCCATCTGAAGATGACCCTGATCTGCTGAAGGAGCGAGCGAAGAAAAATCCGCTCCTGGATGAGGTGGAGACGCACGTCGTGGAGCCGCTCGCCAAATTGCTATCCTACCAGCCCATGTCAGGCGCAGAGGTACTTGAGGCTTCGCAGTTCATCCTGCTCGACTTCGCGCTCTTCCTCGCTAAGAACTTGCCAACGCTCTGGTTGGTCCTGGTAGACCCCTCTTTGCCCGCGCCGGCCGATAATACAAGCGCTCTCTACACTTTGCTCAAGTCCTCCATTGCTGACGTGGGGGTCCCATGGTTTCTTGCCCTACAGCAGGCCTGGGCTAGCCGCCAGCTCTTTGCCGATGGTGGACCGCCTGTATTGCCCTATAATTTGCAGCATACAACTATCAACCTGGACCCAACAAAGAACCCGGGGACACTGCAAACAGCACTTCAGACAGCGCTCGGACCTTATGTGCCATTACCGCCTGGAGCGCCTGGACAACTGCCAGGGTCGCCACTACAAGCGGAAGTGCCAGTGATGCCGAAGCTTGATCCAACTGGAGGGACACGCTATGTACTGCGCTGTGTCTACCAGCGACCACACTGTGGCCCGCTGCACCCAGATGTCGTCAGTGATTCCACCGAGCTATTTGCGCTCGCGCCCTTCTTTGATTTCGACGCGCCAGCCCGCCCCATTCGTATCACGATGCCTATCGATACGAGCATCGCAGGCCTGCGCAAATTTCGGAAGAACGTTGGCATCCTCATCTCTAACAAACTGCGCGAGCAGATGGAAAGCGTTACCAATTTAAAAAATACCCTGGATGGCAAACTCGACGGGGGTCAACAGTTCGACCTTGGCACGATCTGCTCCTTCTCGATCCCAATCATCACGATCTGTGCCCTGATAGTTCTTATGATTTTCCTGCTTCTCTTAAATATTATCTTCTGGTGGCTCCCGTTCATCCGCATCTGTTTTCCAATAAAGTTGAAAGCGAGTTAATCCATGATAGATGCTGGTAAATTGTTTGGACGAGGGATTGGTTTCCCGCCGCGTATCGGGTCTGACGGTCGATTGGCCTGGTCGGAGGGTGAGACTAATGTACGCGAATCAATCCGTATCATCTTGATGACCGAGCTGAACGAGCGAGTGAGGCTCCCGGGCTTTGGCGGCAGTCTTGGCCTCTATCTCTTCGAGCCAAACACGGTCACGACGCGGCACCTGATTTCAGATCGCATTATCAAGGCACTCGAGCAGTGGGAGCCTCGTATCTTTGTCCAATCAGTTGATGTTGATCAAGACCCATCTGATGAACAAGCTGCTATCGCTACTATCACCTACAAGCTGGTCGCTACCCAGAGCCGGGAACGTGTGAGTTTAAATGTGACGCTAGCTGGTTGAGGAAGGAAAGAGGAGAGTTGCCCATGCCATTCAATATACCAACACTTGATGATCGCCATTACCAGGAATTGCTGAGTGAGACGCTGGCTCGCGTTCCGGTGCATAATCCTGAGTGGACGAACTTCAATGAGAGCGATCCCGGTGTAACGTTGATTGAGCTGTTCGCCTTTCTCACCGAGAATCTGCTCTATCGCAGCAACCAGATTCCTGAGCGCAACCGGCGCAAGTTCCTCTCTTTGCTGGGCATTCCACTGCAGCCTGCTTCATCGGCACATGGGCTTGTCACGTTCTCGAACGACCGTGGACCGCTGCAGACAGTTACACTAAATGATGACCTGGAGGTAGGTGCAGGGCAGGTACCTTTTCGCACAGACAACGCGCTTGATGTACTCCCTATTGAGACACAGGTCTATTTCAAGCGCCAACTACAGGATCCTTCTGGCAGTCTGCTGGCCTACTATAACTCGTTATATGCCTCCTATAAGGGACATCAGCCTGATACCCCGCCTGTACTGTACGAGACAGTGCCACTTTCGCTCAAGATCATGAACAGTGGCGGCGTAGATCTGAGTGCAGATACTGTCGATAATTCACTTTGGGTTGCCCTGCTGGTCCGCTCATCTGACAAACCATACACTGAGAAGATCGATGAGGCACGCCAGGCCATTGCCGGCAACACGATCAGCCTGGGGATTGTGCCGGTACTGAAGAATGCTACGCGCCAGCTTACACCTGTTGGGCAAACGATTACCGGGCCGCACTTGCAGTATGCCATCCCAAATATTCCACAGGGAGGGAGATTACCCGATGATTTCCGCTTCCGGGTTCCCCAGTATCTCCCACTAGATGCCAATGCGCAGGTCGATGTGTTGGCGCAACCGGGTGTCGTCGAAATGACACTGCCCGACGATACGGAAAAACTCACTTTGTGGAGTAATCTTGACCCGCTTGAAGCAGGTGTTGGTGACTTTCCCCCTGCATTAGATGATACTGCCTTGAACGAGCGGCTGATTAGCTGGTTACGCATAAGCGCACCTGCTTCGCTACCGGTGAGATTGCTCTTGGCTGATATCAATACCGTCACAGTCACACAGCAAGCATATGTTGCCAACGAACTGCTGCCGGAGGGTACAGGCGAGCCTGACCAGGTTGCAACCCTGTCAAAGGCGCCGGTTGTTGCAGATTCAGTACATTTGACGGTGACCACAAATGGCCAGACCGTACAGTGGAACGAGGTCGATGATTTGCTGAGCGCTGGTCCTGAGGTGCCTGTTTCGAATTCGAAGGTGCCACCTGGTACACTTCCTCCCTCGATTACGTCATCGAATGTGTTTTCAGTCGATCTCGAATCCGGCCAGATCCGCTTTGGCGATGGCACGCACGGTGCACGTCCGCCATTTCAGTCGATATTACGGGCGGATTATGCTTATAGTTTTGGGTCTCAAGGCAATGTGGGCGCTGGTTCGATTAATAGTAGCCCGGCGCTGCCTGCTGGTTTTAAGGTGAGCAATCCTGTACGGACATGGGGCGGCGCAGAGTCGGAGACGGAATCAGAGGGTGAGAAGCAGATTTCAAGTTATCTTCGCCACCGCGATCGGCTCGTCAGTATCTCCGATTTCGAGGCGATTACTTTGCGTACACCCGGCCTGAATATTGGGCGTGTTGAGGTAGTTCCGGCGTACAATCCTGAGCTTGGGTCGAATAGTCCTGGCGATGCGCCAGGAGCGGTGACTTTGATGGTTATTCCTACCTATGATCCAGATCATCCGGATGCGCCAGTACCCGACCGTATCTTCCTGGATACAATTGCAGCCTATCTTGAGCCGCGGCACTTAGTGACCACCGAAATCTTTTTGCTTGGTCCGACCTATAAGCTGATCTGGGTTTCGGTAGGAATCAAGGTCGTGCCTGGTGCACATGTGGCCCAGGTACGCAATGGGGTTAAGGCAGCAATCGCGCAGTTTCTCTCGCCTCTGCCAGCCTCGCCGAACGTGCTTCTGGCTAGCCAGGTGACACAGCTTGCAGCTCCACAATACGAGCAGGCAAAAAGGGGTTGGCCACTGCGTAAGCCCGTGATCGATCGTGAACTGTTTAGAGTTGCCAGCAGTGTACCGGGTGTACTCTATATTAATGATGTTTTACTGGCCGAAGGTTCCAATCCCGGCGTTCAGCAGATTTCAATGAACGGATTAGAACTCCCGCGCCTGGCCGGAATGGTTGTCGCC
>Ga0137383_10001127_pt1 | contig 15439 bp, 12 predicted proteins | sample SagtaG_19_FD_104817 | JGI IMG/M metagenome (GOLD analysis project Ga0137383, IMG submission 104817) | Vadose zone soil microbial communities from Sagehorn Ranch, Mendocino, California, USA - Sage2_R_40_16 metaG | ecosystem: Environmental > Terrestrial > Soil > Vadose zone | place: USA... | reverse complement strand
TCACGCCAGGGTGCCCGCTTGAGCGTCGGTGCCCAGTTGTAGCCGTCGGCGCCCACCCAGTCCACGTAACTGCTTCCCGGGTAGTAGCGCTGCGCCACGCCGTTCGCGAAGTGGAGCGCGTTCGGGCACCACACCCAGATCACGTTCGTCGCCCCGGCGCGCACGAAGATGTCGTGCACATGCCGCCAGGCCGCGACGAAGCTGGCCGGGGAGGCAACGATAGGTCGGTACTGGCCGCCGTCCATCTCGGCGAACCAGCGCAGCATCACCGGCCTGTGCAGGTCACGCAGTTCGACCGCGCGAGCGCGGAACTGGCTGTCGTAGACGCCCGCGGCGACCTGGTTCGTGTGCGTTCCGGCCCACGAGATCATGGGGACACTGCCGCGCCCGAGGTCCCACCGAACGACCTGCATGGGGAACTCGTTACCCCACGGCACGTAGAGCTGGTCAATCGCGAGCGGCCGCCCGATCTGGTGCTCGAACGTCGAGATCGACCGCTCAAGCGCCGTGTAGTTGCTGCCACCGGTCGGCGCCACCCAGGCTCCGAAGAGCGCGCCGTGCGAGGGCGCGAGCGACGAGGCGGGAAACTGCGCGGAGCGCGGCGGGGCGCTCTGACTTTGGCCGCCCGCCGATGTCGGGGACGCCGACCCCGACGGTGCCGACCCGGCTGAGGAGTGTGCCGCTTGCCCGAGCCTGACGACCGCGACCGCGGCGGCGACGGCGACGACCACTACCGCGGCGATCCATGCGACTCGCCTGCGTGGGCCTCGCGTACGGTGGCGGCCCTCCCGCTCGCTGCTCATGAGGCAGTGCCCGTGCCGGACAGGGCCAGCGCAGCGGACACGCCGGCGGCTGGCAGCGGACGGATCCGCATGCCGACCGCGTCGCGCGCCCCGGCCAGGCCGAGCGTGGCCCAGGACAGCCGCTGGCGCCAGCGCGCGGGGGCGGGCGACGGACGGGCAGACCACAGGCCCACCGACACGACCGGCGTCGCGCCGGCAATCGCTACCGCTATGACCGCCGCCTGGCCGATGGCAGTCGCGCCGGAGCCAGCTGTCATGGCCGTGTTCACCATCCGTATTTTAGCGCTTTACGCAGAGCGGACATTCGTCCCATCGGGTGGGTGCGGGAGTTAGTGCTCCAGTGAATTCGCCGCGTAGTGAGTCGCGACCTGAGTTGACGTCAGCGCGGACGGGTAGACCGCCACGTCGCCGATGGTGCCAGTGAAGTAATAGTCATAGGGCTGCGTGGTGCCCTGGCTGTTCTGGCGGAAGTTGTCGAGATCCCAGAAGCCGAAGAGGTTGTCGCCGCCCACCCGCCAGTAGCCGCTGATCGCCTGGGCCGAGGTTGCCGTGTCGGTCCCGGCGAGCCGACCGTCGACGTAAAAGCTCATGCCGCTGGCGCCAAGGGTGCCGACCACGTAGTGCCAGCGGCCGTCGTTGTACACCCGGGGTGTCTCGATCACGTGGACCGCGTTGTTCGAGAACACGCCGAACGAGAGTTGGCCGTCGTTCATCATGTAGATCTGGCGGTCGTATTTGGAGCTCATGCCGGTCTGGGCGTTGCCGAACCCGACCAGCTTGCCCCCGGTGTTGGTGCCGGTCTTGAACCAGGCTTCGATCGAGAACACCTGCGGGCCGGTTACGGCGGATGCCGCGGTCACCAGGCCGGTCCTCCCGTCGAAGCCGGTCGCGGTCTGAGAGGTGCCGGTGATCGGGCCCGGCTGCCCCTTGGTGGTGCCAGGCTCGTAGATGCCGTTGAAGCCGTTCGGGGTCGAGTCGTGCGCGACCGTGCCTGATGACTCGCCGAGCGTCCACAGGAACGACGGGTGCGAGCCCAGCACCCGCTGCGTGTAGCTCAGCGACGGGTTGTTCGCCGAGACGGTGACCGGGGCGGATGCCAGGGACCTCGTCGACGTATGAACGCCGTCGGAGGCCGTGACGCTGTAGCTGTGGGTTGAGCCGGCCGTGAGCCCGGAGTCGCGGTAACGCAGCACGGGCAACGCCCACGGCCATGACGTCGCGGTCAGCGTCGCGAGCACGGTCGTACTGCCATCCCGGTAGATGCGGTAGGTGAGGGTGCCGTCGTCGGGGTCACTCGAGCCGGTGAAGGACACCGAGTCCACTCCGGCCGAGGTGCTCGTCACCACCGGCTGACCGGGACGGGTCGGCGACGTAGCATCCGGCGTGGGGGTGAACCGGGCGAAGCCCTGCTGGCCCTTGTTGTTGACCGTGGTGAAGTCCCCGCCGAGGAACAGTTGGGTGCCGTCGGTGGCCATCACCCGCGGGCCGAGGTTGTTGCCGTTCGTGTTCGGCGTCCAGTGCCCGATCGAGCCGTCCACCAGCGACTGGGTGAGCAACCGGTGCACAACGAAGTCGCCTGCGGCGTTGCGAACCGCCGGGAATCCGCCCGGCGAGAATGCGCAGTCATGGGCGTGCGACCCCTTGTACAGCCAGCCGTTGAGAACCACAAGCGACTGGGTCGCGCCCAGGCAGTCGTTCTGCCACGCCAGCCTGCCACTGCTCACGTCGACCGCGAAGTCGCCGTCGAAGCAGCCGCCGCCGGTTCCCTCATTGGCGATGTACGCGGTGCTGCCGCTGATGACGATGTCCTTGACATCGGAGACGCAGTTGGAATTGTTGGGAATGAAGTTCGACGGCAGCGCCCACGGCTCGGACGAGCCGTCCACCGGGTTCGTCGACCCGATCGCCTGCTGCGTAACCCCGTTGAACGAGGTGAAGTACCCTCCGATCAGGACCCGCGAGTCATCCGGCGCCACCGCCACCGACGTCACCGACCCGTTCACCACAGGCGCCCACGGCTCCAGCGCCCCTGAGGCCGCCGTCACTGCGCCCACGCGGTTCCGCGCCACGCCGCCGAGCATGGTGAAGTCACCGCCCAGGTAGATCTCCGACCCGTTCGGCGACGGCGCGATCGACAGCACAGGGCCCCCCGCATGCGGCGCCCACGAGCTGACCGTCGCCCCGGTGGCCGCGCTGAGAGCCACGGCGTACCCGTGGAACGCCCCGTTCACGTGCGTGAAGCTGCCGCCCGCATACAGCGTCGACCCGTCAGGCGACATCGCGAGCGCCGTCACCTTCCCGTCAAGCACCGGATGGAAGGACATAATCAGGTCACCGGTGCTCGCGCTGAAAGCCGCGAGATACGTCCGCGCCACCTCACCCGTGCCCGCCGGATCACCCGGCGGCCGCACCGACGTGAACTGCCCGCCCACGTAGACCACCCCGTTCGCCGAGGCGAGTGCCCACACGATGTCATTCGTCTGCCACGACGGAGCGACCACGGCAGAGACATTCTGCCCGGGCCCGGAGCCAGACGCAGGGATGCTCGTGGCGGGTGGCGCTGACTGGCTGGCCAGCGCGGCTGGTGCCGCGATCGCGGCCAAGCTAATCGTCGGCACCACCACCACCGACGCCGACGCGATCGCGACGAGGCCCGGACGTAGCCGTTTCTTCATTTTCGCTCCCAGGATCCTCTTCGGAACCGCTCGCTGGCCTAGTGCTCCAGCGCGTTCGCCGCGTAGTGCGCCGCGATCTGAGCCGCCGACAGCGCGGACGGGTAGACCGCCACGTCGCCGATGGTTCCCTTGAAGTAGTAGCTGTACGGCTCCGTGGTTCCCTGGCTGTTGCTGCCCCAGGGGTCGAGGTTCCAGCCGTTCAGGTTGTCGCCGCCGACCCGCCAGAAGCCGTTGAACGCCTGAGCGCTCGTGGTCGAGTTGGTACCGGTTAGCTGGCCGTCAACGTAGAGCTTCATGCCAGATCCGCTCAGCGTGGCGACCACGTAGTGCCACTGGCCGTCGTTGTAGGCCTGCGCGGTCTCGATCGTCTGGACCGAACCGGTGTAGACCCCGAACACCAGCTGGCCGTCGTTCATCATGTAGATGTGCCGGTCGTAGTTCGAGCTCGTGCCGGTCTGGCTGTCGCCGAACCCGACCAGCTTGCCGCCGGTGTTGGCGCTGGTATTGAACCAGGCCTCGATCGAGAACGTCTGCGGTCCCGGCACGGAGGAGGCCGAGGTCACCAGGCCGCTCTGGCCGTCGAAGCCGGTCGCCGTCTGCGAGTCGCCGGTGATCGGGCCCGTCTGTCCCTGGGTCGTGCCTGGCTCGTAGATGCCGGTGAACCCGTTCGGGGAAGAGTCGTCCGCCGTCGACCCGGAGGTCTCATCGAGCTTCCACAGGAAGGACGGGTTGTCCGCCAGTACCGCTTGGGTGTAGGTCTGCGACGGGTCCGTCGCCGAGATGGTCACCGGGGCGGAGGTCAGCGACTTCGTGGATCCGTGCGGGCCGTCGGTCGACTGGATGGCGTAGGTGTGGCTGGATCCGGGAGTCAAGCCCGTGTCGCGATAGTGGATCACCGGCAGCGCCCACGGCCACGATGTCGCGGTGACCTTGGCGATCGCGGTGGTGCCGCCGTCACGGTAGATCCGGTACGTCAGCGTGCCGTCGTCGGTGTCGCTCGATCCGGTGAAGGACACCGAAGCGACGCCCGCCGAGGTGCTCGTCACCACCGGCTGGCCGGGACGCGTCGGTGACGTGCCGTCCGGACTCGGCTGGAAGATGGCGAAGCCCTGCTGCGGCTTGCTGTTCACGGTGGTGAAGTCACCGCCGAGGAACAGGTCGGTGCCGTCGGTGGCCATGACCCGCGGGCCAAGGTCGTTGCCGTTGGTGTTCGGGTTCCAGTGCCCGACAGAGCCGTCGACCAGCGACTGGGTCAGCAGCCGATGCGAGACCCAGCCGCCTGACGGGTTGCTTGCCTGCGGGAAGCCGCCCGGTGAGAACGCGCAGTCGTGCGCGTGCGATCCCTTGTACAGCATGCCGTTCACGATCGCCAGGGACTGGGTCGCTCCGAGGCAGTCGTTCTGCCACACGAGGCTGCCGTCGCTGACGTTGACGGCGAAGTCGCCGTCGAAACAGCCTCCGCCGGTGCCTTCACCCGCGACGTACGCGGTGCTGCCGCTGATGATGATGTCCTTCACGTCGGACACGCATCCGCTTTGGTTCGGAACGAACTTCGGCGGCAGCGCCCACGGCTCCGATGATCCGTCCACCGGGTTCGTCGACCCGATCGCCTGCTGGGTGACGCCGTTGAAGCTGCTGAAGTACCCGCCGATCAGGACCCGGGAGTCATCGGGCGCGACGGCGACCGAGGTCACCGAGCCGTTCACCAGCGGCGCCCATGGCTCGATGGTGCCCGAGCCTGCCGTGGTGACAGCTCCGACCCGGTTCCTCGTCTGGCCGTCAACCTTGCCGAAGTTCCCGCCGATGTACAGCTCCGAGCCATCGGGCGAGACGGCGAGCGACACGACCGCGGCGGTGGCCGACGGCTTCCAGGTGTTGATCAGCGCGCCGGTCGAGGTGCTGAACGCCGCGAGGTAGGCATGGTAGTTGCCGTTGACGTGGGTGAAGCTGCCTCCGACGTACAGCGTGCTGCCGTCGGGCGAGACCGCGAGAGCGGTGACCTTCCCGTCGAGCGTCGGGTCGAACGAGGTGATCAGGCTGCCCGTGCTCGAGTCGAACGCCGCCAGGTAGGTTCGTGCCACCTCGCCCGTGCCGAGCGGATCGCCCGGCGGCCGCACCGAGGTGAACTGGCCGCCGACGTAGACCACCCCGTTGTGGTAGGCCAGGGCCCAGACGATGTCGTTGGTCTGCCAGGACGGGGCCGCCGTGGCGCTGAGTACCTGCCCCGGCCCGCTGCCGGACGCCGGGAGGCTGGAGGCGGCCGGAGCGGCCTGCGCCGTCACGGTGCCGACCGCCGGCATGACGGCCGCCGACACTGCTGCGACGCCGATCACGACCCGGCGGGTAAGGCGGCGGGTAAGTAGGTGTGCTCTCATTGCTTCTCCCCTCGAGCAATGCTCGGCGTCGCACGTACACCTGAAGTGCGGCCTCGTGAACCCAGTGAGCCATCCACCGGGTCCGGTCCTGTCTGTTCATCTCCTGTCTGTTCGTTGGCAGCGGCACCGAAGCCCGTGCCGGCGTTGACGACGTGGCGTGGACGCCTCGCCCCCCTTGCGATCAGCGGCAGCCTGCGGCGTGGCTCGCTGATCAGGTCGTTTACCAGCGCGTCGAAGCGTGCGACCGCATGCTCGACGGCAGCGTCGCCGTCGGCGACCACATCGCCGAGCAGGAAACCCGCCCGGTCGGCAGCCGCTTCACCGATCAGCGTGCCGAAGGTCGCGGCGTCTTCCGCGACCCTGACCCGGCCGTGGCCGCCCAGCGTGCGGCAGAAGTCCACCTGGTGATCGTCGACGGCCTCGCGGAACCGCCGCAGCCGCGGCACCACGATCGGCACTTGCCCGCGTTGCCAGGCATCGGCGATCGATCCAGGGCCGCCGTGGCAGATCATGACGTCGGCCTCGTCGAGCACCTGCCGGAGCCCGGCGTCGTCGAGGAACTTCGCCGAGGCAGCGGCCGGGGCGACGCTCGCGGAACCCGACTGGACGAAGAATGCGCCGACCTGATCTGGATGCCGCGCCAGCCAGTCATTGACCCAGCCGATCAGGCGATCGAAGGGATGATGATCGGTGCCGACGGTCACGACGAAGCGATGCAGCGGGCCACCGTGACCGTTCCCGCCGTCTCCCGCGCGCACGCCCTGGCGAGCGGCATCCCCGCCGCTCACAGCAGGCACCCGATAACCTGGCCGCGCGGGTAGCATACGAGCTGCTCGGGCCACTGAAGCAGGAACAGCTCCGACAGCGGGTAGCACAGCCGGCCGGTCATGGTCCGTCGCGAGATGCGGTCGTAGACCTCGACGTAGACCGTCCGTACCCCGAGCAGTCGTCCGATGACGAAGAACGGGAAGGCCACGCCCGCCCCGTCCGATATGAGCACATCCGGCCGCTCCGCCCTCATCAGGCGATAGGCCAGACGCAGATTTCTCAGGGCGTTAGGAATGTTGCGGGTGGTGGGGGCGAATGCCGGGGTTGTCAGCTCGCCGGCCAGCAGGGACTCGGCGTGCGCGTCGGCGAAGGTGACCCAGGTCCGCTCGTGCTGCTGCCACCATGGCCTGAGCTGGTAAAGCTGAGTCAGATGTCCGCCCGATGAGCAGACGAGCATCACCTTCATGCGACCCGGTCCTGCACTCGCGGGCCGGGTGCCGGCTGAACCGGGACCGGGCGGTCAAGCATGCGCATCGCGGCAGGAAAGAACCTGTCGTCGGCGTCGCCCGTGCTCGCGCGGGCCTCCTCATGACGGACGCACAGCTCGAGCAGGTGGAGTTCGGACAGCAGGGCGTGCGCTTCGGCGGGCACGGCCAGGTCCGCGAGCGCCCCGCGGGCATCGCCGGCCGCGCGCGCTACCGCCTGCGCCAGCGGCACCCGGCCGGCAACGAACGCGACCTGGAATCCGAGGTGCAGTGCGTCAAGTCCCACGGGAGCGCTGGGAGCGCTGCTCTCCCAGTCCCAGGCGTAGAGCCGCGAGCCCAGGCGGGCGAGATTCCACGGCACCAGGTCGCCGTGCCAGCAACCGAACTCCAGCCGGACGTGCCCGTGCGCGGTGCTCAGCCGGTCGGCGGCGAGCTCGAGTCTGGCTCTGGATGCCGGGTCGGTCACGCCGGTGGCGATGCGTGTCCTTATCTCGCTCCACCATGAGCTCTCGGCGAGCGCGCCGACCGTCACGGCCGACAGTTCGCAGATCTCGCGCAGCGAGCCGGCCGCGGGAAGTTCTGGTCCCGGCCGCCGCACGCCCGCTGGCAGCGGAGCGGTCACGATCAGCTCAAGGTCATGCCACTGGCCGTGGTGCAGTAGCTCGGGAGCGGCCAGCCGCCCGTGGCGGTCACCCGCGGCAATGGCGCGCAGTGCCGCGGCCTCCCGGCGGACCGCGTCACGGGTCCACGGATTCCAGCCGACCTTCACGTAACCGAGCGGTGCCCCGTCGGTGCCGAACACCTGGAGCACGGGCTTTCGGTACGGGCCGCTGCCGCCGCCGAAGGCCATGACCACCTTCGGCCGGCCGAGCAGGCCGGCCAGGTGCTCGGTGATCAGCGCCTCGCCGAGTTGCCGCGCGGTCGCGTCCGCGGCGGTGCCGATGTCGATCGTGGTACCCAGGAAGGGCCCGGCGGTTCCCGACCGCAGCGCCAGGCCGACGGCGAGGCGGCCGAGCCGCCGGCCCGGCGGGCGGAGCCGGCCGTACGAGGTCAGAGCGGCGGCCGAGCCCCGCCTGCTGGCGAGGGAGACCATGAAGGCACGGTCACGGCCACCGGGAAGCACGGCGAACTGCTCGCTGCGGCGGAACCGGGAAGGAAGGCGGCCAGCCGGGGCCCAGGTCACCAGGCGGGAGTGGCTGTCCGCCGCGGGCCGGCCGTAGAGCAGATCGAAGAGCCAGGCGTAACTCGCAGCGGGGAAAGTCCCGCCGGAATGCCGCACGTGATTACCTCCCCGCGCACCTGACGCGGTGCGCTAGACCGCCGCCATCCCGGCACCCGCAGCCCATCTGAGTCCTGACGGTCGCGTTGCGCGCACCCGGCGGTTCAAATCCAGATCAAAGTAGTGGACGTCTGACCCGGCAGGATGGTTTACGCCTAACGGTCTTTGTCAGAAGATCATAGGCGAGATCGTCACTTAAAGTCAGCGGATCGCGCCGAGGCAGACGGCATCGTTGCGAAGTGGTGACCCGAGCGCCGAGGGCCGGCCGTGCCGGCCGGTCAGCCGGCGTCGGTGATCATCGCGGCGCCCACGGTGGCACTCGTCGACTCGTCGATCAGGATCAGGCCGCCGGTCACCCGGTTCCGCGCGTAGGGGTCGCAGAAGATCGGCTGGGTCAGCCGCAGCGCGACCCGGCCGATCTCGTTCAGCCCGAGGCGGTCGGCGGCCTCGTCCCTGTGCAGCGAGTTGATGTCGAGCCGGTACCCGATGTCGCGCACGATCGCCTTGACCGTCCGGGTGGTGTGCTTGACGATGAGCCGGCTGCGCTCGGTCAGCACCGGCGCGTCGGCCATCCACGCCACCATGGCCTGCACGTCCTGGGTGACGTGGGGCTGGTTGTGCGGCCGGCAGATCATGTCGCCGCGGGAGATGTCGAGGTCGTCGTCGAGCAGCAGGGTCACCGACATCGGGGGGTAGGCCTCGTCGACCGGGCCGGCCGCGGTGTCGATCCGCCTGATCGTGGTGGTCAGCCCCGACGGCAGGTGCATCACCTCGTCGCCCGGCTTCAGGATGCCGCCCGCGACCTGGCCCGCGTAGCCGCGGTAGTCGTGCAGGTCGGGGTCGGTGGCCTGGTGCGGCCTGATCACGTACTGGACCGGGAACCGGACGTCGATCAGGTTGCGGTCGGACGCGATGTGCACGTGCTCCAGATGGTGCAGCAGCGACGGGCCGTTGTACCACGGCATGTTCAGCGACCGCTCGACGACGTTGTCGCCGTGCAGCGCCGAGATCGGGATGAAGGTCAGGTCACCGATCTCCAGCTTGCTGCCGAACGCGGTGAACTCCTCGACGATCTGGTCGAAGGCCTCCGACTCGTACCCGACCAGGTCCATCTTGTTCACCGCGAGCACCAGGTGCGGCACCCGCAGCAACGTGGTCAGGAAGGCGTGCCTGCGGCTCTGCTCGGTGAGCCCGTTCCGCGCGTCGACCAGGACGATCGCCAGGTCCGCGGTCGACGCCCCGGTGACCATGTTCCTGGTGTACTGGATGTGGCCGGGGGTGTCGGCGATGATGAACTTGCGGCGCGGCGTCGCGAAGTACCGGTAGGCGACGTCGATCGTGATCCCCTGCTCGCGCTCCGCGCGCAGGCCGTCGGTGAGCAGCGCGAGGTTGGTGTACTCCTCGCCGCGTTCCTTGCTGGTCCGCTCCACCGAGGCGAGCTGATCTTCGAAGATCGCCTTCGAGTCATACAGCAGCCGCCCGATCAGGGTCGACTTGCCGTCGTCCACCGAGCCGGCCGTAGCCAGCCGAAGGATGTCCATCGCCCGCTCCGTGCCGTCCGGGTCGGATGTCATCAGAAGTAGCCCTCTCGCTTGCGGTCCTCCATCGCGGCCTCGCTCGCGCGGTCGTCGGCGCGGGTCTGCCCGCGCTCGGTGATCCGCGTCGCGGCTATCTCCGTGATCACTTCGGCGAGCGTGGCCGCCGAGGACTCGACCGCCCCGGTGCAGCTTATGTCGCCGACGGTGCGATACCTGACCAGCGTCTCGAACGTGGGCTCGGCGTCGGACCGGCCGGTAAACGGATGGTCGGCGAGCAGGATGCCGTCCCGCTCGAACACCGACCGGCGGTGCGCGAAGTAGATGGACGGGATCTCGAGCTCTTCCCGGTCGATGTAGTGCCAGATGTCGAGCTCGGTCCAGTTCGACAGCGGGAAGACCCTGATGTGCTCGCCCCGGTGGATCCTGGTGTTGTACAGGCTCCACAGCTCGGGCCGCTGGTTCTTCGGGTCCCACTGTCCGAACTCGTCGCGGAAGGAGAACACCCGCTCCTTCGCCCTGGCCTTCTCCTCGTCCCGGCGGGCGCCGCCGAACACCGCGTCGAAGCGCTGGTCGGCGATCGCGTCGAGCAGCGTGGTCGTCTGCAGCCGGTTCCGGCTCGCCCACCGGCCGGTCTCCTCCACCACCCGGCCCGCGTCGATCGACTCCTGCACCGAGGCCACGATCAGGCGGACGCCGAGCTCGGCCGCCCGGCGGTCCCTGAACTTGAGCACCTCGTCGAAGTTGTGGCCGGTGTCCACGTGCATGACGGGGAACGGGATCCTGGCCGGCCGGAACGCGCGCTCGGCGAGCGCCAGCATGACGATCGAGTCCTTGCCGCCTGAAAACAGCAGCACTGGCCGCTCGAATTCGGCGGCGACCTCCCTCATCACGTGGATCGACTCCCCCTCGAGCACGTCGAGCTGCGAGAGCTGGTAATCAGAGCGGGACACTGTCATCTGGCGAACTCCGGATCGGGTGCACTCGGTCCCGGCCCGAGCGGGGCCGGGCTCGGCCTCACTGCTGATGCTGCTGTACCGCGCTGATCGCATCGAGCAGCCGGCCAGCCAGCGGGACGGGACAGATCAGGATATCCGGCATCCACGGCTGCTCGGAGTTGTAGCGCAGATTTGACCCGTCGATCCTCGACGTGTGCAGGCCGGCGGCCCTGGCGACGGCCACGGGGGCCGCGGAGTCCCACTCGTACTGGCCGCCGCTGTGCACGTACGCGTCCACCTCGCCGGTGATGACGGAGGCCGCCTTGGCGCCCGCGGAGCCGAGCGGCACGAGCTCGGCTCCGAGCTTTGCCGCCAGCCGCTGCACGAACTCGGGCGGCCGTGACCTGCTGACCACGAGCCGCAGCGCGGCTCCCGGCGCGGCCGCCGGAGGCGCGGGCGGCGCGGCGGTCGACAGGACGGCATCCTGGGCAGGCAGCGCGACCGCGCCCGCCGTGAGCTCGCCGCGCTCCCACAGCGCGACGTGCACCGCCCAGTCGACCCGGCCCACCTCGCCGAACTCCCTGGTGCCGTCCAGCGGGTCGATGATCCATACCCGGTCCGCGGTCAGCCTGGCCGGGTCGTCGACCGCCTCCTCGGACAGCACGGCGTCGTGCGGGCGGGCCCTGGCCAGCTCGGCGGCGAGGAACTCCTGCGAACCGAGGTCGCCGGCGCGCCTCAGGTCGTCGGCCGTCGATCCGGACGCGCGGAGCTTGAGCAGGCGCTCGCCGGACGCCACGGCCAGATCGCGGGCCAGGCAGTCGTCATCGGGGAAAACCACGTAACGCTCCAGTTTGGTTGATGGCCGACAGCCGGCGGTGCGCAGTCGCCAGGTGTGTCCCTACGCCGCCAGGCCGGGTGCCGCGGCGAGGCCGCGCAGCTCAGTATGCGCCTGAACCGCGGACCACCGCCGCGGAAGTCTTCCACAGGATCTGCAGGTCGAGCATGAACGACCAGTTCTCCACGTACCGCAGGTCGAGGCGGACCGACTCGTCCCAGGGCAGGTCGGCCCGGCCGTTAACCTGCCACAGGCCCGTCATGCCTGGCTTGACCGCCAGCCTGCGCCGCACATGGTCACCATACATGGCCGCCTCTTCGGGCAGCGCGGGCCGCGGGCCGACCAGGGACATGTCCCCGGTGAGCACGTTGAGTAGCTGCGGCAGCTCGTCCAGCGACCAGCGCCGCAGCCAGCCTCCTGCCCTGGTGATCCGCGGGTCCTTCCTGATCTTGAACAGCGGGCCCTGCTGCTGGTTCCGGCAGGCCAGCTCGTCCTTGCGGGCCTCGGCGTCGGTCACCATCGTGCGGAACTTGTAGACCGAGAACTTACGCCCGCCCCGGCCGACTCTGGTCTGCCTGAACAGCGCCGGGCCGCCGTCGTCCAGCCTGATGATCATGGCCAGCACCCCGAGCAGCGGCGCCGCGACGATCAGGCAGGCCACGGCGAGCAACCTGTCGAAGACGGCCTTGATGATCCGCCGCCAGCCGCCGAACTCGGGATGGTCCATGTGCAGCAGCGGCAGCCCGGCCACGGGCCTGATGGTCGTCCGGGGCCCGGCCACGTCCAGCAGGGCGGGGGCGACGCACAGGTCGGTCCCCGTCTTCTCCAGATCCCACGCCAGCCTCCGCAGCCGCTCTCCGGCCATCTCGGGACAGGCGAGCACCGCGACCGTGTCGGCATCGAAGCGACCGACCACCTCGGTGACCGCATCGAGGCCGCCGGCGACCGGGACGCCCGCGATCATGCCGCCCTCGGTGACGCCGACCACGCAGGCCGCTACGACCGACAGGCCGTGGTAGGTCTCCTTGCGCAGCACGGTGGCGATGTCGTCGACCACGGGCCCGTACCCGACGACGACGACCTTGCGCATGCAGCCGCCCCGCGCGCGCATATGGTGCAGCCTCTTGCGCAGCGCGTACCTGGCCGCCAGGTCCAACACCGTCACGCTGGGCAGGGCGATGACGACATAGCCTCTGGCCAGGCCGGCCTTGCTGGCGTAGGACAAGATCGCCACGGCCGCGACGAGGAACACCCCGGCGTTGAGCACCCGCCGGAACTCGTCGGTGCCCACGCCGATGAACCTGGAGTCGTATCCGCCGGCCACCAGGACGGTGCCGAGCCACGCGAATGGCAGCAGCAGGCTGGCCGCCAGGTAAGGCGCCGGCCGGTTGCCGACGGCCTCGAAGCGGATCTGGTAGGCAAGCAGCCCCGCGGCCAGACCGCAGACGCCGTCCGCGGCGGCGGCCTGGCGTAGGTAGATGACCGTCCAGGAGGCGGACCGGATCGCGACCTTGGCAGTGCCGTCCTCGAACCTGTGCCTTGCGCGAGCCGCGCCGACAGCCGTCAGGCTCAACACCTAGACCCTCCCCTCGAGACCGGTCCGGCTGGCGCGGACCGGCGCCGCGCGCCGGAGTTTGCCGGTCGTTTGCCGAGTACTCCAGCAACTAGACGCATAGGCGTTGGGTGCAGTTGACCTGAGTAACACAATTAAGATCAAGTCGCAACCCGCCACAACCCCGTCGATTGTGGCGCACCCGGCAAATCAGGTCGGCGATTTATCTCATCTTTATCGATACCGGGCGTACCGCGCGCCACAGGGCGCCTTGGGCCGGGATCAGCCGAGCGCGTGGATCTGGTTCTGGGCGGCCGCGAGGCCGGAGCGCAGCAGGGCCTCGACCGCGTCCGCGGCGAGCTCGATCGCGAGCGGCAGCTCCTTGCGCTCGGCCGGGCCGAAGTTGCTCAGCACGAAGTCCGCCGGGTCCAGCCGCCCGGCGGGCCGGCCGATGCCGACGCGCACCCGGTAGTAGTCGCGGGTGCCGATGGCGCGCGTCACCGAGCGCAGGCCGTTGTGGCCGCCGTCCCCGCCGCCGAGCTTGAGCCGGACGGCGCGCAGCGGCAGGTCCAGGTCGTCGTGCACGACGGCGACCCGCTCAGGAGGGATCTTGTAGAACCCGCGCAGCGCGGCCAGCGGCGGCCCGGACAGGTTCATGAACGACATCGGCTTGGCCACGATCACGGGCAGGCCGGCCAGCCTTCCCGCGGCCGCCTGGGTGCGCGACCTGTCCCGCCGGAACCCCGAGCCGATCCGGCCGGCGAGCGCGTCGGCGACCATGAAGCCCACGTTGTGCCGGTTGCCGCCGTAGCCGGGACCCGGGTTGCCGAGCCCGGCCACCAGCCATCGCTCGTCGGCCATCGGCGCAGCCTTCCGCCAGCCCCGAAGCGGGTTCAGGGCGTGCCAGCCAGCTAGTCGCCCTGTGCCTGCGACTCGGCGGACCCCGCACCGCCCTCGGCCTCGCCGCCGGCCGCGCCGACCGCCTCCGGCACCTCGGCGGCCTCGCCCTCGGCCGCGACGCCAAGGTCGGCGTCGATCTGCGCGGCAGTCGGAGCCGCGATCACGTGCAGGACGAGGATCTCGGGCTCGACCTCCAGCGTGACGCCGCGCGGCAGCTTGAGGTCGCCGGCGTGCACGGACGCGCCTATCGCCATGCCCTCGACGTCGACCTCGATGCCCGGCGGGATCCTGGTCGCGTCGGCCTCGACCGAGATCTGGACGAGCTGCTGGTCGAGCAGGCCGTCGGGGGCGACCTCGCCGGTCACGGTGACCGGGATGTCGACGGTCACCTTCTCGCCGCTGCGGACCAGGATCAGGTCGACGTGCTCGACCGTGCCCTTGATCGGGTCCCGCTGCACGGCCTTGGGCAGCGCCAGCTCGCTCCCGCTGGACAGGCCGTCCAGCCTGATCAGCACGTTGGGGGTACGCAGCGCGAGCAGGACGTCGTGGCCGGGCAGGCTGACGTGCCGCGGCTGCGTGCCGTGGCCGTACAGGACCGCGGGGACCCGCCCGGCCCGGCGCTCGCGCCGAGCGGCACCCTTGCCGAACTCGGTCCGCGATGTTGCGGCGATATGAACCTCGGGCACGGTACTACTCCTATGCGGGTACAGCCCTGTCACCGGGCAGAAGAATTCGCAGCGAGTTTAGGGTAGCCGACGATCGGGCCGCCCGGGCCACGGCCAGCTCAGCTCTGACCGTCGAACAGGCTCGTCACCGAGCCCTCGGAGTAGACCTCGGTGATGGCCCTGGCGATCAGCGGCGCGATCGACAGCACGGTCAGCTTATCGAACTGCTTCTCCGGCTGGATCGGCAGCGTATTGGTGACGATGACCTCGCTGATCGCCGAGTTCTTCAGCAGGTCGACCGCCGGGCCGGACAGCACTCCGTGCGTGGCGGTGACGATGACCTGGGCAGCGCCCTGCTCGAACAGGATCTCGGCGGCATTGGCGATCGTGGATCCCGTGTCGATCATGTCGTCCACCAGGATGCAGGTCCGGCCGGCCACCTGCCCGACGACCTCGAGCACCTTGACCTTGTTGGCGACGTCCGGGTCGCGCCGCTTGTGGATGATCGCCAGCGGGCAGCCGAGCCTGTCGGTCCACCGCTCGCAGACCCTGACCCGGCCGGCGTCCGGCGCCACGACGGTGACCTGCTCGACGTCGAGCTTGCCCTCCAGGTAGGAGGCCAGGATCGG
>Ga0137383_10001126_pt1 | contig 15441 bp, 17 predicted proteins | sample SagtaG_19_FD_104817 | JGI IMG/M metagenome (GOLD analysis project Ga0137383, IMG submission 104817) | Vadose zone soil microbial communities from Sagehorn Ranch, Mendocino, California, USA - Sage2_R_40_16 metaG | ecosystem: Environmental > Terrestrial > Soil > Vadose zone | place: USA... | reverse complement strand
GGACGCCGCGAGACGTGTTCGACCGGATGGCGCCATACGCCGAACGTGAGCCGGTGGAGGTGTTCTGGTTGCTCGCGCTCGATTCACAACACCGCGTGATCGGTGGCGCACCGGAGGCGATCACACGCGGAATACTGAACTCGTCGCTCGTGCACCCTCGGGAAGTGTTCTGCGCGGCGATCGTATCGCGGGCAGCGTCGGTGATCCTGTGCCACAACCACCCGTCCGGCGATCCCACGCCGTCGGCCGATGACCGGGCGGTAACGAGGCAGCTAGTCGACGCCGGGCGGCTGCTCGACATTCCAGTTGATGACCACGTGATCGTTGGAAAGGAGGCGTACCTAAGTTTTGCAGAGCAGGGGTTGCTAGGGTGACGGGGAGGGCTGGGCGCTTCGGGCTCGACGGGCTCGGGGCGCCCGGTTGGTGTGTGGAGCGAGTGTGGATATCTGGTGGTTGATGTGGCGCAAGCTAGTGCGCAGATATATGCATATCTCCCGCGCCAGCGGCCGCCGCTTCACGATCTTGAGCCAAGGTGACGGCTCTCAAACGGCGCCCGAAGACTGCTTGGGCAACCCCGTCGCGCGCTAATCTCACCGTTCAGCCAAGAGAAGGGAGACGCGCTCGGTAAGCTTCGCGAAGCGCCGACGCCTTTCCTCGTAACTGCGCCACGCGCTGAATTCTTCGACGCCAGCCGATCGGACCTCGTGAAGGATCCCGCCCAACTCCGTCGTGGACACATATCCCTTACGGCGGCACGTCTGGATCTCTTTGGCCAGTGACTCAAGCGGCACTGTGGCGTCACCCCTGGCAACGTGGGTCAGGAACTTACCCCTCAGTCTCGACGCGTGGAATTCGCTCATAGGGACTCCCTGCCTCCTTCTAGGTCCAGTCGTGAAAGCCGGTACGCTGGAACGGCCAATCACTCGAGCACTTCACGCGTAAACCAGGTCGATAGGTGCGGGACCTCGTGCTCGCGACATTCCCAGGCGGCTGTAGCCTCATGATTAGGAGGCTCTCGACATCGGCGAGGAGGTCTGAGGAGCGACGACGGCCATCTTCGAGTACGATGTCGCCCTGGAGAACGCGAACCTCGTCGATGCGATACCGCTTCCAGAAAAAGTCAAAAAGTTCAGCTTTGTGGTCGCCGTGGAGCCGCTGCCGGACGGTCTGCATATCGGCCTTGCCGATGTACAGCAACCAATCCCGCTCGGGATGAAGGTACGCGTAGAGGCAGAAGTTGGCCCGCCACAGAGGATCGCGGTTGCTCTGGAGGTTAACCCAGGGTATGACCACGTAGAGGATTGACAGCATACCGATGTCCTGCTGCGTCCTAGTTACAGTGGCGGGAGCCCGCGCGGCGATCCGGCATCGAGCGCGAGATGACTCGCGTATCCTGCCGGTACGCCGACCGTCGCTCCGATGAGTGCGTGCTCGAACATCTCGGCCAGCCAGAGTCCCGCCCGATCAGCGTGCCCGTCGAGCAAACTTTCGCGCTGCATGCGGTACCGTTCTGCTGCGGCGCCGCGCTCCTCGATCCACTGCCGCAGGGCAGCAGGCGGGCCCACCGTGACCGTGGCGCTTCCGGCTAGGGCCGCCCAGCTATGGAAGGACCGGCGGTGCCAAGAGTGCACCGCTGGTTCGAGCATGTCGGGCAGACTGCCCCCAAGCAGAGACCCTGCAAGAGCCCCCAGAAGTCGAGCCACAACCGGCCAGCCCTCGTGGTTTCGCGCCACATAAATGCCAACGCCCAAGCCGATGAGGGCGGCGACTCCGTGATGCGTCCTTCGATCAGACACGTTGCCTCCTTAGCCAAAAGAGTCAGCAACCGAGGGTCGCGCTTGCGCGAACGACACCGATCACCTTACTAGCGCATTCCCCCAACACTCAAATCGATCGCCACACGACGTCTCCAGCGGCGAGGGCAGTCTCACACTTGGGGCATCCCAGTCTCGGCTTGACGACCCAGGTCTCCAACGTGCCCTCGAGCCCGTTGAACTTCTTGATCACGGGCGCGTCGTCGACGGGCGCAAACCCGGTCAGCAACTGCAGTACCTCATTGACCGCTTGACTGGCGAGCACACCATTCATGCTGACGACCTGCGCCTGTCTGTCGGTTCCGTGGAAGTAGCTTGGCGGCCGACCACCTGTTTCGGCAGCGAGCTTATCCTCGCTCAGGAATCCGATGCACCAGAGGCAGAAGTGCCCAGGGATCGCATTGATCACGTTGCCGCCGATGGTAATGGCCTTGGCATCCTGAAGCGGCTTGATCAGAAGGCCAACGTCGATGTATGGGATGAGATATCGCGCGGTCAGCTCCTGGATGTCAGCGCGTGCGTGGTAGCTATCCACACACCCTACCACGACGTCGGCCTCCTTCAGGGCGTCGATCGCCCGTTGATGGGGGACAGCGTGCGGGATGCTCGTGAACTTCACTCCGCGAGTTATCCTGCGCACCAAACGCGCCATCACGGACGTCTTCCGTCTCCTCAGCAGAACGTCGAGCGCAGTGACTCCGACCAGTCGCGAGCGGCTTCGCTGGTCCACGCGGTCGCCATCAATCCCGATGACCCGACCGATCCCGAGGTGTGCAAGTTGCTGAACAACGTGACTGCCGCCGCCGGACAGGCCTACAACCGCCACCGTCGCCTCCCGAAGCCTGCCTTCGCCCCTGGAGCCCGTGAGCAGTGCTTGGCTTTCGAAGATTCCCTCGCGCCGGTCCTTAACCTCCCCTCCTTCGTCATCTAGCGTATCCCTCACGACCTTCCCAAGCCACCTGACTCTCACTGCCTCCACGTAGCCCGCCTGGTCGGGCAAGAGCACCATCGCAACCGCGTGGTCCTCGCTGAGGACGATCGAGGCGTGGGGGCGTAGTGGGATGAGATTCTGGAAGGCCGGGAGCAGCTGGCGCGCGCTATTGCGATCGTCACTCGACAACTGGACCGGACCGGCGGCCGAGTGAGCGTGGAAGAAGAAGACACCCAAGTTGGCGGCCAGTGCTTCGTTCAGGAGCGGGATCATCGAAGCGCCGGTCCACTTGGCGCCATGACCGGGGGCGGCGACGTAGGCCTCGTCGGGCAACGTGACGACTTTCCTAAGCAGGACGAGGGTCCGGTCTCGGAGCCGCGTGTGACTCACGAGGCCGAAGGCCACAGACTCACGCCCTCGTCGATATGCGACCCCCGCACGGAGCGGCCCCGCCAAGTGGGCCGGCACGCGAATCTCCACCGCGGCTCGTCGCTTCATTCGGTCTTGGCGAAACGTCGGAGGCTGGCTTCGACGAACTGCACCAGCGTGTGCGTATTGCCGTCCCAACTGAATGAGTAGGAGAAGGTCCACCACTCCTCGCCGGCCACCTGGGCCGCACTGTAGTTCCTTGGCGTGCCGGCGTTCGGGAGCTTGATGCCACCCTTCACGTAGAGCTGCGGACGCTGCCCCTCTTGGATGACCAACAACACAGGAGTGCTCGTCGGCGCGCAGCCGGTCGGGAGCGATACCTCTTTGATCCGGATGAGCGTCTGCCCCGGCGCGGGCGCGGCGACGGCGACCTCGCCGTACACTTCCTTGAGCTCCTCAAGTGCTTCTGCGATGCCCTCCTGGGTCATGGACGGCTCTCAACTGATCGTGCCCGCGGGGAGAACGATGAACTGATCGCCATTCTTGATCGTGATCGTCTCGTCGTTGGTGACGAGCACGAGCTTGCCCTCGACGCGGCGGGCCAGATCCGTGTCGAGCGGTACCTTGGCGGCATCCTTGATCTGGGCACCTGTGACCTTCTCCTGCTGGAACTCGACCTGTCGTTTGTCTGTCTTCGTCACCTCGACGAAGATGTGGATGCTGGTCTGAATCGCTGTCATTTTCGTCCTCCAATTCACGATTCGCGTTGACAGATGAGGCCGATTGCCCCATCTTAATCACCATGGAGAACAGAGCTATGGTGATGTTCTCTCTGAATCTAGCGCCGACCTGCCGTCCGGCAACTCCTTAGAACACACATCACATAACGTTCTCTAAAGAGGCCAGGGACATGGCGATAGACGCGAAGGTTGTCGGACAACGGCTGACGGAATGGCGTGAACTCGAAGGGATGTCGTTGAGCGCACTTGCCGAGGAGGCCGGAATTGCTAAGAGCTACTTACTCAAGCTTGAGAAAGGTGAGGTTGAGAATCCTGGCTTAGCTACGCTTGGCGCCGTCACGAAGGCACTCCGAAGGACACTCGAAAAATTATTGGGTTCCCCTCCAGCCACTGCGAAGCGTAAGGGTGGCCTGAAAGAGGATTCCACTGGCTACAGAGCAGCGGCGATGCCGGATGGATTGAAGGAGTTCCTGGCTTCGCTTGAGCGACGAGGAGAATACGTTCCGGCGGACGTCAAGCGCTCACTCGCCCAGATTCAGTTCAGGGGGAAGCGTCCGCAAAGCCCAGAAGACTGGCAGTTCATTTACGAAGCCGTGAAGCGCAGCGTAAGCAAGCCCTAACCTGCCCCGGTATTGAAGCGGTGTGGCTGCATCCTGGCATTCGCGTTCTACTTCGTGAGGATGGGACCACCAGTAATCCCATCGAGGCAATCCGTCGCCGCGCCCGCCAGCTAGTAGATCATGCCTTGGGACTTGATTGGCAGGGTCCGCCCTTCGACATGGAGGTCTTAGCATCATTGATTGGCCTCCGTCTCGACGAAGTCGATACCCTTGGGCCCGATCGCGAGGCGTCGTGCATTCCCGGTGCGATCCTTCTAAGCCGCAGATTTCCGCCAAGACGGCGGCGCTACTCCGTTGCCCATGAGGTTGTTCACCAATTCATCCCTGACGAAGATGACGGCACATCAATTGGCGCATTATCGCCGCGGGAACAGAGTGTAGCGCGCGGGGAGTTGGAGCTCTTATGTCAGATCGGCGCTGCGGAGCTTCTGATGCCCAAGGGAGCTTTTGAGGGCGCCCTAGGCGCCGATGCCCCGGCGTTTGCCAGGGTCGAGTCGCTTGCCGATCAATTCGAGGTCTCGATCGAGGCCGCCGCTCGCCGAGTTGTCGACCTGTCGACGCACGCCGTGGCCCTTCTGATGGCCCGGCCAGGTGACGAGGTTGAGCCACGGGTTCGCGCACGTGCGGCAAGGCCCGCCAAGGTTCGAGGTGAGATCAAGTCCGACGATATCTTAGTAACAGCCTGGGTGGCCCCTCCGAGTTATTGCACGGTTCGCGTTGCTATCGGTGAGCCTGTTCCAAGAAAGTCGTGCATCAGGCGTGCGTGGGGTTGGGGGCACCAGTATCCGAAGGAAGGGCGCATCTATCGGAAGGCGGAATCCTGGGGGACCTACCCCGAGCTAGGAATGCTCGATGTCGAGGCGGTCCCGCTCCCTCGATGGAAGCAGCCGATCGAGGTGCTTGCGATTGTGCAACGTCGTGACCAGCACAGTTCATGAGACTAGGTCGCGCAGGTGCATCGGCGACGAGCGCCCCGTTAAGGCGTGACGGAAGTGTCTGCTTCTCGCAACAGGCAAATCGAGGCTCGGTGCGGGCGTTACGCGGCCTCGATCTCCTCAAACTGGTTGATCCGCACGTCTCCATCGGGGAAGTGTGCTACGATATCGAGGCGTCCGCCCATGGCCTCGATGTAGCTCCGCAGTGTGCTGACGTACATGTCCGTCCGTTGCTCGATTTTGGAGATGCCCGACTGCCGCTGTCCGAGGGTAGCGGCAAGCGTTTCCTGGGAGAGCTTCCGGGCTTGACGGAGTTCTTGCAGGGGCATGGCGGCGATCATCTCCGCTGCCCGTGCGGCCGCCCGTTCCTGGCTCTCCTGAGGCATGCGGGCGCGCAGCTCGCTGAACTTGTTAGCCATCGATCAATCCCTCCCGTCTCAGTTGCTCAAGGTGCTGGTCGTAGAGATCATCGGCCACGGGCACGTTTTCCTCGTACCAGCGATCGTCCCCGGTCTTGTTACCACCGAGCAGCAGGATCGCGGTGCGCCGTGGGTCGAAGGCATACAACACCCGGTACGGATCTCCGCGATGCTGCACTCTCAGCTCTCGCATGTGGCCGTGCCTGGAAGATTCGACACCCGACGAATAGGGGAACTGTAGGTGCGGCCCCTTCTGCTCGAGCAAGCGCACGTAGACGTCTACCGACTCCTGCTCGCTCACATCAAGCCCAGCCCACCACGTCCCGAACTCGTCGGTGTACTCGACCTCCCAAGACATCGGAGATTATATCTTCCGTGGAATATTCCGTCAAGGTGATATTTGCGGTGTGATACTGAGTAACACTATTTCTCGTCTGTAACTTGACACACGCGAGTTGTACCGATATATTGCAAATAGGCCGAGTAACAGCGTTTCTCGACCATAAACCGTGAGGCCCGCGCTGCGAGCACGGGCCTCCACACCAACCTCAACCTGGGCAACGACGAAGGCGTCCCGAGGTCAAGGCCGATGGCAAACGGAAGTATATGCGCCGAGCCGGTGGCCGTCCAGTCGGGCCCGCAATTGAAAGGGCAGCACATGGCTACCGGAGTCGAAACGACGATCACCCTTGTGGGGCGCTCGGGCGCCAAGTACCAGCTTTACGTCTACCCTTGGGGCGCGGCGCTCAAGGCCGTGGGCGGTGTCTACTCTGTCCTCCGACAGGATGCCGACGGGTACGCCGTGATCTACGTCGGCCAGACCGGCGACCTTAGCGAGAGATTTGACAATCACCACAAGACCGACTGCTTCAGCCGCCACCGCAAGACGCATATCGCTGCGATGGTGGAGGAGTCGGAGCGGCAGCGACTCGTGATCGAGCAGGACCTGATCGCGAGCTACAACCCGCCCTGCAACGGGTGAGCCGATGAAGGGGAGGGCTGAGCCCGCTCGAGTGTTGACGCTTCGCGAGTGCGCCGAGGTCCTCCCCGGCTTTTCCATCGCCGGCCGGCTCGAGAACGATCTGAAGGGCACGCACCAAGTAGTCATCACGCGTCATCTCACCGATGGCGTGCCGTACAGCTACAACGCTAGTCACAAACTTCGAATCGTGCCCCGGCGGGACACCGCGCCGTACGAAGTGCACCACGGGGACGTCTTGTTCATGTCGCGGGGCACGCAGAATCGGGCCTGGGTCGTGGCGGAGGTTCCTGATCCGACGATCGCGCCCGTGAGCTTCTACGTCCTGCGACCGGGCGAGAGACTGGATGGCGGGTATCTGGCGTGGTACTTGAATCAAGCGCCGGTGCAAGGCGCGATTGGCCAGCTACGGACCGGGGCGGGCACGCCGCTCGTGCAGCGCGACGCATTTCAATCGCTCAACGTCGTGCTGCCGCCGCTCGACGTACAGCGGGAGATCGCGACGCTCGGCGTACTCCTGGCGCGGGAGCGCGACCTGCGTCAACGCTTGGCGGATGCCACCGGCCGTGCGCACGTGGCACTTGGAGCGAACATCATCGAGACACTAAGGGATCACCATGCCTGATCGCATCTCGCAGCAGGAGATCAACGACACCCTCTGGCGGGCCTGCGACACGTTTCGCGGTACGCTGGACCCGGCCCAGTACAAAGACTACCTGCTGGTCATGCTCTTCCTCAAGTACGTGAGCGACGTTTGGACCGACAAGCAGGAAGAACTGCAGGAGCGGTACAAGGGCGACAAGGTTCGCGTGGAGCGGGCGCTCGGCCGGGAGCGGTTCGTCGTGCCGCCGGAGTCGCATTTCGAGTATCTGTACGACCGTCGCGACGCCCCGAACATCGGCGAGCTGATCAACATCGGCCTCGAACAGATCGAGGACGCGAACCGGGCCAAGCTCGAGAACGTATTTCGGAACATCGACTTCAACAGCGAGCCCTACCTCGGCGAGACCAAGGACCGGAACCGCCGCCTCAAGAACCTGCTTCAGGACTTCGCCAACCCAGTCCTCGACCTCCGCCCCTCCCGCATTGGCACTCTCGACGTCATCGGGAACGCGTACGAGTACCTGATTGGTCATTTCGCCAGCGACGCCGGCAAGAAGGGCGGCGAGTTTTACACGCCCGCCGAGGTGGCGACGCTCCTGGCGAAGCTCCTTGAGCCCCAGAAAGGCGAGACCGTCTGCGACCCGGCCTGCGGGTCCGGCTCACTCCTCATCCGCGTGGCCAAGGAGGTCGGGAGCCCGGACTACTACGTGTACGGCCAGGAGGTGAACGGCGGCACGTGGGCTCTGTGCAAGATGAACATGTTTCTGCACGGCGTGGACAACGCGCAGATCGAGTGGGGTGACACGTTGAACAGCCCCAAGCTCATCGAGGGCGATCACCTGAGGAAGTTCAACGTCGTTGTGGCAAACCCGCCGTTCTCGTTGGACAAATGGGGCGCCGAGCACGCTGCTGCTGACCCCTTCCGGCGGTTCCACCGCGGCACGCCGCCCAAATCCAAGGCCGACTACGCGTTCATCAGCCACATGGTGGAAACAGCCGCAGAGGACGGCGGCCGAGTGGGTGTCATCGTGCCGCACGGCGTCCTGTTCCGGGGAGGGGCCGAGGGAAAGATCCGGCAGAAGCTGATCGAAGAGAACCTTTTGGATGGCGTGATCGGCTTGCCGGCGAACCTCTTTTTCGGCACCGGCATCCCGGCCGCGATCCTGCTGTTCAAGAAGGGGCGCAAGACGACGGACGTGATGTTCGTTGACGCGAGCCGCGAGTTCGACGACGGGAAGAACCAGAACCGGCTGCGGGCCCAGGACATCGAGAGGATTGTGGCGGCATTCAAAGGGCAGAAGACAATCGCCAAGTACGCCCACAAGGCGACTGCCGAAGAGGTCAAGGAGAACGAATACAACCTGAACATCGCGCGGTACGTGGACACGTTTGAGGAGCCGGCGGAAGCCAACCTGGCTGCCATCATTGCTGAGATTCGAAGGTTGGAGGATGCGCTGACAGATACTCGCGAAGCTATACGGAAACAGTTGGCTGGCCTCGGGCTTAGCGCGTGAGCCTCTCGTTCCCGCCTGATTGGACCCGGACCCATCTCCGGGAAGTTGCGTCGGTGCAAACCGGCATCGCGAAAGGCAAGCGGAATCTCCGATCGCCTGTCATGCGGCCATATCTCCGCGTCGCGAATGTCCACGACGGCTTCCTGAAACTCGACACCATCAAGGAGATCGCCGTCGAAGGAAACGAAGCTGCGCGATATGAGCTCAAATCGGGTGATGTTCTCCTCACGGAGGGTGGCGACAACGACAAACTAGGCCGCGGCACAGTATGGAACGGTGAGATCAACGGGTGCCTTCATCAGAATCACATATTTGCTGTGAGGGCTAATCCCGATCATCTCCTTCCGAGGTACTTGGCCGCTCTTATAGGTAGCCGCTACGGTCGGGCGTATTTCGACGGTAGCGCGAAGCAGACCACGAATCTGGCAAGCATCAACGCCAGCCAGGTGCGTGGCTTCCCTCTCGTCATTCCAGACACGACAGAACAAGCACGAATCGTCTCCGTCCTCACAGCGCTTGCCGAGCACCTAACGACCGTAGATGCTTTGCTCGCTGCCAAGCGCCGCTTCAAGCGCGGCCTCGCCCAGGAGCTGCTGACGGGGGAGCGCCGGTTCAAGGAGTTCGAGGGGCGGCCGTGGAAGACTTGGCATCTCGGGGACCTGTTCACCGAGCGCTCAGAGGCTAATCGCCCGGACCTACCACTCCTTGCGGTTACGGGAAATAGGGGCGTCATCCCGCGAGACGAACTGGAACGGCGTGACACCTCCAACGCGGACAAGTCCAAATATCTCCGTATTGCCCCGGGCGACATTGGCTACAACACGATGCGAATGTGGCAAGGGGTATCGGCACTCTCAGCGCTGGAAGGCATCGTGTCACCCGCTTACACGATCTGTGTTCCGGGCCCTGCGATCGATGGGCCTTTTGCGGCGCAGCTCTTCAAGCTGCCCGCAGTAATCCACCTGTTCCACCGATTTTCCCAAGGGTTGGTGAAGGACACGCTCAACCTGAAGTTCCCTCAGTTCGCTCGCGTGCCAGCGACAATCCCGGAGCTCGAGGAGCAACGAGCGATCGCCCGTGTGCTCGGTGCAGTGGATCAAGAGATTGAGCTTCTTGATGAGCTCCGCGACGCGTTGGACCGGCAGCGCCGCGGCGTGGCCGAGCTCCTACTCACCGGCAAGGTCCGAGTGCCCGCATGACTCGCGCTCCGATCGAATCAGCCACTCCCCTCTGGCAGGAAGACCACATCTCTCAGGTCCCAGCACTTCAGCTGCTCCAAAACATGGGCTGGACGTATCTGACGCCGGGGGAAGCGCTCAAGCTGCGGGGAGGCAAGGAGTCGCGCGTCATTCTCACTGGCATTCTCGCACCCAAGCTACGGGAGCTGAACCGGATTCGATTCAAAGGGGAAGAGCACCCCTTCTCCGAAGGGAACATCGCGACTGCCATCCAGGCGCTGGAGGACATTCCGATTGACGGGCTGGTGCGTACCAGCGAGAAGGTCTACGACCTGCTCCGCCTCGGCAAATCCCTGCCGCAGGCGATTCTCGGCGACACGCGGAGTTTCACGCTCAAGTACATCGACTGGGCAGCGCCAAGGAACAACGCATTTCACGTGACGGAGGAGTTCGAAGTCGAGCGCACCGGCAGCACGGAGACTCGCCGACCGGACATCGTCCTATTCATCAACGGCATTCCGGCCGGCGTGATCGAATGCAAGAAGCCGGATCTCGCCAACCCGCCCATGCCCCAGGCGATCTCCCAGCACATCCGCAACCAGAAGAACGACGAAATCCCGCGCCTGTTCCTTTACTCACAATTGTTGTTGACGACCTCTAAGGACGAAGCGCTGTACGGGACGGTCGGAACTCCGCGGGCGTTCTGGTCGGTCTGGCGGGAGGACCTGGACACCGATGCGCTGCAAGCTGCCGTGAACCGGCCGCTTTCCGAGGAGCAGAAGGGTAAGCTGTTCGAGTCACGGTTCCACTACGTTCGCCGGCATTTCGAGAAACTGGAGAAGACGGACCGGGAGCCGACCGAACAGGATCGGGCGCTCTTCGCTCTGTGCCGGCCTGAGCGGCTCTTGGAGTTGATGCACTGGTTCACGCTGTACGATGGGGGCGAGAAGAAGATCGCGCGATACCAGCAGTACTTCTGCGTACGGAATGTGATGGAGCGGATCAGGCACCCCGACGCGCAGGGGCGGAGGCCGGGAGGCATCGTCTGGCACACGCAGGGCAGCGGAAAGTCGCTCACGATGGTCATGCTCGCTACCGCGATCGCCGAAGATCTTCCCGTCCTCAACAAGAAGGTCGTGCTGGTCACCGACCGCGTAGATTTGGACGAACAGATCTGGCAGACATTCGGCAGGTGCGGCCTGGAGCCGCAACGCGCCGCGACGGGCAAGCACCTCGTGGAGCTCCTGCAGGGCGAGAAGGCTCCGGTCATCACGACGGTGATTGACAAGTTCGAGACCGCCGTCGCCTCCAAGGGCCTCAAGCTCGAGAGCCCCGAGATCTTCGTGCTAGTGGACGAGAGCCATCGCGGCCAGTACGGCGCGCTGCATGCCAACATGCGACGTGTCATGCCCAACGCGTGTTTCCTGGGCTTCACCGGCACGCCCGTGATGAAAGCGGAAAAGGACACGGTGCGGCAGTTCGGTGGCCTAATCCAGCCGGTCTACACCATTCAGCAGGCGGTGAAAGACAAGTCGGTCGTGGCGATCCTCTACGAGGGCCGCCACGTCCCGCAGACCGTGGACAAGGAGCAGATTGACCGCTGGTTCGACCGCATCACGGCCCCGCTCACCAAAGACCAGGCCACCGATCTCAAGAAGAAGTTCAGCTCGACCGCCCAGCTGGACCAGGCCGAGCAAAAGGTGGCCACGATTGCGTGGGACATCGCCGCGCATTTCACCAATGCCTGGAAGGGAACGGGGTTCAAGGGGCAGCTGGTGGCCCGCAACAAGGCCATGGCGCTGCTCTACAAGAAACACCTGGATGAATCGGGGCTGGTGACGTCCGAGGTGCTGATTTCGGCGCCGGATGACCGGGAGGGTGACACCGACATTCTGGAGGAGAACAACAACGAGGTCGTGAAGTTCTGGCGCAAGATGATGGAGCGTTTTGGCACCGAGATCGAATACAACAAGCAGTTGATTGGCGGCTTCAAGCATGGGCCCGAGCCCAACATCATCATCGTCGTCGACAAACTCCTTACCGGGTTCGACGCACCGCGCAACGTGGTGCTCTACCTCACTCGGCCGCTCAAGGATCACACCCTGCTCCAGGCTATCGCTCGAGTGAACCGTGTGTACCAGGGAAAGGAGTTCGGCTACGTCCTTGATTACGCGGGGGTGCTCCAGAACCTTCAGCACGCGCTGGACCTCTACGGCGGCCTGCCGGACTTCGACCGGGCGGATCTGGAGGGCACGCTTACCGACGTCACAGCGGAGGTTTCGAAGCTCTCTCAGCGGCATTCGGATCTCTGGGACGTCTTCAAGACGGTAAAGAATCGCCGGGACCAGGAAGAATACGAACGAGTTCTAGCTGATCAGCTGTTGCGAACGGGGTTCTACGACCGGCTGTCGGTCTACGCCCGCACGCTGCAGATCGCCCTCTCGACGGTCGCTTTCCTGGAGGGCACGCCGGAAGACAGGGTCCGCAAGTACAAGGACGATCTCAAGTTCTTCATGTCGCTCCGGTCGGCAGTGCGCCGCCGCTATGCCGAAGTGGTGGACTTCAAGGAGTACGAACCGCGAATTCAACGCCTGCTCGACCTCCATGTGGGAACGGGTGAGGTGGAACAGCTGACGCCGCTGGTGAACGTCTTCGACCGCGAGGCATTCGCTCGCGAGGTCGAGAAACAGGGGACGCCGGCGTCAAAGGCGGACATGATTGCCTACCAGACCCAGCGCACGATTCGCGAGCATTGGGACGAGGATCCCGCGTACTACAAGCGGTTCTCCGAGTTGATCGAGGAGACCATCGCCGCCTATCGCGCCCAACGCCTGTCCGAAAAGGACTACCTGAGTCAGATGCGGACGATCAGCGAGTCAATCCAGAATCGCACGGGAGATGACGTGCCGGAACCGGTGCGCTACGACGCTCACACCCGGGCGCTCTTCGGCGTCGTCAAGGAGACGCTGGCTAAATACGGCAAGGACGGGCTGGACCACGACCAGGTGAGTGCGGACCTGGCCTTGGAGATCGGCCGAGTGGTTGAGCACCGGCGGACGGTCAACTGGACCCGAAACCCGGACGTGCAGAACCAGATGCGGAATGAGATCGAGGATCGGCTCTTCGCGGCGAAGGAGAAGAACGCCATTCCGCTCACGCTCGACGATATCGATGCCGTCATGGAGCAGAGCTTGAGCGTCGCGAAGGTGCACAAGGCGTGAGAGACAACGGGCGTCCGGCGGTGCGCATGCTGCAGATCGGGACGCGCCAACTTACGTACTCGCTCCGCTTGGACGACGCCCCTCGCCTGGTAATCTCTGTCTACCCAGACCTCACTGTTGCGGTGCGGGCACCGCACGGTGCCGACCCACAGCAGGTAGACGCACGCGTCGTGCGACGCGCACCCTGGATTCATCGGCAGCTATTGGAATTCGAACGGTATCATCCGTTGCCTGTACCGCGTCGCTATGTAAGCGGCGAGACTCACTATTACCTGGGCCGCCAATATCGGCTGCGCATCCGCCGCGGCCCGGAGGAGGTCAAACTCATTCGCGGTTTCCTTCTCGTCACGCTCAATGGCAAGAGGAGAGCGAAACGCTTGGTGGCGGAATGGTATCGGGCGCGGGCTGAGGCCGTATTTCGGCGCCGGTTGGCAGGAGTGATGCAGCGCACCCAGTGGCTCGACGGCAAGCCAAGGGCCATCCGAGTTCGGCGGATGATGCGACGCTGGGGTAGCTGTGGTCCCAGCGGGGTCATCACACTCAATATCGAGCTAGTGAAAGCGCCGCCGTCGTCCATTGACTACATCTTGGCGCACGAGCTTTGTCATCGGCTCGAGCTCAACCACTCGAAACGGTTCTACGAACTTCTCAGGCGAGCTGTTCCGGACTGGGAGCGTGCGCGCGCACGGCTAAATCGGGCGCTGCTGTAGTTCACAGCTAGAGGTCCGTGTCCTCTAAGATCGCGCTACCAGAGTCTTCGCAGAGCTCTGCGGCATCGCCCACGCGAAAGTGGTACTGCGGGTGAAAGTCGCCCCAGGCGGAAGCGATTGACGATCCCTTCGTGCCGAGCGCGTGGAACACCTCCGTCAAAACGTGATAAGCCAACTTCTCAAGAGGCGTGGTGATGTTACCGCGCTGTTGATAGACGTAGGGCCGCCTGTGGTAGCGCTGCTTCGACGCCTCTTCCGCAGTGAGATCGGGTGGGCCCCAGCCCCGGGCGTAGGACACTGGGGGCTCACCTTCAAGGTGCACGAACAGGCGAGGGTAGATCCGTTCCACATACCAGGTGTGATTCTGGTCCGGATGGATCGGATCGATCTGTTCTAGGGTCTGGCGGAGCACCTCATGCAAAAGCGTTCGTTGAAGCGTCTGGTCTCGAAGGGTCTCGGTGATCCACTGCTGCGCGGTGGCCGGCGAGGAAGGTGGGTCGTAGAAGAATGCGATTTTGGTGATCGGCGGAAGATTCACCGGGGTTCTGAATCCGACGTCGAGATCAACGATAGACATCAGGTTTGCGATGGAATCCACGAAGTCAGACCGTGAGGCGCCGGTCTTCACGCTAATCGCCGCGACGACTGCCTCGGGCGGCAGCACCACGAAGGCCTCGCCACGATGGACCGGGGGATAGTGCTGCGAGTCCCAAATGAGGACATCGATCTGATTGCTGTTGGCCTTCTTCTCAAATCCGTAGATGACTCCCGAATCCACGCCGACACCCCGGGGTACGAGTCTGCGTAGGAACTGCCTGAGCAGATCCTCACGCGCGATACCGGTGAGGTAGGGCTGCTTGGTACCTAGGAGATGGCGGACGCGGTCGCGCGCCGCCTTGAAGTCGTCGACGTGGGCGCGCGCGAATTCGCGGAACCGCTCGAGAAGCTGCTTCTCGTCCTCCCCGAAGTGACTTGTGAAGTCGACGGGCTCCGACATGTCGTCCAATGTGTACCGTAGGGAGATGGCGGACAACTGGAAGGCGAGAATTTCTCGTTATTCACGCGGTGCCGTTTCTGGTGCCGTTTCTCGCGGCAAACCCCGGCATTTTCACCAACGGCACCCGGCGCCGACGCTCGGAAGCCATTGAAAAGCCGACAAGTTGTCGTTTAAGGTGAATCCCCTAGTCCGCATGGGGTTCAGGGGGTCGAGCGCCCGAGGCGCCGGCCCCGGCGAGGCTCTCTGGTTGACGGAGGACGACTTTCATCGCCCCGGGCCTGGGGGCTTTCCGTCCATGTACTTTTCCACCAGAGAGACAAATGCCTGAGGAGACAATTCCGATGAAGGCGATCGTGGTGACGGACCAGGCTGCGGGAACTGCCGGGATGAAGCTGGTGGAGCGGCCCGAGC
>Ga0137383_10001123_pt1 | contig 15459 bp, 7 predicted proteins | sample SagtaG_19_FD_104817 | JGI IMG/M metagenome (GOLD analysis project Ga0137383, IMG submission 104817) | Vadose zone soil microbial communities from Sagehorn Ranch, Mendocino, California, USA - Sage2_R_40_16 metaG | ecosystem: Environmental > Terrestrial > Soil > Vadose zone | place: USA... | reverse complement strand
GTCCAGGCCGGCTCAGCCGCGCTGACCGCCGCGGCCGAGGCCGCCCGGGAGGCCGGCGACTCCGCCGCGCTCGGCGAAGTGGCGCTGGCGATCGAGGGACTGTCCGACCCGTGGGGATCATTCCGCGGCGGCCTGCTCGCCGCGGAAGCCCTGGCCGGCCTGCCGCCGGGAGATGCGCCGCTGCGCGCCCGGCTGCTCGCCCTGCAGGCGGGCGAGGCCGTCGTCGCCGGCGGCGTCGACTCCGACCGGGTGTCAGCCGAGGCGCTGGCCATGGCCGAGCGGCTCGACGACGGGCAGGTGCTGCGCTCGGCCCTGCGCTCACGGCAGATGGCCCGCTCTGGCCCGGACGGGGTCGCCGAACGGCTCGAACTGGGCAACCGGATGCTCGCGCTCGGCAAGGCCGACGATGACGACGACACGATGTTGTGGGGCCGGCTGTGGCGCTTCGACGCGCTGGCCATGCTGGGCCGCCTCGACGAGGCCGAGGGCGAGCTGGGGCCAATGCTGGCGCTCATCGGGCGGTTGCAGCGGCCGCTGGCCCGCTGGCACTACCTGCGCAGCAGGGCGGCGATGGACCTGGCCCGGGGCCGGTTCGACGCCGCCACCGCGGCGGCCCAGGAAAGCCTGGCCCTGGTCGAGGGCCGGGTGCACGACGCACTGCCCGGCGTGTCGGTCATCGTGCTGACCGTGATCGCCGGGCTGACCGGACGGGACGAGCTGGTCTCGGAGCAGATGCTCGAGGTGTTCGCCCGCGACGCACCGCGGTTCGTCAGCGCCCTCCTGTCGGCCCACTGGCTACGGCGCGGTGACCGGGAACGTGCCCGCCGCGACTACACAGCGATCCCCGCCAGCGACATACCTGTGCCCGCGCTCCTTCCGGTAGCATCCACGATCGTAGAACTGACCGCCGAATTCGGTCCGTCCGCGACCGCGGAACACGCAGCGGCGGCGCTACGGCTGTACCCCGACCTGTTCGTCACCGGCGGCGCGGGCGCGATCCTGGTCTCCGGTTCGGTACGGACCTTCCTCGGCATCGCCGCAGCCGCCGCCGGACGCCCCGACGACGCGGTCCGTGAGCTGCGGCTCGGCATCGCCGCCGACGACCAGGCCGGCACGCCGCCCTTCGCGGCCCTCGCCCGCTTCGAACTGGCCAAGGTGCTCGCCCGCAGGCGCCGGCCCGGCGACGTCGAGGAGGCCTCGGCGCTCGCCGCCTCCGTCGCCGATACCGCCGGGCGGCTTGGCATGGCGCCGCTGCGGCACCGCGCCGCCGCGCTGGCCGCGTCGCTGCGCGGTGACGCGCCCGGGCCGCTGACCCGCCGCGAACGCGAAGTCGGGGCACACGTCGCACAAGGCCTGACGAACAAGCAGATCGCCGCCCTCCTGCACATCTCCGAGCGCACCGCCGAGAGCCACGTCCAGCACATCCTCGGCAAGCTCGGCCTCGCCAACCGCACCCACATCGCCACCTGGGCGCGCGCCGGATTGCGTGCCGATCAGCCGTAGTCCCACGGATTCCTCGGCGGCCCCCGCCGTCGGCCAAGGACGGAGCCGGCAATAGAGAGACAAACGTTCAAGCGATGGCCCCGGCCGTGGATGGCCGCCCTCAGGCTCTGGATCCCGCCTGCGCACCCCGGCCCGTGGTCCACGCGACGCGATTTGCGGACCGGCCGACGGACACGCGCCGACGTGACCGACACGCCTCGATCAATTCTCAAGCCACGACAACTGTGTCCCGTACCCCAGTCCCGACGATGCCCACCGGCCGGCGCCCGATGGGTGCCCTGCTGGCCCCGCGGTGCGATATGAGGCTGATGAAGTGGTTCACGGCCAGCCGCTACCGATGTCGAGGCCACCCTGAAGATCGGCCGGCGTCTGCGTGAGGGTCCCAGGCTGCCGTGCTAGAGATCAACTTTGACCTCGGCGGTGGCGAGTGCCTTCTCGCTGGCCAGTTTGAGCCCGGTGCCGCCGAGGATGGCTGCGGGGATGCCCCAGAGCGCGAACGTGAGCAGGGTGTGCACGCCCGTTGATTGCAGGGACTCCTCCGTCCGTGCGCTCCAGAGGCCGACCGCGGAGTGCACGCCAGTATCGAGCGCGACGCCGAGCAGGGTATAACCGCTGATGATCAGGAGGCGTCCGAAGCGGTCACGCAGGCCGCGCTTGCGGGCGCCGCGCCAGAAGTAGCGGCCCACGGTGAAGATGATGATCCCCCAGAAGGCCAGCGCCATGCCATCAGCGATCTTGACAGGCGGGCTGTCGCCCCGGAACGGGTCGAATCCGCGCATGATCTGGACCCCGTATGCGATGCCGTAGATCGTGATGCCGATGCCGCCAACGATGAGCAGCACGCCGATCAGGTTGAACAGCACATTGGGCCGGTGCCGGACCGAGATGCCTGCCACGTGCCCACCTCCTTTAACCGTCAGTGCGACTGAACCGCCCCGGGGTTCGGCAGCGGCTGGGGATTGACCTGGATGCCACCCGGCATGGACATCCCGGATGCTGCGTAACGCTGGGGCATGACGAACAAGGTTGCCTGGCAGGGAATATCGCGGGTACGCCATGGGCCGGGTGGTGAGGTGCGTCAGCGGGGCCTGCCGTAGCCGGATGCGTTCCAGACGAGGCTGGCGAGCGCCCGGTAGCCGACGTCGGAGGGGTGGCTGTCGTGCTGGGTGCACACCAGGGTGAGGGTGCAGATGGCGGTGGTCTCGGCTGCCTCGTTTCCTTGCGGGTTGAAGACCGGGAACGGGTCGGCGAAGCGGGCCCGTACGGTGGCGCCGGCCATCGATTCGGCGTCGTTCAGGGCACTGAACAGCGGGTCGGCGAAGGAGAATTCGCCGACGTCCGGGTCGTAGGAGCCGGTCAGGATGATCTCCGCGGCCGGGGCGGCCGCGCGGAGCTGCCCCAGGATCGCGGTCATCCGGGTGCGGTACTGCGCGATCGCCGCGGGCGCGCCGTTCTGGACGCAGGCCAGGTCGCCGGGCGGGCAGGACTGGAGGAACGCCGCGATGTCGTTGCCGTTCAGTGACAGGGTGATCGGGCTGACCTGTCCCCGATGGGCGGTGAGGAAGGCCAGGGCGGCATCCAGTTGTGATCCGGGGTAGTCGTCGTGCAGCGCGTGCCCGGATGCCTTCCAGGTGCACGGGGCCGAGAACGACAGGGTCGATTCGCCGGGGCAGGAGAGGTTGACGGTGGTGATGCCTGGCCGCAGGTGCCTGAGCCGGGCGGAGAACAGGTCGACGTAGCCGGTGTTGAATGCCTGCGGCGGCAGTCCCGCCAGTGCCTTGCTGGTCTGGAATCCGTACCCGATGGAGTCGCCGAGGGCCAGGTAGTAGCGCTTCGGCGGATCGAAGTGCGCTGGCCGGGCCGCGGCACCGGCCGACGTGGGTGCCAGCAAGGCGGAAGCGGCGATCAGGGTGCACCCGCCGCGGATCAGGTGTCGCAGCATCATGGCTCCTTTTGGTTGCGATGTACCGGCAGAGTTCTGCGGCACGGTCAGGGGCGCGTGCCGCCGGCAGGAATGGCGGTCCGGCCGGAGGACCCCGGCGGGCCGAGGATCTGCTGCCCGTAGCGCCGTCCGGCCTCCGTCAGGCGAGGGATGTCGGGTGCGGAGGGTTCGGGCAGGCCGGGGTGCCCGGCCGGGCGGGCGAGTTCGGCGGTGGAGGCTTCGAAGCCGGCCGGGGGTGATCTGCAGCCCGCGGGCCGGGCCGTCGCCGGCCATGAAGGAATGCGGGATGCCGCGGGCAGGAACACGAAGTCGCCGGGGCCAGCTGCCCAGCGCTGGTCGCCGCAGTCCAGGGGTTGTTGACCGACATCGTCGCGAGCCGGTGATCGCGTTCGATGACGTGGTCATCAGGCGTGTTGCCATGCAAGATGCTGGGCAGCGTGGCAATGGCGAGCGCGATCAGGGCCAGACCTGATACCAGGCTGACGGCGGCGAAAAGGGGTATCCATCGGGCGCCGGCCCGCGGGCGTAGTGCGTGCCTGGGCACCACTTCTGGAAAGGGCTGTCATCGCGTCCGCTGACCGGTCCGGGAGAAGCTGGGGCATGTTTCACTGTCCATCGCCGGTACCGTCCTCCCGGCGGCGGCCCGGTGCCGCCGCTACGACGACGGTGCCAGCTCAGGGCCGGGAAGGGATCCGTGGTACTACGGCCGATCGGTACGCAATCCGTCGCGCGCCCAGGTGGCGATGTGGGTGCGGTTGGCAAGGCCGAGCTTGCCGAGGATGTGCTGGACGTGGCTCTCCGCGGTGCGCTCGGAGATATGCATCAAGGCGGCGATCTGCTTATTGGTCAGCCCTTGCGCGACGTAGCCGGCGACCTCGCGTTCGCGGCTGGTAAGCGGCCCGGGTGCGTCGCCGCGCAGCGACGCGGCCAGCGTGGCGGCACTGCGGCACAGCGGCGCCATGCTCAGTTTCCCGGCGGTGTCCGCGACTGACGCGGCGAGCGCCGAGGCCTCCTGGACGTCGCCGGGCCGACGTCGCCGGGCGAGCAACTTGGCCAGTTCGAAGCGTGCAAGGGCGGCGAAGGGCGGCGCGCCGGCCCGCTCGTCAGCGGCGATGCCGAGCCGCAGCTCGCGGACCGCATCGTCGAGGCGTCCAGCGGCGGCCGCGGCGATGCCGAGGTAGGTCCGCACTGAACCGTAGACCAGGATCACGCCGGCGCCTGTGGTGACGAAGAGGTCGGGATACGGCCGTAGCGCTGCCGCCGCGCGTTCTGCGGTTCCAGGCGGACCGAATTCGGCGGCCAGCTGGGCAGTCGCCGCCGCCACCGGAAGAAGGACGGGCAGGGGTGACTCGTCAAGGGGGACCGCATTGTAAAGGCGGCGGGCGCGCTGGGTGTGTCTGAGCCGCAACCAGAGGGCCGCGAGCACCGCATTGAGGAACGGTGGCGCGACGCGGTCGAACATCTCAAGCATCTGCTCCGTGAGCGGCTCGTGTCGCCCGGTCAGCCCGGCGATAACGATCAGCACGATGATCGACTCGCCGTGCAGCGTGTCGTGCCCGCGACCCTCGACTAGGGCCAGGCTTTCCTGCGTCGTTGCGGCGGCGACGGCGAACCGGCCCCGGGCTACGTCGATGGCCACCTTGCTGTGCAGGTAGTGCCAGCTGGCAACTGGTCGCCGCAACCGCTCCGCGATCGCCCGCATGGGCCCCAGTTCGCCTTCTGCCTCGTCGAGACGGCCCAGCATTGCCAGCGCGTCGAAGCGCCACAACCGGCCCCACAATGCCGTGTCGTCGTCATCATCGGCCTTCCCAAGCGCGAGCATCCGGTTGCCGAGTTCGAGCCGTTCGGCGACCCCGTCCGGACCGGACCGGGCCATCTGCCGTGCACGCAGGGCCGAGCGCAGCACCTGCCCGTCGTCAAGCCGCTCGGCCATGGCCAGCGCCTCGGCTGATAGCAGGTCAGCGTCGGCGCCACCGGTAAAGCCGGCCTCGCCGGCTTGCAGGGCGAGCAGCCGGGCGTGCAGCGGGGTGTCCCCCGGCGGCAGGCCAGCCAGGGCTTCCGCGGCAAGCAGGCTGCCACGGAATGATCCCCAGGGGTCGAACAGACCCTCGATCGCTAGCGCGACTTCGCCCAGCGCGACACAGTCGCCGGCCTCCCTGGCGGCCTCGGCCGCGGCTTTCAGCGCGACAGATCCGGCCTGGATGTCGCCGCCGCGCAGGTGCGCGACCCCTTGACGGTGCAGCAGGCGCGTCCGGTCGGCGGCGGTGAGCCGGGTACTGGCCTCCCGCGCTCGCCGGTACAGGTGCGCGGCATGCTCCCAGGCGAGCTGGCCGAGAGCCTGATCGGCCGCGCGCTCGGCCCACTCGCATGCCCGGGCCGGCTCCCCGACCGGCAGCGACTCGAGCCAGTGATACGCGATTTCGGAGGCGAGCGCGGTCGCGTCGGTACGGCTTTCCAGGCAGGCGGCCATGCGGGCGTGCGCGGTCAGCCGGGTGGCCGTGGGCAGGTCGAGCCGGGCCGACTCGCGGATCAGGTCATGACCGAACCGCCACCCGCCCGAGGCGGCCACCACGCCGGCGGCCGCCGCCTCGTCCAGATCCGCGAGAACCTGCGTGACCGGCCGCCCGGCAACCTCCGCCAGCGACGCGGGATCAAGCTCGCTGCCGAGCACGGCGGCCGTCGCGATCAGCTGCCGGCACGGCCCGCTCAGCCGCGCCAGCCGCGCCCGGACGGTGTCCAGGACGGCATCCGGCAGTACCTGGCCGAGGCTGCCGGTTAGCCGGCCCAGCTCGGTGACAAAGAACGGGTTCCCGCCCGTACGCTGACTGACGAGTACAGCCAGCTCCAATGGCACGGACGTGCCTGTGACCAGGGTGAGCTGCCGCTCCACCTCGGCCTGGGTCAGGCCCACCAGCCGGATCCGGCTCAAGTTCGACTCCCGGGCGAGCGCCGACAGCGCCGACGACAGGGCCTCACGGCCAGTCGCCTCCGTATCCCGGTATATGGCTACCACCATCAGCCGGGATCGCCCGATCCCGCGCGCCAAATGCACGAGCAGCGCCAGCGACGCCGCGTCAGCCCACTGCAGGTCATCGAGCACGACGAGCAGGCCCGCAGCGTCGGCAGCTGCACGCAGGCCTTCGGCGAGCGCCTCGAACGCCTCGAACCGCGCCTCCGCCGATCCGTTGCCCGCCACCCCGCCGGTGAGCAACCCGGGCATAACCCGGCCTGTCGAGCGAGCGAGCTGCCGGAAGATCCAGTACGGCGGGCTGCCCTCGTCCTCACTCGCCCGCCCCCAGCCGAGCGGCACACCCATCGCCTCAGTGCGGCGGGCCAGCTCCTCGGCCAGCCGCGTCTTCCCGATGCCCGGCTCGCCGGTTATGAGCACGAGCTGGCCGCGGCCACCCCGCGCGTCATCGCGCCGCGCGCCGAGCAGATCCAGCTCACGGGTCCGCCCCACGAAGGTCCCGCCAACGTCCATATATCGCCACGATAAGCCTTAGCCCGCTACCAGCGCACCGCCCGCGTAGACTGCCCGGACCCGCCGCAGCGCCGCCAGGTCGGCCAGCGGGACGCTACGGCTGCTCGGTACGCAGACCGTCGCGCGCCCTGGTGGCGATGTGGGTGCGGTTGACGAGGCCTAGCTTGTCGAGGATGTATTGCTCGATCTCAGTCAGCAGCAGCCCGCGGACCGGCCGGCTCCTGGACATGTGCCGCGCGATCACCTGCGCGGCCGCGTCCAGCCAGCGAGGATCAGCCAGGTCCAGCACCGCACGGGGAGTCCGCCCGGTCACCAGCCCGGCCGGGCAGTCCCTGGCCTGCATAACCCAGCGGCGCACCGTGCTCGCCCCACCCCTAGCTCAGCCGCCTTCGCCTTGCACCGGTCCATCATCGGCACGCCCGGCGCGTACTGCGGCCTCGGCTCGCCGTCCAGCGCCAGCTCCCCGCAGCCATGCTGATACCCGGGTCCTCCTGCACGTGCCGGTACCGGACAGTCAGTTCACCATCTTCATCACCGTCCAGCTCGCCGAGTCCCCCGGCAACCGCGACCTGCCGCTCCGGCGCGCCAGCCAGCATACGGGTACCCGGATGCGACAGCAGAGCCACCAGCTCCCCCTGCCGCCACGAGGACGCGCCCGCCGTACCGGGTGCGGCGCAGCATCACCCGGCTGCCCTCGATCCCGGCGATGGTGAACTGGCCGCCGGTCAGGGCCGGCCAACCCAAGCCGCGCCACCGGGGCCGACATCGGAGACGGAGACCGACTCGGACGACGCACAGTCCGCGCTCGACCGCGTCATGGAGAAGGCGGCACACCCGGGCAGGCTCGCCACCCACGTCGTGGTCGCTGTCGTCATCGTGGCCGGTTTGGTGGTGGCCCCGGTATGTCGTCGACCCGATCTCGGTCGGCGGACGCCTGTACCATCTGGTCGCGCTGGTGATTGCGGCGGTCTTGTTCCTGTCGTTCTCGACGCTGACCTTTCTCGGGTACTACCTGCTGTTCGGTGGCGCCACCGAGACGAACAAGAAGTTCGTCGCCACCGTGTTGAACCGCGCCGGCATCGGAGTCACCCTAGGCACCCTGCTCGGGGTCCGGCTGGCCCCTGCGCTCCCCGGTCCAGCGTCTGGTACCAGCGCGACATTCCCCGTGTACCTCGGCGACGTCGGCAACGCCGTCACCCTGCTGATGCTTGTCCTGATCTCGACCGTCTGGCCGTACTCCTTGGGACCGCTCAAACCTGCGGCTGCCGATTCGTTCGAGGGCGTTCCGATTCGGGTACCCGTCCGCCTCAGAGAATTGCCGCTCGTTCTCGCCGTCCACGCCCCCGGCTTCTACCTTGCCCTAGACCCAAGTTACGTCAGCGTGTCGGACAAAAATGGCCTATGAGCTGCGGAAACGTTGCGGCTGGGTCGCGAAACGTAGCCAGAAAGATCCGGAGATGTTCCAGGCGTGATACCAGTTTGATCATCAACGGACGGCGGGAGGCCGCGCCGGAAAGTGGAATGTAGCCAGAACGAGGGCGCGCCCCGTTCATTGTTGTCCCAGGTCAACATCGGTATTCACGCCACCAGGAGCACGTAACTTCGGCCTAGAGGTGTTCGTGGAACTGGCCCGGCACTGACGCGCAACCATCGGCCGTGACATCGCGGACCAGCGGGCAGCCTGCGGCAAGCTGCCCCGCCTCGTCGGCGGGCGGCCTATCCACGTCGCGCAGCCGACCTAGCCGCTCCCGCAGCGCCGATCACCGGGGATCCCGGTCCAGTTCGCCAGCCGCTTTCGCGGCCAGCACGACAATCGAGCCCGAGCGGACGCAGAGGTGCGCGCTGTCATTTCGCCGCCCGCCGGAGTCGAGTCACTGCGCAGGAATCCCGGATTTGCGCGGACAGTGCGCATCTTCAGCGGACAGTGCGCATTAAGGTCCGGATCCTACAGCAGCTGTAGGACCCCGATGATCATGAGCAATCGCGCGCTGCTGACCTGCAGTGTTCTTGCCTGTGAGCAACGCGATCGTGCTGGCGTTCCGCGTGATCATGAGCACTCGGCCCGTGACAGCGGTGGACGCGAGGTCGCCTCGACGGGACGGGTGCGGGACCTGCCGCACTGACAGCTACCGAGAACGGTCCATTGCCTGCCAACGGCGGACGATCAGCAAAAAGGGAAGGGTAACGAATGTGACCGGATAGTTCCCGGCGCAAGCGCGCGTCGCCGCCGATCTGCGTGCCTGCGGTGCCTGGTGCGTTGTTATGCCCGCCAGCCCAAGTTGTGTGATCTGCGCGTCTGCCGATCCTGCTGCTACCGGACGCGCATGGCGGTCTCAGGGTGGAAGACGCCCTCGCACTGGCGGGCCACCTCGACGGGCCGTGTTCGCTGGCTGCTAGCGCGGTGCGCGGTTGGCCTTGAATGTCTTCATTCGCCTTGCGGTCCCGGTCTTTTCGCCTGGCGCTGCGCATACTGGAGGCGCTGCCGGGTGAGACGAGTGATTTCAGCATCGGGTCCGTGAGCCCTCCTCGCTTCAGCGAGGTTCCGCTTGAGGAGCGCGATCGCTTTCTTGGTTCTCCAGGTTCTCAGGTACTGGTCGGCAAGCTCGTCACGGACCGTGATGACGCGTATGTCCCCCGGCCCGAATAGCTGTTCGCTAATGGCCACGCTTTCCTCGCGGGCCAGCAGAGCCTTGTCGGTCTGCCCCGACTTCGCATACAGCTCAGTAAGGACGTCCAGAGTTCCCGCCAGGTTGGCAGATGGCTGGGCTTGGCTTCTGCGTCCTTGGGCAGATTCCTCCAGGAGCCGGAGCGCCTCCGGAAGGTCCCCTGTCCGGGCACGGACGACTCCGAGCCAGTGACGCGTTTCCAGCATGCCCGGGTCGCGGGCGCCCAGGACCCGTTCACGGTCGGCCAGCACGCCGGCGAGTATCTGAGCCGCTCGCTTCGGGCGGCCGGCCTGCGCGTGCATGACGCCGAGATTGTGAAGGGTCAGCAGCCTGTCGGGATTATCCGCGCCGGTATCACGTGACGGGAGGTTCTGGGCGAAGAGCGCGCATGCGCGGTCGTAGTCGCGGTTGGCTGAGCACGCGCCGGCGAGGTTGTTGCGGGCGCGCCAGGTTTCCCGGTGAGATTCTCCGAGCAGCCGCTGGCAGTCGCGGAGCACGGCGCTGCCCAGTTCGACGGCGTCAGCATCGCGGCCCTCGGTTGATGCGAGGATGTTCACCTGCCATATTCGAAGCTTCATCATGTCAACCGCCCCGGCCCACATGCCGCTGTCCCCGCCAGGTTTCCCTGCCAGTTCGGGTTCCACGGCAGCCCATACGGTATCGACCTGCCGGCTCAGGCCTTCCAGGCGATCCACTCGGGTAGGCGTTCCCTCCAGCGCGGAAATCTCGCTGTCGAGGATGCGTGCCGCCGTAGCCGCTGCGTTGAGGAGCGTGCCGCGTAGCGCCGCGCGATCGCGCGCGGCCTGTGCAGCGAGGCTGCTGATGATTACCGTGTTCCCGTTGACGGCGATCACCGCCGCGTCGGCCAGCACATGCACCGCTGCTCCGATTTCCGTGGCGTCGGGGGGGAGTTCGCGTGCGAGCACTTGCGTGTCGACTTGTCCTGGCGCGAGCAGCGCGACAAGGTCCAGAACGCGGCCTGCCCTTGGGGCCTGCTGCTCGGCTGACTCGATTGCCAGGGCGGCCATCTTGGCCGCGCCGACTCTTTCCGCCCCGTGCGGATGATTGAGGTCATCGAGGGAGGTGGCAATCACGCGCTGGAGGAGGGTGCCTGCGGACAACGGCACCTGGCGGAGGTACGCGGCCGCCATCGCGACCGCGGCGGGGTGGAAGCCCAGTCCGGCCGCGAGTGCCTCCACGTCCTCGTCGCTGTCGTCCGGATGCCCCTTCTCCCGGAGCACGGTCGCGGCTTCTTGGACCGTCAGGTCCTCGCCGGGGAGGAAGAGTCTCAGCGGGTTATGGGTAAGCAATTCGTCCGGGAGACGCGAGCCGTCCTGCGTAGGCCCGATGACGATGTTCCCGGCGAAGGTGGCCTGGTCCAAGCGGCTGCTCGCCCCGCGCAGCACGGCATGCGGAAGGTCGTTCAGCCAGTCCCGCAGTCTTTCGGAGGCCTTGTCCCCGCTGCCTGGACAGCCAGTGTGGGCCTCGGGGCCTTCCGCAGCCGCCTCTGCGAGCCTGATAAACCGGACAGCATCTGCTTCCCCGGATTCGTCTGCGAGGTCGCGGTAGAGGATCGCCGCCCGCTTGCCCCATTCGGCTGCCGTGCGGGCATGGCAGCCGAGGCACCGGTTGACGTATGCGCTAGCGAGGTTCAGGAAGGTATGTGCTTGCTTCCCCCGGTCGTCCAGGTCCCTTTCGTGCTTGAGCGCCGCGCACAGCTGCCATATCACGAATGCCGCCCGCGTATACGGGAACCCTTTCAGGCAGGTGTGTGCCAGGTTTCCGCGCGCGAGAGCGAGGTTCCGGGGATCACCGGATTCCTCGAAAAGCATGATGGCCCTGTTGAGCATCCCGATGGCGTCGCGGACGCGTCCCTGTTCCAGGAGAGCGTCCGCGAGCGCGATCATGGCCTCGCCCGCGCCTCGCCAGTCCTCGGCCTCCCGGCATATCTCAAGATCACGGCGATGGCAGGCTTCGGCTTCAGCGAACTGGCCCAGCCTCAGGTAGGCGAGTCCCAGATTGTGGCGGATTCTTCCCTCGCAGGTTGCGTCGTGTGCCGGGGCGAGTTCAAGAGCGCGCTTCAGATAGTCAACGGCCTCCTCGTAGCACCGGACGACCCGGTATGCGTTACCGAGGCGCATGGCCGCCGAGCACTCCCTCGCGCGGCCGAGGTGCCGAGCGGCGGTCACGCCCTGCGTGGCTACCGTGACGCCGTCATCCATCAAGTGCCGGAACTCCTGGTATGTTGCCAGGTGGCTGGCCAGATGGTGTGCCTCCTCCCACCGCCGTGACCCGCACGCGGCTGCTATTGCCGCGGCCAGCGCGCGGTATTCACTATCGAGCCAGGCCACGGCATCCGTGCGCGATCCGAAGGGACCCGGGCGGGCGGGCCCGGCAGTCCGGGAACTGCCCAGCCACGCATCGGCACAGGACAGAACGACGGTGTAGTAGCTGTACAGCCGCTGGATGGCGCGCTCGCTGCCATCCGCCTGAGCGTGCTCGCGTGCCCGCTTCTCCGTGTAAAGGCGCGCCAGGTCATGCATGCCCCACCGTTCGCCCGGAAGCTTGTCTACCCAGTGACGGCGGGCAAGTTCCGCCAGCTGCCGGCGAGCGTCAGTCACCGGGCTGCCGAACGCCACCGCGGCCGCATCTGTCGAGACATCAACTCCCGGTATCCAGGCCAGCAGACGGAACGTCATAGCGAGCTCTGGGATGACGGCCAGGTATTCGTAGGACAGGTCGAATGCCGCCCTGACCGCCAGCGGCTGCCCTTGCTCGTCTACGTCGTCATAACGGAGCCGGTCGAGGCGGGTAGCGGCATCAGCCAGCTCCACTGCCTGCGCCGCCAGTGTCCTGCCCGGCTCGTCGCGCAGCAGCGCGACGATGATCCGCAAGGCCAGCGGAAGATAGCCGCACAGTTCCGCCAGCCGACGAGCATCCTCAGGCTCGGCCTTGACACGGTGGTCGGCGGGCCGGGCGGCGCGCAGCGCGTTATCGAGGAAGCGCACTCCCTCGTCCGGCGTGAACGGCGGTACCGGAACGCGGTAGCCGCGCAGCGCTGACAGGGTGTGCCTGGATGTGATGAGCATCCTGTGCGGCGGGTCCGGGAGCAGCGGTGAGACCTGCCCGGCGCTGGCCACGTTGTCCAGCACCACCAGCAGCGGGCGGCCTTGGCTGCCCAGGCGCGCTAGCCGGTCGTGCCAGGCGGCCCGCCAGCCCTCCGGGGTATCGGGCAGATCGGCGCCCGGGACGCCGAGGGCGCGCAGCAGGCGGGCAGCTGCCGACCCGTAGTCAACCGGATCACTGGCGCTGAACCCGCGCAGGTCCTCCAGCAGCACGCCGCCGGGAAACCATCCTCGCTCATGGGCCACCCGGGCAGCGTGTACCGCGAGGGCTGTCTTGCCGACTCCGGCCATCCCGTCCACTGCTGACACGACGGTTACGCCGGCCTGCTCTCGCCCAGGGTCGAGCTGCTCAAGCACCTCGCCAAGCAATTCAGCGCGCCCGGTGAATACCTCGGCATCGGCCGGGAGAGTCATGGGCCCGGCTCCACCGTCATCCCCTCCTCCCGCGCCGGAACCGGAGAACGCCTGCACTGCCTCTTCACCCGCCAGCATCGCCGGGTACAACTGCTTCCCTGATCGGGCTTCGGTGACAGGTCTGCGGGAACGCGCCACCCACGTGAGCATCGCCGCGGACATTCCCCAACTGGGGAGGACGACCGCCAGGACGGTCGCTATCGAGGTCAGCCAAGCCAGGCGGCTGGGACTGCGGGTGGTCGTTGCCCAGATGAGGAAGCCCAGCGCGCTGACGGCCAGCAGCACTGCAGCCACCGCAACAACGGTCCGCCTGGGCCCCGGCCCGCGTAGCAGGCGAGGCAGCCAGCCGTCTTCCTTGTCAACCCGCATGTCTCGCCTCCGTGTCCCGGGTGATCTGAAGGATCTGGAGTGCCTCGTGCAGGAACTCGCGGCCTGCCTCGGTCGGGGCGAGCGGGGTAACGGACCGGTCGATGATGGTGAATCCGGCAGCTATCTCGATCTTGTGCAGCCTTTGTACCAGGGCGCTGGCGCGGCCGTCGTAGAAGACGCGGGCTGCTGCGGCGATGCTGTCGTGGCCGGGGATCTGGGTGATCAGCTCCAGCCGACCGAGGGCTCCTTTGCGCATAGTGACGGCACGCATGGCGGGTGAGGGCGGTGCGAGCAGGTTCAGCTGGCCAATGCCGCTGAACTGACTGTGATGGCGGATCGGCAGTCCCCAGTTCCTGGCGAGGCTCATCAGGTAGTAGGCGGTGACGCCGCGTTCCCGGGACAGCGTCTCGATGCTGCGCAGCTTGACGGTGTATTCGTGTTCGAGCCATTCCCGAGTGATCCCGGATTCCGGCGGCGGGCGCCGGTAGCTGGGGCGCTGGGGCACGCCGTCGAGTTCCAGCAGCCGGCGGATGGTCGCCATGGCGCAGCCCGCCATGGCGCCGATCTCGGTCAGCGGCACGTTCTGGTGCTCGTAGAGCTCACGCAGCCGCGCGGGAGCGAGGATGTCGGCGCGGTCCTGCGAGACGGGGATGCCGTTGGCCGTCGCGGCGGGTGCGCCGGTGCCGGTGATCTCGTACCAGAGCCGGGCATGCTCGGCGGTCAGGCCGACGGTGGCCGCGACGTCGTGGGCGGAGCAGCCCGCTTCCAGGAGGGCGGTGACCTGTCCAGCGGGAATGCGGTCCGGGTCGGTGCCGGGCCAGCCGTCCCAGGTGACCAAGTGCGGAGGTGGTTCCCAGGTGACCGGTTCGGTGATGCCGTGCCGGGCGAGGTTCGCTTCGGCTTGCTGGCGCAGGAAGATGCGCAGCGGGCGCGGCGCGTCGTAACGGAAGTTACCGCAGCGCCAGCTGAACGGCTTCTTCGCGCAGCGGATGGCGGCGTGCTCGCCGGTGAGCAGGACCAGCAGGTACCAGCGCAACACGGCCTCGCGCGGGGCGTAGCCCGCGCTCCAGCCGTGCTGGAGCCGCAGCCGGGTATAGGCGTCCATGTCAAAGGTGACGGACCGGAGGTCAGTGAACAGGGCGCGGCGGCGGGCGTAGTCGATCGGGCTGCCGTGCTCGTCGAGGGCGAAGGCGAGCTGGGCGAGGACCGACGCCAGCGGGGTGAGGTCGCGGCCGTGGTAGATGGTGCGTTCCACGGCGCCGCGATCGGTGCCAGATGGGTTGTTGCCGAGCAGCGGCGCGGCGCGCTCGAAGTTCAGCTGCGGCGGCCCGCCCGGGAGCAGCAGGAAGCTGGCGCAGCCGCGGCGGAAGGACCCGCATGTGGCACTGTGCGGGGCGCCGCGGTCAGCGCCGGGGCCGCCGGGAGAGCGCGGGAGCAGCCGCAGGGTCCAGCCTGGCCACAGCATCGCGGGCATCATCGCGGCGCGGCGGGTGATCGCCTCTGCTGGCAGGTCTGGCCAGCGCGGCCGCGAGGTGGCGGTGCCGTAGCGCAGCCGGGAGTGCAGGTTCGCGTCACGGTCGAGGTGGCTCAGGACGCGGTTGACCAGGTCCGGGCCGCTCCAGGCCCAGCGGCGGGCGATCGCGCCGATCCCGGGTGGGGTTCGCCGGTGCTGGAGCGATGCCTGGTCGGCTCGCACGATCCAGTCGAATAGGACCTCATGGTCAGGATGGGCGTCATCCAGCGCGACGCAGGCCAGCGCTGCGCCGATGGCCGCGGTGCGGGCGTCGTGCCAGACCTCGGCGCCGGCCGGGCCAGGAAGCGCAGCGCTGGCCTCCTCCAGCACGGCGTGCACGATCGGCGGGGCCTGCCCGGGGATGGCGTGCAGCCCGCGCAGGGCACGCCAGGCTGTGGCGTAGACCTGCCGGAGCTCGGTCAGCGCCGTGGGCCGACCGCCGGGCG
>Ga0137383_10001121_pt1 | contig 15466 bp, 17 predicted proteins | sample SagtaG_19_FD_104817 | JGI IMG/M metagenome (GOLD analysis project Ga0137383, IMG submission 104817) | Vadose zone soil microbial communities from Sagehorn Ranch, Mendocino, California, USA - Sage2_R_40_16 metaG | ecosystem: Environmental > Terrestrial > Soil > Vadose zone | place: USA... | reverse complement strand
AGGAGGCAGCCGATATTGTGCTGCTCGAGAAGGATTTGTCTGTGCTCGTGCAGGGTGTACGCGAGGGCAGGAAAACATTTGCCAATACACTGAAATACGTGTTCATGGCGACCAGCGCCAATTTTGGCAATATGTTCAGCATGGCAGGCGCGTCGCTTTTCCTGCCTTTCCTGCCTTTACTGCCCAAGCAGATTCTGCTGACGAACCTGCTCACTGATATTCCCGAGATGACTATCGCTACTGATAATGTGGACAACGAAATGGTCGATAAGCCCAGGCGCTGGGATATTGGCTTTATTCGTAATTTCATGCTTACATTCGGGCTACTCAGTTCAATTTTCGACTACATGACTTTTGGAGTGCTGCTGCTCATTTTGCATGCCAATGTCAAGCAATTCAGGACTGGCTGGTTTATAGAGTCTGTGGTTTCGGCATCGCTGATCGTGCTGGTGATTCGCAGCAGGCGGCCGTTCTTCAAAAGTAGACCTGCAAAGCAGTTACTCATAGCTACGCTTTCGATTGTCGTACTGACTGTGATTTCTCCGTATACGCCCCTGGCAGGAATTTTTGGGTTTCAGCCACTGAACGTTTTCTTCCTTTTGATGCTGGCGGTGATTGTTATCCTGTATGTTACGCTGGCGGAAGTAGTGAAGAGATATTTCTACATGAGGGTGAAGTATTAACGTTAACTGGCACATTGGTCACTTTCTTCACTCCAACCCGGCATCTCTCGCGCGGATGATGGCCTGAGCCCGGTCAGTCACCTGTAAGAGGCTGTGTGAAAAGATTGTCTCGTCCCGCCTGGAGAGAGGCGGGACGAGACAATCTTTTCACACAGCCTCTCAGTCCTGCCAGTACAAAGGAATCAAGAAAAGCAGGACGCCACCATTATAGCGGAGTTTGAGGAGAAGGGGAAAGAGAAGCCAGGTGGGTGCGCCTGGCTTGGTTCCAGCAGATAGTTCTCAAGTCGCTTGGCGGAGAAAGCTATTTTACCAGCCAAGAGATGCACCTCTGCAATTGTATGATACACTATGTAACGTCCCTGCAAAAGAGCAGGGCTTTTCCTATTTGCCACAAAAGGGGGAACCATGGCAACCACCACTACCCGAAGTCGATCCAGAACAAAGACCACTACACCATCCACAGAGGGCATCATTGTAGAGCAGGATGTCACTGTAGAACAGACCGCAGAGGAACTTCGTCGGCAGGTCGCCAATGCTGATCAGGCCATAAAGTCACTCGACCTGCGTATCGCCGATGCAGAAGCGCTCATGCAGACAGCACACAAGGCAGTCGAAGATATACTGGACGCACAGAACGCCCGTCGCTTGCACATCCAGGCTCTACAGGAAGAAGATGGGCGGCTCAGCCTTGAGATAGATGATATGCGCGTAGACGTTGCTATCACTGAGTCTGGCACCACAGTAAGGGGCATGAAAAAGCGCGCAGACCGACGCCTGGAGATCAAGACAGAAATCAGACAGGCGACCGCAGAGGATACCAAGCTACGCAAAGCGGAAGCGGTAGAACTGGCGCAAATCGAGGCGGGGAACCAAGTCGTCGAGGCGGAACGCAACCAATTGCTGGTGCAGCGTGCCACCTTTGAGGGCAAACGAGCAGCCATCTTCGAGCGTCTAGGACAGGCTCTCTACACAGAGGGTGGCGCGAAGCTGGACGAGTTGGCACGTTCCCGGCGCGGCGCATCACTCGACGAGAAGCACTACCAGGAAGAAGAGACCAAGGCACGGCAAGCGCTCAAACTTGAGCTTGCACCGTGGTACTCTTTGAGAGATAGTGGTTCACATGAGCATGGCAGCTCGTTCCAGATTGTAGCGATGGAGAAAGAGTTTCAGACAGGCATTATGCATAAGCAGAGATTTGGAGAAAGAGAGCGTTTTGCGAACAAAGCGACCCAACCGTTGTCGCAACGTGTTATTCCATCTCTCCACATGCGCCGTTTCTCCCGTTTCTTTTCCGACTGCTGTATGTTGTTCTTCTGGAATCACCGCCTGGTAAGCTTTCCAAAAATCCGTGTATCAATGCCCTTTACGATAGGCTTGGGGAATGGCTTCCCACAACATCTGACATGTTTTCTCACTTCGATCTCCCACTGCGTATGCGACAACCTGACGCGTCTTGCGACACAATGCTATCCATATCCATGCTTGATTCGTCTTCTTGAGCACAAATGACCAGAGTTCATCCAACTCTAGGACTGTCGCCTCTGTATCCTTTGCCTCAGGCGCGATCACCGTTTCGCGGAAGCGCTGGCAGCTTTTCTGCTTTTTTTTATCCACGCAATCACTGAAACACGTGAAACCCCAAACGTTCGCTCAAGTCCACGTCAACTCCTACGCTCTTGATACGCTTTGAGAATCTCTTCTCGACGTTCTTCTGGATAGGCGTGTGGTGTCGGATTTTCACGGCTTTGTCGTTTGCATGCTCGACAGCGATATTTCTGCTTTCCATTGGGCGCTCGACCATAACGCATGATCTCTTCGCTCCTGCAGTGGGGACAATGAACCGTGATCGTGACCATCAGACCTTCTACCTCTTCCATGATTGTTGCTCGTACTCTACCACACCATTCCCTTCTTTGCCACTACCCCCATCTTTTATCACGTATTGTCCACTAATGTGAATACAGCGGCCTTGAAACCCCGCCATGGTAACTACAGGCTCCCCGTTCGCCGCCGCTTTGACTGAACGTCGAGTCCTGGCACTCGACAATATACCCATCTCCTGGATCGTCCGAGCCGTAAAAGCTGGCTATACAACTGAAATAATTGCAAAACCCGCTTGGGGGATAGTAAATCAAATTCCCCGGATTGAAATCGTAACACCATGGATTGCCGTTGACGCCAGCGCAATGCGGTTTGGGCGTCGGTGTTGGCAAGGGCCTCTGTGTTGGTTTGGGCGTTGGTTGTACTACCACTTGTGTTGGCTTTGGTGTCGATTTAGGTGTTGCCGTTGCCGTTGGGCTTGCTGTAGGAATTGGTGTAGCGGTTGGTGCGGCGTTGGCAGTAGCTTGATAGTTTTGAGCATACTGCGTAGCAGTTGCGGCGATTTTGGTCGTGATCGCTGCAACGTCCTGGGTCGCAGTTGGTGTTGCGGCAGTGGGAACGACCGATGTATTAGCGCTAGTTGTCGAGATATAGCCACACAGTGAACAACTCAGAATGAGAACGACACAAGCAATAATCTGCATCCTTTTGGAGCGCTGGCGAAACCAACGCCAGAATCGCTGGTGTGGAAGTGGCCTTTGCGGCGGTGGAAACGGGTATTGCGGTGATTGTTGCATAGAGAAATTCCCCCTTTTCTTCAAATGCGGATAATTAGAAATACCGCTACCTCAAAGGAAATGACTACGGGTGTGTTGACCCATCGGGCATGGTTGCGCCATCTAATGTGTTTGATACCCTGTGGTTTGGTCGGTCAGGTAAAGCGTTCCCACCCCAACCTCCTGCACATCTCCTCCAAAAGCATTTTTTCCGCTGAATACTCCTCCATTGTTGCCCCAAACCTTCACGATGTCGCCCTCGTTCAATTGGCTTAAATCGGTTCCTGAAGGAAAGCTGATTTGGACAACAGCGGATGAATAAGTATCTGGGGATTCAACGTTTGCGCCTGCGGTGTTGCCACTGTCGTCTTTCACAAATTTGAGTAGAAGCCATAGAATTTGTCAAGCCCCTCGTCCAAGCCATTCCGAATACACGTGCGGTGAAAAGACCATGATACCTCTCCCGCAGACAGCACTTCCCTGGCCTCTGGACATCGTCCAGGGGCTTTGCCCCCCAAACCGGTGGGGGTGGGCGCCATGCAGGTAGGGAGCTAGCCGCGCGGCTAGCTCCCTACCTGCATGGCCACTTTCCCCGGATCGTACCTCTCCTCTGTCTGGATGAGATGGACGGCGACGATCAACATTTTGCGCATGACTGCCACGACCGCCATGCCCTTTTTCATGGAACGCCCCACCAGGCGCTGTGAGTTCGCCCCAAAAGGGGATGTTTCCAGGCGAATGCTCCGTAACGCAGCTAAGTACAGGATGCGGCGCACTCTGCCGCTGCCGTGCTTGGAGAGCTTGGTCTGCCCTTTCCATTTGCCGCTCTGTTTGATCTGCAGATCGAGCCCAACGTAGGCGACCACCTGGTCGATGCGCGTGAAGCGAGCGAGATCCCCCAATTCTGCCCGCAACACGGCCACTGTTGTCGGTCCAAATTCCGGCACGCCGAGCATGCCTTTGGCCTTGGGGTCCTGGTCCAGCAACTGGTCGATCTCCTGTTGCAGCTGCTCCAGATTCTTCTGGGTATGTTGCAGCTGATCGCAGAGAATGCGCAAGCTCGATGAGCGAGCGGCGACGGCCACCCCACTGCTGATCGACACTTTGGCCAACCCCACCAGCTCTTGCGCAGTTGGCCGCCCGTAATGGCGCGGCGCCAGTTCATGCAAGAATTTGCCCAGGGTCTCCACCTCGGTCTGCGCGATGGCTTGTGCGCTTGGATAGCGTTTGAGGACCGCCAGAGCGGTGGGCCGTGTGGGATCAACAAAGACCTGCGTGAATTCTGGGAAAAGCACGACCAGCAGGGCGTGGATCTCATTTTTGTAGCGCACCACGTCATCGGCTCTCGTTGCTTTTGTAAGCGCATCAGTTCGCGGTAGGTGGCCACTTGCTCATTGGGCACGTAGCCGAAGCGCGCTTCGCAGCTTCGCAGCGCTCGTGCAATCGTGACCGCATCGAGCTGATCCGTTTTCGCTCGCAACCCGCGTTGTTGGGCGAAGGCATGCATCTGGGCGGGATGTAACAGGCAGACCTGGTAGCCACGCTTGAGCAGGGCCTGCAACAGATTCTCCCCATAACGCGAGGTGGCTTCCAGTCCCACCAACAGCTGTTTGGGAGCGACCCCCAGTCCCTCAAGCCGCTTAAACAGCCAGTCGAACCCGGCAAGCGTATTGGCAAACGAGGTCGATTTGATGACCGGTCGTTTGTCCATCGTCAAGCAGCACATCGTACACGACTCCATGCCGATATCGATGCCCACCACATAGGTCGTCACGACCTGCTCGGGCATCGGGGAGGAAGATCCAGACATCATCGTTGCTCTCTCTCATTGCCGCCGTCCTCCTGCTCACACAGGAAAACCTACAGGGACGTACCTCAACGGGGAAGACCGCGAAGTACAGGACGAGCGAGAACTCATGTCGGATCGGCAGTCCTCCCGGCGCGTGCCAGGGGCTGCAACAAGCCCCATTGTCGCTTGCAGTCCTGATGGACGGGGAGCAGTCTCCTCACGGCGGTCGCTCTCTGTTTCCAAACGCGCCGCATGTGACGACAGAGGCTCTCCCGTTGCTTCCACCAGTCTAGCAGATGTCATCTTTCTCAGATGCCCTCTCCTCTCTACCAATGAGTATATGAGTTACCGGTTAGCTTAGCTACAAGTTCGGCCAGGCGAATTACCGCACCGTCCCGAATAACAAGCCGCTGACCGACAGCATAAGTTGTATCTCCCGATTTGTTGATATAGTCCTGGTCAACAATGCCTTCAGTATGGGCAAGTTTATGGCGCTGCTGAAACAGACGCGAAAGATCGGACATCTCCGTAGGAGTGAGTAAGTCTTCATATCCCTTGCCAGTCGCGGCTCGCCAGAGGGTCGATCCTTCGGTCAGATTCTGGAAGGCGTTTTTCCTAGGTCGCGAATTTGTGGCCACAGGAGTACAGTCATAGAGGGCTTCTGCTAGCCGCTGAAAAGCCCCTACCAGACGCCCCATGCTATTCTCAAGGATTTCGCGTACCGTATTCCTGGCTGCGTCCGCGTCGGCTAGCGCCTGCACCGCCTGTCGTATAGCAGACAAAGCGTCTAGGGATTTCCGTACTGTCTCAATGGTCTGCGCAAAGGTGCTTTCAGCCGAATTATGGCCGCAGGCAGGACAGAAGAATGCGGCTCCGAGGGAGGAATACCTGCATCCACATTGCTCACAGGTGAATTTCTGTCTCAATTCTTCGGCGGCGCTGATTGGAACAACCAGAGTCGGAGTGCCTGGTTTGTAGGACATAGATATAGTAATAAATCCAGGTCGCTGTCTGCGGTTGAAATCGCTTGCATCCTGTGAAAGCGCCTGGCCTATTATACCCTTGATGTAGTTTAGCCCGACCTGGCGGATATATTCTTGTTGCTCCGAGGTATTCCACTCGCTTGCTTTCGCTTTTTCCCGGCAGATCGGGCAGAACACTTGAGCATCACTGACCTTATTTTTCCAGTCCTCCATGAGAACCTTAAAGTCCGCCTGACAAGCTTCAGAAGGACAACGCCGGTCAAAGTACCCATCACTATCAATAGGGATGGATATGGACAACTGACTTCCACCCTCCATCTTTTTTAGCTCTCGGATAACGTTATCAAACATTTACACCTCTACCTCACTTGGTGACTGGCTTGGAATAGGTGGGCTAATTATACAGGAACCCCTATAAAGGCACAAGCTAACGGGCGTTGATTACAGTCTCACAAAACGGTCATTTATTGAGAATCAGTAACCGCGTGTTATTGTCCAAAGCCAATAAGGGTAGGGGGCTGTATCAAATAACGTATTCATGATTTCGCAGAGTCCATCCGACTCTCCCCGCCCCCATAACTTAAACGGAAACCTATTGCTGCACTGGCCATAGGAACCAGCCAATGGCGGATAGGGAAGATGGAGAGTGCCTATGACTCTGCGAACTGGTATACTGAGCGTATGGCCACAGAGCAGGCGACACTATTCGACCGACGGAAATACAGTGGGGTAACACCTCAAAGCTATCAGATAGTCCCACCAACGCCTGATCAAACCATAACGGCGACCTTGCCAGCATATCATGCCTATTTAAGCAGTGGCGGGTATTCCAAATATACGCCGGATGACTTTACCAGCGATATGAAGCGCTTCGGCTTATACGTGGGCTCCAAATCCATAAAAGACGTGCAGGCCGTCGATATCCAACACTGGATCGGCGAACTGAAAAAGACAATGACGGCTAAGACGGTGAGCCGTAAAGTATCCGCCCTAAGCAACTACTTCAGGTGGCTGGAGCAGGAAAAGGCGTTGGAATATAATCCGGCTAAATCCATCCGTGCTCCTCGAGTGACGTCGCCGCTTCCGGATATCCTCTTTGATAACGAGTGCCAACGACTCCTTGATAAAAATAGCAGTGATCCACGAACCTACCTATTGCTCTTACTCCTGCTCGAAACTGGTATAAAGAAGGCCGAACTGCTGAGCTTAAAGATAACCCACTTCGATCTGTCCAATAAGTATCAGCCGGAATTGTGGGTGAAGCACACAGGCTTGCAAGTACGGAAAGACCGCAAACTGAAGCTACCCTCAGAGATTATTCCTGTGTTTGAAGACTATGTAAAGCAGTATGCTATTACTGATAGCCTCTTTCCCTATACGCCACGATTTATAGAATTGCTGCTCGCGAGTGCCGCTAAACAAGCCAAGCTCCACAAGAAGGTGACAGCCGGTATCCTGCGGGATACGTTTGTGGTGCGAAGTGTCAAGCGAGGAATGAAGCTCGAAGATGCACTGCATAAGATCGGGCTGAGCGAAGCGACCTGGGAGGATGCGCGGCTGAAGTACGGGCGCTTGGCGAGCGGAGGCATGTAGGGCAACTGCTTAGGGCATCACCAAGATCAGAGCTATACTGTCAGAGATGCTATTCATGGAAGAGTTACAAGAAGTCAGACAGATGGTGACGCGGCAAATGGAAACAAGCGGCTTTGTGCGGCCTACCTTTTTTCTTGTTGGCTCAAAGTCCCGACTTGGCTACACATTAACGAGTATCCCTGGCGATCTGGACGAAGTAACATCCCTCATGCTCAGCTTGGGTAAACAACTGGCTGCCGAGCATCTCGAAGTTGGCAAGCTCGTCCGAGCGTACTTGGCAATCATTGGACTTATCACATTCCCCTCAGATGATCGAGCATCACGGGAAGTTCTGCTCATTCACGGCGTCGAAACCGCTACCAACGAGCAACAGGCGGTTGTCTATGAGGTGCTGCGGGATCGCACCCAGCACAGCACGCCATTCACCGCACTCCAAGAGTTCCCTAGCAAAGACCCCATACCAGAGCAGCCTGTCTTGCAAGCTTTTGTGGATGGCTACCTGTCGTTTGACTGATGGCAGCCATGAGCCAAAGCTCTATCGAGATGTAGGGGTCATCACAGAAAACGGAATACAAAGCACGCTAAGCCTGAAGTGGCCGGAGCAGTCTAAGGCGATCCCAATTTAGGCTATACGCTGCTCTAGCTTGGTCAGCCTTTTGTCAGCCGCAACGTTTATTTTGTTTTGTTCGTCGATGTGTTTATGTATCAAATCAATAGCTTCACCAACACCACGGAACCCATCAACCATTTCCTGCCGGACTGCTTGGAAACCTTGATTCATCTCGCTTCTAAGACGCTCCTCAGATTGGGAAACTGAGGCGGCAATAAATTGTTTCAGGTCATCAAGTTGATCGTTGTTCATAGCTCTATTTTAACACGACTACTTTTGCACCATTCGTTCCAGCCCCCTCTGTTTCAGGAAGTGGTGTAGATTCGCCTCAGTAGTTTTGTAGCGTCTGGCAATAAACGTCTGCGTTGAACCGTTAGCCATCAGTGCCTCTATTTCCGGCCTATACTGATCGAGCTTGCTTTTCCCTACCCCTTTCGGCCTGCCGAGCTGCATGCCATTGGCCTTCTTCGCTACCAGTGCCTCTTTGGTGCGTTTCGAGATCAGGTCACGCTCGATCTCTGATGCCATTGCAAAGGCCATAGCGATTATCTTGCTCTGGATTGAGGAATCGAGCCGCCAGTTACCTTTCACCGCATACACATTCACCCCCTTCTGGGCGGCAATGGATAGTATCTCCATACACTCCAACATGCTTCGACCAAGTCTGGATAGTTCACTGACGATAATATTGTCACTAGGTTGGGCGTCGTCCAGTATTGTAGCTATTTTCCTCTTGCCCAGGAAATTTTACCGGACAGCTTTTCTTCTTCAAAATGGACATGCCCAAGCTCTAACGAGTGGGCCAGTTTCAGGATGTCCGCTTTGTTCTTTTCTAAGTCCTGGTCGATGGTCGAGACGCGGAGGTAAGCCGTGGTCGTGGGAGTGGTTTTGGCAGTATTCGATGAAAACGTCATAACTGCCATTTATTTTAAGCCTAAAGCTCAATTATTATCAACCGTTTTTGTTTAAGCTTAGCTATCAAAAAAACGCTCGTTTATTTTATAGGAAAAGGATAAAATATGTTTTTCTTACCCAAAATATTGGTTTAATAGACATCATAGAAGACGACCGTTTGTAGGATGACTGTTATGCGTGCTACAATCCAAGCGAAGTACTGTGGTAGGTAGCTCTTTACCCCAGAATTAGGAGTTATTCGGAGGTTGTAAAATGAGATATCTTTATTTGGCTATGCACTATCCTAAACCAGAACATGTCGAAGACTTGCTTAGTGCTATGAAGCGTTTAGGAGAGGCTCTGCACACTGTCCCAGGGTTACTTGAGGCATCAGCCTGGAAGGATAGCGTGAGCGGTCGGATTGTGGCTATCTCGACGTGGGAGTCTCGACAAGCGTTCTTGAACGCTCGACCAGTCATCGGTGAAGCGATCAAGGACGTTCCTTTTGACGAATGGGAGGCTAAGCCACTTGAACTCTTCAATCTCGATGAGGTTGTGTAGCGAGCTGTTGAAAGGAAGAAAGTGTAAATGAGAGCGATTGTCTACCACACATATGGTTCACCCGATGTTCTTGAACTCGAAGAGGTAGAAAAGCCTGCTCCCCAGGACGATGAAGTCTTGGTAAAAGTGTATGCGGCATCCGTCAATGCACTTGACTGGCATCTCCTGAGAGCTGACCCGTTCCTAGCCCGCTTGAACATGGGACTGCTCAAACCAAAACACCAGATACTCGGAGCCGACGTAGCGGGGCGGGTGGAAGCGGTTGGTGGAAACGTCAAGCAGTTACGTCCAGGCGATGAGGTGTTTGGGGACATATTCGAGAGCGGTCTGGGCGGTTTTGCCGAGTATGTCTGTACTCGAGAAGTTGCATTGGTGCTGAAGCCATCCAATATATCCTTCGATGAAGCAGCGGCTATACCTGTAGCGGCACTCACCGCTCTGCAAGGCCTGCGCGATAAAGGACAGATTCAGCCAGGGCAGAAGGTGTTGATTAATGGGGCCTCTGGTGGTGTGGGGACGTTTGCGATGCAGATTGCCAAAGCATTAGGAGCTGAAGTTACGGCTGTGTGCAGCACGAGGAATGTGGACATGGTGCGCTCGCTAGGGGCAGATCAAGTCATTGATTACACTAAGGAAGATTTCACCAAAAGCGGGCAGCGGTATGACCTAATCCTGGCCGTGAACGGCTATCATCCGATTTTGGACTATAAGCGTGCATTAAGTCCCAAGGGGAGGTATGTCATGACCGGAGGCAATATGGCTCAATTTTTTCAGGCTATAGCCTTGGGGCCGGTGATTTCCATGACCGGCAGTCAGAAAATGGGGAACTTCCTGGCAAAAGCCAACCATAATGATTTGCTTTTTATTAAAGAGCTGCTTGAAGCCGGCAAAGTAAAACCCGTTATCGATAGACGTTACCCGTTAAGTGAGGTCGCTGAAGCCATACGGTATCTGGAAGAAGGACATGCCCAAGGAAAAGTCGTCATAACAGTGGACCAGGATAATAAAACCTAACACGGTGCTACACCAGTCATGATGAAGTGCTGCGGGATAGGAAAACTGCCTGGAAGAAGATAATCAAGCTGCTTAGTTGCGATTGCTGTTCGCTAAATGGGTGTTGTGCGTTATAAAATTGCTAATAATCCTCCCGCCTCCACTTAATATTGCCACGTTTCGCTGACCTCGTTCTGGTTATTCATTATAGGGTTACTATCAGCTATAGAGATTCTCTCAGCCGCTGTAGCAGAGCGTCACACACTGTTAACTCTTCTTTGCTCCACGTCCATACTGGCTGAAGTCCCTCAACACCTTCAACCTTGCCCCTCCATGAGCCTTTTTTGTTCGGTACTGGATACCTACCCCAAAAGTTAATCGCCTCAGTCAGTTTATTGAGCAGGGCACTCTCGCTCGAGCTAAGTTTGATATTGGCCTCTTGCGCCAATGCCGAGAGACTATGATTCCCCTTCCCGATAAAACGTTCATCATCAACAAGCTCTTTCCCGCTCTTTAGGATGGTTGCTTTGAGATACAACTCAAGGACTAATGCTCTTAAATAAATGATTACTGGTAGCGTGCGACACTCATTGGGAAGCAAACCATGCTCACTATTCTTTATTTGAGCCATGCCGGACCGATATGCTTCTTCTAATATCATTGACGAAATTAAAAATTCTTCAGCTTTATCAACCCACCAAAAGTAGTCATTGCCGTGCGACTTATAATCCATTATCAATCCCCCTTATATCTTTCAGAGCACCACACTAATGTATCCATCTTACAGCGCATTTGGTGGAAACCGTTTCGGACTTGCTGAGCAGGAAACTCCAGAGTTAGTGTCGGACTGTTGCAGGGATGTTCTCTGCACGTACCACTCATATCAGGAGGTGCTTTTATGGCACAGGAAGAGTCCCCGGAAATCAAAGAACTGCGCAGTGACATGCGCAAAGGCCGTCTCCCCCTTATTGAAGCCATCCGTAGCGCGTACAAGCCATACCTCATCGCCATGAAGGGCTGGGAACGCAAAAACGCTGAACTCCGCGAACAGGTCGGTCTGCTCAGTTCCGACTTCAGCGAGAAAGGGCGCGTGTTGCGCAGCAGTGCGCGGTCTGCCCAGGAAGGGGGCTTAGGTGTTGTCGAGTCGTACAAGGAGCTGGCCAAACAAGCGAGAGCTGTTGCCTCCCTAATCGACAAGGAACTGCCCAATCTGGTCAAGCTCTACGAGCCTGTTGGTGAACTGTATGCTACCTACCAGCAAGCGATTGCCAACTACGAGGCATATATGGCCTCATGGCGCGGCAAACTGCCGGATAGCGACCTGTCAGGACGTGCGCTGGAACTGGCACTGACTGAGATTGAGCGTAGCCTGCGCTAAAACGCATGGCTATTGCCCCACCTGCAGATGAGTTAGAGTCTCATCTGAAAGATGGGGCTTTAACTCTCTTCTTTATCCGGTGGAGTGGTGGACCGTTCCTCAATAAACTTATCCAAATCAGATTTTTTAACGCGCACCACAGTCGCGGAAATACGCACCCCTGGCAACTTCCTTTCGCGAATATACCGTCTAATAGTATCCGGATGCAGTTGCAGTCTTTCGGCTACTTGCTCTATGGTTAATAACTCCTCGGACATGAGCAGCCACCCTCTCTCATTTAGTCGCTCAATTATATTCTCTTGCAGTTACGCGGTCAATCACTGGTTTAGGTACGCAGAAGTTTACAGAGGTTGTTAGAGCTTGACAAACCGTTATAATGATGTGTACTATTTGATTGATTACATTTGGTTCGCCTGAAAAATTCAGAAGGGAGAGCAACGATGGCGACCTCTATTTCTGTTACCTCTAAACTTACCGTACCAGCCCTGCTTGCAATCAACGACGCTGAGTTCAAACACTGGTACGAGTTAGGCGTATGGTGGGCAATGTACGGCGACGGACAGGGCAGAGGCGTATATGACGACTGCTATCTGATAGTTAATCTCACCAACCATATCAAAGCTGGTTGGTACGATGATCCCCAAAATGGCTGGTTGCCTATGTTCGGTTTCGAGCTGGGAATGGTACACGGTGGCCATTTAGCGCATCCGGCTGACACACTGGTTGCCTTGACTGATCCGGACTTTGCTAAAGGCTACGAAGTCGGCAGAGACTATTGTTTCCACGAAGCGCCGCTGGAAGGCCGTATTTTCTCGGACACGCTGTTTTGCCAATCGGTTCAGGAATGGGCTAAAGGATATGCCGAATGGCGTGATTCTGACGGGGTTCTCAGGTACGTTTTAGGCTGCCGCATTGGTGAGCTAAGCGGTGCGCCGATCCCTGCTCTCTTGCCTGAGCTGGCTCCAGAAGCCGTTACAAGGCACTAAGTTGAGGCGTTGCAAGTAAATAACCCTGCGAGTTTTTGAGGCAGGGTGAGCCAATCTCACTCTATTAGAAAGGACTTTGACATGCCAGAACCAAGAGCGTTCAAACTTCGCCAGGCAGAAAGCCGCCCTACTAACTACAGCGGAGCCTTACCGGAAATAGATAAGAAACGGGCGACCGCTGTCTTGGTGCGGCAATCAAAAGACGGCGCTGACACAGCCCAGGCGGAAAGCAGAGAAACCCAGTTAGGACTACAGGATTACGGCAGGTTGCTGTATGGCGAAGACGAGCCAGATGTGCGTTTGTATGATGAAGGGTCGGGAGTCTCTGGGCAAAAACGCATTGACCAGAGGCAAAAGCTCGATTTGCTCTATCAGGACATCAGCAAGGGCATTATCGGGACGATTGTCCTGGCCAGAGAAGACAGACTGTTTCGGAACAAGCATATGGATCAGGTGGGCGTCTTTACCAAACTGGCAGCCGATAAGAAGATTAAGTTGATTGTGCCGCCTATTTCATCGGTGGCCCGTTACGATGAGACGAGGGTCTATGACTTTACCGTGTACCAAGACCTGCGGGCCTTTCAGGACAAGATGATAGAGGCTTATGCCTACATTGAAGGGCCGATAAAACATGCGAACCAATGCAAACAGAACAAGGCGGACAAAGGGGGGTACGACGGGCGCGGGTTGCCACCTGGCTTGGTCGTCAAAGGTAAAAAACAAAACCAGTTCATTGTTATTTATGAGCCGTGGGCCAAAGAAATACGGAAACTCGCCCTCAGAGCGCAAGCGCTGGATTGGGATATGGGCAAAGTAAATAAGGAAGTCGCACGGATGGTGTTCCTGTTCCCCGAAATACCAGAAGAAGATCGAGAACGGTATATGTTCCGAACCAATCTGCGGCATATACCAGGTGTGGGCTATAAACCACGCGGGCCGCAAGTCATTAAGCGCTGGCTGACCAATGAGATGTATATCGGGTGGTGGATGCCAGATGCGGATAAACCCGATACTATCGTGGATCATCACGATGCTATTCTGGACTATGCCCTGTTTGCGGAAGGGTATGCGCGGATTAAAGGCTATACGCTGGAAGGCGAACCCGTGGAAAATAACCGTGGCGTAACACGCATAAGAAACACTCGCGAAACCGCGCCTGACGCTATCTTTCATGGCAGGCTGATTGCCACGCCACCCACGCCTGACAGGACAGCGTTTACTACGGTCGATGATGGCTGCTATGTGGCTCGCAGCCAGCGGGCAAGCGGCATCCTCACCGATAAGCTTTTCCGAATTCCCGTGGTTCACTTTGATAGCGTGGTTATCGAACGCCTGAAAGCGCTGGAGAGTGCGGATAACAATATGAAGGACAGGGTGAAAACCGCACTGGAACAGGTCTATGACCAGCAATCTGAAGATTTTGTCAGTATTCATGAGCAATTAAGAGGACTTGAGATACAGCTCTCCGAAAACGCGGAAAAGCGGCTTGCAACCAGCAACAAAGACCCACTCTATGCCAAACTGCAAAGACAGGCAGACGAATTGCTGGCTACAAAAGAAAAACTGGAAGTGAAAAAGGATAAGTTAGGTATCATTGACAGCCCCGAAGAAATCGCCAAGCTGCATTCTCTGCTCGGCAATTTTGAGGCCGTCTGGCCGACATTTGATTTAGAACAGCGGCAACGAGCCTTCAGCTTGCTCATCAACCACATCGAAGTCGAAGTAGTGTCACCCCATTGGCTTAGACTCTCCATTGACTGGCTGGATGCCGTCTGCCCCCGCATTGACATTGCCTATCTCTGGAAAGTCACGCCGACGCGAGGCGACGTGTTAAGTAAAGAGGAAACGGCAATTCTTCGAGAGTTCTGGCCTCATGCCACACGACTAGAAGTGTTGCAGCGACTGCCAACCCGAACCTGGCGTGGCTTACAGCGCCATGCCAGTGTCAACCATCTCTATCGGCTGCACTCAATCAAGGAAGATATTCCTCTGTTTGCCTGTTTTCTGGACTTCATGCCGAAACTGGACGGCAAGTACCTGTTCAGGGACTATGAGACGACGCTCCAATATGTTAAAATAGCCTGCGACAACACGGCCAGAGTGGAAGCGCCACTTTATGCGCTATGGCTATTATCTGAAAAGGTGGAAGATTTGGCTAATCTATTTGATGGGGATTTGAATATGGGCGCGACAGCCCTTGTGCGCCCCAATAAAAGCATCATTGGCCTGGAGGTCTCCTCTGTGCGCAAAAAGATGAAGTCCGAAGGATTCGCCGCGGGCGTCAATCGCGAGGACCTCGTCAAAGGCGCCGAGGAGCTCGGGGTAGACCTGGACGAGCATATCGCCTTTGTGATACAAGCCATGTCCAGCATAGCCGACACGCTTGGTCTGGCCGGAGT
>Ga0137383_10001118_pt1 | contig 15476 bp, 23 predicted proteins | sample SagtaG_19_FD_104817 | JGI IMG/M metagenome (GOLD analysis project Ga0137383, IMG submission 104817) | Vadose zone soil microbial communities from Sagehorn Ranch, Mendocino, California, USA - Sage2_R_40_16 metaG | ecosystem: Environmental > Terrestrial > Soil > Vadose zone | place: USA... | reverse complement strand
CGTGAAGTCGCTAAAGTCTTGTTTCCCAACGACTTCAGCGACGCGCTCGGTTCCCGACCGATGCTCGGGCGACGTGAGCACCGCTTCGAATCCCGCCCCCTGCACTGCCTTCGCGATCTCTTTGGCGTCGGTCGCCACCACGACGCGGTCGCACACGTCGAACTCGCTGACGCGCCGGACGACATGGACGATGAGGGGTTCACCTGCCAGCGGCAGGAGCGGTTTGCGCGGGAGACGGCTGGAGCCCAGCCGTGCAGGAATCACGCCAAGGACGGGCACAGGGGAAGATACAAAATCTGTGCCGGGGAGTCTAGACCGTGGCTTGGACGACCCTCAAGAAGTTCTCCAGCAACCGTTTGCCGTGCTCCGTCCCGATCGATTCGGGGTGGAATTGGACCCCGTAAATGGGGTGCTCGCGGTGCTTCATGGCCATGATCTCGACCGCATCGCCGGGCCGGTCGGCGCTCATCGCGGTGATCACGAGCGATGGTGGCAGGGACTGGGGCTCGACCACGAGGGAGTGGTAGCGCATGGCCGTGAAGGGGCTGGGGATGCCATCGAACAGCTCGTCCTGGTCGTGAACCACCGGGCAGGTCTTGCCGTGCATCAGGCGCGGCGCGCGGACGACCTTTCCCCCGAAGGCTTCGCCGATCGCCTGGTGGCCCAGACAGACGCCCAGGATCGGCACCTTCCCGGCGAGCGCGCGGACGAGGGGCACGAGGATCCCGGCTTCGGCGGGCGTCTTGGGCCCCGGCGACAGCACGGCGGCCGTGGGTTTCAGCGCCAGCACATCCGCGATCGTCAGGGCGTCGTTGCGATAGACGACGGGCTGCTCCCCGAGCTCACCCAGGTACTGGACGAGGTTGTAGGTGAACGAGTCGTAGTTGTCGAGGATGAACAGCATGGCGGAATCTACTACACCTCAGCCTTGGGCATCGGGGCCTCGTAGCTCGTACCACTCGACGCGGGAGTCCTGCACGGCATCCCGGATGCGTCGCTCCCGCGTGGACAGCTCGGCGCCGCCGGTTTTGACCTCGACGAAGACGATGCGCGTGATCTGGCCGTCGCTCAAGCCGTCGAACACGACGAAATCCACCGGGGAGCCGAGGAAGCGCACGTCCTTGGGATTGAAGGGGAAGTCGGGGAGGTAGGGCACGAGCTGTTCGTAAACCTTCCCTGTGGTGACCGCGAGGCTGCGCTGAATGGCGTCCTTCCGTACGCGGCGCGTATACCACGTCTTCCACAGCAGGAACGCGAGGACGAGGGCCAGGGCTGCGAGCGCGTAGTTCATCGAGTCACCGCGTAGAGGACCTGGTCCAGAACCTGCCCGTCTTTCACGACGCTGCGGCGCAGCACGCCCTCGCGGGTGTAGCCCGCTTTCTCGAGCACCCGCATCGAGGCGGGGTTCGACGAGAACACGCCCGCAAAGATGCGGATCAGGTCGTAGGCATCGAACGCGTACGCGGTGAATGCGCGCACCGCGGCGGTCATGACGCCGCGATTCCAAAACGCCTCGCCGAGCCAGTAGCCGATCTCCGCCGAACGCCGGTGCACGTCGGGTTGCGGCGCGACGCCGATACCGCCGGCGGCCTCGCCCTCCACCGCGATCGCGAAGTTCGTGAGGGTTCGCTGCTTGGCGACGTACGTGAGCCACTCCTCGCCGTCCGCGCTCGTGTACGGGTGGGGAAACTGATCGCGCAGCGTCAGCCAGACGTGGCGGTTGTTGGCGTGCCGCACCAGGGACTGATGGTCGGCGTGCCGCCACGGCCGGATGAGACACGGGCCGGCGTCGAGCGCGAGCTCCCCGGTCAAGGGAAGCTCAGCTCGAGCGCCTCTCCCGCCGGCAGGGCCGCCCACCGGGAGAACAGCTCGCGCCGCTTGTCCCGAACCTTGTTGAGGTCGTCGTCGGTGACGACCGGGGCCGCCCCCCCACCCAATCCTCGCTCGGCGTAGTGGGTTGCCGCGCCCGTATTGAAGTCGTCCGCAGACCATTGCACCCCTGCCCCGCGCTCGCGGTCGAGGAAGCCCACGAGCAGCTCCGACGCGAGGGCCTCGACCGGGAGCGGGCCCCGCAGCCAAGGCTTGCCGAAGTCGGTCAGGTCCCAGCCTTCGGCGACGAGACCGTAGAACCCGCGCGGGTGGCTCAGCACCGTCTCCACGGCGTAGTGCGTCAGGTCGTGGAGCGGGAAGAAGCGGCCCTGCTGTCCATCCTGGCGCTGCCACGTGACGGAGCCGTCGGCCCGGCGGCAGCTCAAGGCCGCCGACCCGTCGGTCTTTTTCTTGATCTGAATCACGAGTGGGGCCACAGCCATCCGAATGTGCCGGCGGTGAGGAGCGCATAGATCAACCCATCCACCGTCGCCTTGATCGTCGTGGTCCAGGCGCGGCGATACCAGATCGACATCTGCCACAGGGCGACCGAATAGCCGATGAAAGCGGTCGCGCCCACGAAGCGGAAGACCTGCAGGTATTGCGACGCGGGAGGGAGCGCGCGCCCCGCCACATAGCCTGCGAAGATTCCGACCACGACGGCGTACAGGAACCACAGGGTGAGGTTTCTGCCCATCGACCAGGGACCGCTCGGCAGTACGGTCACGACCATGTTAGGCCCCTGGTTCACCTTCTCGAGGAACGCGGGCGAGGCCATCTCCTCCCGACTCATCGGATGGGGCACCATGTAGTCGCCCGGTGGTATGGCGAGGGGCCGCAGCGCGTCTCGCACCCGGTCTTCGTTCGGCATCTTGACGTAGTCGCTCTTATGCCAGGGCAGCAACGTGTGAATGATGGAGCTCACCACGAACACGATCACGGCCGACAGCAGGATCGGGAGCCAGAGCGCGAGCAGCGGGGTCATCTAGTCCTCCTGGTTAGGGCGGCGGGTCGTGACCGGCCGCGTGGTGACCGCTGCTCTGGAAGGCGAGGAACTCGTGAATCGCCGCGACCGCCGCCGGATCGCCGCTGCGGATGCGTACTTCCCCGCCCCGGGGCCGGTCGATCGCGTCGTACGTGATCGCAGCGCGGTGCGTGGTCATGACGGCTGTGCCGGGAACGACTTGGGCGTGCACCTGGAACGGCTTGGTGAAGTCGCCGGCTCGGAACGAGGCGGCGATGTCGCGCATGTGGAGACGGATCGTGGCGACGCCGCTCGTGTCGGTCGCGGGTTCGCGTTCGTCGAGGACGATGCGTCCACCGTCCGGCAGATCCTCGAACACGTGGGCGGAAGTGTATTGATCCACGCCCATGACCATCCGGCCGCGCTGCTGCATGGCGGCGAATGCCGCATCGTCACGCGCGGCCTTGCAGGCACCCAGGACGAGGACGATTGCTACGAGTCTGGCCCGCACCGATCAGGCGGCCTGCTTGCTCTTCGCGACCTTGATCAGACCCTTGACGATGAAAAACACGCCGAGGCCGTCGAAGATGATGTTCGTCACGCTGAAGTCACCCAAGAACACGGAACCGCCGAACACGAACCCGATGCCGATCAGAACCGCGCCGGCAATGATATCCCGCATGTGCACGCTCCTCGGGGAGTCTCTACGATAGGATGGGGCGGCGGCGTTAGCCAGCCTCCTACGCCCGCGGGTGGAAGCTCTTGTGCACCGATCGGAGGTAGTCGCGGTCCACATGCGTATAGAGCTGTGTGGTCGACAAGTCGGCGTGCCCCAACATCTCCTGCACGGCGCGCAGGTCGGCCCCTCCCTCGAGGAGGTGCGTCGCGAACGTATGGCGCAGCGTGTGCGGCGTAACCCGCTTGGTGAGCCCGGCGCGGCGTGCGGTTCCCTTGATGACCCCCCACGCCCCGACGCGCGACAGCGGCGTGCCGCGCGCGTTGAGAAACAGGATCCCGCGGGCTTTCCCCTTGTCCAGCGTAGGGCGGATTTCGCGGGCGTACAGCGCGACGGCGCCGAGCGCGCGCCGGCCCACCGGCACCAGGCGCTCCTTGGCCCCCTTGCCGAACACCCGCGCGACACCCTCCTCGAACAGGATGTCCTGCAACGTCAGGCCGACGAGCTCGGACACGCGGACCCCGGTGGCGTACGCGAACTCGAGGATCGCGCGGTCGCGGATCGCGAGGGGCTCGTCGGTGTTGGGCGCGGCGAGCAGTTTCTCGATATCGGCGACGGTGAGCACCCCCGGGAGCGTACGCCAGCGCTTGGGGGACTCGATCCGCTCGCTCGGATCCCGCGCGACGATGCCCTCCCCGACCAAGAACTTGTAGTAGGTGCGCAGCGCGGAGACCTGGCGGCGAATGGTGGTCGCCGCCAGCCCCAGGTCCTTCAAGAAATAGATGAACTCGCGCAGCTGCGCCGCCGTGACATCGGCCGGGCCGCGGATCCCCTTGCTTTCCCCGTACTCGGCGAGGCGGCGGACGTCGCGCAGATAGTTCTCCACGGTGTGCGGGCTGTTCCCCGCCTCGAGCGCGAGGTAGTCGTGGAACTGCTCGAGCCGGAATGCCCGAGCTAACGCTTGAGCCGGCGCAGAGTCCATAGACTTGCCGCCAACAATAACGCCGCGGCGAGCGCTGCGAGCACGACGTTCACGCGTCCCAGCACGCGCAGCACGTCCTCGAGGTTCGTCCCCAGCGTGGTGACTAGAAAGGTGAGCGCCCCGTAGTACAGCCCCGACGCCAAGGCGAGCGGTACGAGGGCGCGACGGGGCGGCACGCCCGCGATCCCGGCGAACGGCATCACCAGCCCCCGCCACACCGGCAAGAGCCGCGACAGAAAGATCCCCCAGGTGCCGTGGCGCTCGTACTGCTCTGAGATCCGGGCGATCGTCGCATCGGAGAAGAGGCGCCGGCCCAGGACGCCCTGGAACAACGCCCGGCCGTGGCGGCGCGCCAGCGCATACACCGCGGCCCCGGATCCGACGTTGGCGGTCCAGGTGAGACCGAAGACGAGCCAGGGATCCATGATGTTCCGCCCCGCCAGAAACGCTCCCAACGCGACCGCGGTATCGGCGGGGACCGGAGGAAAGACGTTTTCGACGGCGGCGAGCGCTGCGATCAGCCCGTACAGCGGGCCTGGTGGGAGGGACTCGAGGAAATGGAGGAGGTCAGTCACCGTGCTCTGCAAGCGTGGCGACGGCCAGCACCGCGATCCCCTCACCCCGTCCGATCCAGCCCATCCCCTCGTTGGTCTTCGCCTTGATCGACACGTGCGTGGAACCGGCGAGCACCGCCTCCGCCACCCTGGCCTCCATCGCGCCGATGTGCGGTGCCAGGCTGGGCCGCTCGGCGATGATCGTCACGTCGGCGTGCACGAACTGGAACCCTGCCTCCACCACCTTCAGGAACGCCTGATTGAGGAGGTGAATGGAGTCGGCGTCTTTCCACTGGGGGTCGTCGCTGGGAAACATGCGGCCGATGTCACCGAGCCCGGCGGCGCCGAGTAGGGCGTCGGTCACGGCGTGCGCGACGGCGTCGGCGTCGGAGTGCCCTTTCAGCGCCCGGTCGTGCGGGATCTGGACGCCGCCGAGCACGAGCTTGCGCGACTTCCCCTTGGGACCGAACGGATGGGAGTCATAGCCGATGCCGACGCGCACCGTCAGGCTTTCTTGCCGAGGATGCGGAGCGCGAGATGCGCGGCATTCTTCGCGTTGTCGATCCCCACGGTGGCGACGGGCACGCCCGGCGGGACCTGCACCGTCGCGAGCAGGGCGTCGAGGCCGTTCAACGGGCCCACCGCGAACGGCACGCCGATCACGGGGAGATCGGTCATGGAGGCGGCAAAACCGGGAAGTGCGGCTGATAAGCCGGCGCCTGCGATGATGACCTTGAAGCCCCGGGTCCTGGCTCCTGACACCAATTTCCCGGTTTCCTCCGGCTGGCGATGCGCCGAAGAGGCGTGGAATTCGTACGTCACGCCGGCCTTCGTGAGGATCTCGAACGCCGGCTCGATGCGGGGTTTGTCGCTCTCGGAGCCGACGAGGATGAGCACGTCGGCCATCTCAGGCCGCGTCCTCGAGGATCGTGTAGTCCTGGCGGCGTTGCTTGGGCGTGTAGCCGGCATCCGCGATGAGCCGCTGCATTTCGGCGAGCGTGGTGCGGTTGGTCGTGTTCGCGGCCGAGACCACGTTCTCTTCCATCATGAGCGAGCCGAAGTCGTTGGCGCCGAAGCGCAGCGCCACCTGGCCGACCTTCATGCCCATCGTGACCCAGGAGGCCTGGATGTTGGGGACGTCGGGGAGCACGATGCGCGCAATTGCCTGCGTGCGCAGGTAGGTCATCGCGTCGGTCTTGGGGAGATGCGCGAGCTGCGAGTTCTCGGGCTGCAGCGGCCAACAGATGAACGCCGTGAAGCCGCGCGTGCGCCGCTGCACCTCGCGCACGCGGTACAGATGCTCGATGCGATCGGCGAGGCTCTCACCGAGCCCATACATCATCGTCACGGAGGTGCGCAGCCCGAGCCCATGTGCCACCTCCATGACCTCGAGCCACCTATCAGCCCCTGCCTTTTTGCGCGCGACCTGGTCGCGGATTTCCTGCACCAGGATCTCGCCTCCGCCGCCCGGAATCGAGTCGAGGCCGGCGGCCATCAGCTGCTTGATGACCTCTTCGATCGTCATGCCGAAGCGGCCCGCGAAGAAGTCGACTTCCGACGGCGAGAAGCCGTGAATGTGGATGGGGTGGTGCCGCTTGATGTAGCGCAGTAGATCGAGGTACCACTCGAACGGGATGTAGGGGTTGTGCCCGCCCTGCATCAGGATCTGCACGCCGCCGATCGCCTTCAGCTCCTCGATCTTGCGGCCGATCTCCTCGTACGAGAGGAGGTACCCTTCCTTGTGCTTCGGCCGCCGGTAGAACGCGCAGAATTTGCAGTCGGCGACGCAGACGTTCGTGTAGTTGATGTTTCGGTCGATGATATAGGTGACGACGTTTTCGGGGTGAAGTCTCCACCGCGTCTCGTCAGCGAGGCGGCCCAACTCGAGGAGCGACGCCTTCTCGTACAGCTCCAGGTAGGAGCGGAACTCGGCGCTCGTGCGGTCGACCATCACGCCACCTGCAGGAATTGCAGCACCGCCAGGCGGTGGAAGAACTCGGTCAGACCGGCGAGATGCTCGGGCGTGAGGGCGTAGTCGAGGCCGCGCAGGTACGCTCGGCACGCCCGGGCCGCGACCCCGGTCGCCTGGAAGGCGTCCTCGGCCAGGAGATCGACATGCTGAAGACCCCAGGCTCGTGAGGCGATCAGGGCCTCGTGACAGCGGCGCACGGCATCTGGGTCAGCCGACCGTTGCGCCGCCCACACCGCGAACACGAACGGCAATCCCGTCCATTGTTTCCACTCGGCACCCAAGTCGTAGCGGTGGGGATACGCACCCCGCGCGGTGAGCGCCAGCGCGGCATCGCCGATCACGAGCACGGCCTCGTGCGGTAACATGGCGAGCGCGTCGAGGTCGGCGGGCTCGGCCCGGGCCTGCGCGAAGGCGGGGGCGACCTTCCAGACGTGCCGGAACAGCAGCTCGAGCAGCGCCACCGACGTGCGCGATGATGCGGAGAGCAGCACCGTCTGGCTCTCCAACTCGGCCACCGGCCGTTTGCTGAACAGCGCCACGCTGCGTACGGGCCCGTCGCACGAGATGGCGAGATCGGGCAGGAGGACGAGGTCGCTCGCGTGGTGCGCGTACTCCACTGCGCTGATGACGCTCAGGTCGAGCCCGCCGGCCACCAACAAGTCGTTCAGCTCTGCCGGGGTGCCCGTGACGAGCTCGCTCCCGGCGGGCAGCGCGATGATCGCGCGGTCGATGGCCCCGTACACCGGCGCACAATTGATGTAGCCGATGCGGCCGATTCTCATTCGACGCCGTTCAGCACCGGCAGCTCCCGGCGGTGCGCGATCTTGAACGTAGGGCCTTCGGGACCGGCGGGTCGGGCAGCGATGCCCTGGCCGGGGACCCAATCCTCGAACGTCCGCACCGTCTGATACAGCGAGTCGCGCTCCACCGGCTCTTTGCCGGCGCCGCGGATCAAGGTCACGATCTCGTCGTACGACAACCACATCGGCGTCCCCGCCCCGGCCTCGTGGTAAACCCGCTCGAACACCACGGTGCCTTCCAAATCGTCGCAACCGAACCCGAGCGCGATCTGGGAGATGAAGGGCGTGACCATCGGCCAGTGCGTCTTCACGTGGGGGATATTGTCGAGCAGCAGGCGCCCCACCGCGATGTTCTTCAGATCGTCGAAGCCGCTCGTGGCGGTGCCGGTGCGCCCCAGCGTCACTCCCAGCTCGTTGTGGTCGGGGTGATACGCGAGCGGAATGTAGGTCAGGAATCCGCCCGTCTCGTCCTGGAGAGCCCTGAGCGCCAGCAGGTGATCGACCCGGTCCTCCATCGATTCCACGTGGCCGTAGAGCATGGTGCAATTCGACGGGATGCCGAGCTGGTGTGCCTCGCGATGGACGGCGAGCCACTCTTCACCCGTCAGCTTGCGGTCGGCAATCGTGGCGCGCGCCGCCGGCGAGAACACCTCGGCGCCCCCGCCGGGTAGCGTGTGGACGCCCGCCTCCTTCATCGCCTTCAGCACCTCCCGAACCTCCATCCCCTCGATTCTCGCCAGGTGCGCCACTTCGACCGCCGTCAGCGCCTTGATCATCACCTGCGGGTGGCGCGCTTTGAGACCGCGGAACATCTCGAGGTAGTACGCGAGCCGCAACTTGGGATGCAGCCCGCCCACGATGTGGAACTCGCGCGTCGGGTTGGCGCGCGCCGCGTCGGCCTCGGCGTACACCTCCTCGAGCGTGCGCGTGTAGGCGCCGTCCTCCTTGGGAATCCGCGCGAACGAGCAGAACACGCAGGTGTTGCGCAGAATGCAGACATTGGTGGGGTTCAGGTGCTGGTTCGCCGCGAAGTACACGCGGTCGCCATTGCGACGAGTGTTGGCGAGGTTGGCGAGGGTGCCGAGGGCCAGCAAGTCAGTGGATGCGAAAAGCGCGAGGCCATCCTCGCGCGTCAATCGCTCCCCGCGTTCAACCTTATCGGCTATCGCCCGAAGCGGAGGTCCGTTCATCACGCCGCCACGCGGCGCACGGCCAGGGTGACGTTGTGTCCCCCGAACCCGAACGAGTTCGAGAGCGCCACCTCCACCTGGCGCCGCACCGCATGGTTCGGCGCGGAGTCCAAGTCGCACGCCGGATCGACGTGAAACTGGTTGATGGTGGGTGGAATGACGCCGTGGTGCAGGGCGAGCGTGCACACGGCGAACTCGAATGCGCCTGCGGCGCCGAGCAGGTGCCCCGTCATGGACTTGGTGGAGCCGAAAACGAGGTTGCGGGCCTGATCGGCGAACACGGCTTTGACCGCGGCCGTCTCCGCTGCGTCACCGTACGGAGTCGACGTGCCGTGCGCGTTGATGTAGCCCACGTCAGTCGGCCGGACGCCGCCGTCCTTCATGGCGAGCCGCATCGCCTCCTGCGCCCCGGACCCATCGGGCGCCGGCGCCGTGATGTGGTGCGCGTCGGCCGTGGCGCCGTAGCCGACCAGCTCTGCATAGATGCGCGCCCCGCGCGCCTTGGCGCGGTCCCAGTCCTCCAGAATCACGGTCGCGGCCCCGTCGCCCATCACGAATCCGTCGCGATCCTTATCGAACGGCCGTGACGCGGTCGCCGGGTCGTCGTTGCGTTCCGACAGCGCCTTCATGTTGGCAAAGCTGGCGATCGCGAGCGGCGTGATCGCGGCCTCGCCCCCGCCTGCCACCATGACGTCGGCTTCCCCGGAGCGGATGAGGCGGAACGCGTCGCCCACGGCGTGCCCGGACGAGGCGCACGCCGACACCGTGGAATAGTTCGGACCCTGGAAGCCGTAGCGCATCGAGACCAGGGCCGACGCGACGTTGGCCATGAACATCGGCACGAAGAACGGCGAAACGCGGTCGGGTCCCTTCTCCACGTAGGCGCGCATGTTCTCTTCGAAGGTCGCGATGCCGCCCGTGCCCGTCCCGATGATCACCCCGACCCGCTTCGGGTCGAGCGTGCCGGTTTTCTCGAGACAGGCGTCGCTCACCGCCTGCACCGAGGCCCCCATCGAGAATTGCGCGAACAAGTCGAAGCGGCGCGCTTCCTTCTTCTCGATGTAGCGCAGCGGGTCGAAGCCCTTCACCTCGCAGGCGAAGCGCACGCGCAGCTGGGCGGGGTCGAACTTGGTGATGGGCCCCGCGCCCGACCGGCCCGCGACCAGGGCTTCCCACGTAGTGGCAACGTCGTTCCCCAACGGCGACACGATCCCGAGACCCGTGATCGCCACCCGGCGCGTCACTATTTGCCCTTCCCCATCTTTTCGTGCAGGTACTGGAGAGCCGCTCCGACGGTGCGGAGCTTCTCCGCTTCTTCGTCCGGAATGTCGATGTCGAATTCCTTCTCGAAGGCCATGACGAGCTCGACCGTGTCGAGGCTGTCGGCGCCGAGGTCCTCCATGAAGCTCGCGTCGTTGGTCAGCTTGTCGCGCTCGACACCCAACTCCTCCACGATGATGTCCTTGACCTTCTCCTCGAGCTGCTTCATGTCCATAGCCATGGGTAACCCTCAGCGGAGGTAAAGGGGTGCCTGCTACATCACCATCCCGCCATCGACCACCAGCACCTGCCCTGTAATGTAGCTGGCCAAGTCGGAAGCGAGAAAGAGGACGGCGCCGGCGATGTCGGGCCCCTGCCCCAGCCGTCCCAGCGGAATGTTGTCCAGGAAGTACTTCTTAGCTTCCGGGGAAATGCCCTGCGTAAGCTCCGTCTCGACATAGCCCGGCGCAACGGCGTTCACCAGCACGTTGCGCGAGGCCAGCTCCTTGGCCACCGACTTGGTGAATCCGATGATTCCGGCCTTGGACGCCGAATAGTTCGATTGGCCCTTGTTGCCGTTCAGCCCCACCACGCTCCCAATGTTGATGACGCGACCCCAGCGCCGCTTGATCATGCCGCGCGCGGCGTACTTGGTCATCAGGAACGCGCCCTTCAGGTTCGTGTCGATCACCGAATCCCAGTCGGCCTCGGTGATGCGGAACAAGAGGTTGTCCTTGGTGAACCCGGCGTTGTTGACCAGGACGTCGATCTGGCCGAAGTCCTTGTCCACGGCGTCGACCAGCGCTTCGACCTGGGCGGCGATGCCGACGTCGCACGCGTAGCCCCGGGCGCCGCCGCCGAACGCCGTCGCGACCTGCTGGGCCTTCGCCCCGTCGCGCGCGCACAGCGCCACCTTGGCCCCGGCGCCCGCGAGCACCCGGCAGATGTCGTGCCCGATCCCCCGGGTCCCGCCGGTCACCACCGCGACCTTGCCCGTCAGATCGAGCTTCACGCGGTCACGCGGCCTCCATGAATTTCGACACCTCGTTCGCCGTTCCCAGACTCACCACGTTCGCCCCCGGAACGATTCGCTTCAAGAGGCCGGCCAGGACGGTGCCCGGCCCGATTTCGACGAATCGCACCTCCGCCCCGTCGCCCGCGAGCCGGGCCGCGTGCCGCATGCACTCGACCCAGCGGACCGGCGCCGTGAGCTGGTCGGCCAGGAGGCGGCGCGCCCGGCCCGTATCCGTCACCGCCTCGGCGGTGGCGTTGGCGATGACGGGAAACGCGGGCTCCTGGAACGGGGCCTTTTCCAGCGCCATCTGCAGGTGGTTCGCCGCCGGCGCCATCAAAGGCGAGTGGAACGCGCCGCTCACCTTGAGCGGTACCACTCGCTTCGCGCCTCGCTTCTTGCAGCCCTCACCGGCGCGCGCCACCGCATCCGGGTCGCCCGAGATCACGGTCTGGTCGGGCGCGTTGAGATTGGCGGCGACGGCGACGCTGCCTTGCTGCGACGCCTCGTGACACGCGGCCTCGACGGCGGCGGTCGCCAGCCCCAGGACGGCCGCCATCATCCCCGGCCGCTCCTCACCCGCTTTGTGCATCAGCTCGCCCCGGCGCCGTACGAGCTTCGCGGCGGCGGGCGCCTCGAGCGCCTGGGCGGTGACGTAGGCGGAGTACTCGCCCAACGAGTGCCCCGCCGCTCCGATCGCCCCCGCGGCGGCGGCGCCTCCCCCCCCCCCCAGGGCGGCGAAGACGGCCGCGCTGTGCGCCAGGATCGCGGGTTGCGCGTTGTGCGTCGCCGTCAGCTCATCCTCGGGTCCGTCGAACATCAGGCGGGACAGCGCGACGCCGAGCGCGTCGTCGATGGCCTGGAGCGTCTGCCGCGCGGCGGGAAACTGCTCCGCGAGATCCTTGCCCATCCCGACTTTTTGCGCGCCCTGGCCCGGGCAGAGCCAGATCGTTGCTACCACTTCACGACCATGCTCGCCCAGGTGAAGCCGGCCCCGAACGCGACGAACATGACGGTCATGCCCGGCGTCAGGCGGCCGGTCTTTACCGCCTCGTCGAGGGCGATGGCAATCGACGCCGCCGAGGTGTTGCCGAACCGGTCCACGTTGACGTAGACCTTGTCCATCGGGACGCCGGCGTGCTTCGCGGTCGCCTCGATGATGCGAATGTTGGCCTGGTGGGGAATGAGGAGATCGAGATCGCCGGCGCTGAGACCGGCGCGCTGCAGCGCGTGGTCGCAGGCGTCGGCCATGGAGAGGACGGCGGCCTTGAACACTTCCCGGCCCGCCATCTTGATGTAGTAGCTGTGGTCCTTCAGCAGGTCGTCGCTCGGCGGGTGCGCCGCCCCGCCGCCGGGCCGGTACAGCAGCTCCGCGAGCGTCCCGTCGGACTTCATGTATGAAGAGAGCACGCCCTTGGTGCCGGTGGCGCGACGCACCAGGGTCGCCCCCGCCCCGTCGCCGAACAGCACCGCCGTCGTGCGATCGGTCCAGTCCATGATGCTGGTGAGCTTTTCAGCCGCGACGACGAGCACGCGCTCGCCTTGCTCGGAGGCGATCAGGCCCTCGGCGACGTTGAGCGAATACACGAACCCGGCGCAGGCGGCCCCGACGTCGAACGCGGCCGCGTTCTTGGCGCCCAAAATGGCCTGGAGGTCGCACGCCGCCGACGGCAGCAGCCGGTCGGGGGACGCGGTGGCATACACGATCGCATCGATGTCGAGCGGGGTCAGGCCGTTCTGCTCCAGCACCTGCAACGCCGCCGCCTTGCCCATGCAGGCGTTGCTCTCCTCCTTGCTCGACACCCGCCGCTCGCGGATGCCGGTGCGCTCACGGATCCATTGATCCGATGTCTCGAGGATCTTGGAAAACTCGTCATTGGTCATTACGCGTTTGGGCGCGTAGCTGCCCGTCCCGGACAGCTCGGCGAAGGGACGCTTCACGCGGGCACGCCCCCCCCCCCGACCGCGAACTCGGCGGCGATGTCGTCGCTCAGGTGGCTCCGCACCGCCTGGGCGGCCACGCGAATCGCATTCCGGATCGCTTTGGCGGGAGAAGAGCCGTGGCAGATGATCACGACACCCCGGACACCGAGGAGGGGGGCGCCGCCGTACGTGGCGTAGTCGAGCACCTTGAGCACGTTCGTCATGCCGGCGAGCTTCAGCACCTCGGGGACCTCCCGCTTCATGAGGGAGACGAAGACCCGCGCCGCCGATTCGTAGAACTTGAGGACGACGTTGCCGACGAAGCCGTCGCACGCCACGACATCGAGCGGCTCACCCCGGCACTCGCCGGCCGGGATGTCCCGCCCTTCGACGTTCCCCACGTAGCGGATGCCGGGCGTCTGCTTCAGGAGTTGGTGCGCCTCTTTGACGACGGCGTTCCCCTTCTCGTCTTCCTCCCCGACGTTCAGCAGACCGACCGCGGGTGACGAGCGCCCCAGCACGTCGCGGGCGTACACCGTGCCCAGGTGTGCGAAACCAACGAGCTCGCGCGCGTCGCAGTCCACGTTGGCACCGGCGTCGAGCACCAGCACCGGCTGGGTCGCGGTCGGGAACAGCGTCCCGATGGCGGCGCGCTGGACCCCCGGATGGAGCCGCAGGAGGAGGGTACTCGCCGCCATCACCGCGCCGGTGTTGCCGGCGGAGATGAAGGCGTCCGAGTCGCCCTTCTTCTGGAGCTCGAGGCCCACCGCAATGGAGGAACGGGGCTTGCCGCGGATCGCCGCGAGCGGCTTCTCTCCCATCCCGACCACTTCGGGGGCGTCCACGACATCGATCCGCGACCGGTCCGCCCCCGTCGTCTTGGCGAGCGCGGTCTCGATGTCGGCGCTACGGCCGATCAGCTGCACGCGAAACTCCGGTGGCAGCTCCCGCAGCGCCTGTGCCGCACCTTCGACCTCGACTCGCGGGGCGTTGTCCCCACCCATCGCGTCCAGCGCGATGCGGATCACGTCAGTCCTCGACGGTCACTCGCTGCTCGCCCTTGTAGTAGCCGCACGTCGGACAGACGCGGTGCGGCTGTTTCATGTCGCCGCAGCGCGGGCACGGCTGCAACGTCGGCCGCACCGCCTTGTAGTGCGTGCGGCGTGCGCGCTTCTTGCGCTTGGATGTCCTGCGCTTCGGTACCGCCATACGTCGTCCTCGTCGTTAAGAGCGGAGCTTGCCCTTCAGGGACTCGAGCGCCTGCCACCGGGGATCGGCGCCGGGCGCGCAGCCGCAGGGGCCCGCGTTCAGGTCCTGGCCACACCGCGGGCACAGCCCGCGGCAGTCCTCGCGGCACTGCAGGAACCGCGGGACGGCGAGTAGTAGTTCCTCCCGGACGGCCGGCGCGAGATCGATCTCCGTCGCATCGGAGGCGAGCGGATAGGCGTCCGGGTCCTCCAGCGCTTCCGTATCCTGTGTGAACAAGGCGTCGGCGTTCGCCGTCACGGCGGCGGAGATCGGTTGCAAGCAGCGACGGCATTCCCCCGTCACGACCGTCCGCAGCGCGCCGTGCCAATAGAATCGCCCTTCTCCCGTGGCCTGCAACCGGCCCGTGACCACCACGGGCCCCCCCAGGGCGACATCCAGCCCCTCGAGCAGGGGGTCGTCCTGTCCGAGCTCGCCCCGGGTTTCTACCGGTCCCCGGGCCAACTCCCGCAGGTCAACGCGCAGCATGGTGAGCGAAGCTAAACCCTTGTGGGACTTGCGTCAACAGAGCGATGCCAGCTCGCCTTCGGGGAAGAAAAACGCCACTTCCCGGGCCGCGTTCTCCGCGGAGTCGGACGCATGGATCGCGTTCCGCTCCTTGGACTGCGCGTACAGCTTCCGCACCGTGCCCGGCTTGGCTTCGGCGGGGTCGGTCGCTCCAATGACCTCGCGCAAGTGGGCCACGGCGTTGTCGCGTTCGAGGGCGAGCGCCAAGGCCGGCCCCGAGGTCATGAACGTCACCAGCGAGCGGAAGAACGGCCGCTCCCGATGCACCGCGTAGAACGCCTCGGCCTGCGGTCGGGACAGGCGTACCAGTCGAGCCGAGCGGATCTTGAAGCCCTGGGTTTCGAGGTGGGCGAGGACGTTGCCGGTGTTGCCGGCTTGGACGGCGTCGGGTTTGATGATCGCTAAGGTCAGCATCGTCACTCGTGACAGGTGTCAGGGGGCCGCGACGAGGCGGCGGATCAAGTCGGCGCGCGTGAGAAACCCGACGACCACGCCCTCGCG
>Ga0137383_10001114_pt1 | contig 15507 bp, 10 predicted proteins | sample SagtaG_19_FD_104817 | JGI IMG/M metagenome (GOLD analysis project Ga0137383, IMG submission 104817) | Vadose zone soil microbial communities from Sagehorn Ranch, Mendocino, California, USA - Sage2_R_40_16 metaG | ecosystem: Environmental > Terrestrial > Soil > Vadose zone | place: USA... | reverse complement strand
GGCGGCCCACCCGAGGCAGCGGCATCCACCTGATGCTTCCACACTCCTAATGCAGACCCGACCGCTTCGGCCACTAAGTCATCGCGCGATTTGAAGTGCTTGTAGAAGCCGCCCACGGTAAGACCGGCTTCCTTCATCAGCTCTGCGATTCCAATCCCGGCAATCCCCTCTTCGCGAAATCTCTTTGCGGCGATAGCAACGATGCGCTTATGAGTCTTCGCCTTTTCAGCCTTGGAATGGCGCATTGGCCCTCCTAAAAAAACTGTAACCGAATCGCGATTACCTGAATCGAATCCGGAGAATGGATTATAATAATAATCCAAAGTGAAACGCAAGTAGAACGGTAATTTCTGCCAGCAGGTAAATCTTTTGATTGTCCATGAGCGATCTCTCTTCTGGCGTGTAACGTTGCGTACGTTTCCTTCCCCGGTGTCAACGGGGTCTCCTTGAATTCCTGGACGACGTGAAAGCCGCGTTCAAGCAAGCTCTCGTTCCTACGCTTCAAGAGCCCGGTTGCGAAGCACTGTTCGAGGCCTCACGGGAGGGCGACCCGCATAAGCTGGTCTTCTTTGAGGTTTTCTCCTCTTTGGCGGCACATGAATTTCACCTTGAACAGGACTATACGAAGAAGATGTTTACAGCATTGGAGCAAGTTGGCTGGAGCGCCTGTCATGACCAAATTGAATGCACTCTAGCGACATCGGCGAGTGTTCAGACGTTCAGAAATTTCGTCTGGCTGAAGACGGCTCGAAAGGAGTCGGCGTCTTGACGTCCACTCGCCCGTAATCTGTACAACAGAAATGCAGAAATACGTACCGCGGACCGGAAATCGAGAAGGAGAACGTCATGAGTAAGTTGGAAGGAAAAGTGGCAGTCATCACGGGAGGCAATAGCGGAATTGGTCTCGCTACGGCCCAACGCTTCGTTGCGGAGGGCGCGTACGTCTTTATCACCGGCCGACGTCAAAGCGAACTCGACGCGGCCGTCAAGCAGCTCGGCAAGAGCGTTACCGCAGTTCAGGGCGACGTCTCAAATCTCGCCGATCTTGATCGCTTGTATGGCACTGTAAAAAAGCAGAAGGGCCACATCGATATTCTCTTCGCCAATGCTGGCACCGGAGAATTCGCCCCGCTCGGCGCAATCACCGAAGAGCACTTCGACAAGATTTTCAATGCCAACGTCAGGGGTCTTCTGTTCACGGTGCAAAAAGCGCTTCCCCTCTTAAAAGATGGAAGCTCCATCATTCTGAATGCGTCGATCGTCTCCGTAACAGGACCGGCCGCGTTCAGCGTGTATAGCGCATCCAAAGCAGCCGTGCGGTCCTTCGCGCGCACCTTCACCACGGATCTCAAAGATCGCAAAATCCGCGTCAACGCCATTAGTCCTGGCGTGATTCCTTCTCCGGGCTACAGCAATTCCTTGGGCATGACGGAAGAACAAATCAAACAATACGCAGACAGTATGGCGGACAAAATACCCCTCGGTCGCACGGGAACCTTGGACGAAGTTGCCAAAGTGGTTGCTTTCCTCGCTTCCGACGAAAGCAGCTACGTCACTGGCATCGAGCTCTTCGTCGACGGCGGCATGACCCAAATCTGATCAACTTGGCCGTCGGCATAGTGACCTGGAAAAATCGTGACGACATTCCGCACAGCGTCCTAAGCTCAGACTAGGTTTCAAGTCGCGGGTTCTCGATACCGACGAAACCTTTTCTTTTACGTTCGGAAAACCCGGCACCTCTCCGTACTTCTGCTCTGTTCACGCGAAGATGACCGGCCAGGTCGTCGTTAAGCTCTTTCAAGCGCGAAGCCTGACCAATTTTCGCTGATCCAGTCTCTGGAGCTCGTTGTTTGCCTGATTTTTGCTCCCACTACGCATCTCGGAGGATTTCTTAGCGGCGTCAATGGTGGCCCGCGAAATTTCCACTTCTGCGCGATCTTGGAAAATCGTAGTACTATCTGTAAATGACTGATATCATGTGGTTTAATGGTTGATTCCGCTTAACAGTTACTGGGTGCTCCGTACTACGACCTGCGTACCCTGTCCTCTGGCTCTCTCGGCCCATTGGTTAATTTTCGGCTTCTGCTTAAAGTGTCACAACGGGTTGGGGGCCGCGCGGGGACAGCGGCTCCGCAAGGGGCCGTGTGCGAGCTACCCAACCCGCTTTCGTTCTTGTGGCCGTGTCACGGTCACTGCTGACAGGCAACCCTATCTTAAAACTGGTGGCAACTGCCTTGCATCCGATATTGGCGGAGTTGCGCGAGCATGCGTAGAATCAAGCACTTGCTGCGATCCCGGCCACCCACGCGAACCAAAGCTGGAGTCTTCGGCAGACACTTGCGGCGCGCCTACCAGGCGGCTCGTTGTTGGTCGATTTCGGTCTCCATCTCGGTCCCTGTTTTGCTGATTCTCGCTCAGCCATCAGACCTCTTTTCGGCGCCTCAACCTAGCGCGGAAAACGCTGGCGTCGGAAATGCAAAAACCGCGCAGGCGTTCGCGAACTACGTCCGCGCAATTGACGTACGCAATAACTCTGAATTGCAACGTGGCGCCGATCTGCTATGGATCGATCGACTCCCTGAAGCGGCGAGAAAGCGGGGTTACACGGATTTAGCCCAGGGCGGCGTGGAACTGCAACAACGCAGCAAACTCGAATCCGGCAGCGAATTTCGTTGCCCGGATTGCATGATTCATCACTGGGAAGGCGTGGTGTTTATCCGCGGTGCGCGCCTCGACGACGTGCTGCGCGTCCTTCAAGATTACGATCATCACGCGGAATATTACGCTCCGGATGTTGCACGCTCAAAAATCGAGTCGCGCGAAGGCGATCACTTTCGGATTTTCTTGCGCTTTCGGCGGCAGAAGGTGATCACGGTTGTACTGAATACCGAACATGACGTTGTCTACACTCGCGATTCCGCGTCGCGCGCGCACAGCCGCAGCACCGCTACGCACATCGCGGAAGTGGAAAATCCCGGCAAACCAAATGAGCGGGAGAAACCCCGCGAAAGCGACAACGGATTTCTGTGGGGAATGGAAACGTGGTGGCGCATGGAAGAAAAAGACCACGGCGTCTACGTGCAGAGCGAGGTGGTTTCGCTCACACGCAACATCCCCGTCGGACTCAGCTGGATGGTCGGGCCCTTTGTTACCGCTGTGCCGAAGGAGTCTCTAACCTTTACGCTGGAAGCGACGCGAAAGGCGGTCCTGGCGCGACTTCGCGCGACTAATTCAAGCGGACTTGTCCGGTAAGGTGAAGGCCGACTTTGCCAGCGCGGCCTTCGCCATCAGCTTTCGCAATTCGCTCGCGTGAGCGGCCCAGGACAATTTCTTTGCCGTTCGCCGAGCATTTGCGGCGATGGAGCCGCGAACCGAAGAATTTGACGCGAGCATGCGGATCGCCTCGCTCAGCTCCCGCGCATTTTCCGGATCTTTCAGAATTACGGAATCTTCAGCATTCACGAGCCACTCGCTCACTCCCGCGCGTGAACTGGCGACAACGGGCAGTCCGCATGACATTGCCTCGAGTACCGGCAAATTGAAAGAGTCCTCGAGAGAAGGAGCGACTAAGAGGTCGGCGGCGGCGTAAAAGATTCTGACGTCTTGAACCGGCGCGAAAAATTCGACGCGACTGGTGAGTCCAAGGTTTTTCGCGTCGGCGCGAAAGGGAGCCTGTTCGTCCTGGCCCACAACCAACAATCGGATAGGCAAGTCTTTGCAAGTCGAACACGCTTGCAAGAGAGTTTTTAGCCCTTTGTTTCGCCAATCGTTGCCAATCAAGAGCAAAACGAAATCCTGCGACGAACAATTCCATTCCTGCCGGGAGTGCTCGCGCACAGTTGCGATGGAAGCAGGTGAGAAGTGATCGCCGTCGACACCGTTCGGAATTACGCTCACGTCGTTGCGTCCGAAATAGCGGGCTAGTTGGTCGGCTGTATGGCGGGAAACCGCAGCGAGTGTGACGCGAGGATTTGCGTAAATTCGCCGCTCGAGACTGCAGACGAGCGCGTAGTAGAGTTTTCGGTGCAAATGGCGCAGCCCGCCAGACTCGCGGGATTTCTGCAGCTCCGCCACGCGATGAAAAACGGCGTGGACCAAAATTACATCCGCGTCGATGGCGTTAATTCCGGGCGAGAACACAACGTCAGGCTTTTTTCGGGTGCCACGTTCCCGTCGCCAACGTGTGAATCGGTTCAGAAAAACCCATCCGAGAAATTGAATGAGATGCGGCCCGGCAAGCGAGCCGACACGATGCCAATTAATTTGCCTGATGCTGTTGGTTCCGGCCGCGGATTCGTTTTTGAGGTTTATGTCACAGACGTGCTGTGCGTAAAGTTCGATCTCATCTTTATGATCCGCCGCAAGGGCATCGACTAATTCGGCGACCGCGCGCTCTGTTCCGTGCTGGCGATCCACGAAAGGTGAAATGACAGCAATCCGCACGTCACGCGCCTCGGCCGCTTAGGCAATTGACTCTATTTGTCGTGACAGTCTGCTTTTGCTTCCAATACGTCCACGGTTTGAATATAGCGCACAAATGGGCGAGCGGTGATTTTGGATCCGGCAAAGAGCATTTTCAGTTTGAAACATCTTGCGGTGGAAAGAAAATGACAGAAATTTTAGGCTTTGTATGAAGTGGCGCTCCGAAGCTGATGCTACGCTGCGAACTCGATGGCGGGATTGACAAGACACCTCAACGCTTTTTCAGCGATTCTTACCCTCGAAGACCGGCCGACGATTGTCGCTGCGCAAGTCACCCGGCGCGCACTCGGTCCGAGTTTCCAGTTCCGCCATATCCCTGAGCTCGATGGATTCCGCGGTGCCGCGATATCGCTTGTCGTCCTTGGTCACTTCCTGGAATTTCACAGTGCCAGTGAGGAGGTGCGGTACGTTGGGCGAAACGCCGCGCAACTGGGCGTACTTTTGTTTTTTGTCCTGAGCGGATTTCTGATCACGGGACTCAGTGTTGCGGGGGAACGTAAGTTCGGGAAACAGGCTGGGATTGGGCTAGTGTGCCCCCGCAAGCGGTCTCGAAACAGCAACGCTTGCAAGACCTGCCATTTAGCGCTCCATTGAATCTGACTTTGTCCGTCGAATCTGCCGGTAAATGCTTGCGTGCTCTTCGAGCATGCGTTGTAGCCGAAAAAGTTCTAGTGAGCGCTCGCGAGCCGTTTGGCGCAGTTCGTGAAATTGAGAAGGATTCTCAAGTACGGCTCGCATTCGATCCGCCAAGGCGGCATAATCTGCCGGAGGAAATGTCAAGCCTGCACCGTCGACGATTTCGAGCAACCCACCAATCGCGGACGCGATAACCAGTCGTCCGCGCATCATTTGTTCAATCGCAGCTAGCCCGGCGGTCTCCTCCCAAAGCGACGGCATTATTACCACGTTGACGTTTCGAAGTTCGCGCGACAGTTCTTCCCCACGCAGGTAACCTGTGATCCTTACCGTGTCGCTCAATTCTTCACGTCGAATAATTTCCTCCAGTTCGGGCCTTTGCTCGCCGTCACCGATTAACAGAATAGAAAAGCGGCGTCCTTCTTTCCGGAGTAGTGAGGCAGCGCGGAGCAAGACTGGCAATCCTTTTTCTTGAACGAAGCGTCCAACGTACGCAAAGCGCTCGCCGGACGATTGCAGGCCGGATCTATCCTTCGAAGAAGCGAGCGGATCCTCGATTCCGTAATAGACAACTTTTGTGCGTGGAAGACCTTGACGATTCATAACGTGCTGGGTAATAGCAATATTCGTTGCAATCCTTCGCGTAAAAAATCGACGAGGAAACATGGTTAGCAGCTTGAAAATGCTGCGCGGCCATGAGGTCTCCTGAGCGAAGCAGCTTAAACACTTCTCGTAATCTCTTGACATGAAATAGCCAGGACACACCTTCGCGTCAGGTTGTCGGAGCAAGAGGCCATTTAGGCAGGTAGCCTGATAGCCGTGATGCTCGATGACGGCGGGAATTCGCATGCACCAAGCGATCCACAATGGGGCAAGCGATGGACCCGCAACATGAATTACGTCCGCTTGCCGAACCAGCCTTAGTAAAGTGCCATAGCCCGGTGCCCTTATGATCCGAAACGGGAGGATTTCGTCGTCAAAATTTCCTCGCGAGGTATGCGTGACGAGCGTGATTTCAAACTCCGCTTCCCCGTTTGGGCCGCGCATTTCCGCAAGCCCGCGGGCCAGTGACTGCACGGCATTCTCGACGCCTCCGACGCTTGGAGCAAAAAAGTGAGTGTAAATGAGTAGTTTCATCGGCGACATGGTCCGTGTCTCACCCCGGCGAGCAGGCGCTGAACAGAAAGTTGCTTCGTTCAGATGGACTGCGTGCCTTCCTCTCCCAGCAAAAAAGAAAATTCGGCCTGATACGCAAATCGCGTGTCACTCTAGCCGCCTAGCAAGAGTCTATCTAAGAGCACGCAAACGGCGCGGTGCGCGGCATTTGTAGAATGTCCTCATCCGATGCGCGCACGTGTCGCGGTCAGAAATTTTCTCTCGCGTTATGCGTGAAGGTACGTCTTGTTACCGCGCCGGATGGCAATTTCGACGGCCTCGATCCAAGAGTGCAGGTAGTCCTCAATGTTCCACGATTCCATTTGCTGATTGACGCCTTCTTTCAATTGCGCGAGGCGCTCGGGAGCTTCTAGGACTCGGCGCAAAGTGCGCGCAAGAGTGTCGGTGTCGCCGCATGGGTAGATATATCCGCTGCGACCTTCGTGGATCATGTCGAGCCGCCCTTGAACCGCATCGCTTAAGATAACTGGCAAACCGCTGAACATTGCTTCCAGGACGACAAAGGGACACGGATCGTACTTCGAGGGGAGCACGAACAGATCCGCGGCTTTGTAGAGTCCAGGCAGTCGCGACAAGTTTACGAATCCCAGGATTCGCACGCGGTCAGCAATTCCGAGCGTTTCAGCTCTGGCGGCGAGCTCTTGTTTTTGCGGGCCATCGCCGGCGAATACCAAATAAGCTTCATTGACCGCTGCTTTCGCAAATGCGTTCAGCAGATCCAAAGGCCGCTTCCACTCCTGTAATTTCGCGCAGTTGAAGACGACGCGTGCGCCGGGTGGGATATTCAGTTCCTTTCGCGTGGCATGCCGGTCAAAAGTCTTCACGCGTGCCACCCAGGTTTCCTTGCTCATTCCTGAACGGATGACGCGCACCTGGCTTTCCGGAGTTCCGAGCTGGAGAGCGACGCTCTTACCGGCTTCGGAAATCACCATCACAGCGTCGGCCATCCGATAAACTTTTCCGAGGATGAACGGCTTAATCCAGGTCTTCCAACGGGCACCGTCGCGGGCCGCGAGCGTGCTGGTATCCGAGGAGAAGACGACTGCGGCTCTAGTGCTCCAAGCAGCGAAGACCGCCAGCCAAAAGCTGGCGTACATGTAACCGGTGCAAAACACGACCGCGTCGGGCTTTGACGCGCGAATCAATTTCCAAAGGCCTGGATTCCAGAGCCCGAAAAATCGGCCAAGACCAGGGCGCCACGCCCTGTTTGGTATGTGAATCCATCGGTAGCCGTCCAACAGAGGCTCGTCCCATCGAATTTCGATTCCGAATTCGGGATCCTTGCCGCTCTCAGCGCCCTGCAGACTGCAATAGACGACAGTGAGTTCAAGACGAGGATCGTTGGCTAGCGCACGAAAAAGAGGCGAGCCATATTGAACGACATGGCTGGCCAGAATAAACACTTTTCGACGGGGCATTGTTTCAGCACGAGACCCCGTCTCCGTTTCGGCTTTCAAACTGGAAATCATCTGCCTCTGCCTGCGATTTGCGACTCCAGTATAACCGTGTTTCGAACCCTTAAACCGCTGTGCTAAACTTCCTAAGGCTTAGCCCCGTAACTCTCAGAGTTGCGGTTCACTGCAGCTCTCCGCAGACACTCCCCGCCAAGCGGGGCTGAACGAAATCTCGGTGTACGAAGGAACTGTCATGTCTGGGCACTCAAAGTGGGCCACAATCAAGCACAAGAAGGCGGCTACCGATGCCAAGCGCGGCCGCGCGTTTACGCGTCTGATTCGAGAACTGACGATTGCCGCGCGAATGGGCGGCGGCGATCCGAACTCCAACCCTCGGCTTCGCACCGCGATTCTTGCGGCGAAGAACGAGAACATGCCCAATGACAATATTGAGCGGGCGATCCTGCGAGGTACGGGACAGCTGGAAGGCGAACAGTACGACGAAGTTACATTCGAAGGGTATGGACCGGGCGGCGTGGGCATTCTCATCCAAGTGGTGACGACGAATCGCAATCGAGCGGTTGGTGAAATGCGCCACTTGATGGGCAAAAACAACGGCAACATGGCCGAAGCGGGCGCCGTGGGATGGATGTTTCACCGGAAGGGCGAGATCACCGTTGCCAAAGAAGCCGCGAGTGAAGACAAATTGATGGATTTGGTTTTAGAAGCAGGCGCGGAAGACATTAAGGACGATGGCTCAGGCTGGTACATTGTGACCCCTCCGGAATCGATCGAGACGGTGAAGGACGCGCTCGTGAAAGCAGGGATTACACCAGTCAGTGCCGAAGTCGCGATGGTTCCGCAGAACTACGTCAAGCTTACCGGCGAGCAGGCTAAGCAGATGCTGCGTTTAATTGAAGCGCTTGAAGAACACGACGATGTTCAGCACGTTTACGCTAACTTTGATATAGACGAGAGCGAAATCCAGGCCGCCGTCGGCGCGAACTAACTTTCGCGCACTTTCACAGTCAACAGGCCCAAACAACTGAGCTTCACAAACCAGTGGCACCAAATCGCTGCGCGCTTTACACTTTTTCGCATGAGCGAATCCCGACCGCGTCAATTTTTGTTTCGCGTACTTGGCATTGATCCCGCCGCCGCCGGACCCACAGGCTACGGTATCGTGGAGTCGGACGGAAGGCGCTGTCGCTCGCTGCATTATGATGCGCTCACCGCAGCCGGCAAAATCCGCAAAGAATCAACAGGCGCTGCACTGGAAGCCGTTCACACCCTGATTTGCGATTTGCTGCAGAAGTTTTCGCCCGATGCGCTTGCGGTGGAGTCGATTTTTTCGGCCCTCAATGTGAAAACGGCGCTTCGCCTGGCGGAGGTGCGCGGAGTGGTGTTGCTCGCGGCCTCGCAACACGGAGTAAAGGTGCATAGTTATGCGCCGCGGCTAATCAAAGCGACGGTCGCTGGCTACGGGAATGCCGATAAACATCATGTGCAAGTGATGGTGCGTTCGCTGCTCGGAATGACGGAGACTCCCGAACCTGCAGACGCCGCAGATGCACTGGCTGTCGCTCTATGCCATATCCAGAACGAGCAATTTCAGGCGCGCTTTGCGCTTCCACCGGCATCGGGTGCCCGTTCCTCACGAATCGTTCGAGGAGCGACGGCGCGGTCCGTTGATGCGGACACTCCGCGAGTGCAACCCTCGCGATGAGTCAAGCACACAAAACGCTGGCGCGTATTCTGTTCGCAGGCGCAGTAGTCTTTTTCTCGGGCCTGGTTGCATTGCCCGTTCCTACGGCATGCGCACAGTCCGGGCAGGATGCGAAGGTAACTTTCCGGCGCGTTTTCCAGGGCAGTTCGCCGGAGTTCATCGAGCTTACGGTTCGCGACAATTCGAACTCCGCGACATATGACATCCGGCAGCTCGACGAAGATGCGAGCGCTGCGCCGTTTGAAGTGAGTGATAGCTTGCGAGCAAAAATATTTGCTCTGGCGGGAGAGTTAAATCACTTTCAGGGGCAGGATCTGGACGTGCACCGGAAAATCGCCAATCTCGGTGAAAAAACATTTCGCTGGGAACAAGGCGCCGTAACTCACGAGACGAAATTCAACTACACGCTAAATTCCTCCGCAAGTCAGCTTCTGCAGATTTTTGAAGGACTCGCCCGGCAGCAAGAACATTACGCACTCTTGACGCGCCGAATGCGCTACGACCGGCTTGGAATCAACGACGCACTACTTCAGTTCGAGTCCGACTTGAACCGCGGGTTGATGCCCGAACCCAAGCGTCTGGTCCCGTTGCTTGACCAGATCTCCTCCGATCCAAGGGTTGTGGACATCGCACGCCAGCGCGCCCGGTCGCTGGCAGACCGGCTGCGGCGCAACAACTAAAATTCATCTCAAAATTGCGGTTTGCCGCTTCCCCGGCACTGGGTCATGGTTTTCTCGCGAAGGAAATTCCCTACAGCGGACATGGTATTTTTGGCGAGGACAGTACGGAACATAACTCGGGCCTCGTAGTTTAGAAATTCGGAGCTTCTCGTTTTCTCCACTACAGATTGACAGCGCTCACGCCTACAGCAATTCGTATATTGTTCCAAATATTTAGAGCCAATTAGAGCGATGAATCTACGCTCTCTTGTAAATTTCAGATTCCAATATATTTAAAAATCTCCATAGGTTGGCAATTTGTTTGCACTCCTGAACCTCGCCCAGGCGTCGTCGGTTTTCAGACGGAGAGTGGTCGTACCCGTTCCAGTATTTCCTGCCCAGGTTCTGGATGACGCCATAGAGTCCGACGGTCAAGTAAAAAAATTCAATCGCTGTGTATTCAGAATGGAGGAGTAATGCGTCGCATGCGCGAATTCTCATTTGTTCTTGCGCTCGTCGCCTCCCTGGGAATTGCCCTTGGACTGAACGCGGTACTGGCACCTATCGCTAACGCTCAAGCAGGAATTTCGACGGGGACGATACAAGGCACGATCCTGGATCCAAATGGAGCGTCTGTACCCGGGGCTAAGGTGACGATCACGAGCAAGTCGACTGGCGCCAAGACTTCTCCGGAAGTGACAAGTTCGGGTACCTACAACTCTGGACCGCTTGCGCCGGGCGATTACGTGGTTCGAGTCGAGGCCAGTGGTTTCAAGGCGCTCGAACAAACCATGTCTGTTCAGGTAGGCAACATCACGCCCGGTACTGTGACATTGGAAATCGGCTCCGAAAGCGCCGTAGTCACGGTTGAAGGCACCGCACTTGCCGTGAATACCGAACAAACAACCATTCAGGGCGTCGTTACGAGCACGCAAATCGAAAATCTTCCGATCAACGGCCGCAATTTTCTGGACCTTGCACAACTCGAACCCGGAGTTCAGATTCAGGACGGCGGGAATTTCGATCCCACCAAAAAAGGGTTCTCCTCGATCTCGTTCGGTGGCCGCTTTGGCCGCACCGCGCGCATCGAAGTTGATGGTCTCGATATTTCCGATGAGACCGTGGGAACCACCACGCAAAACATTTCCGTGGGCACGATTAAAGAATTTCAGGTGAGCCAATCGAGTCTTGACCTGGCGACGGAATTGACTTCGTCTGGAACCGTCAACATCACTACGCGCTCCGGCACCAATAGCGTTCATGGGGACGGCTTTTTCAACTATCGAGGAGATGCAAGTTCTGCCAAGTTTGGCGATCCCCCCGCAAAGTTCGACCGTAAGCAGTACGGCGTGAGTTTGGGCGGCCCAATTATCAAGGACAAGTTGTTTGCATTTGGATCGGGAGAACGAACGACGCAGGATTTGCTGGCAACGGTAAATCCAGCGGCACCATTCAATGTCCTCGCCGGCTCATTCAACAGTCCATTCCGCGACCAGCAGTGGCTCGGGCGTCTGGATTACAACCTCACCTCAAACGTCCGAATCTTTTTTAAGTACACCTACGAGCAGAACAGCGCGGTCGGTGCTTTCGTTCCAGGAACATATAGCCCGTTCGCAAACTTGGACAATACACCTTCCTACGGCGGTGGCGTCGATTTCAATACTGGTTCATTCACGCACAGTTTCCGCGTGGGATATATGAAGTTCCGCAATGGCATCACGGATGCCGTCACAGGGACAAATATCATCAACCTCGCGCCAGGGGTAATGGTGAATATCGGCAATGGTGGTACTGGGTGCACCGCATCTGGTGAGCTCTTTTGTTCTGGCGCTAACATTCTGGCTCCGCAGAAAACCTACCAATCCAATAAACAATTCAAATATGACGGCTCAAAGGTGTTTCACAGCCACATTTTCCGCTACGGCGTCGGCGTTAATCGAATTCTAGGTGGCGGCTTTGCCAGCTTTTATGGAATCGATCCGGCGATTCGTGGGTCATTTACCGACGCTTCCCAGGCAGCAGCGGCCAGCGGGCCGTTTCCCGGAGGGATTTCGAACCCCTTGAATTATCCTGTGTCGCGCATTCGCTTGGGTAACGGTCAGGGTTGTTTCACTGAAATCAGTGAGTTTGGCCAGGACTGCGGCGGCCAGTATGACACCCGCTTCCAGGCGTATCTCGGCGATTCCTGGAAAGTGAAGCCGAACTTCACACTCGTTTACGGGGTCAGGTACAACCGGGATACGGGCCGCACCGATGCTGATCTAGGACCCATTCCGTGCTCTCAAGTAACAACGCCTGGATTTCCAGGATGTTCCGGAAATCTTCTGGATTCCGTTCGCCAGGGCTTCGGGGGCCGCGTGAATCAACCCGACAACAATGTTGGCGGAACGCTAGGGTTCGCATGGGACCCATGGAAAAACGGCAAGACGTCCATCCGGGCCGGGGCGGGCATCTACTTCGAAAATGCGGTGTTTAACAACGTGCTTTTCGATCGACCGGGCCGTTTGCCCACTGGACTTTTCAATCTAACGCAAGACATCTGCCCGAGTGGAGTGCTAAATCTCCCAGACGGTTCTGCGATGGACACGTCGGCGCTGTGCACCCAACCGATCGGAAATGTCGTCAATCAGGTCGTTGCATTGCAGCAACAGTTCCAGCAGGCGACGGCGCAAGCTGGAGCGCAGGCCAACGGCGGATATGTGGCCAACGCCCTCGCCGCCGGTGCAGCGGTGACTGGAGTAACGCTCTATTCGCCGAACTACCAATCTCCCCGTTCCTACCAAATGAACTTTGGTATCCAACGCGAGCTCAAACACGGAACAATACTTTCTGTGGATTACCTGCGCAACGTAGGCGTTCACACGCTGCTTGCGATTGATGAAAACCATGTTGGCGATGCCAAGTTCCTTGATCCAGCCGGAGCAGCAGCCGCTATCGCGGCGACAAATTCATCGTTCGGTTGCGGCGGAGCAGGAGCAGCCGGCATCGACTGCGCTATCACTAAAGGCGCAACGATCGCCGACTACGCCAACAATGGATTGACGGACGGAAACTTCTGGACGGGCGGCGTTCCTGTTACGGATAGTAACGGCGCTCTTACCGGGAATGGGCAAATCGCATTCCCGGGCAAGAACCCATTCTTCGGGCAGGTTCAATTTCTGGAACCCGTCGGACGCTCAGTTTACAATGCCATGCAGGTCAAACTAACTTCCGACCTGAAAACTCCGTTCCGAGCGATAAAGTACTTCAACGCGCAGATTTCCTACTCGCTGTCCCGTTATAACAGTACAGCTACTGATGCTGACTTCATTAACAACGCCATCGACTACGACAATCCGGCACGCTTCTTTGGACCGAACGGGCTCGACCGTACCCACCAATTGTCGGCTGGCGTAGTGATGGAGCTGCCTGCTGGTGTCCGTATGAACTTCATAACACACTGGTACACGGCCTTGCCGCAGACGCTTACGTGGGCAGCGCCCGGAGACGCCGAAGACATTTTCCAATTCGACACGGCGGGTGACGGACAGACAACGCTCGCTCCGGTGCCAGGCTCGAATATCGGTTCGTTCGGCCGCGGCATAAAGGCCGGGGACTTGAATACCTTCCTTCAGCAATATAGCAACACGTTCGGTAACCAATTGACACCCGCAGGACAGGCGCTGGTCAGCGCAGGCCTGTTCACGCAAACACAATTGCAACAGCTGTGCGCGGTAACACCGTCCCTGACACCGGTCGGGAACTGCGCCTCGGCGGAACCCCAGTTGCAATTGGCCTCAGCGCCGAGCGGGAATATTGGCAACGACGCATTCTTTACGTTCGACCTGAGGGTCGGTTGGGCGATCAGGCCGGTTCGAAAGTGGGAGCGCTTCCGGATCGAACCGCAAGCTGCTTTTTATAACCTGTTCAACCGCCATAATTACAACGGTCCAGACGCCTTGTTGGCGGGTACCTTGGACGGCGGATCCACTTCCGTTAACGGCGCCACGAAGGCGACTCGTCTGCCCTTGCTTACGGGCTTGGGTTCGGGCGTGTTCGCACTGGGTGCGCCGCGATCCATGGAGTTCGGATTCAAGGCGACTTTCTAGTTCCTTTCAACCGTGGGGACGAAACGGCGGGGAGCGAAGCGCTTCCCGCCGTTTTTGTGTTTTTGGATCGCTTGATGCAGGGCGCGGACCCACGTACCTCTGTAATTTATGGGCGCTTCACTGCGTATGTTAGGATGAGGTCATTTCCCGCATAACCTTATTCATGGAGCAGCCTGACAAAGGATCTTTGAACAATCCGTTGGCCGTTCGGGCAGCAAACGAGCGAGTGGCCGGCGGCGCGGCTATCGGTGCGGCTGCTAAGCAGTCCGTGTCCGCTGAGGCCCCGAAGCGGTCTTCGTCAAGTACGACCGCGAAGCGGTCATTGTCAAGTACCACCGCGAAGCGGTCGATGAACCTTTCCGAGGCGGTGGCGATCGCGACGTCGAGCTTGTGGGCGCACAAGCTGCGCAGCGTGCTGACGCTTCTTGGCGTGGTGATTGGCGTAGCCGCGGTGATCGCTGTGGTGGGCCTCATCAACGGCGCGAACCAGTATGTCGCCACAAAAGTTTTCAATCTTGGCGCAGATGTCTTTGGCGTGTCGAAACAGCCTTCCATCATCACCAACGTGGACGATTGGCTTGAATTCCAGAAACGCAAACGTATCGATTCCGAGGACTACGACGCGATCAAGGAACTTTGTAAATCGTGCAAGGGCATTGGCGCCTCACTCGGTGGGCGAGTTGAAGTGCGCAGCGGGATGAATTCATTGAAGGACACGAATCTTCGCGCGTGGACTCCGGAAATGGCCGAGCTTTACGATGTGGACCTCGTCGAAGGCCGCCACATTACCGACGCCGACCTGAAGAGCGCGTCTCCCGCTTGTGTGATTGGCATGGACATTGTGGACAACCTGATGCCGGCTGTCGATCCTGTTGGCAGAGAGATTCGCTGGAATAATTTTCCGTGCATGGTGATCGGCGTCGGGAAAAAGGAGGGGTCGTCGCTGGGCACTTCGCTGGACAACTGGATCATTCTTCCGCTGACCGCATACCGGAAGGATTTCGGCTCGCAAACGGATTCCCTGCGCATCACGGTGCGTGCCGGCTCTGCTGCAAAGATTCAGGATAGTGTCGACGAAGTTCGCCAAATCATGCGCGGGCGCCGTCATCTAAGCTATGGATCGAAAGACGATTTTGCGATTGAAACCAGCGATTCTTTTCTTTCGTTGTGGAAAGACATCAGCTCGTCTTTTTTTGTGGTGACCATCGCCATCGCTTCGATTTCGCTCGTTGTGGGCGGTATCGTGATCATGAACATCATGCTGGTGAGCGTCACGGAACGAACGCGTGAAATAGGCATCCGCAAAGCGCTTGGCGCGCGCCGCAGCGACATTCTGCTGCAATTTC
>Ga0137383_10001107_pt1 | contig 15530 bp, 12 predicted proteins | sample SagtaG_19_FD_104817 | JGI IMG/M metagenome (GOLD analysis project Ga0137383, IMG submission 104817) | Vadose zone soil microbial communities from Sagehorn Ranch, Mendocino, California, USA - Sage2_R_40_16 metaG | ecosystem: Environmental > Terrestrial > Soil > Vadose zone | place: USA... | reverse complement strand
TTTCTGCTATACTTTTTCATACGAGGTCGATATACTTGCTCCATTGCAAGGGAGGAGATGAAATGGCGACGACCCAGCAAGCCTATCTACCACACTTCATCAATCCAGCATAAGGAGTTCGTATGGCTGATATTGTTCCGTATTTAGAGCGTATCCGTGCCCACTTTGAGCTTCCCGAAACGCGGGAAGCCTTTCGGGGCTTTGCCAGAACTATTCAGTTCATTATTACCGATCTTCGGCGTAATTTTGTGTTGAGCATCGCTCAAGATGGAAGTGCGACACTGACAGAAGAGACACTTCCTCAGCCGGATATAACTTTCACTACCAGCAGTGATACGCTGGCCGGCATACTTGATGGGACCGTGAATCCGCAGCTTGCCTTGATTACCCGTAAGCTCAAAGTCTCCGGTAAAATGGAGGATCTCGCGAAATTGCAAAAATTGTTGTGAGTACTGATTTATGGATTCACATAGTTCCAAAAACTCTAGCGTTCTTTTGACCGCTTGCTTTTTTGGGTTCAGCTACGCCTGTTTACAAACCAACTGACTAGGCGGCAGGTCACACTACGGGCAACCTATCACATGACGAGGGAAACCCGTGTCAGATGGATGACACAGCAGCCGAGGACTTCCCTCGCTTCCTGCGTTTCACTGGACTGGTGGTTCCCATGCCTTGTTGCTGTTTCCATGCCTCATGACGCTGCATAAGCACGGCTTTGATGGCTGTTCGGTCACGGCACGCGCGCAATTGCCTATCCCCAACGCGCCGGGAAAGATTCACCGAGGCATTGTAGTCAGCATGGGCCTCGAACCCGCACACCCGGCAGTGGAACGTCCGCTGATCCGGTCTGTTTTTGCGGTCCGTATAATGGCACACGCTGCACTCCTGGGAACTGTACGCGCTGATGACCGGGGTTGCCTTCACCCCACGTTTCTGACTGTTCCAGAGAATCTGCTGTGGAATATGTCCTAAATGGGACGCCCGTAAATAGGCATTTTGTGCTCGTGCCTTGAACCGCATCGAAGCCACCGATAACGCTTCATAGGCGAACTGGACGCCCTGGTGCTCTGGCTCCGCAAAACACTGATTCACCGCGTGGTTGATCTCGTGCTTCACATGCCGAATGAGTCTCTGCCCGGTCCGACTGCTCGCCGAGGGCAGGTGCTTCACGCCTTTTTTCTTCAAGCAGGCGCGCAATTTGGCTTTACGTCGGCGCTTGGCATGATCTCGCTTATGACGGGCTCGTAGGTTTTTGTGGAACGATCCGTACTGCTTACCAGTGCTGGTCGTCACGAAATTGGCAATGCCCACATCAATGCCTACCACAGGGGCACCTGCTACGGTCTCTTGAGTGACTTCCTCATCATAGGAGAGCGTGAGCCACCACACGCCGTCCCGCTTATTGAGTTGCACGCTGCTGTTGAGCTTCTTCCCCTGCTGGGTCTTTGGGTCCGTGAGGGCGCGCTTGTGATACACAGCGAGTTTGACGGGCACCTGGATCGGCTGACCTTTCTCAAGTGTGCTGATGGTCAGCCAGTAATCATAGGTCGAATCACGGGACTCTTCCAATTTGACCACATTCACATTGGCCTGAATACAGGGTTCGCGCAGGGTGGGCACGTTCCATTGGCGAAACTCGGGCGCTTTGGCTTGTGCAGGAAGCTGCCCATCCGCTTGTTGTTTCTGGTAGCGCTTCAGATCATCCCGATACTGCTGAGAGGCGGTGCTCCGATTGGAGCGCCACGACCGGGCAATGCCTGCCGCTTGCATGATGGCGACCCGGTGCCAGCGTTCTGAGAGGGGCGTCTGATAGAGTGGGTCACGCAGTTTGTTGGGGGACTCGGTGGTACAAAAGAGCGTGACGTACGCCTGGCAGAGCGCCAGATAGACTGGGGCCAACGCGTCGAGGGCCGCCAGTTTCCCTGGATTGACCTCGACCAGCCGGATATGGGTCACGGCTCGCGTGACCGGGTACGGCTCTCCCGCAGTGGGGCGCTTCTTTTTCTTGCGTTGCTTGCTCTTCTCGTTCATCAATGAGACCCTTCTGCTTACCTAACGAGAGGTCGTTCACGCGCATCCGAGGAACGGGCGAAGCAAGTGCCCGTTCCCTCCTCTCACGAATCTTTTCTTTTCCATGACTTGCAAAGCGGTTATCTGTTCGGCTGCAACCAGGTTCTTGAACGTCTGCTAAAGGGGGGTCTGTACCAATTTCTTTGTTTTTTAGGAGAGGAGTTTCAAGAAGGGGTGTTCGGGAGTAAAATCCTGCAATAGATCGCCATAAAAATCTATAAAACGCTCTAGTTTCAAACACTAGTTTCAATACTACTCTCCAAAGGCTTACTGTTCGTGATCAGCTTGTCTGATTATACCTCCGTTATTTGGTATGATGTCCGATAACACACGCAGATATCTCAAATGAATAAGTGACGGGCTGGCAGATACGTTTGCTCATAGATCGTGTTGTAGATCTCGACCGCCTCTGCGCCAGGCTCATAGGTCTGAACTGTATGCCGGACCGAAGAGGCTGCTTCCTCGCCTGAGCGAAATATATTCGCACCCATGCCCGCGAGCAATGCTGCACCTGTAGCTGCTGCCTCAGTAATTTGGGGTACTTTGAGCGGGCAACCGGTTATTTCCGCTTTGATCTGTAACAATAGTCTAGCTTGAGTAGCGCCGCCAATCACAGTGATTTCGGGGTGAGGTGGTGCGATGCCCAGGTTACAGAGCATCTCTGTATTATCGCGCAGCCAGAAAGCGAGACCCTCTATCAACGCCCGCACCAGTTCTGGACGGTTGTGAGAAGGTGTCAGGCCAAGAATAGCGCCGCGTGCCGAGCTTTTTCCATATGGAGTGCCGGAACCAAGAAAGGAGGGCAAAATGATAGCACCACGGGCGCCAGGGGGTATCTCCGCGGCTTCACGTAGTGCCTGGGTATAGTTCTCCTGGGAAACGGTCCCTTGTTTTCCCTGACCATAGAGCAATGTAACAATCCATTCAAGGGCACCTCCGGCGGAGTTCAACGCACCAAGGGTGACGTAGGTATGCTGTACGACATATGCATAACTGTTGCAGCCAGCCGCCAATAGTTCGGGACTGGGACGAAATGCATCGCTGACTGCCATGATAACGCTAGCTGTACCTATTGACTCCAGCAGATGGCCTGCCTGTGTCACTCCTACTGCTAGCGCGCCGCAGAGATGATCATGTCCACCTGTACTCACAATTGTCTGTTGTGGTAAGCCGGTCTGCTCAGCAACTTCTTTGCTCACGGTACCAATGGCGGTTCCACTGGGAAAGGCAGGTGGGAACCACGCTGCAGGAAGACCTGCCCGCTCGAGGAGTGGTTCTGACCAGGTGAGCGTACGTTGATCAAAGAGCATAGTGCGTGAAGCAATGCTATAATCGGTAGCAAAGCTCCCGCTCAGTTTCCACAACACAAAATCTTCAATGCTTAACCAGTGGTGGATACGTGCAATTACCTGCGGAACGTGATTACGTAGCCAGAGCAGCTTATTCACGCCATACGTTGGGCGTGGAATATGTCCAGTAATGGTAAAGATGCGCTCTCGACCGGCGATGTTCTCCCACCACTGTGCCTCCGCGACTGTACGCTGGTCATACCAAGCAATGGCAGCGTGCAATACGTTTCCATCGGCATCCACGGGAAATGCTGACTCCCCCATGCTAGCAACTGAGATGGCATGGATGCGTTCAGGTCGATCACACTGCTGAACGGCAGCTTGAATGCTCTGAAGGACTGTTCCCCATACATCTTCTGCGTCAAATTCGCTCCATTCCGGCACTGGATGGCGTACTATGGTGTGGCTGCTGCCGACAGCACGGATACGCCCCGTTTCCACATCGAAAATGACAGTCTTGGTATTCGTTGTGCCAACATCGATGCCAACGAGGTACATACTAACACCCCTTCTTATGCTTATGCTCACCGTGTGAAGATGAGAGCTTTTTCTCCGCGTACACCTTTTTAACACCATGTGTCACGGTTTGCTGATGTAGATTACCTGCTTTCATGCAAAATGTGCAGTGCGTCATCCACATTGACATCCCGGTGAACAAGAGCCACCAGAGCTTGTGTCATAGCTGCGGGGGACGCGGATTGCCAGACGTTGCGACCAATAACGACACCGGCAGCACCCGCATCCAAAGCGCTACGAATAGAAGCCAGGAATTCCTGGTCGCTATACGTTTTCGGACCACCTAATACCAGTACTGGCACATAGCACGAGTGGATGACCTTCCTAAAGCGTTCACATTCACCTGTATAGAAGGTTTTTACAATATCGGCTCCGTTTTCCGCGGCCATGCGGCATGTATCTGCTACCGCATCTACTGCGCGAGCAGCAGGATGCTCCTCGAAACCATATGGCAAGGCCTCGGCCATGACAGGAATGTTCCAGCGATGTGCTTGTGCGGCCAGGCGAGGGAAATATATTGTCGAATTATGACCATTGACAATGCCTGGGAAATACATAGCAGCAGCAGCATCGGCTCCTGTTGAGAGAATGTCATCAATACTTATAATGAGTTCTCGTGGATGCTCCAAAAAAGGCGAAGTGGCGCCATCACAGCGTATCATCAAGCCGATATCTTTGAGCTGCTTACTATAATGCCGAGCAATACCGATGCTGGTGAGGATCGCGTCAGCGCCACCGGCTATCACTTGCTCCAGTACCTTCTCCGGGTTTTCAAACCCCGCCACAGCACCATCAGTAGTTCCGTGATCCATTGCAATGACCACGGATCGTCCATCGGCGCCAAAGAGTCGATGAAAGCGTCTCCCTAAAAGTTCACTCATACCCTATCCTTTTTCCTCTCTTTTTAAAGAACATGAGAATTAATAATTCCTGATGTACACCTGGTGAAAATACTGCCAAAGTACATCACGAGGGGGCAGTTCGTAGCTGAGATGTGCAATTGTCCCAACTGAGAAGGCGGTAGCTAACCGTCCGCAATCAGCCAGGCTCAACCCCTGTATTTGAGCTGTAACGAGACCGGCGACCATGGCATCACCGGCTCCAAAGGTCTTCTTCACTGCCACCTCAGGAGGAGTCGCGATAAGCGTTGTTGCTTGTTCAACCAGCATCGCGCCTTGTCTCCCCATTGAGACAACGACCAACTCAATATCTACATTCAGGAGTTGATGGGCCGCTTGCTGAATTTCGGCTTCACTGGTCAAAGGATGTCCAATGAGATAGTGTAATTCATCAATATTTGGCTTCACGATCGTTGGGCCTGCCCGTATACCTTCCCGGATGGCTTCACCGCTGGTATCCAAGATGATACGCTTTTTTTGCCGCTTGAGTTGGGTGATGATCGTAGCATAGATTGTGGTAGGCACATCTGGTGGCAAAGAGCCGGATAATACGAACCAATCGCATGTGCTCGCCAGTTGCTCGATTGTTTGGAGGAGTTTACTCATCGCTTCCTCAGGTGGAGATTGGCCTGGCATGTTGATATCGGTGGTCTGCTGGTTAATCTCATCAACCACTTTTACATTGATGCGGGTGTTCCCAGGAATGCGGACGAAACAATCATCAATGCCTTTGGATGCAAAGAACTGCTCGAAGATGCCAACATTAGCCTCACCAAGATAGCCAGTCACAGCGATGTCGTACCCGTAGTCAGCCAGGAATGAAGCAACGTTCACCCCTTTGCCACTAGCATCAAACTTTAACGTCCGGGCTCGATTAACTCTATTTGGCTGAAAATTATCAACTCTCACCATCTGGTCAATTGCCGGATTAAGTGTAACTGTTGCAATCTTCATAGACGTTGCACCTGGCGGGGTCTATCTCCTATTCAGCTACTTTGGTGAAGCGGTAGATACGAGGATCAACAAACTGGTCAAACTCGTCATAGCTAGGGCTCGAAAATTCGGAAACGATAGCTCCTTCGTCTCCCGATTGGAACCAGTGCCAGGTGTTCGGTGGGATCGTGTACTGGTCTCCTGGATGCAGTTCGATCTCGTGAAAGATCGTGTAGTATGGTTCGCTGCCTTCCGGTACACGCGCTTGAATAGCCTGACTGGGCTCGCCTTCTACATAGAGCCAGACCTTGCCCCACCGGCAGCGAAACGTCTCCTGCTTGCCCGGATTGGTCTCGCTGAGCGGCGGATGGCGATGCTGTGCGCAGGTCTGACGTGGTATCATGACAAGCTCTTTCGCGCAGTAACGATCATTATTGATGTAAATGACGAGTTGCAGGCCGGTGCGCTCCAATTCGCTCAGGCCGAAGTCGACCACCTCGATCTGCTCCTGTTCCTGTAGCGTCAACACAATACCAGCCTGAGCTAGTGTCTGCGTGACCCGGTCTTGCATCTGCCGTACCTGGCTTTGGGTTAACATAGCTGATACCTCCTCTGTCTGATATCCTTATTCGCTCTCGTCGTGTGTCGTAAAGCGCACCTCCTCTGATGCGTCATGAATCTTTTTGATCACCCGGGTGTATTCGGCGCCGACCATTAAACCCACCACTTCATTCTCACTGGTTTCGCTGATATTTCGTTCACCGGCTTTGCTTCCACGACGCATCACGATCACCCGGTCCGCCACAGCAAAGACATCCTGCATGTTGTGACTGATCAGTATGACGGGTACGCCCTGATTGCGTAACGTGCGTATCAGTTCCAGCACTTTGAGTTGCTCTGGTACACCCAGTGCGGCAGTTGGCTCGTCCATGATCATTAAATAGGCGTTCCAGTACACAGCACGGGCAATGGAGACGGCCTGGCGTTGTCCGCCAGAGAGTTGGCGGATAGGATTGCGCAACTCAGGGATGCGGATATCCAGTTGATCGAGAACCTGGCGTGACTCACGAAGCATATAGGGGCGATCAAGCACTCTAAAAATGCCGAGTTGATGGCGCATTCTCTCGCGACCCAGGAAGATGTTTGCACTGGCATCGAGATTTTCGCACAGAGCCAGGTCCTGGTAGATGGTTTCTATCCCGCGCCGGCGTGCTTCCAGCGGCGTAGAGAACGAAACCACTTCACCATTGAGTAGAATCTGGCCACCATCGGGTTTATAGGCACCGGAGATCATTTTGATGAGAGTGGACTTTCCCGCACCGTTGTCTCCGAGGATTCCTATCACCTCGCCAGGGTAAATGTCCAGACTGACATGATCTACTGCGATCAGGCCACCGAAGCGTTTATAGAGATCTTTGACTTGCAAAATAGGTTGTACATCAGGCATAATGTGTGTCTCCTGTTCCCATTAACTGCGTTCAACCAGCTGCTTTTTCGCCTGATCAACAAGAACAGCCAGGATAATCACCGCGCCTACGGCAATGAACTGCCAGAACGGATTAATTCCCAAAAAGATCAGGCCATTCTGGATGATCGCGATAATCAGTGCGCCTATCACTGTGCCGAGGACGGTTCCCTCGCCACCGAAGAGCGAGGCGCCGCCGATAATCACCGCCGCAATGGAGGTGAGCAGGAGTGGATCACCCACATCTGCGGCCCCGTTGCTGAAGCGCATTGTGTAGAGCACACCCGCCAGGGATGCCAGGAGCGCCGAAAGCATATAGATCAGAATGGTATGACGAGCAACGGGGATACCCGCGCGGCGCGAAGCCTCTTCGCTCCCACCAACAGCGTACGTATGTCTGCCAAAGCGCGTCTGCGAGAGCAGCCAGGCACAGATAAGGACCACAATGACCAGGAGAATCAAGGGAAAGGGCAGCAGTTGAACAATCTGACTGGGGCGTACACCCTGTAGATTTGAGGGCAGGTGGAAGAAGCTCAAACGTCCATCGGGCAGGAGGTACAGCAGGTATCCGTTGCCGATCTGGCCGATGCCATTCGTCTGTACGCTGACGGGTTGTCCACCGGAGAGAATAAAGCCTGCACCACGAGCAATACCGTACATACCCAGCGTGACGATGAAGGGCGGCACACGCAGTCGGGCAATGACCAAACCGTTCACCAGGCCGGGAATGAGGCCAACGCCCAGTCCGACAGCCAGGCCGGCCAGCACCACAACTAACAGTGGTGCGCTACCCCCTATACGGCTCATAACCAGGGCCGAGGCGACTGACGCCATGCCCATCACAAAGCCCACCGAGAGGTCGATACCTCCTGAGAGAATGACGAAGGTCTGACCCAATGCCATAATCAACACCAGCGACATGTCTGCCCCTATAGTCTGGAAGTTAAAGATGTTCAGGAAGCCTTGTCCGGTGATCGAGAAGAAGATAATCAGCAGGAGCAGGAACAGCCAGGACCATCCCCTACTTACGATATCAAGTGGTCTCAGAGCTGTCTTCCCCGGCTGGCTCTGGTTTGCAGACGGTGTTGCCGCATCAGACACTTTCATAGATTTCTCCCGTGCCGGTGGCAAGAAGCCACCGGCCTGCTTGCTAGCTACTCTTGTAGATGGCGGCCTGCGAGGCTGGATCGTTCACATTGGTCTTGTCGATGACAACATAACCTGTGGCAACACGTTTCTGAATGGAACTGGTTTTACCAGTCAGAGCGTATACTCCGTATTGAACGGCGGTGCTACCCATATCAGACGGTTTCTGGGCAATGACCAGGTCGACCACGCCGTTATTGAGGTCAACGATAGCCTGCTGGGGCGCATCAAAATTCGCGATCTTGATCTGTCCCTGCTTATTGGCATTCTTGACGGCCTGGGCTGATCCCTCCGCACTGAACAGGTTGGTGCCAAAGATGCCATTGACTTTTGTTCCCTTACTGCTGGATAACAAGGCCGAGACTTGCTGTGAGGCGGTTGCAGCGCTATCGTTGTCATAATTCGAGCCAACAAGCGTCACCGCCCCATTCGTAGCTTTAATCGCCTGTTCGCATCCCTGTTGCCGCTGATCAGTGGTACTGATGCCAGGAGTCACATTTTCAATGTAAATGCCGCCTTTATTGCCGATGGATTTGATGAGGGCCTGCCCGGCGATCATTCCACCCTGGACATTATCAGAGCCGATGTAGGACAGCGGGAAGGTCACAGGACCACTTGTATAGTCGCCATTGCCAATAAAGGTATCGACAGAAATGACCTTGATGCCCGCGTCATTCGCACGCTGCAATGGCGCGATCATCGCTTGCTTATCGCAAGCCGCGATGATCATCACGTCGACCTTCTTTGCGATGTAGGCATCGACAATAGGCGCCTGGAGGGTAGCGCTGAACTGAGCAGGTCCATCGACGAGGAGCTTCACCCCTAGTTTATCCGCCATCGCCTGCGCACCTTTCTGCATAGTGACGTAGAAAGGGTCGCCCTTGACGCCCTGTATCAGTACGAACGTGTAGTTCGTGGGGCTAGAGCCGGGAGTTGAGGTGCTGCCTCCAGTTGAGGTGCTGCCTCCACATGCAGCCAGGAGGCTACCTCCAGCGAGAACGGCAGCTGTTCCAGCGAGAAATTCACGGCGGCTAAGAGATTTATTCCCGAGTTCTGTGTCTTCCATCTCAAGTTCCTTCTTGAAAATAGTACATATAAACGACGTTCCGACTAAAGATTACTACGACAATAAAAGTGAATACCTCCCTTCCACTCCTTCGGAGTTTTATCAAAGCCGTTTGATAAGTGTGATAAATTATGGTTGAACTTGATTACTATTAATTATAATGATTTTTTAACATTTGTGACGACTGAATGAATACGCAGAAAATAAACGGTCCAATGGACCGTGTGCAGCTGAACATATTCATGATGGGGAAACGATCATACTTGACGCAAAGATGACCGTTCATCAGGGGGGCGAAAGTGGGCGCGCACCACAAGCACATCCAGGGTACGCGGTCCATGAACACCCTCTACACGATTCAGCTCGATATCTGAAGTGGCGGATGGGCCAGAAATGAATGTAATGGGTCTCCTGTGACGAAGAACTGCATCACCCAGGCGCGCAATAGCTTCAGGTACAAGATTCACGATTTGATCTTCGTACACAACACAGAGATGGTAATCTGGCAGCAGCGTGATAACACGCCGCCCCTGATGTGTGCCACCATTCAATACAATTGTACCCGTCTGGGCTATTCCAAGCGCACAACCTGTGAGCACGCCATCGCTGGTATCAAGTTGCTCGTACGTGAGCGCATCACCATCCTGCAACAGCTCAACGCCACCGGGCAACCAGGACTCAGGTAGATCAGGAGGTATAACCAGGCGGCGGACACGATGCGCCGCACAAGCGCTGGCGATGGCTTCCTGAAGCGAGGTCTCCTCGACGCATTGCACTGTGACCTTGTATTCAGCGACCCGCTCGACGAAGCGCTCGATAACCTCTTCGCGCGGTGCGGACTCACTACGGCGGTAGTCGCGCGCAACTACGACCGCGTCGGGCTGTTCCTGCGCGGGAACATCCTGGAGCGCCAGGCGGATGTGGTTTAGTATCGCTTCACGCGCGGGTCCTTCGGTATTCATGAGCGTACCTCCTCGCTTGCATCGTGCGCGGCCTGGCGAGAACGCCACCAATCGCGAAAGCTTTGCCTGGGCACTGGCCGGAGATCACGCATGGCAGTCCACCTTCCCATTGGCCCGGGAAGCGCATCAATCACGTCTCCATGCTGAAATGGCAACTGTCCCAGCTGGGCGAGCCGCTGAGCCTGTTCATAGAGCTTGCGGCTGGCAAAGGTGCGCGCCATGAGTCTCATTGCTACGCTTTCAGGATTTAGACGAGTACGCAGACTTCTGCTACGCTGCTTATAGCGCACCGCGCGCCCACGCAGGTAAATAAGGACTTCTGGAATGTTAATTTTGACAGGGCAGACCTCGTAGCAGGCGCCACAGAGCGAGGAGGCGTAAGGTAGCGTGCTGGCATTCTCTATACCCACAAGCTGGGGTGTCAGAATAGCGCCAATAGGTCCGGGATAGACCGAGTTGTAGGCGTGTCCCCCGACGCGTTCGTAGACGGGGCAGATGTTCAAACAGGCGCTGCAACGAATACAGTTGAGCGACTGGCGGCCAACGGTATCGGTGAGTACCTGTGTGCGGCCATTATCGAGCAGCACGAGATGGAACTCCTGCGGTCCATCGCCCTGGCTGACGCCAGTCCAGAGCGAGGTATAAGGATTCATTCGCTCACCGGTAGAGGAACGCGGCAGAAGCTGCAGGAACACTTCCAAGTCTTGCCAGGAGGGGATAACCTTCTCAACGCCCATCACCGAGATCAGGACGCGCGGAAGCGTCACACACATACGCCCGTTGCCCTCTGACTCGACTACACAGACTGTGCCTGTCTCGGCCACAGCGAAATTCACGCCGCTAATAGCAACCGGGGTGGAGAGAAACTTGCGGCGCAGGTGAGCGCGTGCTGCATTGGCGAGTTCATTTGGCGCGTCGGTGAGGCTGTCTACCTCTAACTTGCTCAAGAACAGTTCGCGAATCTCCGCACGGTTCTTATGTATCGCGGGAACGAGAATATGTGAAGAGCTTTCGCCCGCCAACTGGATAATCAGCTCGGCCAGATCGGTTTCGATAGCATTGATGCCGTTGGCTGCCAGCGCCCGATTGAGCCCGATCTCATCGGTTGTGAGCGACTTTACCTTGATGACTTCGCGCGCTCCGTGATCGGCCGCTATCCGCGTAATGATCGCATTGGCTTCTTCCGCATCACGCGCCCAATGGATATGACCGCCAGCTCGCTGCACCGAGGCTTCAAGTTCCAACAGGTAGGTATCGAGATGGCGCAGTACTCGCTCTTTGAGCGCCCGGCCCGCCTCCCGAAGTTCCTGCCAATCTGGCATTTCACCGACGACCTGCTCGCGTTTGGCGCGAATGGTGTGGGTTGCCTTGTACAGATTGCGGCGTAGCTGGGTGTTGGCAAGCGCCTGTTTCGCTGAGACTTGAAACGTTGGCAGTGGGTGCGTTGCCTGTTTAGGGGAGAGAGTTTCGCTCACACAAGGCTCCTTTCCTCAGTAGATGCCAATATTTCGGCAATGTGAACCGTTCGCACGCCAGCACGCTGACGGTGAAGAGCGCCTCCGATATGCATCAGGCAGGAGTTGTCCGCTGCAGCACAAATTTCGGCGCCTGTATCCAGGATATTGCGCAACTTATCGCTGAGCATAGCCATCGAAGTGTCTGCATTCTTGAGGGCAAATGTACCACCAAAGCCGCAGCACTCTTCGGCTTCTGGCAGTTCTACCAGGTCGATACCGCGTACCGCTCGCAGCAAGCGCAGGGGAGCATCACCTACGTGTAGGAAGCGCAGCGAGTGACATGTCGGGTGGTAGGTGACGCGGTGGGGATAATACGCGCCTACGTCTTCCAGGCCGAGGCGATGAACGAGGAACTCGGTCAGCTCATAGACGCGCGGCATCAGGGCCGCTATCTCTGCCGCGAGTTGATGGTCGCCGAATTGTTCTGCTGCGCGTGGGTAGATATCGCGCACCATGCCGACACAGGAGGCCGAGGGAGCCACAACGACCTCGGCTTGGCTGAAGATGTTCACAAAGCGCCGGATGAGTGTCATGGCCTCTCGCTGGTAACCGGTGTTGTAGTGCATTTGCCCGCAGCACGTCTGCTCCTCCGGGAAATCGACCGTGTGTCCGAGGCGCTCGAGTAGATGCACCATTGCTTGCCCGGCCTCTGGAAAGAGGGTGTCGTTGAAGCAAGTGATAAAGAGTGAAATATTCATCGCCACTTTCTCTTTCTCAACATCCACATCACGGCAGCGCCGATAAGGAGGACAGCACCTGCGCCAAGGGCGATTGGCATGCTGGACAATGAACGGTGCGCAGCTTGCGTCACATATTTCGTTTCGGGGAACGCTCCTGCTGTTTCACTATCACCCTCGTGCATAGCCATCTGAATAACCTGCGCCAGGTGCAGCGCGCGGCGCTCTGTCGTCTGGGCAATCTGCTCCTGACAACTGAAACCATTTGCAATAATCAGTGTATCACTTGCAGCGCTGCGCACGGCGGGCAGCAAAACTCGTTCGCCGCATTTGATCGATACATCGTAATGTTCTTTCTCGAAACCGAAAGCGCCTGCCATACCGCAACAACCCGAATCCAGTATCTCGAAATCCAGGCCAAGCTTTTTGAGGACCTCCTCATCGGCCTTCATACGCATGACAGCCTTCTGATGACAGTGTCCGTGCACCAGCGCCTTGCGATGCAGTTTAGGAGGGTGGAAATCCGGTACTTTCGTTGCAAGAAATTCACTCAGCAGGAAGGTTTGCTTGCTGAGCCGCCAGGCGTTTTCATCGTTGGGAAAGAAATTGAGCAGTTCATCGCGGAAGACTGCTACACAGCTTGGCTCCAGGCCAACAATGGGAACACCTTCTGCGATTTGTGGTCCCAGTGTCTCAAGAATCTGGTGCAGCAGCCATTTGGCGGTAGTGAGCATGCCATGGTCATAGAGTGGTCGCCCGCAGCACAAGGATTGCTCAGGGACTTCGACCTGGTACCCGGCAGCTTCAAGTACCTCTACTGCTGCCTTAGCCGTCTCAGGGTGAAGATAGTTGTTAAAGGTATCAGGCCATAAGATTACCCGTGGTCGACCTGTATTGCGCGAACCTCGCTTGTGGAACCATTCTTTGAAGGGCTGGGGAGCGAAAACCGGCATCTCTCGCTGGGGAGCCACACCTGCCATAAGCTTAGCTACATTATTGAAGAGCGGCGCATGAGTGAAAAAATTCGCTATGCCCGGCATACGGGAGGCAACCCTGGCCCACCAGTAAATTAGACCCATCGTATAGGAACTCCGACGGCGAAGCCTACCCCGGTAGTAGTGGGAGAGGAATTCGGCCTTGTAGGTCGCCATGTCAACGTTGACGGGGCAGTCCCCCTTGCAACCTTTACAGGCCAGACACAGATCCAACGCCTCCTTCACCGACTCGCTGCGCCAATTGCTCTTTAGAGGGTCGCTTTGTAGCATCTCAAAAAGCAAACGCGCCCGCCCACGGGTTGAATGCTCTTCTTCGCGCGTTACCATATAGCTGGGGCACATGGTGCCACCTTCTGTCCTGCGGCATTTGCCAACGCCAACGCAGCGTAATGTCGCGGTGGAAAAGCTTCCGTGGTCATCAGGGAACTTGAAATGTGTCCTGAGCTGAGGTGGATTGTATGCAGTACCCAGGCGCAAGTTCTCATCCATACGATACGGATCAACCACCTTGCCAGGATTCATCCTCTTGTCGGGGTCCCAGATGGTCTTGAACTCGCGGAAAGCCTGAACAAGCTCGGGGCCATACATTTTCGGGAGCAACTCGGCACGCGATTGACCATCGCCATGCTCTCCCGAAATTGAACCCCCGTATCCCACCACGATATCTGCGGCTTCCTCCATGAAAGAGCGGAATTTCTTGATACCATCGCTCGTGGTCAGATCGAAGTTGATGCGTGTATGAACGCAGCCCTGGCCAAAATGTCCATACATAGCAGAAATATAGCCATAGCGATCCATCAGCTTCCACAGGTCTCGCAGGTAACTACCCAGCTGCGCAGGTGGCACAGCCGCGTCTTCCCAGCCCTCCCAGCCGTGAGGCTCGCCAGGTACAAAAACGGAGGCTCCCAGGCCCGTTTCACGCACGGACCAGATCCTCGCCGCCTCCTGTGGTTCAGTGCAGAGCTTCATAGAAGGCGCCTTCATTGCGCGCCTTAATTCTTCCGCCAACACGTGGGCGCGATCTTCAGCTTCTTGCCTGGTTTCGCCGCCAAATTCGACCAGGAGCCAGCCTCCACCCTCTGGCAGCAGCGCGATATTGTCCAGTTGGAGATGCTTCTTCCTCATATTCTCAACAAGACGCCTATCGAAGCCTTCTAAGCCGATCGGCCCGTGTGCCATGATTTGTGGGACGTGATCGGCTGCAAGGTAAGCGTCGGTATAACCGAGCACCAGCAGCGAACGGACAGGCGGACTGTGCACCAGGCGTGTCGTTGCCTCCAGCACAGTGACGCAGGTGCCTTCGGTACCGACCAACGCCCGCGCAACATGAAAGCCATTTTCCGGCAGCAATTGATCCAGGTTGTAGCCCGAGACACGGCGGGGAAGATTGGGGAAGCGCGTGCGGATTACATTGGCATATTTGTCCCGCAGCGCCTTGAGCCCGGCGTAAATCTCGCCGCGTCGACCGCCCTCGCCGATGATACGTGCGATTTCTTCGTCGCTGGTGCTAGCTACACGCATGCGCAGACCATCAAATGTGAGGATTTCCAGTTCCTCTATGTTTTCGCTCGTCATACCTGCCATGATAGAGTGGGTGCCGCAAGAGTTATTGCCGATCATACCTCCCAGCGTACACTGGGAATGCGTTGCCGGATCGGGTCCAAATGTCAGATGATAGCGCTCTGCCGCAGTGCGCAGGTGATCAAGAACGATGCCCGGCTGCACGCGCGCCACCTTGTTAGCCGAGTCGATTGCGAGGATGTTGTTCATATATTTCGAGAAATCGAGCACGACCGCGACATTACAGCATTGGCCCGCCAGACTCGTCCCGCCACCACGCGCGAGAATGGGCGCGCCAAAGCGATAACAGGCAGCGATGGTCGAAACCACGTCCTCGACGTCTCTGGGAATGACGACTCCAATGGGAACCTGCCG
>Ga0137383_10001095_pt1 | contig 15569 bp, 18 predicted proteins | sample SagtaG_19_FD_104817 | JGI IMG/M metagenome (GOLD analysis project Ga0137383, IMG submission 104817) | Vadose zone soil microbial communities from Sagehorn Ranch, Mendocino, California, USA - Sage2_R_40_16 metaG | ecosystem: Environmental > Terrestrial > Soil > Vadose zone | place: USA... | reverse complement strand
GCGGCCGCGCAGCCGCCCACCACGACCGCCACGCCGGTGACGCCCGCGACCGCCGGCCAGGCCCCGGCCCGCAGCACCGGCCCGGTCATCACGTGGTGACGGCGTGGGTGAACCCGCCGGTGCCGGCCAGCATGAGCATGATCACGGCCGCGGCGCCCGCGATGCCGAGGGCACGGATGATCCGGGCGCGCACCGGCCCCTCGGCCCCGCGCAGCAGCGCCACCAGGACCGCGATCGCGCACAGGGCGAGCTGCCAGCCGAGGAAGAACCACGGCGACCCGCGCCAGGCCGTGACGCCGGCGTCGCTGTGGAGCGTGAAGAGGGCGAACGGCGCGAACAGCCGCAGCACCGCGACGGGCGCCGAGTCCGGACGCGCTTGGGTCAGGGCCGTCACCAGGATCATCCAGCCGGAGAGGAGCAGGAACAGCACGAACGGGGCGCCCGGGAACCGCACCGAGCGGCCCAGGGCGACCCCGAGCAGCGGGCCGCCGAGCGACGGGACGACGATCTGCCCGACGAGGACGGCGATCCGCGCCGGCGGGCTGAACGCCCCGTACACCGGGTCGCCGACCGGGTGGGAGTGCAGGAACGCGAGCAGGGCCAGGCAGCCGCAACCGAACGGCACGATCGCGACCGCGCACAGGGCGGCGGTGCGGACCGGCAGCGTGGTCGGGGTGACGCCGACGACCGGTTCGCTGGCGCGCATCGACCGGGTCAGCCAGAACGCGGCCAGCATGCCGAACCCGCCGAAACAGACCGCCGCGACCGTGTTTGGGCCGTCGATCTCGGTGACCGTGCCTCGCTGCCCGCTCCAGAGTTCGTAGGCGGCGAGCCCGGCAGCAGCGAGGAAGACCGGGTTGAGGACGAACCGGCGCATCTCCCGGGCGGCGAGCGCGGCGAACCTGGCCCGGCCGGCGGCGGCTGCGGGCCGGGCGGGCGCGAGCGTCGCGGTCATGACGCCGCCTCCGCGGCGGGCTCGTGCTCCGCTGACCCGCCGCGCAGCAGCAGATAGGCGTCTTCCAGGGATGGCTCGACGTGCTCGACCCCGTCCCGGACGCGGGCGCCGACGTTACGGTAGCGGCCGGTGCCGGTCCGCCAGGAGACGGTCGCTGCCGGGTCCGGCTGGTCGGCCAGCCAGACCCGGCCGGCCGCCTGGCCGGTCAGGTCGGTGACCGGGCCGTCGTAGCGGACCCGGCCGCGGTCCAGCACGATCACGCGCTCGCACAGGGCCGCGACGTCCTCGGTCTGGTGGGTGGACAGCACCACGACCGAGGTACGCGCGATCTCCGCGAGCACGGTCCGCAGCGTCACCCGCTGCTCCGGGTCGACGCCGGTGGTTGGCTCGTCCAGGATCAGCACCGGCGGCGCGCCGAGCAGCGCCTGGGCCAGCGCCACCCGGCGGCGCTGGCCGCCGGACATGGCCCGGATCCGCTTGGCGCCGAGGCCGGACAGCCCCACCAGGTCGAGCACGCGGCGCACTTCGGCGTGCCGCGCGGCCGGCTCGGTCCACTCCTTGAGCAGCGCGATGTAGTCCACGAACGCGAAGGCGGTGAAGCCACGCGGGAAGCCGGTCTCTTGCGGCTGGTAGCCGAGCTGGCGGCGGATGCCGGTGCGTTCGGCCGGCACCTCCGGGTCCAGGCCCAGCACGCTCACCTTTCCCTGGCTGGGCGGCAGCGCGGTGGCCAGCAGGCGCAGCAGCGTGGTCTTGCCGGCGCCGTTGGGGCCGAGCAGCCCGGTCACGCCGTGTTTCAGGTCCAGGCTGACGCCGGCCAGCGCCCGGGTGGCACCGAACGTGCGCCCGACGTCACGCAGGCTGATCGAAGCGGTCACCATCGCTACCTCCACGGTCGAAGCTGGCGCAGCCGGCGGCGGCGCAGGAGAAAAATTCCGAACGAAGCCGCCGCCAGCGCCAGGAAGCCCGCCTGGGCCCGGGCCTGGAGCACCGACTCCGGCGAACCGGACCGCGCCGCCAGCAGCCAGACCACCGCGAGCCAGGCGGAGCTGACCGCGATGGCCGAGCGCAGCGGGCTGAACCAGGTCGACGCGGCCAGGACCACCGCGACGAAGCCGACCGCCGGCAGCAGCCAGGCGAACGGCGCCTCCCCGGGCACGACCAGCCCGAGGAGCAGCACCGCCGGCAACGCGAGCACGAGAACCGCGATCGTGCGCAGCAGGATCAGCCGCAGAGCCGGATAGGGCGTGACGAGTTCTGGTTCCAGCGCCGGGTCCAGCCACGGGTCGTAGCTGGACGCGACCACCAGGCAGGGCACGACCGGCGCCACGGCCAGGAACAGCCACGTCCCGCGGGCGTGTCCGAGCGCCGCCGCGAGCGCGGCGAACGCCAGGACCGCGGCCACCCCGGTCAGCCACACGCCGCGGAAGGCGCTGGCCACCGCGACCAGCCGCGCCTCGTGCGCGGGCAGGCCGGCGACCCGCAGCAGCCGCTCGAACACCGACGGCCTCGGCACTTCCACGGCGTCCCGGGTGCGGTCCCACAACGCGGCCAGGTCGATCACGCCGGCCGCGGCGGTGACCCGCGCCCGGCACGGCGCGCAGGACAGCAGGTGCTGCTCGGCCGAGGCCCCCTCGGCCAGCGAATCGGTCCGCTCGACGTAACGCCGCAGGGCGTCGTCGTCGAGGTGCCAGCCGGTCATGACGGTCCCTCCGCTAGGGCGGCTCGCAGGTGCGCCTTGGCCCGGTAGAGCCTGGTCTTCACGCTGCTCACCGGCACGTGCAACAGCTGCGCCGCTTCCCTGGCCGACAGGCCGTCCAGCACGACGGCCTGGATGACGGCGCGCATCTCCGGCGACAGCCGGGCCAGCGCCTGGCCGATGTCGCCGTACTCAACCGACAGCAGCACCTGGTCTTCCGCGGCCGGTACGGTTCCGGCGTGCTCGAACACGGCGGCGACGCTGCTGCGGGTCCGCAGGCGGCTCACCAGCCGGCGGATCGCGATCCCCCACAGCCACGCCGCGATGTCGCCGTCGCCGCGGAACCCCTGCGGTCTCTGCCAGACGGCGACGAAGGTGTCCTGGATCGCGTCCGCCACCAGGTCACGGTCGTTGCACCGCCGGGCCAGCCGGATCGCGAGCCAGCCGGCGTGGCGTTCATACAGCGTGCGGAAGGCGCCCATGTCGCGTTCGGCGACGGCCAGAAGCAGCGTCTCATCGCCCGGGCGGCTGTCCATGTCCTAACTGTCGCCTCCCTGGGCCGGAAAAGTTTCACCCCGCGGCGGGAATTTCGCCGGGCCTGCCCACGCCGGGGGCGTGGTGTCCGGGCAGGCTGCTTTCCTGTACCTGTTCGCGTACTACCTTGGGTCTTCCGTGTTCGGCACCCTGGCCGGGCCCGCCTGGAGCATGAGCGAATGGCCGGCCGTAACCGCCTTGGCGCTGGCGCTCGGATAATGGGCTGTTATCCGGTACATCAGCGGGCACGACCCTGGCCGACCAGCCGGTCCCGGTCGGCGGCGGCCGCGCGACTCGCGCACGTTACCCGGTACATCACCAGCGGCACGGCGGAGGCGGCATGGCAGGGCAGCAGGCGGGCACCAGCGTGACCGGGATCCGGGGCGGCGCCGTCACCCTCGCCGAGGCGGCCGACGCGTTCCTGTCCTCGCCGCGGGCGGCCAGCCCCAACACGCGCCGCGCCTACGCCGGCGTGCTCGACCGCCTGGCCGCCGAGCTCGGCCCGGGCAGGCCGCTCGCCGCCGTGCCCGGCGACGAGATCGCCGGCGCGCTGCGCCGCCTGTGGGGTGAAAGCGCGCCGGCGACGTGGAACCGCAACCGGGCCGCAGTCGTGTCCTGGCTGACCTGGTGCGTCGCCAAGAAGCGGTGGCCCGCCCCGCAGCTGCCGCCCGACGCCGAGCGGCGCAAGGAGAACAACGACGCCACCCGGGCGCTGCCCCGCGCTCGCGTCGAGCGGCTGCTGTCCCGCCGCGACGTCCCGCTGCGGGAGAAGACGCTGTGGCGGATGCTGTACGAGACCGCCGCCCGCGCCAGCGAGATCCTCGCCCTGAACGTCGAGGACCTCGACCTCGAGCAGCGCCGCGCGGCCGTCCGGTCCAAGGGCGGCGACACCGAGTTCGTCTACTGGGACACCGGCACCGCGCACCTGCTGCCCCGGCTCTTGCGCCTGCCCGACGGCACCTCACGCGCCAGCGGGCCGCTGTTCCTGGCCAGCCGCAGGCCAGTGCCCGCGCGCCGGCCCGCGCGCCGTGACATCTGCCCGCACACCGGCCGGGGCCGCCTGGGCTACGACCGCGCCCGGATCCTGTTCAAGAAGCACACCGGCGGCCTGGACCTTCACCAGCTCCGCCACTCCGCCGCGACCCACCTCGGCGATCAGAAGGTCCCGCTGCAGCTGATCATGGGTCGCGGTAGGGACCGCCCTTACGGGCGGCCCCCCGCACAGATCCCAGCGTGCGGGACTACCGCACTGGGCTCCTACCTTGGGTGAGTGGCGGCGAAGCGCGCCTCGGGGAAGGGATGCATCTCGCGGGCGGGTGGTAGCCACCGGGTCGCGATCCGGTGCATCCGCGTCCAGTTGATCCGGGTTTTCTGGCTCCGGCGCCGCAGCGCCTTGTGCCAGTGCCTGGTCGCCTGGTCACGGAAGGCCCTCACTGCCTTGGCGTTGCCGGGCACGGCGTAGTAGGCCATGTGCCCGCGCACCACGCTGGCCAGCCAGCGGCCCTGCACCGGAATGGGCTGATGCATGCACCGCCTGAGCTGGTCTTTGACCGCTTTCAGCTTGGCCCGCATCCGTTTCGAGATCGTGATCCGCTTGATCCAGAACCGCCCGCTCTTTCAACTCGTCCGGCGTCACGGCAGTCACCGAACGTTTCCTCCAGGCACAGGCAAGGGTCCAGTTGCCGCGGCCGTCGCGGAACATGCCGCGTTTGAGCAGGTCTTCGGCTGCCCGCGGGGGGCGGGCTCTACCAGCCGCGCATGTCGATGGGCCAGCAGTCCACTACATCGTCACCGGAGACCAGGTAAAGCCGCTCGTGGTAGGCCATGGTCGGATCGACGTGCGCCGGGATTAGCCAAAGGCGGTCGCCGACGTGCCTGGGCGGCGCGAATGTCGTGTGCTCGTCCGAGCAGAACCAGACCTGCGAGCCGCCAAGCTCGGGGTTGCCATGATCCATGCCGAATGCCTTCAGGCCGGCATCGGCCACTGACCACTCCGGCGCACTGGAGATGACGCTCGCCAGCACGAACACGGCCTGCCTGAACGGGTGACCCTGCCTGCTGTACTGGGCATCCATCAGCGCATAAGAGCCGGCTTGGATCTCGGTGGCCCAGGTGTTGCAGTCGTAGGTGCCAGTGCCGCCTGCGGAAATTAGATCGCCGCCTACATCGGCGGCCGCGGCTACCAGCAGCTCCATCGACCGGCGGCACTGGACCGCCCGTTCCGCCCCGTCCTCCAGGCCCATGACGTGGCCCTCGTATCCCATGACCCCGCGCACCGCCAGGCCGCGATCACGAGCCAGGCCGGCCATCTTGCCCGCGTCAGCTGGCAGGCAGCCGCACCTGGGTAGGCCGACGTTGACGTCGATGATCACCTCGCGGACACCGCCACGTGCGGCCGCGTCGACCGTCTCGGCCGAGTCGACGGCCAGCGTTACCCGAGCACCGCCGTCGACCAGCGCGCCTACCCGGCTGGCGTCCAGCACCTCATTGGCGAGCATCAGGTCTGCGCCGAGGCCCGCCGCGGCCATTCCCTCGCACTCGCGGATCGTGGCGCAGGTGAACCCCCGATGGCCGGCCGCGGCCTGCCGTCGCGCCAGGCTTGTACATTTGTGCGCCTTGACGTGCGGCCGCAGCCGGGCGCCCGGCAAGACTTCCGCCATCGTCGCAATGTTGTGATCCAGCGCCGCCGCGTCGACGATAAGCGCCGGCGTGGGCAGACCAGCAACCTTGTCCCCGCTCATCACGCCACCTCCGGCCCGGTCGTCCCGTTACCGAGGGTCCATTCTCATGCCTGCGTTGTCCGCCCGGCACAGGCGGCCCCCCGGGTAGCCCACGAGAGCATGGCCGCAGACTCCGCAGGCTTGGAGCACTGGATCTGCTCCCGGCACGTTGGCCATAACCGCTTCTTGCTGTTATCAGATGCGTGGCATTGCCAGTTTCTGGATTCACATGCACGCGCAGGCTCACCGCGCCGAGGGTGCTGAAACGGAGGGCAGGGCTGCGAACGCGCGTATGCCTGATACGAAGATCAGGCCGCCGGCGACCATGAATATCAGGCTGACCGAGTTGACGGTGATGCCAGCGAACGAGGCGCGGAAGCTCCGCAGGACGGTGCTCGTCAGCCAGCCGGAGACGATCACCGAGAGCATGGACGCGAACTGGTTGACCGGATTGAACACCGCCATCACCCGGCCCAGGTATTCGCGCGGTACCGCGTCCAGGAGAAGCGGCGCCACCGCTGTGTTCAGCATGGCGATCGGCATGGCGTAGATCGCCAGCATGACGAGGCCAGCGGGGAAGCTGCGCTGCAGCGCGTAGCCAGCCGCCAGGACGCCGGTTGCCAGCAGACCCGACCAGGTGAGCGCGCGTGCACCGATCCACCGCACCATGCGGCCGGCCGCTAGCGCGCCGACGATGAAGCCAGCCCCCATCGCCGTCTCGGCGACGCCGAACAGCCCGGACGACGCGTGCAGATCCCGAGTCACGAAGAACACGTTCAGCGTGCTGATCGCACCGGTGCCGCACTGGCAGATCACCGTGACCGTCAGGAGCGTCACCAGGAACCGGTTGCGCGCGAAGAGCCGCAGGCCGACGGAGAACTCACCGTGCAGGCTGGTCTCGCCTGCTCCGGCAGGGGCTGGCCGGTGAGGCTCGGGCGTCAGCCGCAGGAAGCGGATGGCCAGGTAGGACACGACGTAGGAGGCGGCGTTGGCGGCCAGCGCCCACTGGACGCCGACCGTGAACAGCAACGGGGCCGCGATTGGCGGGCCGATGATCGCGGCCGCCGACGTGGTGGCCTCGGCGAGGCCCACCGCTCGCGCCCGATCCTCCTCGCCATGCACCACGTCGCCAGTCGTCGCGAACCTGGCGGGGCTGAAGAACTGGCCGGCCGCGTTCAGGACGAACACGACCAGGTACACGACGGCGAGCCACAGCCCGACGGGGAGGTCGCGGACCGGGACGAACGACAGCCCGGTGAGGCCCGCGACCATCGCCGCGCGGACCACCTCGGTCCGCATCATCGTCGACTTCCGGTTCCACCGGTCCACGAAAACCCCGGCGACCGGTCCGACCAGGGCAAACGCGGCAGCCGCGGCGACCAGGATCCCGCTGACCGCGGCGGGGGCCCAGGACCGGCCGCTCGCGAGAACCTGCGAGACCCACAGCACAAGCGTCGTGCAGAAGACGCTGTCCCCGACTGCGGACACGGCCTGGCCGTACCATAGCTTTGCGTAATTCCGGTTAATCAGCGCACGCTGCAGCGACGGCAAGTTTACTCTGTGATTGTTGTTAATGCAGTGCTTAGCGCGGTTTTCACTTACGGGTGCCATTGTTGTTACACGTGCTGCCTTGGCTGCTGATCTCTTGGTAGCTGCCGGTTGGGCCGGCCCGCCGGAGTCTCATGACATCCCGCGCTCATGAACACCACGGCTGCACGCCACACACCTGCTCGTCAGGAAGCCGAAGCTCGCCGGCCTGACGTCGTGCCATCATGCTTGGATCTTTCAAAAGCTAGAAAATTTTCAGTTATGGCGAACAGCCCGTAACGATAACGAGTTGCTCATTCTGTAGCTCGAGGCATGGGCCGTCCGTCGAGTCACATCGGTATCATCCGTCAGTCTCGCGGATGGTCGTGAGGTTTGCCGTTACCGCCACGTTATTTGCGCAGTAGCCAGCAAATCTCGCGTTTCCAGAAATTGCGGGCAAAAGAGAACGATCCGCGCGCGGCCGACGCCCCTACCCGCTGGCCGGGGCGACGACTGCGCTTCCCCCGGCCAGCGGGCCCTGTCTGGAGCTAGCCACGCTCTGCCGCAACCTGGTCGAGGAACGCGCTGCGGTCCGCGATCCGGTCATGCTGCCGGTGATGGCCAAGGGGCGGGGACTGCGCCTTCGGCTGCCAGCTGGCCGACGAAGCCTTCGCCGCTCTTCCGAGCCGCCCCCTCCCCCGGGGTTTTCACCCGATAGCGCTCACAGGCACCGGCGCCAAGCTGCCGAAGTCCCCCCATGAACAGCAATCGCCAATCACAGATGCAGATACAACGTCCCGCTTCGGAGACGCCATGATGGCTGTCACAAAACGTTGCCTCGGCGTGACAGGGAACATGTCGTTTTCCAGGTGCGGGACGGCATAATGGCCGTCGTGTACCCAAAAAAGCTGAGGACTCCCGAATCGGGAGTCCTCTGCTTCTGTTCTGATCGGTCGTCCGTGCGCTCGCTACCTGCCGAAACTGTCGAATTCCCCGTTTCGTACACCTCCCAGAAAAGCATGCCACTCGTCCGGCGTGAACCGGAGGATTGGCCCTGCGGAGTCCCTGCTGTTGCGAACGCCGACCTCACCACCGGACAGGCTTGCTACCTCCACGCAATTGCCGTTGGCGTAACTCAGAGAGCTCTTAATCCAGTAAAAACCTGAACTCGGCCGTTCGTGCGGGCTCCTGAGCGTAGCGTTTTCCACATTACCCCTTCACTGGTTGGTGTCTTTTCCTAGATGTGCAACTAGCGGGGACGGCGAGCCAGACGGTTCACGGCTCACAGTCTCCACGTGTGTCTTCCGCGGCCGCGCGACCGCCGGCCCGGGTCAGATCGGGCTGGAAGGCCAGCGTGAAGTACATGGCCGCTCCCGTAGGGGTGCGGAAAGAGCCCCATGCGGTCGACAGAGCGGCGACCAGCACCAGCCCGCGTCCGGTCTCCGTACCGACCGGCTCGTCCACCGCCATCGGCAGGGAACGCGACGTGTCGTAGACGTCGATGCGCAGATGACTGCGGGAGCACCTGATGGCAAGCGTGACGGTCTCACCATCCCCGTGCGTGATGGCACTGGTCACCAAGTCGCTGGTGAGCAGGACCGCGATGTCGGGATCGACGGGGACCTTCCAGGCACCGATGACCGCGCGGACCTGGTTGCGGGCTTCGGCCACAGAGGTTGGTTCCCTGATCAGCCGCAGGCGACGCTGGTGCAGTTCGGTCGGACGAGTTGGTGCCATCGCGTCTATCCGGTTCCTCAGCTGACGTGCTCGATGCCTGTTTCGTCGAAAATACTGCTGCAACTTGCAGTGCAATACATCGGTCAGCTGACGGATATTGAACCGCGGCGCGTGGTGCGGCCGCTCTTACTGCTCCCGCTCAGGCTGTCTCGGCTAGCGGGCCAGCCTACTAGCATCCGACTGGTCGCGGGCAGTGGCACTTCACCTGGCTGATCGGTGCTCGCGCTTGGCCTGGTGGTTCGTGTACTTACGGGCCGCGAACCCGTGCGCTTCGGTCAGCAACGCCCTGATGGTTTCCAGCGTAGCCTGGCCCGGATTCACCACGCACACCCAATGCTGAGAGGCGTAAACCGGCCTGGAGGGCCTAGCCGCGGGCGTGCTCGGCGAGCGCGGTCAGCGCGGCCCCGAGCGCCGCGCGGATTGCCGGGTCCGCGATGATCCCGTCCGGCCCGGCCGCGTCGCGCGGGACCGGCACGCGGACGCAGGCGCCGTCGACCGCGACCGCGCCGACGTAACGCAGCACCATGGCGAGATGCTCCTCGGCGCCGGTGCCCCGGCCGCCCATCGCCACGTTGATCCAGCCGACGGGCTTGCCGTAGATCTCGCCGCCGCCGACCGTCCAATCGAGCAGGTTCTTCAGGCTGCCCGGCAGCGTGCCCGCGTATTCCGGGGTGCAGAACAGCAGCGCGTCGGCCGCCGCGATCCGCGTCCTCAGGTCCGCCGCCGGACCCGGTGGCTGCTCGTCCTCGTCCGGGCTGAACGCAGGCAGCGCCGCCAGCCCCTGGTACATCTCCGCCATGATCCCTTCCGGCGCCATTGCCTGCACCGTCCGCAGCGCCGCCGTGTTGCCCGACCCGCGCCTGGTGCTGCCCGAAATGAGCAGGATCCGCATGTCCGCCACCCGCTCAACCTATCCGGCCAGGCCCGCTCCCCCGGCTGTTCTTGTGTCCTTCATTTTCGAATATAAATTCAAAATATGATACCGAACGGACCGGGTGGCGCGCCCCGGCTCCTTCTCCCCCGCCCTGCCCGCTTCCCGGCCGCCCCAGCCACGCGTTTCGTAACGGAGCCCGGGTATTTTGTCCCTTGATGCCGACTAGCCCGCCCGTGCCCGGACCGACGCTCCTGGTCACGCTGGCCGACCTGGAGACCGATCCGCATCCGGTACTGGCCCGGATGCGGGCCGCCGCGCCGGTCAGCTGGGTGCCGGTCCTCGGCGCCTGGCTCGTCACCGGGTACGACGTGGCCGTGACGGTCCTCCGCGACGCACGGACGTTCACCGTCGACGACCCTCGTTTCTCCACGGCCAAGGTGGTCGGGCCGAGCATGCTCTCGCTGGACGGCACGACGCACGCGCGCCACCGGGGTCCGTTCAACCGCGCCTTCCGGCACGACGAGGTGCACGCGCGGCTCGCCTCGTTCACCCGGGCCGAGACCGGCCGGCTGGTGTCGGCCATCGAGCCGCACGGTGCGGCCGAACTGCGGCGGGCCGTGGCCGGGCCGCTCGCGGTCACCGTCATGGCGCAGGTGCTCGGCCTTGGCCAGGCCGACCCGGCGCGGGTTCTCGGCTGGTACGACGGGATCGTGGCCGCGGTACAGGCCGAAGCCGCGGCGGCCCAGGTCCCGGCCGGCGACCATGCCGCGGCGGTTCCGGCCGGGACCGCCGCGTTCGCCGAACTCGCCGCCAGCCTGCGCGAGGTGATCGCGGCACCGGGGTCGGCCGCCCTGCTGGCGCAGGTCACCCGGCCACCGACTGAGGCACCGCGGGCCGAGGCGCCGCTGACCGAGGAGGAGGCCATCTCGAACGCGGCGGTGCTGATGTTCGGCGGGATCGAGACCACCGAGGGCATGATCGCCAACGCCATGCTGCACCTGCTCTCCTCCCCCGCCCAGCTCGCCCTGGTACTCGCCGACCCTGGGCTGGTGCCCGCGGCGGCCGAGGAGTCACTGCGGCTCGAGCCGGCCGCGGCGGTCGTCGACCGGTACGCGACCATCGACACGCGGCTCGGCGGCGCCGCCATCCGGGCCGGCGATCAGGTCACGGTGTCCATCACCGGAGCCAACCGGGATCCTGCGGTCTTCGGCGACCCGGACACGTTCGACGTCCGCCGTCCCAGCGCCGGACGCCACCTGGCCTTCGCGCACGGCCCGCATTTCTGCCTCGGCGCCCACCTGGCCCGGCTGGAAACGCAGGTCGCCGTCGAGTCCCTGCTGACCAGGTTCCCCGGGCTCCGCCTGGACCCCCGCTTCCCGAGCGCGCCGCGCGGCCTGGTCTTCCGCAAGCCGCCCGACCTGCGCGTGCAGTGGGATGCGAGCTGTTGTCGCCATCGCCAGATGAAAGCGGCGGCGGGAGGCCCGCCGGGCCGCAGGCTTAACCGTGCCGGCGCCACACGACCTGCGGGACGGCCGGACGGCTAGCCTCGGCGGAGCCCTCGCTCTTCAGCACAGCGACCGTGACGACGACCAGTCCTAGCAGGTCAGCGGCGCCCCGCGCGGGGCCGCTGAACACCGAGTGGCCCAGAACTTCGAGCAGCACACCGCAGAGCCCGAGACTGATCCGCCACCGCACGCGCGCCACCCGCACCAGCCGCATGAGGCCGATGACCGTGAGCAGCGCACCGGTGCGCATGAACCGGAACCGCCGGCGGCGGGCGAGCCGCGCGGTCTGCTGGACGCCGGAGGCCGGGACGGGCCGCGTGCTCAGCAGGATCAGATTCCGGCGACGCGATCGGCGAAGTCTCATGACAGGCTCCAGCGACGAAGATGGCACGCCCGAGTCCGTCCGGGCATACCTCCAACCGTAAGCTCCCGGCGGACGCCGTTCAAACCGCTTTCGGCGGGCAGGCTCTGCCACACTGACACGATGACCTTCGCCCCGCTCCCCGCGACCGCGTGCTGGCAGCACCGCGGCGCCCGCTCGGGCTTCGAGGTCGCCTACTTCCAGGCCGGGCCCGACGGTTGGCGCATTGACGGGACCACCACCGCGGTCGAGGACGCGCAAACCTGGATCGTGACCTACAGCATCCAACTGGACGCGGCCTGGCTCACCCGCGGGGCCCGTATCGCCGCCAGGACGGCTACGGGTCTGCGCGATACCGTGCTGGCCTGCGACGGCGAGGGCCGCTGGCATGTTGACGGCCACCGGGCGGCGTATCTCGACGGCTGCCTGGACGTCGACCTGGAGTCATCAGCCCTGACGAATACACTGCCGGTACATCGCCTGGAACTCGCCGCCGGGGCCCGCGCGGAGACGCCCGCCGCGTACATCCGCGCGCTCGGCCTCAGCACCGAACGGCTGGCACAAACATATGCACGGCTGCCAGATGAGGCCGGGCGCCAGCACTACCGCTATGCCGCTCCTGCCTTCGACTTCACCTGCACCCTGGTCTACGACGAGAGCGGCCTTGTCCTGGACTATCCGGGCATCGCCGTACGCGCCCGGTAGTCAGCCTCGGGCGACCCTGAGCCGGGCCTGCTTGCCCTTATCGGACACCAGCGTGATGTTTGCGACCGGGCTGGTGCTGGCACAAAGGTCTTATCGGACAGAATTAAGCAAGGCCCCCTCCATGTATGAGATGGACGGGGCCTCGCCCGGCTGCGTTACGCTGGGCCGCCGGTTGCCCGGCAGACCCGGCGTCGCACGCCACCCTCCGGTACCGAGTACCCGCGCGAAGTGCCAGTTTCCCAGCCCTTCCCGCGTCCCGAAGTCGCCCCCGGATGGTTCCCGTTTCCAACGGTGAAAATATTTTTACTGCTTTCCCGACGGTCATGCAAGAGTCTGCGGCAATTCATTTTGAGTTTTTCCCTGTCCACACGATTTCCACAGAACGCTCGCAGTTATCCGCATGTTGCGGTGGTTATCCACCGGCTTATGCACAGCTCATCCACAGGCTACTCAACGTAATTCAGCGGGTACTGATATAACAATCGCTAAATGTAATCGGCTGGTCTTTTGCGGCGGCTTCCGGCAACCATTTGATGTTTCGGTGAAACAACGAAGCGAACCCGGGGAATCGCCGCGCCAGTGGTCATTCCGGTCGATGGCACGCGACCGCCGTCGTCGGCGCACGCCCGCTGTGGGAAGCCGCCGCGCCCATCCCGCTTCGAGTCGCTGCCAGCCGACGCCGACAGCTACCTCGTCTCTTTCGTCCTGCACGACTGGCCGACAACCAGGCTCGGCGCATGCTGGGCAACATCGTCGCGGGCGGTAATAGGGGTCCCGGTAGTCCTGACGAAAATCCAACGGATATGCCTTTGAGCTGCGCAACCGGGCCGGGCCGCACTGCCAGTGGATCCACTCGATCGCGCCGCCTTTGGCCTTGATCCTCCCGCGCTTGTCGGCGGTGAACAGGTCTTCGACGTTGAGGCACAGCACCTCCTCGGCCCGGGCCGCCGACTCGTAGAGCAGGCGCCAGAGCGTCTTGTCCCGCAGCGCGACGTCCTCCAGACGCCAGACGGCGGCGACCTGGCCGAGGGAGAGTGCCTTGGTCTTGTCCGGCGGGGAGGGGCGGCGCTCGCTACCGAAGGTCGGATCGACGTCGATCCAGCTCTGCCGCAGCCACCAGCCGATCGCCTTGCGCACCACCGAGAGTTCGCGGTTGACGGTGTCGGTGTCCATCTCGTCCGCGCGGGCGGCGGCGAGCTCGGCCAGCATCTCCGGCAGGCCGGGGGCGTCCAGCGCGGCGAGCTCCAGCGCGGGCGGCACGACCTGCGCGCGCGGAAGACGGAACGCGCCCCCGATCTCCGGCACGGCCGCCTGTTCGATCGCCACCCTCGCCCACCCCTTTACCGCTGTCGCGGTAAATGCGCACACCTCACCCTCGGCAGCGGTGATCATGCTCGGTCGAACACGCGAGGCCATCACGGGGGTGCCAATCGCAGCGTAGACGCCCTGTCGCGGTAAATCCGTGCTTTACCGCGACAGCCCCCGCGCAGAACCAACAACGTGATTTACCGCGACAGCCCCCGCGCGTCGCCCAGCGCGGCCAGCGCCGCGGTCATTTATGGCGTGAAATCTTCGCTGCTCCGTGGCGCGCGCTCTCGGTCAGGCGCGCCCTGACTGGCCGTACTCCTATGGTTTTGTCCTGCGGTGGCCGTCTGGCCTTGGGTGGCGGACGACGGGTGGTCCCGGTGACTGGTGTGGGTGATGGCGGCCCCGGCGGCGAGCAGCCCCGCGAGGAGGAGCAGGCCGCCGGGGAGGGTGGCTGCGCTGGCCGCGGCGGCGACGATGAGGGGGCCGCCGGCGTCGCCGAGTTCGCGGCCGACTTCGGCGGCGCCATGGTCTGGCCGAGCCGGCCGGGCGGGCAGCGACGGCGCGCTCACCGGGCCGGCCCCCGCAGGGCCGCCGGACAGCCCCGGCCCGACCGGACCGGGGGCATGACGGCCACCGAGGCCGACATGAGCCAGGTATCAGTGGCGGCGGGCCGGCCCGTGCGCAAGCTGGCATCCCCGTTTCACATCTGGTGGAGGGCCCGGAAGACCCGCTCGGTGTAGTCGGCCAGCCGCTCGGTGCAGTGCTTAAGCTGTTGCCCGGCCTCAGCCGCGTTCGGCGCGCCGAACACATCCCGGGTGGCCAGCTCCCGGTGCCAGCGGCGCAGCCGCTCCAGGCTCTGCTCTTCTTCCTCTAGCTCGGCCAGCGTGAACTTGCCCTTGGCGATCTCGGAATCGATCTCGGCGTCGAACTTGCCGCAGTCGGCGGTGAACTCGGCCCACTCAGCCTGCCGCGCCTCGGTGAACAGGGCGGCCAGCCGGGCCGCGTCGGTCTCGCCGCGGCCGGCGGCGTGCAGCACGATGACTTCGCCCTCGCCGCGCTCAGCCAGCTCGGCCCGCGCGATCCCGCCCGCGAAAGCCGCCACGTCCGGTCGCCCTCATCGTCATCGCCGGCACCATCGCCGGCCGCAGCGCCGCCCTCGTGGTCGGCGGCCTGTACGCGGTCGCCGTCGCGGTCAGCCGTGATCGCTTTGCCGTGACGGGGGTGGGGGGTGGACTACTGAAGAGGCCACCCGCCTTATCCGGCGACGGAAGAGGGGACCACGCATGGGTACGACGAAGGACGTCCGCGAGGCAGTCGAAGCGGAGCCCGGCTTCGGCCCGCTCGCCGGCCCGGCGGACATCAGCGCCGAGAACGTGGGCGGGGAGGTGGCGCCCAATGGCATGGATGTCGGCGGCGCCTGCCAGCGGCTGATCGAGGTGATTTGAGGATGAGCGCCAGCCCGGCACCCGATGCTGCCGGCGGCCGCGACGGGCCCGGCCCGGTGGCAGCGGTGCGCTGGCCGTGGCTGACCCGCAACGTCGCGGTGCTGTGTGGGGTATCGTTCTTGCAGGACACCGCCAGCGAGCTGCTCTACCCGATCCTGCCGGTCTTCCTCACCGCGGTGCTGGGCGCTCCCGTCGCCGTGGT
>Ga0137383_10001094_pt1 | contig 15582 bp, 17 predicted proteins | sample SagtaG_19_FD_104817 | JGI IMG/M metagenome (GOLD analysis project Ga0137383, IMG submission 104817) | Vadose zone soil microbial communities from Sagehorn Ranch, Mendocino, California, USA - Sage2_R_40_16 metaG | ecosystem: Environmental > Terrestrial > Soil > Vadose zone | place: USA... | reverse complement strand
GGCAGGATCAGGCGGTGCGGGCGGGGATCAGGCGGTGCGGGCGGGGATCAGGCGGTGCGGGCGGGGATCAGGCGGTGCGGGCGGGGATCAGGCCGTGCGGGCGGGGATCAGGCCGTGCGGGGCGGGATCAGGCGACGGGTCCGGCGATGGCCCAGGCCTGCGCGACGGTGCCGTTGCAGGTGTAGAGCTGCATCCCGAGCCCGGCCTGCTGCGACGCGCCGGGAACATCCAGGCAGAAGCCGCTGCTGCCGGCGACCTGCGACCCTATCGGCCAGAACGAGTCCGGGAGGCTGTGCGGCCATGACCAGTGCTCGTTGCTGATGGTGCTGCACGGCCACTGCTGGATGGGCGTGCCCCGGGCGGCCCCTCCCCGGGCGTCCAGGCATTCTCCGCTGGCCTGGTTCAGGAACTCATAGCTGCTGCCGCCGATGTTGATGGGGGCCCAGTTCTGGGCCTGGTTGCCGACGCTGCAGGGCTCCTGCACGATGGCCGTCCCCGCGCCTCCGGCGGGGTCGGCAGGCTGCAGGCAATATATCGGTGCGAATGTCCCCTCCTGAATGAGGATTTCGAAATAGTTGGTCGCGCTGGCGCTGGCGGGCAGTGCGGCAGCCGTGGTCAGCCCGACGGCCGCGGCGGCGGCGAGCATCAGACCAGCGGTCTTGCGTTGCAGAAACATGGCTTCTCATCTCCGGAAGGTCACCGGCGATGCGCGGTCGCACCCCCGGAGCGACTGTCCCAGGCCGGGCTGATACGGCGCTGAAACGGCGCTGAAGCGGCTGACCTCAGCGCTCGCTACGCCGTCCAGGCGACGGGGAGGCGCTTGACGCCGCGCTGGAAGTTGGAGCGCAGGTAGGACGGCGGCCCCGCGTGGGCGAGCGCGGTCGTGCGGGCCAGCACCTCGGCGAACAGGGCGCGCATCTGGGTGCGGGCCAGGTGGGCACCCAGGCAGAAATGCGGACCGTGGCCGAACACCAGGTGCGGGTTGGGCTGGCGGCGGATATCGAAGCGGTCCGGGTCGGCGAAGACGGCTTCGTCACGGTTGGCGGAGGTGAAGGAGACGACTACCTTGTCTCCCGCTCCGATGGGCTGGCCGCCGAGCTCGCAGCCGGCCGTGGCGGTCCGGCGGAACGTCATCACCGGCGTCCACCAGCGCAGCATCTCGTCGGCCGCGACGGGCAGCAGGGCCGGGCTGGCGCGCAACTCGTCCTGGGCCCGCGGGTGCTCGAGCAGCGCGATGCACGCGCCAGGCAGGCCGTTGCGCAAGGTCTCGTTGCCGGCCACGGCGAACAGCCAGAACATGTTCTCGAACTCGGCCGCCGATACCCGGGCGCCGCCCTCGTCCGACTGGGCCAGCAGGATCGACATCACGTCGTCCTCCGGCCGGCGGCGTTTCTGCTCCGCCAGCAGGTGGGCGTAGGCGTACAGGTCCGGCATCCCCTCCCGGGTGCGCGGGTCGGGCATCCGGCCGTCGGCGCCGGGGGACGGCCGCTCGGCGAGCGCCTCGCGGGCCATGGCCGTGCCGGCGGCCGGGTCGAACTCGGCCGAGGAAGCGTAGTCGGGGTCCTGGTAGCCGATCACCCGGTTGGACCAGTCGAACAGCAGCCAGCGGTCCTGCTCGGGCACGCCGAGCACGTCAGCCAGGGCGAGAAGCGGCAGGTCGGCGGCCACATCCTGGGCGAAGTCGCATTCTCCGCGCGGGCCGGCGAACACGCGGTCGCAGATGGCCCGGGCGTGGCCGCGGATGCGGTCCTCGAGCTGGGCGACCGCCCGGGGCGTGAATGACCGGCTGAGCAGCCGCCGCAGCCGGGAGTGCTCCGGCGGGTCCATGTTGAGCATCATCCGCCGGACGTAGCCCAGCGCCTGGGGCGTGGCCGGGTCCCGGATCTGGGTCGCGCCGAGCGCCGAGGAAAACAGCTCCGGCCGCCTCAGCACCGATTCGACGTCGGCGTGCCTGAGCACCAGCCAGAACCCGGGGCCTTCCGGCCAGCCCAGGACGGGAATCTCCGGCACCCACGCCACCGGGGTGTCGCGGCGCAGCCGGGCCAGCGCTTCGAAGGGCACCCCGCCGGTGTAGGTGGCGGGGTCGAAGACGACCTCGGTGTCCGGCCGGGCCGGGCGCGCCGTCGTGGTCATTCTCGCCCCAGGAACTCCTCGATGGAGGTCGCGAGCGACACCGGCGACTCGAACATCGGGTAATGCCCAGCGTCGGGCAGGATGGTCATCTCGGCCTCGGGGAAGAAAACCAGCCACGTCTGCTCCATCACATCGGCGGACAGGGCCGGGTCGTTGACGCCCACGATCACCTTGACCGGCGTGCTGGTATCCGGCTGGACCTTGCCTGAGAAATCAGACTTGGCCCAGGCCTGCAGGTACGCGGCGAATGCCGCCACCGTCGAGTTCTCCAGCGAGTGCCGGACCACGTGGTTGATGAAGGTGGTGGTCAGCTTGCTGCCGGTGGTGAAGTCGATGATCGCCGCCCGGTTGCCGGCGTTGTCCGCCGCGCCGGAGAACAGCTCCCAGCCCTGCTCGTCCATGGGCACCGCGTTGGCCGGCACCGGGTTGAGGCCGATCAGCCTGTCCACCCGGTCCGGGGCCTGCAGCAGCATCTGGTGAGCCACCTTCCCGCCCATCGAGTGCCCGATCACAGAGAACCTGTCCCAGCCGAGCTCATCGGCGAGGGCGATGGCGTCGGCCGCGGCCTCCTCGATGGTGAACTCGCCGGCGACGTGCATGCGGTCGCCGTAACCGCGCAGGTCCATGAAGGCATAGGTGTAGGTCGAGCGGTCCAGGAAGTCCGGCAGCGAGCCCCAGCCGCGGGCCGAGCCGAACCAGCCGTGCACGGCCAGCACGTGGTGGTCACCGGACCCGATGCTCACAAGAGAACTCGTCATGCTGGCCTCCGCTTCAGCGTCCCGGCTACTGTGCAGCCGACTCTAGCGAGCGGGCGCGGCGTCCGCTACGGCTGGCTGCGACGGCCGGATGGCGCCGGGAACCCGCACGGTGCCGCGCAGGACGACCAGTGCGTAGGCGAGGACCGCGCCGCCGACCGCGACGAGTGCGCCCGACCCGCCCAGGGCCCCGGCCAGCGCGGGAGCGATCAGGGATCCGGCCACGATCCCGGCCACCGAGGCGGGCAGGGCCAGGCCGTAGGCGCTGCCGAACGTGTCCTCATCGAGCGCCCGCTGCAGGACGGTCTCGGTGAGGATCTCCACAAGCAGCGCGCCGGCGCCGGTGAGCCCGGTCAGGAAGATGGCCACCGCCGGCCAGTGGACCACCGCGAGCAGTGGCATCGGCAGCCCGGCGGCGGCCAGCGCGAGGGCCAGGACGTGGCGGGGGTAGCGGCTGCGGCTGGCCCGGCCGGCCAGCGCGGTGCCGACCAGGCCGCCGGCCCCGATGCCTGCGAACAGGTAGCCGTACCCATGCGTGCCCAGCCCGATCTGGCGGGACACCACGAGCAGCAGCACGGTCTGGGTCCCGTACATCACGCTGCACATGATGTCCGCGCCGACCAGCCGGAGCGCCTCGGGGCGCGCGCGGAGCGCGGCGGCGCCCCGGACCACGTCACGGAGGAGCCCGGCGGGGCGGTCCGCCGAACGCGCGCACCGGAAGGGATTGCGGTCGGACCCCGGGCGGATGGCCAGTACCGCAAGCGCCGACAGCCCGAAGGTCAGCGCGTTCACCGCGAACGCGAAGGCAGGCGACCCGAGGAGCAGCAGGACGCCGCCGATGGCCGGGCCGAGGATGATGCCGGTGCTCGCCACGACGGAACGTGCCGCGTTGGCGCCCGGCAGGTCGGCGTCATCGACGACACGCGGGGTGATGGCGGAGACGCACGGCAGGTAAGGCGCGGCGGCGGCCGTCGCCATGGCCGCGATCACCGGGGCGAGTTGGATCGGCAGCCGGGTAGGCCCGCGCCAGGCCGAGGGTGACGGAGGAGTCGGCCTCCTGCTGCGCCGCGCCGACCTCGCGCGCGGCCTGCACCGCCCGCGCGGCCAGGGTGGCCGTGGTGGTCATGTCGTTAGTGCGCATGACGGACCCGGCCAGCGAGGAAAGGACTACCGCGTGAGCCCTGGTCACCTGGTCGGCAGGCAGCAGGGCGAGCGCCTGCTCCAGGGCCATGACCGACTCGGCCTCGCGGCCGGTATCCCGCAGGGCGTGCGCGCGGCGCTCGAGCACGAGCGCGCGCCGGACCGCGCCGCCCTCGGCGGGAAGTTCGGCGAGCGCCTGTTCGAATAGGGACAGCGAGCGGTCGATATCACCGGCCTGGTAGGCGGCCTCGCCGGCCAGGCTGGCCACCTCGGCCTGGTCCACGCCGGTGCGCTGCTCCGCATCCGGCACCCGGGGCCAGATCTCCAGCGCCCGCTCCAGGTGACGCTGTGCCTCGGCCGGGGCGAACCACGTGACCGCGTGCCGGGCGGCGGCGATCGAGGCAGGCAGCGCGCGCGGCAGGTCGAGGGCCGCGTACCAGTGATGGGCCAGGGCGGCGGGAACTGCGGCGTCGTCCCCGGCCAGGGCGGGCTCGCGGGCGAGGGCCTCGCCGTAGGCGGCGTGCAGGCTGCCCCGCTCGCCGGGGAGCATGTCCTCGTAGACCGCGTCCCTGGTGAGCGCGTGCCGGAACGTGTAGCCGCGGCCGGTGTGGTCGACCACGAGCAGGTGGCTCTCGACGGCCTCCCGCAGCCCGGCGTAGAACTCCGCGTCGCCGACGCCCGCGACCTCGGCGAGCAGCTTGTCGGGAACGCTGCGGCCCGCGACCGCCGCCGTCCGCAGCAGCCGCTGCGCCCCCGCGCTCAGCGCGTCCACCCGGCTCAGCAGCACGTCCGCCAGAGACGGGGGGAGATCGGCCGGGTCGCCCCCGCCGCGCACCACTCCGGCGAGTTCCTCCACCAGGTAGGCGTTGCCGCCGGACCGGTCGAAAACCATGTCCACCAGCCCGGCGGTGGGTTCGGCGGCGAGGATCGCGCTCAGCTGGGCGGCGACCTCCCCGGGCTCGAACCGGCGCAGCTCCACGTGCTGCACCGAGCGGAGCCGCTCCCAGCTGGCGATCAGCGGCCGCAGCGGGTGACGCCGGTTCAGCTCGTCGGAGCGGTAGGTGGCCAGCAGCACGACCCGGACGCCGCGCAGCGACCTGATCAGGAACGCGACCAGCTCCCGGGTGGACTGGTCGGCCCAGTGCAGGTCCTCCAGGACAAGCAGCAGCGGCCGCCGGGTGCTGAGCCGGCCCAGCAGCCCCAGGACCAGCTCGAGGAGCTGGGACACCTGGATCCCGTCCGCGGGCGGCTCGGCCCCTAGGTTCTGGGCCAACAAAGCGCCCGGGTCGAGTTCGGGCAGCAGCCGCGCGAGACCGCGCCTGGCCGGGCCGAGCACCTCGGCCAGCTCGCCCGGCGCCGTGGTGCGGGCCAGCGTGCGCAGCGCGTCGATGAGCGGGGCGAGCGGCAGGCCTTCCGCGCCGAGCTCTACGCAGTGGCCGGCCAGCACGGTGAACCCGGAGCCGGCCGCACCCACCGCCAGCTCCGTGACCAGGCGCGTCTTGCCGACGCCCGCCTCGCCCGCGACGATCGCGAACCCCGGCTCACCCGCCCGCGCCCGGTCCAGCAGCGCGACGAGCGACGCGACCTCGTCGCGCCGCCCGACGAAGACCGGGCTCTGCATCCCCTCGCTCATAAGCTGCACGCTGCCACAGATACCGCGATCACGCAGTCCCGGGCGGCCTGGCGCCCGGGCGGGCAGCGGGAGCCGGGGCACGCGCCCGGACCGTTCGGGATCCTGATCTTGGTCTTTACGCCTCAGCCGGGCGCGGCCTGGTGGCATGACCACGACATTTGATCGCGCTTTGAGGGTAATTTCGACCAGTCGCTCAAATTTGTGAGAGAAGTCGTTTAGTGGCTGGCCATCTCCCATGGTGCCTGGGGCAGTGCGTGTCCGGTTTCGAGGACGGACTTGAGGTTTGCCAGGACTGCTGACCATCCTGCGGCGGATGCCTGGTACTCGGCTTCGTCGGCCAGGTTTTCGTGGGTGACGGTCAGCCGGACTATGTCACCGTAGGGCTGAATATCAAAGCTCACGCGAGAGGGATCAGCCGACTGATCGCCGGCCGGTGATGCCCACGTGATCACCAGCCGGGTCGGCGGCAGGCTCTCCACCACGGTGCCGGCGACATCGGCTATGCCGCTGCCGTCGGTGCGCTGGTGCTCCCATGCCGAGCCAGGCTGCCAGTCAGAGACGTTGCTGTGTCCCCAGTACTGGGGCGACAAGCTGGGGTCGGTCAGTGCCTGCCACACTCGTTCAGCGGTGGCCTCCATGTAGGTGACGTACACGAACGTCGGCCGGTCGGTCATCTGTTCCTCCGCGTGTCGTTTCACAGTGCTAAGCGCCCGCAGGCGGGGTCGTTCGAACTTCTCAATCCACCGTTCGGTGATCTCATGAAGCGGCACAGGGTTCAGGTAGTGCAGCTTGAGGCGTCCCTGGCGCACGGTGGCTATGAGGTTGGCTGCCTCAAGGATGGCGAGGTGCTGGCTGGCTGACTGCCGGGCCATGTCGAGACGCTCGCACAGCTCTCCAAGTGTCTGCCCGTTGCGTTCACGCAACTGGTCCAGCAGGTGCCGCCGTGTCTGGTCGGCCAGTGCCTTGAAAACGTTGTCCATGTCCGTGGCCACGCCTCACCACAATATGCAGGTAATCACCTGCATGTCAATGGGAGCGCTGGACCTGGTGTTCGGGGTGGTCGCGGGGATCCCGCTGGCCCGCACGGTGCGGCGGCGCGGACCCCTTGAGCGGGCCGCGGAGCGCGAATGCCGCGAGGATGGCGGCCGCGCCCGCGATCGCCATCGCGGCGGCCGCGCCGAGGGCCCCGGCCAGCGCGCCGGCGGCCGTGGGGGTCAGGCCCTGGCCGCCCATCGCCCCGGTCGAGTTGAGGCCGAAACCCTGACCCCGCCGCCCTTCCGGCAGGCTGTCGAGGAAGGCCTGCTGGATGCCGAGCTGGTAGGCGAAACCGGTGCCGCAGGCCAGCAAGGCCAGGCCGGCCAGCGGCAGCGGCGGGCGGAACACCAGCGCGAGCAGGGGTGCCCCCATGACCGCGACCAGCGGGAACGCCAGCCGCCTGCGCGTGCCGGGCGCGCAGAACCGCCCGACGAGCAGCTCCCCGAGCATCATCCCGGCCGGCATCGCGGCCAGCAGCGGCCCGGCGGCGCTGGCCGGCCGGCCCAGCGACCCGGTATACGGCACGATCAGCGACTCGGCCCCGGCGATGAACCACACGGGCAGCCACTGCGCGAGCAGCAGACCGCGCACGGTCCGGTCCCTGAACAGCTCGATGTTGCCGGTCACGGTAGCCCGCACGATCGCGCGCAGTGAACCGCGGGCCGCGCGGGCCCTCCTGGGCCGCAGGCCCAGGCGGGTGATGATGGCGGCGCCCGCCAGCGCACCGCCCGCGGCCAGCAGCAGCCAGCGCACCGGCACGGCGGCCAGGACCGCGCCGCCGATGCCCAGCCCGGCGATCTGGGTGCCCGAGCCGGTCAGGTTGAAGACCGAGCGGCCGAGGATGTAGCGATCCCCGTCGAGCACGTCGGGGAGCAGGCCGGAGATCGCCGCGGTGAATACCGGCGCGGCCGTCGCCGCGACGGCGACCAGGGCCAGCATCACCGGGACGGGCAGCGCCGGCCACAGGCCGATCACCAGCCCGGGCGCGGCGCGGGTCAGCAGGCCCGCCGTGATGACCAGGCGGGGCGGTAGCCGGTCGGCCAGCGAGCCGAACAACGCGCCGCCGACGGCCTGCGGCGCGAAGCCCACGCCGAACGCGAGCGCGGCCAGGAACGCAGACCGGGTCTGGGCGAAGACGAGCACCGACAGTCCGAGGAGCTCGAACTCGAAGCCGAGCACGTACATGAAAAACGCGGCGAATAGCACTCGGAACTCCCCCGCCGCGAATACCGCGCGGTACGTCGTCCGTGCCGGACGGCCTGGCCCCGACTGGTTTCCCTGCTGGCTGCCCTGCTGGTTGCCTTGCGGGCTTGCGGCAGGCGCGGTAGCGGTCATGAACGTCATCGTGCGAGCCGGGCGCTCCTGAAAGTACTCTTTCGTCTCAGGACGAAAGCTGGTGTGCCATGGCGCTGCGGATCGAGGTGCGCAACGAGGACCTGACCATGAGCCGGTTCGCGTTGTCGCCGCTGTGGGAGCTGACCCACGCGCTGCGCCTGCTGGCCGGCGTGCGGGGGCAGCCAGACGTGCCGGAGCTCCGCCCGTGGCTGGTCCGCGCCCGTGACCGGTATCAGGAGCTGGCACGCGAGACAGACCTCGCCGTGATCCTGGCGCTGCATACGCCCGGCTGGGGCGCGGACTTCCTGGCCCCCGTCCCGGCGAGCGTAAACACCACGATCGGCGACCTGCTCGACCAGGTCCGGTCGACGCCCCCGGAGCAGGCGCACCGTGAGGTCGCGGAGGCGCTGCGCCGGCAGCCGCGGGTCGATCCCCGCATCGAGGGCATCCTGACCAGCGACCGGGTCGCAGGTTACGCCGCCGACGTGCTCGCCGCCTCCTGGCAGGCGCTGCTCGAGCCGGACTGGCGGACGTTGCGGGCCATCCTCGAGCGTGACGTGGTGTACCGTGCCGGACAGCTCGTCTCCAAGGGCTGGGCCGCCGCCCTGACCGACCTGCACGCCACCTTGAGCTGGCGCCAGGGCCGCATCGAGCTCAGCCGCTGGGCGGCCGACGAGGACGCCGAACTCGGCGGGCGCGGCCTGCTATTCATCCCCTCGGTCTTCGTCTGGCCCCGGCTCGCGCTGACCCTCGACCCGCCGTGGCCGCCGGCCCTGATCTACCCGGCACGCGGGGTCTCCGCGCTGTGGGAACAGCCCGGCCGAACCGGGCCGGGGACCGCCCTGCACCGGCTGCTCGGCACCTCGCGTGCCGCCATCCTGCTCGCGCTCGAGGATCCGGCCAGCACCACCCAGCTGGCCGCCGCGCTCGGCCAGTCGCTCGGCGGCATCGGCGACCACCTGGTCGTCCTGCGCGAGGCCGGGCTGATAACCAGGGCCAGGTCCGGGCGCTCGGTGCTCTACCGCCGCACTCCGGCCGGAGACGCGCTGACCGCCGCCGAGCTTTAAGCCAGCCGCGCGGCGCCCGACGGCGCCGGCGGGCCGGCGCGGCGGCCGCCCTCAGGGCAGGGCGATGAGCAGCACGGGAACGCCGGCCACGGTCAGCCCGCCGGCCACGCGCAGGACCATCCGCACGGCGGGCACCGAACGGGCCTGCGCCTTGGGAAAGTCCGTCTTGGGTTCGGCGGCGACGGCCATGATGATCAGGGACAGGACGAACCAGGCCAGCACGGCGCGGCGCCAGTTGCGCGCCCGCCAGCCGGCCAGGCGCTGCCGGGACGAGGCCCGCGGCGCCCGCTGGCGCCAGGCGATGCCCCCGGCAGGTCGTCCACGATATGAAGGGATCGCGCGCGTTCCGATGGTGGTGGCTCCCGGCTGCAGCGGGACCATGTCCCCGATCGCGGCGGAACCCATTCCCCCGCGGCCGCGTTCCTGCTCGAGCACCTGGCGCATCATGGCCCCTCCCTGCTGCTGCCCTCACGTTTGGAGCAGCACCCAACCAGAGGCCGTTCGGACTCCGTTGATACGCTCACGACAACTCAACTTGCCGTCCGATGTCTCGCGATATATCGTGCTAGGTACTTGGGGATTCCCCGTTTCTCGCTACGGAGGGCACGATGGCTACGGGATATAACGTGCGCGTCGGGGACGCCGATCGTGAAGCAGTCGCCGGTCAGCTACGTGAACACTACGCCGACGGGCGGCTGACGCTCGAGGAACTGGACGAGCGCCTCGATCAGACGTTCGCGGCCAAGACCAAGACTGACCTCAACACCGTGATGCGCGACCTCCCGCAGGCCGCACGGCCGGCCGCGGGCATGCCGTACGGGGGCACCGCGTGGCAGGGACCGGCCTGGCCGGGTCCGATGGCCACCAGGCCGGGGCAGGACAACGGCGACGGCTGGGGAGGCAGTCAGGGGAGCCAGCGACCGCGCGGGCTCGGCGGCGCTTTCGCGCCGATGATGGGGATGGTGTGGCTTTTCGTCATCCTCGGCAGCGTTTTCCTTTTTGGCGGTCTCGGCGGCGGCGGCAGGCCGGTGGCGATCGTGCTGTTCCTGGCGGCGCTGGCGCTGGTCAGGCGGCTGATCGGGCTCGGCAGGCGGCGCGGCTTCCCCGGGCCGCGGGGTCCCAGGGGGCCCCGGGGACGTCGCCGCTGGTGATTCTCGCTACGTCTGGCTTCCGCCCCGGGCCGGCTCGACTTATCGTTGAAGGGTGAGGCAGCCTGCCTGGCGAATTCTGGGAGCCGATGACAAGGCGATATGACGTCCGAACCGGAATGGTAGACGAGGATCCCGACGCGGCGCAGCCGCGCGAAGAACTGGTACCGGGCTGGCACGTGCCTGGCCGGACGCGGTACGACTACGACCTCCGCATCGGTGACGCCGAGCGCGACGTCGCGATGGCCCAGCTGCGTGAGCACTTCGTCGCGGGACGGCTGACCTTCGACGAGCTGACCGAGCGGATCGACGCCGCCCTTACGGCCAAGACGCAGCGTCAGATCGACGGCCTGATGGCCGACCTCCCCCGGCCGCCCAGGGTCATCCGGGCCGAGGCCGCGCTGCCGGTCCCGGCCCCGGACGCGGGCCGGTTCCTCGTCTTCGCGATGCTGCTCTTCGCGCTCGCCACATGGATCCTGATCATGGCCTGGATGTCACGGCATTCCTACTACGGGCCTTACCCGCGGATCCCCGGGCCCCCGGGTAACGGCTAGCCGGTCAGGCGCTGGCCAGGGCGCGCAGCGGGACGACCAGGTAGCGGTAGTCCGGAGCGGACTCGTCGCCGTCCCCGGCGCTGCCGGTAATCAGGGCGGGCTTGGTCGGGCTGGTGAACTGCAGCCGGATCCGTGCCTCGTCGGGGATGGACGTCCCCTTCTCGGCGTTCTGGCCCTTGCCGGCCTGCTCTGGTTTCCCGGATCCCTGGGGCTTGTCCTCACGGGGCTTGTCCTCACGGGGCTTGTCCGCGGCACCGGTGGCCGCGATCAGGGCCGCGCCGAGGCCGTCCATCAGGTAGTGCGGGCTGAACGCGATCACGGTCTCCTCGCCGGCGAAATCGGCGGCGACCGTCTCCCGCGCCCGCGCCTGCCCCTCGGTGCCCGCTTCGATCGTGACCTGGCCATGGCCGAACGACAGCCGCACGGAGCTGCCCCGCTCCGCGACCAGCGCCACCCGCTTGACGGCTTCGGCGAGCGGGATGGCAGGCATGTCCCCGCGGCTGCCGAAATCATCGGGGAACCGGGACATGTACTTGATGTACTCCCCCGCGATCAGCCGGGTGGTCAGCCGCCGCCCGCCCGACTCGAATCCGATCATCGCGTCGGCGGCGCGCAGCGAGTCCCCCGGGTTCGCGTCGGTGCCGCCCGGCTCACCGCGCATCATGACCCGGACGAGGACGCCGGGCACCATCATCCGCGCGGCGTCGGACAGGGTCTTGGCCGGCACGAGCAGCGTGGCGCGGGAGCCCGGGTGAGCGGGATTCCAGCCGAGTTCCCTGATGGCGAGACGGTACCTGTCGGTCGCCACCAGCCTGATGGTGTCGTCGTCGATCTCGAGATTCACCCCGGTGATGACCGGCAGTGTGTCATCGCGGCTAGCCGCGGGTGCCACCTGGCCGATCGCCGTGGCGAGCACGCTGCCGTCGACGGTGCCCGCCAGCCGGGGCAGCTCAGGCAGCCGCGGATACTCCTTGACCGGCAGGGTGACCAGGGTGAATGACGCCGGGCCGCAGGTCACGGTGACGTCATCCTTCTCGTGATCCAGCTCGACCGGGAGCGGCGGCAGGCTCCGGGTGATCTCGGCCAGCAGGCGCCCGGGCACGAGCGCGGTGCCCGCCTCCGTCACCTCCGCGTCCACCTGGATCCTGGCCGACACCTCGTAGTCGAAGCAGGAGAGGATCAGGCCGCCCGGGGATGCCTCGAGCAGGAGCCCGGACAGGATGGGCAGCACGGGCCGCGATGGCAGCGAGCGCGCGACCCAGGCTACCGCTTCAGCCAGCGCGTCCCGCTCGACGATGATCCGCATTCCCTGCCGCCTCCATCACCCATGTGCCACCCTCCGAGGGGGCCCACTTGCATACTCGCACGAGGCACTGACATTCCGGGGGTTCGCGGGGGCGTCCGGGTGCACGACACATATGTAGGGGTCCCGCATCTGGGCAGGTTATTCTGGGAGTCTGGTTGTGATATCAGCAACCAGATGAGGAGCGCCCGTGACCGAACCGTCGCTTCCGGAGCTGGAGGCCGACCGGGACCGGCTGTACGCGCAGCTGGCGGCGGTGGGCGATTTCCGGCGCGGATCGGTGAGCGAGAACTACCGCAAGTGCGGGAAGCCGAACTGTGCCTGCGCGGCCCCTGATCATCCCGGGCACGGGCCGCGGTTGCTGTGGACCCGGTCAGCGGGCCGCCGGAAGACGACTGGCCGCCAGCTCGCGGCGGCGGAGGTGGAGAAGGTGCGGCGTGAGCTGGCCCGGCATGCGGAGTTCACGGCGATCAGCGGGCAGATCGCGGAGGTGAACGAGAAGATCTGCGAGGCCAGGCCCGTTGCCGGCATAAGTGCGCCCTCGGTGCCGGAGGGCGAAAAAGGGGGCTCTTCGATGCGCTCGCGCGGCAGAAAGCCGCCGAGATAGGCCGCCTGGCAGCGGAGGCGGCCCGGTCGCTGGGCTGCGGTGACGCCGGGCTGGAGACTGCGGAGGCCGTCATCCGCGCCGGGATGCTGCAGGCGGGCTGCGGCATGCTGGAGCAGTTGCTGGCAGCCGATCCCGGCTACCGGGGTCCGCGGGTGCCCTGCGGCCAGGGGCATGCGGCTGAGTTCGTCTCGTACCGGGACAAGGTAATCGACACGGTGCTCGGGGCGGTCACCCTCACGCGCGCGTGGTACCACTGTGCAGCCTGCGGGCGCGGGTTCGCCCCGCGGGACGCCGGGCTAGGCGTGGCGGGCGCGTCCATGTCGCCCGGGCTGCGGGCGATGAACGACGAGGCCGCGGCCGCCGGGCCGTTCGCGAAGGCCGCGCGGCTGCTGGAAGTCCTGGCCGGGGTGCGGCTGACCGTCAAGCGCGTCGAAAGAGCAGCCGAGGGCAGCGGCGCCGCGGCGGCTGCCGCCGTGCGGGACCGGGCATCGCTCGTCACCGCCAGGAAACTGGTGCCGCTGCCGCCGTTCCCGCTGCCGGACAAGCTGTACGCCGCGATCGACGGCACCGGCGTGCCGGTGACCGCGAAGGAGACTGCCGGGCGGGACGGCAAGGGCGAAGACGGCCGCGCCCGCACCCGCGAGGTCAAGCTCGGCGTCTTCTTCACCCAGGACAAGGTGGATGACGACGGCTACCCGGTCCGGGACCGGGACTCCTCCAGCTACATCGCCACCTTCGAGCCCGCCGGCGTATTCGCGGACCTGGTAAAGGCAGAAGGCCTCCGCCGCGGTACCGATCACGTCCGCCAGCTCACCATCCTCGGCGACGGCGCCGCCTGGATCTGGAACATCGCCGGCAGCAAGTTCCCCGAGGCCACCCAGATCGTGGACCTGTTCCACGCCCGCGAGCACCTGCACGACCTCGCCCGGCTCCTGGACTTCATGCTCGGCGACCGCAGGGACGAATGGCTCGCCGCCCGCCTCGAGGATCTCGACTACGGCAACATCGACGGCATCTGCGAGGCGGCCCGCGCCTATCGCCTCGTGGGCGCCAAGAAGGATGAGCTGGACACGGCGCTCGGCTACTTCGAGAACAACGCGCCCCGGATGCGCTACAACTGGTTCCGCTCCCGCGGCCTGTTCGTCGGCTCCGGAGCAGTAGAAGCAGGGTGCAAAGCAGTCATCGGGCAGCGCCTCAAACTGTCAGGCATGCGCTGGACCGTCGTCGGCGCCGACGCCATCGCCACGCTCCGCTGCCAGCAGGCCAGCCGCCCGGAAGACCGGATCTGGTACGCACCGCGCAACCAGACGCCAGCCGCCTGACCAGCCGAACCCGCTAAACGATCTTGCTCACCTACAAAATTGTCGTGCACCCGGGGCGTCCCCCGCGGGCTAGCACGGCCAGTGGTATTCCGGACTTACTGGTCTAATCGTCGAAGTAGTGACCTTTTTCGATGTCCGCGATCAGCGTAGGCCCCTCGTCGAAGCCATCGAAGACAAAAACGACCTCATCGCCAGCGGCCAGGCCGTAGCCATCGTCCCGTCCGGCGTCAGGCCCCGCCCCGACCTCACCACGGTCCCCCTGCACGGCGTCGACCAGGGCCACGTCGTGCTTGCGACCCGCGCCGGCGATCACAGCCGCCTGGTGGCAGCCTTCCGCAAGTCCGCGCAAGCCTGCCTCACGAGTCCTGGCCCCGAGGACTCGTCTAGCTGACCAGGCCGGGCGGCGCGGAGTCCAGCGTGGCCTGGATGGCCTTGGCCAGGGCCCGGGCCGATTCCGCGGTGAGCTCGACCGCTACCCGCGCCGACGGGCCGGCGCCCGGGTCGAGGAAGTCGATGTTGAGGGTGTGCTCCGCCTGCGCGTGCACCGGATGGTCGAAGTAAACGCTCGCGTCGGTCAGCCGGAACCATCCGGACGGCCCCTTGCCGCTGCCGCTGATCGAGACCTTCTCCGTCAGGTAAGTGCACATATGCGACTCCTCTCAGGGCACGGACGATAACAGGTAACGGCCGAAGAAGGCCCAGATGCGCTGCCAGGCGTCCACAGCGGCCTCGGGCCGGTAGCTGGGGCGGTCCACCTGCAGGAAGGCGTGCCCGGCGCCGTCGTAGGAGTGGAACTCATAGGTCTTGCCGTGCGCCTTGAGGGCGTTTTCGAGTTCGGCGACGTGCTCGGGCGAGGGGTGCTGATCCTCGGCGCCGAACAGGCCGAGCAGCGGGCAGGACAGGTCCGGAGTCCGCTCCACCAGTCGCGGTACGCCGTGCAGCGGGTGACCCTCGGGCGGGGACTCGACGACGAAGCCGCCGTAGCAGTCCACGGCCGCGTCGAGCGGCAGGCTGACCGCGGCCAGGAACGACTGCCGGCCGCCCGAGCAGTGGCCGATCACGCCGACCTTGCCGTTGGAGTTGCTCAGCCCGCGCAGGTAGGCCGCGGCGCCCGCCACCTCACCCACGATCCGCTCGTCGGGGAGCGGGATCGCGCCCGCCGCCCGCGCCGCCGCCATCGCGTCGTCCGGAGCGGCCCCCGGCGCCTCGCGATGGTAGAGGTTCGGCATCACCGCATTGAGACCGCCGGCCGCGAACGCCCGGGTGAACTCCTTGGTCTGGCGGTCATAGCCGGGCAGGTGGTGGATGACGACCACGCCGCCGACCGGGCCGGCCTGGAGCGTCCGGGCGGCGTACGCCTCGATCTCGTCGCCGTTGTGGCCTGTGATCGTTACGCTCTCGGCCAGCATCGCGTCGTACATCGCCTGTCCTCTCTCGCGTCGTATACAGCCGGCACCATGATTTCACGGGGCCGCCGGCGCCACGCCCGCCGACGGTGAAAGACTTCCGGCATGACCTATGTCGCTGCCGCTGACCGTTATAGCAGGCTT
>Ga0137383_10001064_pt1 | contig 15756 bp, 18 predicted proteins | sample SagtaG_19_FD_104817 | JGI IMG/M metagenome (GOLD analysis project Ga0137383, IMG submission 104817) | Vadose zone soil microbial communities from Sagehorn Ranch, Mendocino, California, USA - Sage2_R_40_16 metaG | ecosystem: Environmental > Terrestrial > Soil > Vadose zone | place: USA... | reverse complement strand
GCAAGAAAGAAGTGAGCGCTTTGGTCCACTGAAGAAAGCGAGCTCGCAGTCCTCTGACGAGTGGACCCACAAGCCGCTTGAGAGGAGAAAGAATCAATATGAGCTACTCCTTCAGGAAGATGCATTGTCGTTCGTATTGCAGGGCCAGATCAGGTGCTTGCCCTTCCATTTTACCTGGGCTGCACCGCTATGTGCAACCAGTGCAGGTATGCTCTCTCGCATTTCCAGTGATTTTTCCCGAACAGATGTCCCAAGCGGGATGCCTCTGCGAGGCAGAGAAGAGGATGATACTTCGTATAGAAAACGTAAAAGCGGTAGAAGTATGCGACGTAACGAAGGAAGTAGCCAATACAGAGGCGGCAGTCTTCTCAAAACGTCCGACCGTTTTGATCTGTCTCCTGATTTGCGCTATCCCTGGTCCGAGAACAGGCACATCTGTACGGCGTGTTGGCTGAAACTGAACGACATGGGGGCGATGCCTGAAAGATTTGCCCGTCTCTCTGACGCCGTTGCCAAAGGGGCAGAAGGCCCGGACGTGCGCAAGATGATGCACGCCACTTTCATGTGCAACCACGGCGGCCCGGATGAGTACACAAACAACTGGACGCGCCAGGACGCAGGCACGCTGGCCAGCCTCTATCGTTGCTCCTGCCACCATAAACCGATGAAGGTCAAGCATGTCACCAACTGGACAGAGAAGACCCGACCGCTGTACATGCCGGATTCGGAAACTGATACCAGTTCCGACGAGGACGAAATAGAAAGTGAGGCCTTCGAGCATGGTAAAACTCACCACGAGGGCAATGCTTGAGCAGCTGGGGCTCACGATCACCACACCCGAGAGTGACCCCCGCGGGTATGGGTACACCTGGCGTGGAAGGCACTGGGTAGGTCCATTTCAGGGCGAGTATGCAGCACTCAAAGCCGCTTTTGATGAGGCAATCGGGATTATGAATACTGAGCGACCATTTGCCCAGGTGAACGGTGAGTTGTGGATGTGGAATAATGGATGGAAGTATATCGGGTTTCAAGAGCCTGAGAACGAGAGTAACCAGCTATGACCACCTGGGGCGCCAGAGTGAGCGAGCGCATTGGTTGTATGTTTCGCACCTTCCCACATATCCGCTACAATTTCCCCTTTGCAGAATGTGTTGCTATATGACGAATTGCCAGCAGTTAATTAACAAGAACAATTACAGAGAACTGGTAGCCATCTACCACGCCGACTAGGGCGCTCAGGCAGAGAACCAGAGTTTGCGGCGCAGCTGAGTGCGCACTCCGCCTGCCTTGGAGTGGCGGTGGTGTGACTTTGCCATCAAGGCCCCGGCCACGCTCGTGGGCTACACGAGCATCCAGCGAGAGCTGCGGGACGCCGGCGAGCACGATCCTGGCGCCGGATCGTCGCAGGCCGCGCTCCGTCGCCGGGGCCTGGTCAAGGTCACCGAGGATCTCATTCATCTTCCTCCGCTGGGCCGGGTGCCTCGGGTGCGGGTACAACTCACCACGGCTGGCCGCGCCGCCGCCCGCGCCGGCCTCGGCGAGCGACCGAGACGCCTTGCCAAGGGCCTGCTGTCAGAATGGCTGTGGCGTCGACTCATCACCGTCGCCCGCGCCGAGCCCGATGGTGTTCCCAGCGAGAGGGTCGGCGGTCTGGCTCACCTCTACCTCGACACTGGCTACATCGAAGAGCGCAACCACGGCTCCGACACCTCCTGGCAGTTTCACCTCATATGCTGGCACCTCACTGCCGCTGGTCGCGAGCACATCACTGAACATGTAAAGGCCTACCGCGAGCTGTACCCCGACATCGGCACCGCCGGCCTGCCGTAACAGCACCCGTTGCGCTCCGTACCGCTGGTGGACCTCGCTACTGAGGGCCGCGACTGGAGGAGTGGCGAGTACAGACAGAGTGATCATGCACTGGTGCATGTCTGCTGCTGTCCGCCTGATCCTGGACAAGCGGATCCAGCTGGTGTCAGAACCGCTTCAGGATCTCGGCTTTCTTTACCGAGAATTCCTCGTCGGTGAGGATTCCTTTGTCGCGTAGTTCGGCAAGTCGTTCGAGCTGCCACATGGGATCATCTCCTGCCGGCTGCGGCGCCATGGATGGGGACTGTTGAAACTGATTGCGGATCCCCAGTGTGAGCAAGCGATCCATGAACTCTCGGCACTTCTTTGCTTGGCCCATGACGGTGACGCCGGTCAGCATTTCAAGTCGGAGAACCAGCTGGCCGTTTGGTCCGTCGGCAATGATGTGAATGTTGTTCGCTTGGTTGAGCTGCCGGCTGTTGAATCCGCCAAGGAGCGCCTCAGCCGTTCCAACTACTCGCTGCACAAGTATCACGTCGGCAACACGGGGATACGGGATCACGAAGCCAGCAAACCAACTCTGGCTTCCAAGGGTTGGCCGAAGCTCGAATCCGGACGATCGCAGAATCAGGTTGATCTTGCCGAGCTTCTTCGATGGATAGTCGGGGAGGCCCCCAAGATATGTGACGTCATATTTGTCGAGCTCCTGCCCGAGATCGACGACGTGGATTGGCGACACCGAGCCACTGAGTCCCAGCGTCTCGACTATGTCACCACTCTGCTCGCTGGCTCCGAGCAGCAGGCGGGCCTCGTGCGTTTTGAAGCGAACCTCGACATGAGCTGCATGCTCCTGCAGCGCGCTCAAGAATTCCGCAACCCGTACAGCCTCGCAGCCCTTCCAACGAGCCCGCTTCCCCAGCCCCGCGTCGAACGAGAGGGTCACTCTGGGGGGGTCCTCGCCACCGACCGCGACCTCGATGAACTTAATCTTCTCGACGGCGAACCGGTCTGTCGTCTCGCGCCGCAGAACGCGGCGCGTGGCGACAATGTTGGCCCCGTCGAGCGTCGCTGTCCCGTCAGCGTGTTCGAGTATGTGAGTTCCCACTATGTCCCCCAGTCTTGGATGTCCTCATGCTAGTTGAGACGTACAAGCGGAGCCTCGGGTAACTGCTCGGTAGTCTGGCTCGCAGCGTCGGCTAGTGTTTCCCTTCGCGGGCCGGAACTTCCGAGCGCCTTTCTCTGCCTCAGGTGGGTCGCCGCAATGAGCAGGCATTCATCGCCAGAGCGAGGCAGCAGCGGCCAGATCGGGTCTCGGAACGGTTATCCCGGGTCCGGGGAGGGAGGTGGCACCCAGCCAGCCAACCTCCCCGGCAGATCGCCGAGGGGGCTCTACGCCCCAGCAGGGCGGGCTACCTGGTTTCCTTTTCGCAAGGGGCAGAAACGGCTACTATGGCTGTATGGCCGTCTCGTTGCCACTCCCCGACCATGAGCCGCAGACCATCGACCTGGATTGTACTGGTTACTTGATACATCCGTTCGAAAAATGAATCGATTGCCAATGCGCTCGTTCTGGTCTCTTTTCATGTGAAGAGATGCCATTCAAACAAAGGAAGAAGCAAAGAACATCGTTTCCTTCTTCAGCAAGCAACAACAAAGAAACTCAACAGTGAAACGGCATTCGTAGGAGATGTGGAAGAACACGAGCCAGAGAAGACGTTTCTGCGTCCCCTGAGATGGTCGTCGTGAGAGCATGAGAAGATCTTGACGACTCCCCATTTTCCCCTGGCCTTTCTTCGTTTGCAAGCGGGAAAGGAAGGGTCTATCGCCCTCGAAGTGTCTCTTTCCCGAACCGATGACCCAAGTAGCCAGGACAGGCAAAAGATTTGAAGTCTTTGCCATTAAAGGTAATAATCAGCCGGTACAACTTTGCCGCCTCTTGGTAAACCTGCTCATCCAGTAAGCCGCCTTTTCGCAGATCGAATGCGATATGCTTGACATCGAAGAGGTGATTAAGCTGTTCAAATTGTCTTCTGGCTGGCATGTTCTCATCGAGAAGCAGTTTGAATTTGTGAAACTTTGCTGACATCTGGGCTCTTGTTTACTAGCTCGACAATTTCGTCGATTACCCCTTTCAGGAAGCTCATTTTGACCCAGGGATAATCATCATGGAGTGCTTGGAGGGTATAGGCTTGGCTTAACAAATAGATGATCCGAGCAATCGGAATACGTGTGCCTGCGATTACGGGATCGCCGCTCATAATGCCAGGGGTTGCAGTAATGTATTTGGTCATAATTCAGCTTACAGCCTAGCAAACAAGGGGTAAAAAGTCAATGTAGTGCTCAGAATAAGGAGTTATGGGAACTCATAAGCATGAGATCGTAGAATTTTTATTGGTCGGCGTGGAGCCAGGTTTTGAGGCTAGTTCGCAAACAGAGCTTATATCTGATTTAAAGCTTGTTTGATTCGATCAACGATCATAACTGTTACAGTCCCGTATTCATCCTCTATCATCTCTTGTAGTAAGGAGGGGATTGATATGCCAAGAGCATACACTTGTCCAAGCGTATCACCATTCACACTCCGAATTTCTACGATTTGCTCTAGCGGTACGCTCTTCGTACCAGGATAGAGTAGAAGTGCTTTAGGAAGTCCTCTTGATTGTGGCTGCTTATAGGCAAAAGCATAGAGAAAGCATTGGTAAATATCTTCATTCCCTACCTTGAGTTCATCATACAGTTTATACTTCGCGTCTATCGGCAGTATGTCAAGTAGTGTGTAAAAGCTCAGAGCCTGGTTGCTCATGCGATGCTTTAGGCATCGTGAGCTTGTTAAACTTGAGACTGCGAATCACCGCGTAGAAGAGCAGCACGCAGCTCCCCTCGTTACGAAAAGCGGCAGCCATCTTATGGGAGCGGCGCTTGACTTCACCGAAGAGTCGCTCAATCACATTATTGTATGTTAGATATCATCTGGAACGCAGTGGAAGATGAGTATCTAACTGGCATTATGTATACTCCGAGCTCGATTCCTTTGTTTCTCTTGAGAGAAACGAGCCGGATTATACATAATGGTGCGAATCGTCTTCCAGTGCTCTTTGGGGAAAGCATAGAACGTCAAGCAGGCATCCGGGTCGCGCTGCAAGCATTCAATGGCGGTCGGATAGATCCGCTGGTATTTCTCGACAAAGGCTGCCACAGCTTGATCGGCTTCCGGTCTCCCTTTCTGATAAAACAAGGCTTTGAGCTCTGGTTCGATCTGGTCGCGTTGTTTGGCCGGGACGTAACTGAGCACGTTTTCCATTTTATGCATCACACACCGTTGCCGTTTTGAGGAAGCGAATTTGCTGCCGATGGCATTGAGCATCGCCTGACCTCCATCACTAATCCACAAGCCAACTGCTTTCACCCCTGTGCTGGCTACTTCCTTCGAAAGTGGTCCGCAAAGAGTGGTGATGCAAAAAAGCCACCTTGCTTGCAAAAAGATGCTGTTCTGATCGGCAGATGAGAAAAACAGGCAAAACGTCCCTGGCACTGCTTGCTGCAAGAGTGCATGATGTCTACGAGCAGGAAGGGTCGTCCGTTTAAGCACTCACCTCCTTTGGAGTCAGGGTCACCTCATAGCCCAAGGCTTCTAAGCGTTTGACCGTGTGTTTGGTGAGACGTTCGCGAGTCTTCGGTGTCAAAATAGTTCGCTCCCAGCTCCTGATACGGAAGACGCTTGGTGATCATATGATAGAAGTTCACGGCAACGGTGTGAGAGACCGCCACGATCGCTTTGGTTTTGCCAATGCGACGAGCTAACCGATGTGACTTCGCCGATAAGTAATTGTCTTTGGTATGACTTATCCCCCAGACGATTTCGGCCAATAACGCGCGCAGATACGCATTGCCCTTGGTGGTTTTCCCATGTTTGCGTTTGCCGGCGACTTCCGTGATTGCCTGGACAGACGCCAATCCATGACGCAAAGTGTTTGGCGCTGGGAAATCGGCTCAGATCGATCCCCACCTCCGAGACAACGCCCATTGCCGCCACCGCTTGTACGCCTGGGTGCGTCATCAAGAGCTCCACCACCTCTTGATAGGGATCCATCTGCGCTTCGATCTCCTTGAGGACCTGCTGCATGGAGGACTCCAAGAACTGCAGGTGGGCGAAGATCTGCTGCAATAACACCCGGTGATGAGGTTGGATGCGCCCTTCCAAGGCTTCTTGCAATTGGGGCAGTTTCCCGCGCAAGGTCCCCCGCGCCAACTCAGTGAGGGCCTGCGCATCGCTTTCTCCCTGGATGATCGCTTTGATCATGCTCTGTCCGCTTTTGCCCCACACGTCCGAGACCACGCTGGTCAGTTTGAGATTGGCCGTTTCCAAGACTTTGTGTAATCGATTGATTTGCTGGGTGTGCTGATAGACCAGGCTTTTACGATAGCGCATCAGATCCCGCAGCACCCGTACGGGCTTAGCAGGAATGAAACTGGGGCGGATCAAGCCATGCCGCAACAAGTCGGCGATCCATTCACAATCCCGCACATCGGTTTTCCGACCAGGGAGGGCTTTGATCTCATGGGCATTGGCCAGAATCAACTCAAACTGGTCTTCCAACACATTGTAGATTGGCCGCCAGAGCACTCCCGTTGACTCCATCGCCACGTAACTGACCTGCAGACTGGCTAACCAATCCGCTAAGGCCAACAGAGCCGCCGTCGTCGTGGCGAAGGTGCGGATGCTTTTGTCGACCTTCCCATTGGCCTGAGTGATCATCACGCAAGCAACCACCGTTTTTTGATGCACGTCTTGCGCCACAACAGCGCGAGGAGAGGACTTGCATGTCGTTGTCTTCCTTTCTGTGCATGTTCCGAAGGTAGACACTCAAAGAAGGTCAACGAAGCAGAGGTACGCAGAGAACAGCCAATTTCCTTCACGTGCTCACTTCTGCGGAAGTGGCGACAATCTTCTCTTCTGCCAGCACCTCCTCGACCAGCTTGGGACCCGGGTTTCACACACCAAAGTAGCTCGGTCTCGGCTTCTCGACCTCAATGATATTTTACTCCAATGTTCTTTCCGGTACTATCCGAGTCTTCGCTGGCTCATGACTCAGGACTCCGGCCCGTTGCCCTGCTCGGCGTCAGCCTTGACATGGGTCTTACCTTGGGTCTTCCCTTCGTTGCCCCTCCCCATAAGCGTAGGGGTAGAACTCACTTTCATCCTCTTCTCTGCCTGGCAGAGGCATCCCGCTTGGGACATCTGTTCAGGAAATTGGCATCTTGGACGCGATAGAACACGCCTCCTTGCCGAAGCATGTGAGACGCGAGTACAATTAACAACGTCCATTCTGCTCGTACTCTCTTGCCAGGTGCTTATTTTCACGAAGGAGAGGTTCAATTTCGTGGGTTGTGTGTTCACTTTGATCAAGCAACGAATCTGTTCCAGCTGTCGCACGCTCCAAGCATGTTTTTCGCGTTGGCTCAAACTATCGACGACTTCCCTTGTGCTCGGCACCCTTGCCGACCTGAAGAGAGGAAAATCCGAACTCCTTGCGGAAAACGCCCTGTGACGGCACCAACTCATCATCCTCCGTCGACAGGTCAAACACCCCGTCTATCTGAAGACCGATCGGTTTCTCCTGGTGGTTCTCGCCAGCATGGTTCGGACCTGGAAACAAGCGCTTTTCCTCGTTCAGCCAGAGACGCTTCTGCGAGGGCCGCGTGAGCTCTTCCGTGCGTTCTGGAAGCGCAAATCCAGAGCCTGCTCGAACAAGCCGAGGCTCTCACACGAGACAATTACGTTGATCAGGGAGATGGCCGCCAACAATCGACTCTGGGGAGCCGAGCGTATCCGTGGCGAGCTCCTCAAGTTGCATATTCGGGTAAGTAAACGGACCATCCAGAAGTATATGAAGCAGCTTCACCCAAAACGAGCCCGTGGACAGAGCTGGAAAACCTTCCTGCGTAATCATGCTGCAGGGGTGTGGACCTGTGGTTTTTTGCAGGCGACTTCCCTCTTCTTCCGTCCGCTTTTTGCTTTCTTCATTATCGAATTGAAGTCACGAAAGGTGATCCATGTGAACGTGACACGTTCTCCGACGGATCTTTGGGTGGCGCAACAACTGCGGGAAGCGACTCCGTATGGGCAAATCCCAAAGTACCTCATCCGGGATAATGACAAGAAATTCGGGCCGCATTTTGCACGAGTGGCAACCACCAGTGGCATCCAGATGCTTCGAACGCCGTATCGAACCCCGCAAGCCAATGCTGTATGTGAGCGTTTTCTGGGGAGCGTGAGACGAGAATGCCTGGATCACTTTCTGATCTTTCATGAGAAGCAACTCCGACGGTTTCTCAAAAGCTATGTCCTGTACTTTCATCAAGCTCGACCCCACCAAGGGCTAGGGCAGCGGATTCCGGAGCCGCCAGTGCTTTCTGCTTCTTCTCCGAACCAGGTGGGTCAGGTGCTCTCGGTACCAGTATTGGGTGGGCTCCACTCTGACTATCGACGAGCAGCATAAGGGCTAAAAAGTGTTTTCATTCTTGGATGAGTTCGATAGAGTAGCATGATGGGGCCTGAATTGTCCTGTGTTTTTCGATTCACCGCACTCAGTCGATGCCTTGCGAACCAGGCAAACACGCCGTGTGTTTGCCTGGTTCGCAAGGCATCTTCCTACATATACACGGAAGACTGGAAGATCTGTTCTCCATTCCCGAGCAGTTCGATGTCTTTTACCAGAGGGAAGTGAAAGAAAAGGAAAATCGGACAGGTGCAAGCGGCGAGTTTCTGAACGGATGTCCCAAGCGGGATGCCTCTGCGAGGCAGAGAAGAGGATGATACTTCGTATAGAAAACGTAAAAGCGGTAGAAGTATGCGACGTAACGAAGGAAGTAGCCAGGACAGTGGCAGGTCGGGTGTGGGCGCGCTCGTCTTGGCCTTGACCGGTGTGGTAGACTTGCCTCCACACACGGGAGGCAGCTTCACCTCTGCTCACCTTGCTTTTCCCCTTTCCCGTTTTTGGCCTCTTGACATAGAGGGTCTTTCCTGCTTATCCTTGTGTCTATTTTAGTAGGGACTGGACATGTTTGAGTGAGAGCCATGGAATTTGAACATTTACTGTCCCGCCTTGGATGAGTTGGCTAGCAAGCATTGGGTAATAATCAAATAGCAAATTTTCATAGCGCAACTGGCAAAGGGGACAATTTGTTATTGTGTATCTAAAATCTCTCGTTGCATCCTCATTCGTTGCCATTATCTGGTTATTCTCCTTTAAGCGAATGTAAGAGTTTCAATTATGGATGTTAACATAATATACAGTTCAATCCGTTGCAAGCCATTGTTTTCTGACATTCACTCATAACTGGGAGAGAAGGTCGTAAATTCAGGAAAAGCCAAAGGAACAGGAGGAGCAAATAGGTGTGGAGTGGCAACATCCTTCCTCGTGTATGACTGGACCGGTTCATTGCAAAGAAATCATACGAGATGCTCCCCTCTGGTCACTCACAGGTCTTTGGACTGCTCACTCCTCTTAGGTGCCTTGATTTATAATCTTCTCTGCTAATTTTTGCATGAGTTGGTGGGATTCCCTCGTTAGCGGCCACTCTTCTAGAGACTGACGGAGTGCTTCGAGATGCTCGGGCGATGCCTCGCACTGCGCCAGGAATGCGTAGTACCCGCGTGCGAAGCCCTCAACTGCCAGCGAGCAGAAGACCCAGCATGCTACAGCGAGGTGTGCTCCCTCTGTACATTTTGCATGCAGATGATAATTATGAGCATCCTCCCTTGTAAAAGGCAATCAGCGAAAGGAAACCTCTCCATTTATGATTCTCATAGGAAATTGCTCTACATTTATTGCTTCTATGCATCAATACCTATATACTAATGCTGTATATCGGGCTGATCCTGGAAGATGAATAGCAAAAGGGATCGCAAAATTTTGTGAAGGTTGGGAGATTAATATGTCTACTCCGCTCGAGGTATTCTGTTGCTATGCTCGCAAAGACCAGGAACTGCTCGCGCAGTTGAAAAACCATCTTGCGTTGTTAGAACACCTGGGCCAGATCAGGATCTGGAGTGATGCTGACATTGACGCAGGTATGGAATGGAAAAGAGAACTGCAACGGCATCTCGAGAGCGCTAATATTATCCTGCTCTTGATTAGCCCCGACTTTATGGCCTCGAAGTATTGCTATAGCACCGAAATGGAACGAGCTATCGCACGCCACGATGAGGGCAGCGCGGTGGTCATTCCTATTCTCCTTCGTCCCATCTATTGGCAGAATGCACCCTTTGCCAGACTCCAGATGGTTCCAACGAATGCGCAGCCCGTCACAAGCTGGGCTGATCGGGATAGCGCATTTGAGGACATCGTTGCGCATATCGATCGGGTCGTTTCTAAATTACGCACCAGACGCGCGCCAGTCGAAGCAGACGAACCCGCTCTTGTTGGAGGGCCACCTGCACCCCTCCTGAGAAATGGAGGGAGCTCCCCATCTGGCGGGAGGGGTCCCTTTCACGGGCGGAGGATGTTCCTGGTGCCTCTTATTGGGTGTCTGCTTCTTGCCATGGGTATAGGAGCCTTTCGGATCTGGGGAGGCTTTTTTCACTCACCCGAAGGGACCAGAACTGCTACGACAACCACACAAATTTGCCCACGGGGGCTAGCACCACCACATGGAACGTCGAGCTATGATCTTGCAGTCGCACAAAGTGGCATGCAGTTTGGCTTTGATGCTCAACATACCCGTACGAATCCCTATGAACAGCACTTGAATCCAGGTAATGTCAAAAACTTAAAACCAGTGTGGACATGTCTTCTAGGCAGTGGCATCGACTCCTCCCCACCAACCGTCGCCTACGGTCTGGTCTATGTCGGCTCCCAGGATCACAAGCTCTATGCCTTTGATGCCAGGACGGAGCATCAGGTGTGGGCTGCTTCTACGAAAGATGCCATCGACTCCTCGCCAGCTGTGGCGAACGGGGTCGTCTATGTCGGCTCCCATGACAACAATCTCTATGCCTTCGATGCCACCACCGGGCAACAGAAGGGGGTTGCTGATCTGGGAGATAGCAGCATCTCCTCGCCGACACTAGCCGATGGCTTGATCTATATCGGCTCTGATAACGGCAACCTCTATGCGTTCAATGCTCCTGTGGCAGGGCAATCGAACTGGGCTCCGAAGTGGGTCGCTTATACAAATCCAGCCAGTCCTACAAAGCAGAGGGGCATTGCCTCCTCGCCAGCCGTGGCTGATGGTCTGGTTTACGCCAGTTCCCGCGATGGCAGGCTCTATGCCTTCGATATTGCCACCGGACACCAGAGGTGGGTCGCTTCCACGAAGGGTGTCATCGACTCTTCGCCCGCCGTGGCGAACGGGGTCGTCTACGTCGGCTCCCATGACGGCAATCTCTATGCCTTCGATGCCAGGACTGGGCAACAGAAGTGGAGTGCTTCTACCGGTCCCATCCACGATTCATCGCCTGCTGTGGCCAATAATCTGGTGTATGTCGGTTCGTTTGACAACCAGAGTCTCTACGCGTTCAACGCTGCCACTGGAGGACAACCGAAGTGGGTCGCTCCTACGGGAGATGGCATCTACTCCTCGCCAGTGGTGGCGAACGGCCTGGTGTATACCGGTTCCCATGATGGCAGACTCTATGCCTTCGATGCTGCCACTGGAGGGCAGCCGAAGTGGAGTTATGTTGCCTCGAGTAACCCTAAAAAGTGGGGCCTCGATTCCTCGCCAGCCGTAGCAGACGGGTTCGTCTATATCGGCTCCCAGGATGGCAGGCTCTATGCATTTTCATTGCCGTGAAGAGGAAGCGACCGATATATTGAACTACTTTAGTATCCTGAAAGCATAGCTTGTTAATTCCAACATTCTGCGGCTCTCCCTCACTTTGTGTGATTCGGAACCTGTACTGGCTACTTGGGTCATCCGTTCAAAAACATGGACTTCGGGTCTGGGAATGATCTTCCTCCCTGCTTGCAAACACAGGAAGGTCGGTGTCCAATCAGACGTCGTCATACAGCAGACTCATGCTTGAACGACGATACTCTCACATGATGGAGAAACTTCTTCTATGGGTCGTGTTTTCACCACTCTCCAGCGGCCGAAGGATGGCTGCTTGGAGGCGCTCTCCTCTCGCTTTGCTTGTTGGACAAAACCGCTCAGAACGTCCTTGCCGCTCTCCGCCCTCACTGATCTTGGCAGAAGCAAGTCAGAGCTCATTGCAGAAAACGTTCTGTTACGCCAACAACTCATCGTTCTCAGGCGGGAGATGAAACGGCCACCATTCACCAGGACCGATCGCATCCTCCTCGTCCTGTTGGCCAGGCTGGTTCGAACCTGGCAGCAGGCTCTCTTGCTTGTGCAACCAGACACCCTGCTCCGCTGGCATCGAGAGTTCTTTCGCTTGTATTGGAAACGGAAGTCAAAGACTTCTTCTCACACGCCGAAGGTCGCGGCCGAAACAATTGCCTTGATCAGAGAGATGGCGACGAACAACCGGCTCTGGGGTGCCGAAAGGATTCGGGGAGAATTATTGAAATTGGGCATCCATGTCTGCAAGCGAACGATTCAGAAGTACATGAGGAACGTTCGCACACAGCAGCCACGAGGGCAAAAGTGGAGCACATTTCTGCGCAATCACGCGGCGAACATCTGGTGTGCTGGCTACTTGGTACATCCGTTCAAAAAAAGTCCTTTGGGAAGCGAGAGACCCAGGAGAAAAGGGGAGGGAATGTCAAGTGTACTGTTTACCGCCTTTGGCACCAGGATGAGTCCTTGACATCAGAAACGAGCAGGCAGAGCAATGAGAAAAAACAACCATTCAGATGTAATAGGGAGCTTCTGACAGTGAAAGAAGGCGGCGGGACCACAGGGAAAACAAGCAAACAGGTGATAGAAGCAAGCATCTAGGTGTAAAAAGTGGCAAAGGGGTCCCCGTGGAGTCGAACGATGGCGAACCAGGAGGGTTGCTAGATGCACGATCCTTTACGCGCCCGGTCCGGCTTGTAGATGCGCTCGCCGTTGCCGCAAAAAGCGCTGGCGTTCTTCAGAACGGGCTCGCTCCCGCATGAGATCGATGTAGTCCTCCAAGGGCATCGCCTTGCCACACAAACCTTTGATGGGCACGGACTTGATGAACTGTTCAGCGCGAAACACATCAAAACAGCGCGTTGCTGCGTTGAGGTGTAACATGATCTGCTGGCCCGCCAGATCAGCCTTGATGTAATAGGAGGTTCCATCCACTTGAATACGCCCGTCGGTTTTGACCCGTCGTGGATACCATCGCCCGTCAAGAGTGTGGAGCCAGCGATCAGGATCCACCGTCGTCGGCAACGCTGGGCGAGAAGGCAAGAGGGGAAAAGCGACCGCGGGTGGCTGATTACGGCAGCTGCGTCGCTTTCAGGGGGACGTTCCTGGTTATAATGCTGCCTCAATTCCTCAGTCACGGCTTTTACCTCTTCCAGCGTGGTTGGACAAAAGAGATCTAAACACTCCTTTGTATAGGTTTTGTGGTATCGTTCCACATAACAATTGAGCGGCATTCGTGATGTGGAGGTAACACGTTTGGTTGCACTCCAACGCAAGAGAGGAATTGGAGGAGGGCTGAGGGAAAATCGCGCTGGGTAGCACTGCCCACCCAACGGACATCCCGATCTATTGTGAGTATTGCTGGCAAACCATACTCACGCAGGAAACAGACCACCGCGTCAAAAGCGGTTTCCGCATGAAAATCCTCATGCACCTGAGCTGAAAGGAGGCGGGAAGAACCAGCATCCACGAAATTACAAGCTTCCACCAGATGCTGTCGCTTTCCCGATAGCGCCGTGGGATCAGGAGGAATGATCCCTACATCTTTAAAGTCGACCTGGACGCGCGTCCTGCAGATCCTGTTGGGGCAACGGGGAGCGTCTTCTGGGCTCGTCCCGCTCAATGAGTCCGGCCTGATCGAGGATCTGCCAGACCGTGCGCGTGGACCTGGGCAGGCGCAAGCCACGCAGCCGCAAGGTTTCATCGCGGCCAAGATAGTAGAGGATGGCTTTGGGGCCTGGTGTGCGTTTGAGGTGTTCAGGTGGAGAAAGGCGAATTTCCACGATGTGTTCGACAACCTCTTCGCTCAGGCGGGCTGGATGCCGATGAGGAGCGCGAGAGCGGGAAAACAAGACGAGAGCCGAGCTAGGATCAGCTTGAGCAAAACGCTTGTTCCACTTGCAGACCATGCTTTTTGAACAGCCGACCGCGTCGGACAATTGCTGTTGTGACCACTCGGGATGCTGCCCCAGCAGGGCACGGAGATGGGCCCGTTTGCAGACCCAGTCCACTTCCATGAGAACCTCCTTCTTGAAGGGAAAGAAAGACGATCCTACAGCAAGTGTATCTCATCAGAACGACACGGCAAAAGCGCCCGGTTGTCGGATGCTTGCTTATTGTCTCAAGCGCTTAGTACTACAGCCGCACTTAGGCACCCAGACGAGCTGCACGTCGTTTGATATGTGCTTGTTTGGCTCTGGCTTGATGTCGCCTACGCCAGTGTGACCAGTCCAGAACGCCTTCCGGCGTCGCAGGAGCTTGCCACACGAGCCGCCAGAGCAGTCGACGCACTTCGGGGACCGTCAGGGGAAGGAGCTGAGCGGCTTCGTGCTCCTGAACTTGGGCCCCCTTTTTTGCCCTGCCACTTTGACCACCGTCAACAAGGCCAGGGCAAACATCGCCAGGGTGATATGCCGATACCACCCTGGCCAATGCCGCACTTCATATTCATCCAATCCGACCTGTTGCTTGGCCAGTTCAAAGGCCTCCTCCACCTGCCACCGACTTCCCGCCGCCCGCACGACCTGCTGCAAGCTCACGATCTCTGGTGCGAAAACGAAGGAGTAGGCGATCTTAGTGGGATCAGAGAGACTGCGCCGGGCGAGCAGCCACTGCTTCCACCCTGGCTCCGTCCAGCGGAAATCCAGGGACTGCCAGGCCCAATCGTAGAGCCGCGGCCCTTGACTGCCTTCTCCTGCCGACAAACGCTGCCACTGCGAGGCCTGCCAACTGGCCACCACCTCATCGGCGCGGTGAGTGAGCCCAACACGCTGGTTCTTTGGCACGGCCAACACATAGGGCTGCAGGCGCTCCTCCAGCCAGCTGCGCAGTTTGTCGTCCCCGCCATAGACTGTGTCGCCCGTCACCCAGGCCGCTTTGATTCCGTGGGCAAAAGCGCGCTCGAGCATCTGCTTGGCCAGCGTCGGCTTGGGAATGGTGCTGCGTCGCTCCTCCGGGATATCTGCCTCCTGACACCGCTCGGGGTCCTTCTCCCAGTCGGCATGCAGATACAATTCCCGGTCGAGTAACACCGCTCCGTATCGATTGGCGTAGGCCAGAAAGACCCCGATCTGGCAGTTGGCGATCTTGCCTGCCGTTCCGGTATATTGGGCTGCCACGCCCACTGACTTGTTGCCTTTCTTGACAAAGCCCGTCTCATCGACCACCAGCACCGCCTCTGGGTCAGCCAGGTGCGTCAGGATGTACTCTTGCAGGTCGTCGCGCACTTGATCCGCATCCCACTTCGCCGTGTTGAGCAGGCGTTGCATCCCATCTGGCGTCGCTTCTCCTGCCAATTCCGCTAACTGCCACCCGTTTTTTCGCTCAGTGATGCTGACTAACCCACGGATATAGGCCATGGCCCGCTGGCGTGGCTCGGCACGCTCAAAGTACGGCCCGAAACGGTCTTGGACTTCTTCTAAGCGATCTGCCCAGCTGCGCAGATCTTCGACTGAGGGAAACACTTCCATCTCGTCCTCCTTGTGCTTGTTTCCCTCATTCTATCACATAAGTGCGGCTGTAGTATTAGTGCTGCATTCCTCAAAGGCGATAGGAAAAGAGGCGACGACGATAGCGAGGCGTCTTGGGAGGCCTGCCCCACACCCAGGGTTTGGCCCGCAGGTTGAGTTGAGCAGTCGCGACACGGGT
>Ga0137383_10001062_pt1 | contig 15767 bp, 16 predicted proteins | sample SagtaG_19_FD_104817 | JGI IMG/M metagenome (GOLD analysis project Ga0137383, IMG submission 104817) | Vadose zone soil microbial communities from Sagehorn Ranch, Mendocino, California, USA - Sage2_R_40_16 metaG | ecosystem: Environmental > Terrestrial > Soil > Vadose zone | place: USA... | reverse complement strand
TCAGCTCAAACCGCGCGCCAACTTGTCCGCCGCCGGACGGACTCGCTGCGGCGAGCCGGACGATGAGCGGCTGAATGATCCCATGTTGCCGGATCGAATCGATCAGTTCCTGCAACGCGTCACGACCAAAATCTTTGCGCGGCTGCAACGCGCTCGGAGCGATGCTTGCCAGATTGATCTGGTGAACTCTCTCGCCCGACTCAACAACGTCTGCTCGTGGAACGGCCACGGGAGTGCCAATGAGTGCGCCAAGACCTTTGCCAAGACCAGACCTCGCCATGCGCCTCAGGGTATCGGAACAGCCCTGCCAACGCAAACCGCAACGGTTTATTTTTGGAGGGACGAGCTCTGTCTCGTCCAGCAGCTGACACTCAGAGACGCTTTGTCGACGGGTGTCCCCGCGTAAACGGAGCGCCGCCAAACCCCCGCTTGGATTAGGGTATAAGAAAAAGCCGCCACGCACGTGAAGCGTGACGGCCGGTGTCGTCGAAGGAGCGGAGATTTTGCGTTTTGGCGACTGGGCAAGATTGTAGCCAACAAAGGCACTGACCAGCAGCAGGCTGGTGATAAATGCAGCGATTGCGCAGTTAATTCAAAACGAAGACTCGGTTTACTGCGCCTGACCGTCGGCGTCACTTTGCAGTAACATTAAAAGTATATCCATTGCCTACCGGAGTTCTTTTTCCCGCTACAAGAGGAAGCAAATCACCCTTGATACGAACCAGAACTTCTTTTGCGGGCACTTTAGCGAAATGAACTTTCACTGGAATCTTAACTGTTTGTCCCGGTTCAAGAATTATTCCTTGTGTCTTCAACAATCTCGATTTGCGAGTGGTGGGTGGCAATATTTTATTACGTAACTGTAGTTCCTTAATAGAAGGTAATTCTAATTTCCAATCAGGGGGCAATTCGTTACGATTGAAATCAATTACTAATTCTGCTGCAACATTCAGAAAGTTAGTTGCGGCAACATTTATAATGCTACCTTCTACAACAGTAGTCGTGTTAAAATTATGACAGGCTATATTACTCGACCGGTTTACAATTGTTGTAAGTGGCATATCCTCTTTGTGTTTAATCACAACTCCAACACACCAATGAAGTTCGCCCCATATATTTGTGCCTACTGGAGTAGTCCATGACATAACAATATCTTTTCCTGCCGGCGGAACATTGACCACAGCGCTGCCTATAAGGACTGCGGTGGGGCTTGGAAATTCAAGTGTAATTCTTGGGTCAGTATAATATGCGTCAACAGTAACATTCTGCATATTTGTGCCAGTGCTATTACTAACATGTATATGCAAATCAACCGTTGCATTCTGATTTAGTACAGCAGGCACCGTCCAGATATCAGGACTTTCCCAGGGGTAGCCGGTTGAAGGTTCTGCACCTGTGTCTCCTGCATTATCTCTTATCCAGACACCCGGTCTGGCCGCATCATGGATTAATGCAGTTGCCGCAGGAAAGTTCTCTTCAGCGCAAGGGATAATTTCAGAAGCGGCAACGCAAAAACCACCGGCTCCGGTTGGTGCTGGTCGCAACTCAGGAGTAAATGCAGCTACACGTTTTTCCTGCCACACCCAATCGGTTGCTTCACCAGAAGATGTGTACCAAATATTTTCCGAGTATGTATGCCCGTGAACGGCGGCAATAAGATTGATATTTCTCTGTGCAATCGACTTCAGTGTTGGTTCTCCGGGTGGGTCTGAAGTTGTGTACGACCAAGGTCTTAAATACAATTCGCTGAAGCTATGATAAGTAACGAAGGATTTAAAATTTGTTAGTCCGTTCAAGAAATCTCTAAGAACTGTTGTTTCGGGCTCACTGAATGCACCTGTGCCATGATAAGTATCATCAGTAGTCGTATTAGAAGAACCTGATAATAATCCCCATTGATATCCCCAGTTACGATTCAAATCCACACCAAAAGTTCCATCACTGTTCAGGCGCCTGTTTTTTCTCCACATTCTCGGGCTGGTAACGTCTGCACAAGAACCCCATGTCGCCGTATAGGCATAACCATCAGGATTAACCACAGGTATTATCCAGATTTGCAGACGATCCATGTCGGCGTGCAACGTTGCGTCTGTACTGTACCTTGCCAGTAACTCATCAGCGAGATAAAGAGCGACTTCAACGGAAATCCATTCACGTGCATGATGCAAAGCTACATAGACAACATCACCCTTGGTTGGATCGTTCACCGCAGGATTAGACGATATCTTCAGCGCCTTCATCGGGTTTCCACCATAACTTGTTCCTATCGTAATAATAGAAGTTTGCCCTGGATATGTATTGTGCAGAGTTGTTAGTGCGGCATCCACCTGGGGTGGTGTGTGAAAGTTTGTAAAGCTCAAAATGCCTGCAAACGACGATACTGAAAATAATAAGCATGCGGTGATGACTGAATTTATCGTTTTCATAGGTCAAGAGTGTTTATGAACTGTTATTTAATAATGCTGACATTAAACTTTAAGTTCTTCATGGCATCGATTGCGTAATCAAATGCACCGCCATAAATTATTATTTCACGTTCCTTACCTATTTGAGTTGAATAAATATCAAGCCCAGCTTCAGAAGCTTTCTGAACGTCTTCTGTACGTGATACAATAACTTTCACTTCGCGCGGACGCGGTTCATAGTCGAGAGGCATGAGTTTTATCCCTTTGTTCTGAAGGGCACTCAATTGTTCAAGCGTCCCCCTAATTACAAAATGGTCTTTCTCCCGGTTGATGAGTTGTATCTTAAACGCTTTTATTTGCTCATCTGTCAACGGCTCACTTTTGACAACTTTTGAATACACATGCTTCAATTCAGATTTAGAAATGTCATATCCCAAATCCTTCATTTTATTTAATGTGCTTTCATCTTTCGCGTAAAACCATAAATCAGGCACCATGACATTTTGAGTTTCTACCAAGAGTTGCTGCTGAAGGATTTCTGCTTCATCAGCATCGCCAACTGTCGTATGATATACGGGACGCTTATCAGTGGGCTCCAAATCCATATTTCCTTTGGTGTTGCGATGGCAGGAACAAAAATTGGTGAATAAGAGGAGAGCCGACATCCGGCAACAGATTATTAAATATTTGTTTTTCATTGTAATTTATGGCTAAGCGTGACGGCTGATTGCGAAATGTTGCTGTTTGTTAAGCTGTGCTGCTTTACTGGATTTGCGAAATGTTGGTGGAATACTGGTGATCGCGTTAGGCGGCGGTCCTAGCGTAGGTCCAGCCCCACGGGCTTCTTCAGCCCGGCCGAAGATGCGTTGAAACGTCGAGTGACGTAATCCACCGTGTGGATACCAGCACCGCGACAATTTGTCGATCTTTAATTTACGGACCTGACAGCGTGCGGTTAATTAGCAAACCCATGATATGAGCGCCACAGTGATTGAAATCAGACCGCACCGTAACGGCTGGAAAGTTTTTGAAGCGCCCGGGGTGGAACCTGTTTTCCCCGAGAAACGTCAGGCAATCAATTGCGCAGAACCGCGCCTGCTTTCGCTCAGGGGAGATTCGCATTTGGATTCGAGCGGCAATGTCGAACGGACCATTCTGTTTAACGAAACGGTTCGAAGGCTGTGACGCGCTTGGCGTCACTCCGCATGTCGCCGTTCACGTTCAGCACCTTGAGCGTGAGGCCAACGGATTGTCCGTCGCGACTATTTGAGCGTGATTTCGCGCATGAGCTTGCTGCCCATAATCTCGCGAATATCGAGGCGTTTCACTGCCAACGCCTGCTGTTGATCGGTTGTGCCCACGATTTTTCTGGCGATCGGATCGAACTTTTCGCGCGTGTTATCGAGCGCGGCCATGTTCTTCGATTCCACCATCAACAGGATGTCGAAGTCCTGCGGTGTGGCGGCGTTGCCGAGCAGGATCTTGTAATCGAGGATTAGATTCTGCTTCTTCGCTTCCTCAAGCGAGACCTTTAAGGTCTTCGCGAGGCTTTTGAGGTATTCGTCGACCATGCCGGGCTTGGCTTTGACCATCGTGATGTTCCAGACCGGGCCTTCGGTATATGGCGCATCGCTCTGTGCAAAGCACAGGCTTGCGATGCCGAGCGAAAGCGCGGCGAGCGCGACGATTTGTACTTTCTTGGTGATTCTCATTTGGAGCTGATTTTCTTGGTTGGGGTTGCTACTGAAGCTGAGAATTGAGCCGCTTTTGCGAACCGTAAATCTCCCCTCAGCGAGCACTTAGGCAACCAGAACGGCATTTCGTTCGGGAAAATTCCAAGACTCATGGTGTCGCGATGCGCGTCAGCAACGAAGGTCATTCGCCCGCGAGAGTCGACGCCTGACACGCAGCGCCAACTCCAACCGTCTTTGCTGAGATTTGTCAGCGATGATTTCCCAATACTTCATTTGATTCGATCTTCGGTTTTCGACTGGCGGCTATTCACGCTCTCTGACTTTCTCGATTTGCGCGCCAATGAATTACTGGAAGCTCATCGCCGACAAGCTCAGCGCGTCCGCGATATTGTGCTCGCCAACCGTCGCAGCAGAAGATAACCTACTATCGGAACACCTACGATGCCGACCGACGACACACTCCGAACGTTGCGCGCGCTAATACCCGATGCCGCTGTAGCTCAAAGCGTCCCCCTTAGTGAACTTCGCAGCCGTTGGATCGATATGAGTCAGGTGACTTTACCGGACCCGGACGCGCCGATGCCTCCCATCAATCTCACAGCGCGTGAAACGTACGTGCAAGCTGAAAGCGGCATCGGTCTCCTCAAACTTTACAACTCGTCGCGGGTAGACCCGCTGGCGCGCCACCAGTCGTGGGTAGACCCGCTCGCGGACCAGTACTATGGCCTCGTAGAGTTCGGGTCATACGAGTGGGTTGATCTCAGCGCCGACAATCAGCCCGGTTATTATAGGACTGTTCAAGCACCGCACGACGATGCGGCGGTCGGTGTATTGTTCCTCCCCGCGGTGCTAAATCGTGTTTATCTCTGCCGGTTGTTCGCGCAGGTGCACCAGGGGGATGGCCTGTTTACGTTCGTCGTACGTTCGTCGTCAGGTGCAGAACAGGATTTTCCGATCGCCGATCCCACAGCGAGGGTGACCCCCATTGTCGTCTCCGTAGAGGTTAGGGAACGAGGCTGGCACGACTTATACTTGAGCTTGAATGAGCCGTTCGCGTGGACGTTTAACCGTTGCGAAGTCTCGAAGACGACGACGACTTGAATCTGCTCGAAGCGGAAGCGAACCCCCAAGCACGGCGGGTTGGGGCATTCGTTAGGCCGTGAAAAATATTGGGAAATCATTGCAGATCGCCTCAGCACGGAGGGCTGGTCGTGGGGCTGTTCATCGCAGATTGATTCGACTGGTCGCGTGCTTTTCACAGCAGACGCGTACCGCGACAACGGAAGAGATTTATCGTCGGCGCGGATGAGAAGCTGACAGCGTTTCTTGAACTCGAAAGAATCACTTCACAGCATAATCATTTTGCGAGTCCCGAATTGGACTTGGAACTGCATTTATGATCGACAAGCGAGCACGCTCATGGCGACCACTCGGACGCGCAAACAAAAGGAGAGTGCCATGAAAAGGCCTAGCAAAATGTCCAAAGCGTCCCTTGGGGCGGCGATCGTTTTTCTTCTCGCCTTTCCTCTGGCGAGCCACACACCGGCCCAGACTGCTCTCGTCAGGTTCGACTTCACCGGCAGAGTTTTCAGCACTTTCGGTGTCCCGGGTGCTGGTAATTCAGTCTCCGGATACATCATTTTTAATTCCTCCGCACCACTTACAACGAGGTGTGGTCCGCACTGTGCACGATATTCCCAGTCTGCCCCGGCGACCTTCGTCTTTACGACAAATGGCGGATTCAGGCTCCGGCAAAAATTGACGAGTATAAACATTTTAGACAAGTTCGAAAACGGGACGGGTGACTATTATGTGTTTGACGCGGACGTCGGTTCAACTTCGGGCCATTTCTCGCGCCTCACTTTGACGCTCAGCAACAACAGCAATCCATTCATTCCGAATATCAGTATCCCAACAACGCCGCCGGACTTTTCGGCGTTCCAGTTCCATACCGTATCTTTCTTCGGGTTTAACGCTCTTGTGCCAACACAACGTGTGCACGCAATCATAACATCATTGACAAGGCATAAACTAGGCCGCGGCGTTCCTTCGCGCTGACGTGCGCAAGGAGTCCGAAGCCAAGCGAAGAGCAGCAGACGCATTGGGCGGCGACGGAAGGAAAAGCTGACAGCGTTTCTTGAACTCGAAAGAGTCGCCGGCCATGCGTGATGTCCAACACTCGCCGCGGCGAATATCCGATGCTTTTACCAGTTCACCGGTTTCAGAACAGGACCGACGATGTGTCCGTGAGAGCCCGGAGCCTCGTGCTGCACATCGTGGGTGAAGTGAGCGCCATACCAGATGACCACATCCGTGTTTTGGATCGATTCGCCGTTAACCCAACCGTCGAGCCCAGCTTCGCAGGGTGGGCCAATAGCAACCACGCCATCGTCAATCTCCGATCCGCGATACCGCAGAATCCATACATCGCCTTTCGGAAAAGGCCAGTCAGGCGAGGCGGTTGCCACTCCGTCGTCCGCGCCCGGAATGATGTCGTATCCTTCGCCGGTCGCGGCGTTTTCCACGCGCCATTTGCGGTTACGGGCCGGGTCACGGGAACGACGGATTTCGTAGTTCTTGTGGTGCAAGTTTGAGGAACCGACCAGCGGCGGGTCGTTGAACTCACGCACGCGATTGTTACCGGCGGTCCGGATATCAAAGTCTAGGCGCCAATAGGCGTGGTGATGATGGACGTTGCAGACACACGAACTCGTATTCACAGCCGAAAATCCGAACCGAGGATGAATCGTGCCGTTGGCATGAAGTCGCCATTCGCTCACATAGCGATACCACGACGCCTCCATCTCGCACACGAGCACGGCTTCCTGGCCTTGAACATAAATCGCCGTGCCGAGGAAGTTTCCCGTGTCCGAGCCTGTATCCAGGATTGTCTGAGCCGGAGTCGGGCACAAACGAAAACCGGGTGCGACATCCGTTCCGTTGGCCTGAATCATCCCTTCTTCATTCTGCCAGTCCCGGAAAGGCCCGCAGGCACCATCAGGGCTTGAGGGAGTCGGATCATATTTAACGTTGAGAATCGGAACGTGAGCACGATAGAGCACGCGCTTGCCACGATAGTCAACGAATCGCAACTCCACGCCAGACCCATTGGTCCCGGACGAGGCGGCAGGCCGAACGGCAAGGAACTTCCAGAGTGTGGTGCTTCCCTGTTTGACGGTGATCCAGACCTGACCAGCGGCGAATTGTCCTCCAGTTGTGCTCTGATTGGCGTAAGGAAGCCCGCAAGTCTGGCTGTGGGCCTGCGCGGTAGGCGGCGCATGATTCTCAAACCGAACTATAGTCTGCCGACTCATGTTCACTCCAACGATTTCATGATGGCGTTCCCCTTTGGTCGGTAGCAATCCGACGGCAATCGTCCGCTCGGTCCGACCATCGGGCAGTTGCTCGCCAAGGAGCGGTGGCATGGGCGGATACGGCTGCAGCCGTTGTTCGCGAATGCCTGGTCCCAACTGCTTGTCTCGCGCCAGGATCTCAACCGCCTCTTCAAACTCTTTTCGCGTCGGCAAGGGTTGGCTAGCCGACTCAGTAATTTTAACTTTTCGTGGCTGGGCCAGACGACCATCAATCAGCAGTGCGCGGTTGTTCGTATAATCGTAGATCGTCGCACGGAAACGGCTCGGCGGCGCAGGCGCACGACTGGATTTGAGTTCGGTTTCCACTGGCGCAATAGAAAGAAGGCGATGTCGAGAGTTCTGCAGGTGCTTCTTTACCTCAGTCAGTCGTAAAAGATCGCGCGCAATTTCGTCGAGCGCAGCTTGAGTTGGACCGAATGGCGTGATCTTGACGCTCATCTCAGGGTGTCGCAATGACGTTTTGCTTTGGGCGGTCGTGTTTTTTTGTTTCATAGGTTTCGTTTCTTTTTTGCTTACAGTTCAGATTCGATTGCTGTCGCCGGTTTGCAAACCAACTCTCTGGTCGCTGATGGTCGAGCGAGTGCTCGTCGGACTTACGAGAACATTCAAGCGGCAATCTCGAACGCGCCATTCCGTTCGCCGAAGCGGATCGAAAGGGGGTCGTGTCTTTTAAAATTTGACATTCGTTTTCAACACACGCCGCGTAACGGTCTGTCGAAAGCCGAACTCAATCTCTTCCGATATTGCCGTAATGGATCCTTTACATTTCACCGAACCCATGGAACTCGGGCCGTGGCCTGCCCGCCCCGACCCGGCCAGCACGGAAGGTTGCTAAAAGATGTGACGAACTTGCCTTCTCCTGCGCGAAATTGAGTGGAGACTTGATGTGGAACTTTCCGCGATGCCGCAGCGCAGACGTTATTTAATCGTCGACGGGCACAGCATCATTTTTGCCTGGCCTGAGTTGCGCAAGCTCCACAAAAGAAGGGCCCTGGCGGCGCGCGAAGAGTTAATCAAGTGGCTGCGCCATTATCAAGATTGGACCGGCGTACGTGTGGTGATCGTTTTTGATGGGAAAGGCGCGAAGATCAGCACGACCTCAGACCCTGGCGACGTCCAAATCTTTTATTCGCGCAGCGGACAGACGGCCGACTCGATCATCGAGCGGCTCGCGAGCAAATACGCAGACCGGTTCGAGCTGATGGTAGCCACCTCCGATTCCATGGAAGGGGAAACAGTGCACGCTTCCGGGGCGCAATGGATTTCTCCCGAGGCACTGCGTGACCTTCTTGAACGCATCTCATAAGCGCAAAATAAGTCGTGGCTAGGGAGCTTGTGCGCTATCCCCGAAGCGTCCCATCCGCCTTCGCGAGGCTCCGGCGAGACAGGCAGGGACGCGGCTACAGCAGCCCTCTGGAAGAAGCACGCGCATGACCAAGTGCGCGATAGCGCCTACAAGCCCAGCGTCTTCTCGATCTGTTTTATGCGTTCCCGCCGAAGTACAAACGGTTCACTCCGTCAACACACGATATCCCTACCAAAAAAGCCGCAGGATTCGCGGAACCGTGCGGCTTTTATTGGTGATATCCGAGGCCGCGCAGACTCACTCTACAACCACGTGATCAACCACGCGCGAATCGCCTGTGTTTACGTAATAAACACGCACGCGACTGCCGGGTCTGATCGCGGTTTGGACGACTTCGCCCTCCTTGTTCACAACGCGCCCGCGCCCTTTGAGAACATAACTGCCCGGATTATTCGAGCCATCCTCGCGAACAACGAGGGTTTTGGCAGGCTGATAACTGGCAGCCGCGCCTTCCTCCGTCGTCATTTTGATGAACGTTCCCGTTACCGTTATTGGTTCAGCGGTTGTAGTGGTAGTACTCCCATGCCCTTTGTGCCCTTTACCCGTCGAACTCGTCTGCGCGAATGCCAGCGGCACAACCAGCGCGCAGGCGAGGGTGACAATTGCTTTTTTCATTATAATGCCTCCCTCTTGATGTTGATGGTTATGCCCCTTAGACAGGTTTCTTAAACCTACCGTTCAACGTTTTGCTACTGCGCCGAAAGAAATTCAGACCCGCGCCAACGCGAGCGTGAGTTTTCATGATTACGGCGTCAGGTCCCTCACAAAAGGCCAAAGGAAACGCGACGAGCGCTTACAGTCCTAGTTTCTTTTCGATCTGTTTTACGCGTTCGAAAAGTTTTCCGAGCCTGTGGATCCAGGCAGTTTGTCGTTTTGCTTCCGCAAGCGGAACCGCTGGATAACCGAACCAGACACCTCCGGGGAGGCTCTTGGAAACACCGCTCTGCGCCGCAATCATTGTTCCCTCACCAATTTCGAGGTGGCCTACAATGCCAACCTGCCCCCCCATCATAACGCGCTCGCCCACCCGCGTGCTGCCTGATATGCCGGTCTGGGCCACGATGACGGAATTTTTCCCTACCACGACGTTGTGCGCGATTTGCACGAGATTATCGATCTTCACACCTTGCTGAATCCAAGTCCGGCCAAATCGGGCGCGGTCAATGGTCGTGTTTGCGCCGATCTCGACGTCGTCGTCGATCTGAACAATGCCGAGCTGCTGAATTTTTTCGTGCCGGCCATCGATCATTTCAAATCCAAATCCATCCGCGCCAATGACCGCCCCGCTGTGGATGATGACACGTGACCCAATGCAAGTTCGCTCGCGAACTGTTACTCGCGGATAAATCAGGCACGCGGCCCCAATTACCGTTTCATGCCCGATGTACGTTCCTGCGCCGACGATCGTGTCGTCGCCGATCTTGGCGCCTGCTTCGATGACTACGTGCGGCTGGATCGACACGCGTTCTCCGAGCTGAGCGCGCGCATCGACGATCGCGCTTGGGTGAATCCCTGGCGCGAGGGTGATCGGTTTCGGCGCGAGTTTGAGCACAATTTGCTCGAATGCTTTGGCTGGATTGGAGACGCGAATTTGACCGGCGGTAATCGGCTCGGCGAAATCAGGCGGAACGAACACTGCGGAGGCGCGCGTTCTGCGCAGGAGTCCAATATATTTTCGGTTCACAAAAAAACTGATCTCACCGGCGGTCGCTTCCGCGAGCGACGCAGCGCCGGTGATTTTGAGTCCCGGATCGCCGATCAACTCGCCGCCGAACATTGTCGCGAGTTCTTGGAGAGTAAAGGTCACGGGCAGGTTAAAGCGTTAAAGCGTGAAAAGGTGAGCGCTACTCCGCGCTTTGGGGCCAGCGGGGCGGACGTTTTTCGATGAACGCCTGCACGCCTTCGAGCGCGGCCTCATCCATCATGTTGCAGGCCATTGTCTGTACGGCTGCTTCGTACGCGGTTGAGATGCCGAGCTCAGCTTGTTTGTAGAAAAGTTCTTTCCCCATCGCAACCGCAACGCGCGGTTTGGAGACAATACTGGCGACGAGTTTCTCGACTTCGGCATCGAGTTGTTCGGGTTCGGCGACACGGTTAATCAACCCCCGCACCTTCGCCTCATCAGCGTTAATAAATTCACCGGTGACCAGCATCTCGAACGCCGTCTTGCGCAAAACATTACGCGAAAGCGCCACACTGGGCGCCGAGCAGAAGAGACCAAATTTTACGCCGCTGACGGCGAATTTTGCGGTGCGCGAAGCGACGGCGAGGTCGCACATCGCCACCAGCTGACAACCGGCTGCTGTGGCAATACCCTGGACGCGCGCGATCACGGGCACAGGCAGACGTTGCACAGTCAGCATCAGCTTGGCGCATTGCGCGAAAAGACGCTCGTAGTAATCGAGCGACGGCGTCGCGCGCATCTCCTTCAGGTCGTGGCCGGCGCAAAACGCTTTGCCTTCTCCGCCGAGAATCACGACACGCACCGATTCGTCATTGGCGATCGCGTCCAACTCGCGCTGCAAGGCCGCGAGCATCGCCTCCGATAAGGCATTGAAAGCCTGCGGCCGGTTGAGTGTCAGCGTGACCACGCCGCGGACGTCCTGATTGCGCAACACGATTGACTTTTCGGCCCCGAAAGCTTTCGGGGTCGATGCAGGCTCAATCGATACTGGAGCAGCTTTCACAGGTTAGGCGCGATCAAAATCGCCAATCCGATCTTGGACATTCCCGCCAAAAAGACCGACTAACTGTTCCATATTGTTACTGTCGCAGGCGCCGACTGCAAATTTGCCGTAAGCGACTTTGTAGAGTTGACCAGTGGTGACGATCATAGCTTAAAGGGATTGTCGATCTTATCCGCCGCGGGAACGGACTCGCTGTGGCGAGCCCGCGGATGGTAGGCGAATGCAGGAGTCTACTTTCAAAATTCCAAATCTGAAATCTGAAAAATTTAGTTTCCGTTTTGGGGTGACCGGCAACATCATCTGGCGACCGCCTGCTCCGGAAGCATGAAAATCCTAGCGATTGCAAATCACAACGGGGAGCGCACGCGCCCTCGCGTGCTCCTTTCGGCGCCTCGCCGAAAGAAATCTCGAGCGCGTCGTTGCACAAGAAAAGTTCGCAATGGCGAGGGCGCCATTGCCAGCACGCGAGGCGCGTGCGCTCCCCAGAAATGAAAATTATCGCAGTCGCGAATCAGAAAGGCGGCGTCGGCAAAACAACCACGGCTGTAAATCTCGGCTGCGCATTGGCGGAACTCGGCCAGCGCATTTTGCTTGTCGATCTCGATCCACAAGCGAACGCAACGAGCTCATTTGGTTTGCAAGACCTAGATGAGACGAGTCTTTACGAGCCGCTGCTTGGGGAGGCATCAATCACCGAGAAAATCCTGCCCACTCGACGCGAGCGCCTGTTCATCGTGCCCGCTGATATCGATTTGGCCGGTGCTGAGGTTGAGATCGCCCGAATGCTTGATCATCTCACCCGTCTGGCGGAAACGCTCAAGCCGTTGCTGGCTGACGACACGTTTGATTTCGTTTTTATCGATTGCCCGCCTTCGCTTGGGATCCTCATGAGCAACGCGCTCGCCGCTGCCGACGAACTCCTGACTCCAATACAATGCGAGTATTTCGCGCTCGAAGGTCTAGTGAAAATTGTCCGTCTGGTCGAGCAGGTGCGCGATTCGGGCGCGAACAAGCGTCTCGAGATCGGCGGCATCGTCATGACAATGTTCGACGGTCGCACAAATCTTAGCGCGCAAGTCGTGGCAGACGTTCGTGAGCATTTTGGCGAGCGTGTTTACGAAACGGTGATCCCGCGCAGTGTGCGTTTGAGTGAGGCGCCGAGCTTCGGAAAATCCATTCTCGAGTATGCTCCCAATGGAACTGCCGCCCAGGCCTACCGCGCTCTCGCGCGCGAGTTCATCCAGCGGCACGTTCCGCCAACCACTGCTCCCGGGTAATCGCAAAGACAAGCGTGGGAAATCCGCGAAACACCGTTTTTTTCTCGACCTTCATTCCGTTTTTCTCAGCGACGCGACGTGACGGGACATTTTCTGGATGAATAAGTGAAATGACGCGCGACAGCTTCCAATCGCGAAAGCCGTGATCACGAACGGCGCGCGCGGCTTCAGTAATGAGGCCGCGGTTCCAGTAGTCGGGATGCAGTCGATAGCCGATCTCGATGTCTTCGATGGCATGCTCCGGATGATAAAAGAAACCGCAGTAACCTATAATCCCGTCCTCGCTGCGCGGGACGACGGCAAACTGCGATGGGATGCCGGCGCGATCCCAGCCAATGACTTTCTCCACGAAAGCGATGGTCTGTTTGCGTTCAGTGAAAACGCCTAATGAGAAGCGCATGAAGTCCGGATTCGCGAACAACTGCGCCATACGATCGACATCTTCTTCGCGGAATGGCCGAAGAATGAGGCGGCGTGTTTCAAGAGTCATTCCGGTAGGGGCGATTGACCTCAATCGCTACGGGCGGTTCGGACCTGCCACGCCGTATCACGGCGAAGGCGAGTGAACCGCCCTTACCTTATCGCTGCTGAAGACAGCGGCCACTACAACATGAAGACGAAACCTGAACGGGTTTCGATTCATTATCGAGATGCCGACGAAGACGGATGAATATGCGCGACCCGCGACACCGCCAGATACATCGAGCTTAACCGAAGTGCGCGACGCTTCACGACAATGCACGGCGTGTCACCTTTACAAGCGCGCGACGCAAACCGTATTTGGCGAAGGACCGAAGGGCGCGCCAATCATGTTGGTTGGCGAACAACCGGGGGATTACGAAGACGTCGCCGGCAAACCGTTTGTCGGGCCCGCAGGAAAAATCATGGACCGCGCTCTCGAAGAAGCAGGGATCGATCGCAGCAAGGTGTATGTAACGAATGCGGTGAAGCATTTTAAATGGGAACCACGCGGGAAACGCCGGATTCATCAGAAACCTAACTCGCGCGAGATCGCAGCATGCCGGCCCTGGCTCGAGGCGGAGTTGCGTCTGGTAAAACCGAAGTTGCTGGTTTGTCTCGGCGCAACCGCCGCACAAGCCGTCTTTGGTCCATCATTTCGCGTTACGCGCGAGCGCGGGAAAGTGTTGTCATCGAAGCTCGCACCGCGAGTTCTTGCCACAGTTCACCCGTCTTCTTTGCTTCGACAGCCTGACGAGGAATCACGCGAACGCGAATACAAACGTTTCGTCGCCGATCTTCACGCCGCAGTAGAAGCAGCCGGTGAAGAATAGAATTCGCGGAAGATCGGTACCGCCGTTGCCCCGAAACTGTTTAACGAGGTCTTCGACCTGAAACCGAGGAGTCGATCAACGACTCCGGCGTTAAACGTAGCCGCAGCGCTTGTAGTCTATTTTGCATGACCCGGGTTTTGGAGTGCCGCGGACATGTCCGCGCTTTCAAAGCGGTCTCGCAATGGCGGGATCGCTGCACTCAAAAAAATCAATCCACTCGGGCGACCTGAAAACTCGGCAGATTTGTCGATCTTTTTGCTTGTATGAAACGGTTGGCGTGTTCTCGCCTCTCCCTTCGCAAGGGAGAGGGTAGGGTGAGGGTTCTAGATCGTGAGCAACCGCAATTGCAAATCCCCTCACCTTAATCCTCTCCCCTTGCGAAGGGGAGAGGCGAAGGAGCTAGCGGCAAACGGGGAATCCATTCAGGGCGATTGAGGTCAATCGCCCCTCCCTTTACGGCTTTGGTGACGGCGAAGCTTTCGGAGATGCAGCTGGCGAAGCTGTAGACGTTTTTGCTTTTCCTGCCGGTCCGAGTGTGACTGTTTTGGCTTCGAGTGTGCCGTCAGCATTCTTCCAATATGAGCCGCTGACTTCTTCGTTCTCAGTGATGTCTTTCATGCTCGCAGTATTCCCACCCTTGGTAATCGAGGTCTTGTCCGTGACTTTGAAGACCCGCGATTGCTTTTTACCTGCAATTGCGAACGTCTTCGCGCTTTGATCGACTGCGGAAATCATTCCATGAAATGGAATGGATCGTGCAGTTTGTTTGGCGGGCGAAGCCGTCGGAGACGCAGTTGCGCTCGGGGAAGCTGAAGATGGAGTCGAGTTCCTGGGCATCATTTGCGCGGTAAGCGGTATGGAAAAAGCCAGACTCGCGACGCAAAGGATGGCGGCGAGACTGATTTCGTTTCTCATAATTTCCTGGATTGTTGTTGGTTGAATTACAGATGACTACGGATCTCGGTGGGTGGACGAAATCCGGTGCAATTTCCTTCAATGGTCTGACGATTTCATCTGAAGAATACAAGTCCGCATTCCTTGATGAAAAATTGGCGAGGCGTGCTAATCTTCGGGTTCCGAATAACGGGGTATAGCTCAGTTGGTAGAGCGTCTCGTTCGCAACATACCGGGACAAATACGCCCATCTTTTCTCACGCGCTCTTGGCTGCTCTACCATAGGTAAATCGGCGATTGAAGCGTTGTCTCACGTTAGCCGAAATACGCTGAAAAAACTTCGCCAGTGTAAAAAGGAGTGTAAAAAGCAGTGATGAACGACGATTTTTGAAAGTCAGACCATAACGCCCTCGGAGAAGTCAGACCATTGGGATTTATGCGTCGCCCGCTTCGCCAGATCGCGCTAGAATCGTTTCCTGACCGCCGAATGGCAAAATGAGATGCGCCCTCTATGACATCGACGATTCCTGCACATGTTTACGATTCGCTCCTAAGTAAGAGCCGAAATAGACGAAACAACCTTTCGTCGAATCATAGTTAGGCAAAAAATATAGAATGAATAATTCCGTCACTATTACGATTCGAAACGTAGAGTCTTCCGACATTTCCATTTTCTTCGAGCAACAACTCGACCTAGAAGCTAACCGAATGGCTGCATTCGTGAGGGACGATCCACATGACAGAGCGGCCTTTGACGCACATTGGAAACGAATCATGG
>Ga0137383_10001059_pt1 | contig 15772 bp, 16 predicted proteins | sample SagtaG_19_FD_104817 | JGI IMG/M metagenome (GOLD analysis project Ga0137383, IMG submission 104817) | Vadose zone soil microbial communities from Sagehorn Ranch, Mendocino, California, USA - Sage2_R_40_16 metaG | ecosystem: Environmental > Terrestrial > Soil > Vadose zone | place: USA... | reverse complement strand
CGGAATTCCATCGCTCGATGGGAGAGGTGAATTACATGCTGCGTCTTCATAATCGGCGACCTCGTCCCGGTTCCCGCCATCGCGTAAAACGCCTGGGTTGCGGTGAAAGTTCGGGACATGGAAAAACCAGCGGGAAGGGGACCAAGGGCCAAAAGGCGCGTTCTGGCGGAAGTATCCGGCTTGGATTCGAAGGCGGGCAAATGCCATTAATTCGGCGTTTGCCAAAGCGCGGATTCAACAATGCTGCATTTCACAAATGTTACGCGATTGTGAATGTGAGCGATCTGAATGCATTTGAAGCTGGCACGGTTGTAAACGAACAGCTGTTGCGCGAGTCGAATCTCGTCCGCGGTCATTTCGCAGGGATAAAAATTCTCGGCGAAGGCGAGCTGAAACACGGGCTGCAGGTGCAAGCGGATAGAATCAGCACGACCGCGCGAGAGAAAATCGAGAAGGCCGGTGGCACTGTGACCCTGCGCGAGGCGCGTACCAGTCAAGAAAACAAAACAGACGTTACTTCGTCTGGAGCGGAGCCAGATGTCGCGGCCGCGACTGTCAAGCCGAGGGCCAAAACCAAAACGAAATCGCGCAAGAATAAGAGCGAATGATTTCGGCGTTCTTAAACACAGTCAAAATACCGGAGCTGCGCCGGCGAATTTTATATACGCTGGCCGTGATTGTGATTGTGCGCCTGGGCGCTGCGATTACCACGCCCGGTGTTAATCAGGGCGTTTTACAGGAGTGGTTCCGCACTTCGTTGACACAACGCACTGGAGGCGGTCTGGCAGCGCTGTTCAACTTGTTCAGTGGCGGAGCGCTGGAAAATTGCGCCGTCTTTTCTCTTGGCATCATGCCTTACATCAGCGCTTCAATCATGATGCAGCTATTGACGGCGGTGATTCCGCAACTGGGAAGACTCGCGCGCGAAGATGGTGGTCGGCAGAAGATCATGCAGTTGACGCGGTACACGACGCTAGTGTTATGCATTTTCCAGGGTTACTTGCTGGCTCTCTCATTTCAGCATCCGGAATCGTACCACACGATGCTGCCCGGAATCACTGACACCATTAGGCAACTTGGGATCCCGCTGGTGGACGATCTTGGTTGGAAATTCCGAATAATAACCGTCGTCTCGCTCACCACCGGCACGTTGCTTTTGATGTGGTTAGGCGACCAAATCACCGAGCGAGGTATCGGCAACGGCATCTCTCTTATTATCACGATCGGCATTGTTGCGCGGCTGCCCGCCGGACTGGTGCAGGCATGGAAGACTTTTGTTCCGTCGGGGCAGGGGGCGAGCCAGGTGAACCCGATGGTGCTTGTTCTGCTGGTGTTGGTCCTAGTTTTTGTCATCGCTGCTGTCATCGCGATCACCCAAGGCGTCAGGAAAATTACTGTGCAGTATGCAAAGCGGGTAGTCGGCCGAAAGATGTATGGCGGCCAGACCCAGTACATGCCATTGAAAGTGAATTATGCCGGGGTGATGCCAATCATCTTTGCCTGGGCATTGCTTCTTTTCCCGGCCACCATTGTGAGCTATGGGTTTAAGAATAGTCCCACTGCGAATCGCATCGCCGCCGCGCTTTCCACTGGCTGGCCGCATTATGTGGCTCTTGCGGCAATGATTTTCTTTTTCAGTTATTTCTGGGTCGCCACACAGTTTCAACCGACTCAAATCGCCGATGATCTGAAGAAATATGGCGGGTACATCCCCGGAGTCCGACCGGGGAAACCGACTGCCGATTTTCTCGATTTCACCATGACGCGACTGACGTTCGCTGGTGCAATTTTTTTGACGCTGATCGCCGTTTTCCCCAGCCTACTCAGCCAGTCGTTAAACGTGCCGGTAATTACCGCCCAGTTTTTCGGCGGCACAAGTTTGTTAATCATTGTTGGAGTCATGCTCGATACGATGCGGCAAGTGGAGACCCATCTGATTCAGCGGCATTACGACGGGTTCTTGCGAAAAGGCAAGATCCGGGGGCGCTCGTTTGATCGCGCTGCCTACGCACGCGGCGTAGCGGCAACAAGCGGCACCCTGATCTGGTTTGGCGTGGGGATCGCCGTGCTCGTGATCGCCGGGGTCGCAATTTTCCTTTATGGGCGATAGGTGAAAAGGCGGCTTGTTCTTCTCGGCCCGCCTGGTTCCGGCAAGGGAACGCAGGCGGAAATGGTTACGCGGCACTTTGGGATTCCCGTGACTTCCCCGGGGGCAATTTTGCGGCGTGAACGCGATCTCGGAACGCCCCTCGGGCAGGAGACCGCTGAGGTCCTCCGAAGCGGCGGATTGGTCTCGGATAAGATCATCATCGAACTTATTGAGGACTGGTTGCGTTTGCACGGAGGTCACGGATTCGTCTTTGACGGTTTTCCCCGGACATTGCCGCAGGCCGAAAGTTTAATGTCGATGTTAACGAAGTTGCGCACGGCGCTGGACCTGGCGATCTGGCTGGAGGTATCGGAGGAAACAGTTCGCGAGCGTATCACCGGCCGGCTTCAATGCGCCGAGTGCGGCTTTACGACGAGTTCATCCAGTGCGCAATTTGCCAACCGTCCGGTATGCCCATATTGCGACGGGCGATTGGAGCGCCGCAACGATGATGATCTGGGCGTATTGCAAACACGCTTGCAAGAGTTCCGCACAAAAACTGAACCGTTGGGCGCCTTCTACAAGAAGCTGTCGATCCTGCATCGGATTGACGGCAACCGGGACCGCGATGCGGTCTTTGCCGACATTTCGCGACTGATCGAGGACAAGAAGGCGAAATGATTCCGATTAAGAACGCCAGCGAAATCGACAAGATGCGCCAGGCATGCCGCTCAGCGAGTGACATTCTCCACAAGGTCAGCGACCTGATTCGCCCCGGAATCAGCACCAAGGAAGTAGATGAGGCAGCTGCGGACTTTATGAGTGACGCCGGCGTAAAGAGTGCGTTCCTGGGTTATCGGCTCGGGCATCGCGTGTTTCCCGGAAACATTTGCATCTCGCTTAATGATGAAGTGGTGCATGGGATTGGCAGTCACCGGCGCATTCAATACGGCGATATTGTGAAGCTCGACATCGGGATCGTTCAGGATGGCTGGGTTGGCGATAACGCGACGACTGTTCCGGTTGGAATAATTGATGAGCGCACGGACCAGTTGCTGCGTGTGACCGAAAACGCGCTTACCCGCGCAATCGGCGTCGCGCAGGAAGGCCGGCGCGTTGGCGATATCTGCGCAGAAATCGAGGACGAAGCTCGGCGCTCTGGTTTTTCAGTGGTACGCGAATTCGTTGGGCACGGCGTTGGGCGCAAAATGCACGAGGAACCGCAAATTCCTAATTATGGTAAACGTGGCAGCGGACCGAAATTGAAGGCCGGCATGACGCTCGCCATTGAACCGATGATTAACATCGGCACCTCCGATGTCCGATTGCTCGACGACGGCTGGACGGTGTGCACGGCGGATGGCCGTCCGTCGGCCCACTTCGAGCATACGGTTCTGATTACCAGGGACGAGCCGGAAATTCTGACATGGCGCGCAAAGACGCAATTGAGCTAGAGGGAACCGTCGTCGAGTTGCTGCCGAACACCATGTTCCGGGTCGAGATCCCCGGTGGCCGTCGCGTGCTGGCGCATATCTCCGGGAAAATGCGCCTGCACTTCATTCGCATCTTGCCAGGAGACAAAGTTATGCTAGAGATTTCACCCTACGATTTGTCGAAAGGGCGAATTATTTATCGCCAAAAATGACGACCCGGCGGGCGGCCGCGGTTTTCGATTTCGCGAATTATGAAAGTACGACCATCAGTGAAAAGGCTTTGTGCGAGTTGCAGGATCGTGAAGCGCAAGAACGTCGTGCGCGTGATCTGCAAGAATCCGCGGCACAAACAGCGCCAGGGCTAATTACTGGAGTGATGAAGTAGTGGAGTTTTTGATTTATGCCAAGATTGCTAGGAGTTGAAATACCAGCAGATAAACGCGTGGAGGTGTCTTTGACCTACATTTATGGAATCGGGTTTAGCACAGCGCGCCGGATTCTCGAGCAGACAAACATCGATCCGAACATTCGAGCAAAAGACCTTACGCCGCAGCAGTTAAACGAAATCATTCATGCGATCACGAACAATAAGGTCAAAATCGAAGGCGACTTGCGCCGCGACGTGCAAAGCAATTTGAAGCGTTTGCAGGCAATCAATTCTTACCGTGGCATCCGTCACCGCAAAGGTTTGCCGGTGCGGGGTCAACGCACTTCCACCAATGCGCGCACACGCAAAGGACCTCGCAAGACCGTGGGTGTGATACGCAATCCCGACGCAAAGGCTGGCAAAGTTTAGTTATTGATTCACATGGCTGAAGAAACCAATCCTGCAAATCCGGACGAGACGAAAACGCAAGGCGACGCTGCTGATGACCAACCGGCCGCCAAAGAGGCAACTCCAAAAGCCGAAGCGGCCGTCAAACGTCCTGTCGCAAAAAAGGCAGCAAAGCAAAAGAAAGAACAACCCGCGCCTGCTTCCGGAGCGCCCGAAACTCTTTCGCTCTCAACCGAAGAGGTTGACAAGCCAAAGATTGTTAAGGCCAAAGGAAGCAAGAACGTTCATTCAGGCATTGCGCATGTGCTTGCTACGTTTAACAACACCGTCGTCACGATCACCGACCTGAAAGGCAACGTTATTGGATGGTCGAGCGCCGGGAAAGTCGGCTTCAAAGGTTCGCGCAAAAGCACCGCTTACGCCGCGCAAATGGTGGCGCAGGATGCCTCCCGCCAGGCAATGGGCCATGGACTGAAGGAAGTGGAAGTATTGGTCAAGGGCCCAGGAGCAGGACGCGAATCTGCGGTGCGCGCTTTGCAGGCTATTGGGCTCGATCTCACGGTGATTCGTGACGTAACGCCCGTGCCGCACAACGGTTGCCGTCCTCCAAAACAACGCCGCGTCTGATGTTTTAACGCTTTAACGCTTTAACGAATCCATGGCCAGATACACAGGACCAAAAACAAAGGTAAGCCGACGCTACGGTGTGCCGATCTTCGGTTCCTCCAAGGCATTGGAGCGGAAGAATTATCCGCCGGGCCAGCACGGTCCCAGAGGGTCGCGGCGCAAACAATCTGACTACGCGATTGCACTCGGTGAAAAACAGAAACTGCGTTATCAGTACGGACTGCTCGAGCGCCAGTTCCGGCGCATCTTTCAAAGGGCGCTGCGGAAGCGAGGTGTGACCGGTGAAACGCTTCTCCAGTTATTGGAAACGCGGCTCGACAATGTTGTTTATCGGCTTGGATTCGCCAACACTCGCAGCGCAGCGCGCCAACTAGTGTCACATGGGCATGTGCTGGTAAAGGGGCGTCGGGTCAATGTCGCTTCGTACAATGTCAAAACAGGCGATGAGATCACGATCAAAGACAAACCCAAGTCACGACAACTCGTGCTGCGGAATCTTGATCTCACGCAGATTGTTCCCGTGCCCGATTGGCTTACAGTCGACCGCGACGGCCTCAGCGGTAAGGTTGCGCGCATCCCATCGCGAGAGGAAATGCAGCCGATTGTGAACGAACAGTTGGTCGTTGAGCTGTACTCGCGGTAGCTGTAGCGGCGCTCTATGAGCGCCGAATTACCGCCGCGCCAAGAACGACGGGCGGTCGTACACCGTCACTAGGGTTTCGCTTCGAGGTGCTCGAGCGCTTTATCGTAGCTTTTGCGATCGAGAAAATGCTTCAGCCGCGGATCGGCTGACGGCGGAAGCGACTCTTGCAGCCGGTCGATTTTTTCCGAGACTACGCGCAATCGGGCGATGTGTTTTGCCTCGTCGCGGCGACTTTCCTCGTCCCGAATTACCACGAGTCGTTCTCGCAGCGCGTCCGCCAGGGCGGTCAACCGCTTGTTCATTGTGTGCTACTGCTCGGTAACTTCAGCGACGTGTTTCGGCGACTAACTGTCGCTTCGCTTCAAGCCAATCGGACTCAGCATCGCCGGGCAAAGCGAATCTGCGCCGGCGCTCCGAGATGAAATAGGCCAGCAGGCGAATGGTTTCCTCTGGAAGTTCGCCAGACGTCGCCGGCTTCTGCTGTGGAGATGCTGAAATCTGTGCCGTCGTTCCGGCAAACGTCTCCTTGCTCGTCGCCTCCTTGCGCGGTTTTTTGGCTGTAGTGACGCGTCGTCCGCTCTGACGCTTGTCGGCCTTTTTTTTCGGGGCCGGCCCGCCTGACTCTGAAGACGATTGATTCTTAATTTCGGCAGTTTTCGTTTTTCTCGGCACGATAGATCAATGGTTAAATGACTCCAATTCGTTTATCGTTCATCGGCTGGTTGGCAAGTGCTTTCTCGCGCCCCGTCAGACATTCGCATAAACTAGTAATTTGGGCCTCCAGCCTGGCGGATCATGCAGGCTTCCCAGCATGCTCATTCCCGACCATGCAAGGTGCCTGTTCGACGAGACAGGCAAGATGCCTATGTTACGGGTCGCGCGACCATTAAAAAATCCATAGTATGAGACAATTCGTGTTCCGCTGGGCTGCCACGACGGTTGCCGTAATGGTTGCGTCGTCGATAATCAGCGGCATCCGGTATGACACTGTCGCCGCGCTGATCGGAGCGTCGCTTTTGCTCGGTATTCTCAACGCGTTTGTTCGGCCGTTTCTCTTGATCCTGAGCGCGCCAGTGATTCTCCTGACGCTTGGCTTATTCATTCTTGTCTTGAACGGACTCCTGCTGCTCCTGGTGCCGAGCGTTGTTGTTGGATTTCATGTGCACAGCTTTTGGAGCGCCTTCTGGGGCGCCATGGTAATCAGCTTTGTGAGCTGGCTTCTAAGCGCATTTTTCCGGGGAAGCGACGGACGCGTTCATGTACTGACTCATCACAGCGAAGTACGCCCAGTCCGAGGTCGAGTCCTTGAGGACGAGGAGCGCCGTTGAGAAGCAATGTCGGTTATAAATCAAAATATTTGCTGAGACGGGCACGGAGTTCTGTCCGGGCGCGAAAAAGCACGCTTTTAACAGCTGGTACCGAAAGATCCAGGACATCGGCGATTTGCTCGTAACTGAGCTGCTCGTACCGACGCAGCACGAGCGCCATTCGCTGAGTCTCTGGCAGCCGTTGAATCGCTTCCTCAATGGCTTGTTGCAGTTCCGACTCCAGAAGGGATGCGTCCGGCGCGGGGTTCGTCTCATCCTTTAAAGGTGGATCCTCCGCACCTTGTTCTGATTGCAGCGGGACATGCGGTCGACGTTTGGTTCGGCGCATCTCGTTGAACACCAGATTGCGCGTAATTTTCAACAGCCATGTCGTAAACTTGGCGCGCGGAACATAACGAGGCGCGCTTTTCCAGACTCGAATAAAAACCTGTTGCGCAATGTCTTCGACGTCCGAACTGCTGCCCAACATCCGAGCGACCGTGCCTGCCACCAACGCCTGATGTTTTTCGATTAGCTGCTCAAACGCCTGGGCATCGCCTCGCCCGACGAGCCCCATCAGCCGTACATCGTCGGCGTCCTCTTCCGATCTGCCCTGGTTTCCCGGATCGTTCTGTGACATCGTGACTTGGACGTTCCAAGGCCGAAAAGTTTGCCCCAAAAAATGCCGACGGCTAAATTCGGCCGTCTATCACCCTCGTAGTCATCGTTTTTGTTGCAAGCCATCAGCGGCCTGTGCATGCTTGATGTGCGATTAACCAGAGCCCGCCGATGAATTATCAGCTCATTCCAAAGGAACTGCGACCGATCGCTGAAAAAGTCGAAGCGCGGCAACGGATATCAGGGGATGAAGCTCTCATCCTTTACGGCGCAAACGATCTCAACGCGCTTGGAATGATCGCGAACGTGGTGCGCGAGCGAAAGAACGCCAACTACGCAACGTACATCCATAATCGCTACATCAATTATTCGAACATCTGCATTTTATCCTGCCAGTTCTGCGCTTTTGCAGCCAAGAAGCGCGACGCGCACGCCTTTGAATATGCTATTGAAGAAATCGAGCGTGCTGTGGCGGAGGCACTTCCTTTGGGCGTCACCGAAGTGCACATGGTAGGCGGGCTGCATCCCACCTTGAAGAAAGATTGGTATCTCGACCTCTTGCGGCGACTCCGAGCGCTCGACCCGCAGCTGCACATCAAGGCATTCACAGCGATCGAGGTTCGCCACCTAGCTCAACGAGTCTTTAAAATGCCGATTCGCGATACGCTGGAAACTCTGCGGTCAGCCGGACTTGGTTCGATCACCGGGGGTGGCGCCGAGATTTTCGATCCGATTGTGCGCGACCAAATCTGCCGGGGCAAGGAAACCGCTGCCGAATGGCTCGATGTCCATCGCACCTGGCACTCCATGGGCGGCCGCAGCACCTGCACGATGCTTTACGGACACATTGAAACGCTGGCACATCGCGCTGATCACCTGCGCCAGTTGCGCCAACTACAGGATGAGACCGGAGGATTCACTGGCTTTGTTCCTTTTGCTTTCGAACCGGGACAATCCCACGGCACCCTCGCGCATATCAAGCGCGCCTCGGCGTTTGAACAACTGCGCAATCTGGCGGTGAGCCGGATTTACCTCGATAACATCGATCACCTGACCGCTTACTGGGTCAGCCTCGGATTGCCGCTCGCGCAGGTCTCGCTCAGCTACGGCGTGGATGACCTGCACGGAACGATTTTGGAGGAAAAGATTTTCCACATGGCTGGCGCAACCACCCCGCAGCAACAGAGTGTGGCCGCGCTCGAGCACGCCATTCGCGAAGCGGGCCGGGAGCCAGTACAGCGAGACAGTTATTACCGGCATATTTCGCCGCGTCAGACAACGGAGACACGCGCCACGCCTGCGCCAGCCGAGCTTGCCTGCGCGTGATTTGGTACGGCGCGACCGCCGGGCGATTCAAGAAAGAATGCTGCGCATCGGCTGCGTCAAATATCTCAACGCCCTTCCGCTTATCCGCGGGTGGCCGGGTGAGGTAGATTTTGATCATCCATCGGCATTGTGTCAGCGCGTCGCGATCGGCGAACTCGATGTCGCACTTGTTTCCAGCTTTGAGTTTTTACGCAACCCGCTTTATCGAATCGTTGACGACGTTTCGATTTCATCCGATGGCCCGGTTTATAGCGTCGTACTCGCGCACTGCGGCGAACTCTCTGATATTCAGGAAATTGAGCTCGATCCTGCTTCGCAAACCAGCATCAACTTGTTGCGCTGCCTTCTCGCAGAGCTTGGAATGAATCCGCAGCTGGAGAGCGCCACGAAAACTTTCGGGGCTGGTGTCGGCAGTCCGCCACAGGACGGATTCGCCGTGGCGAACTTGCCGACACCTCATAGCGGACAGCTCCTCATCGGCGACCAAGCCATTGCATTTCGACAAAGGCACGCCGGTGAATTTCAGTTTTGGGATCTCGGCGAACAATGGAAGAACCTTACCGGTCTTCCGTTCGTCTATGCACTTTGGCTGATTCGGCCTGAGGTTGTGGATGCAAAATCGGTCGCTCAACGTCTGCGCGCTTTACGTGATGAAAACCTCACCAATCTCGACGATCTAGTCAGCGATTCTGTAGCCGGTGGCGTTGAACAGGATTCGCGAAGCATGACTGAATTTCTTACGCAGTATTATAGCGAGCATCTTCGATTCAGTTTCGGAGAAGCTGAGAAGCAGGGATTGGAACATTTCGCGCATCTGTGCGTCAGGCATTGCGTGCTTCCAAGGCGCGATCGTACGTTTACGCTCGTTTAGAACGCAGTATTCCAGTCAGGTGAGCTTGCGATCTCGCAATCAACGCTTCTCCTCGGTTAAACCAAGGTCGAGATCGTAAAGCTGCCAGCCCGACCAGGTAAAATGAAACCGGAGCTTGATTCCATCGCGATCGACGACAAATACCCGCGGCCCGCTAAAAAACGCATATTTCACCTTCGACCAGTTTACGCCTTTGCCGAGTGTGAAATGGAATTCTCGGGGATTTTTTAAGTTTTTCAGTGTTTCTGGGTTAGACAGCAGCGCCGCGATCCCGTCCGGTGTGACATAAGTATCAACAATCGCATCGATCAGCGTGGGCCCGAGGTTACTCCAGCGTTTGTGGCCGCTTGTTTCGCGGGCAAACCGCGCCACCAATTGCCGCTTCAGCGAAGCTCGAACAGCGGGAAAATCGACGCGCGAACTGATTGCAGCAGCATTGCCCGATCGAATCGCCTCTGTGAACTGCCAAAACGAAACGTAAGGCGACGCTGCGTAAGCCAGCAAAGCAATGACACAGATGATCAGGAGCCAGCGGATCAGTCTCATTTTAGATCTAACATAAACAGGATTCGTACACGTCTGAAAGCGATGCGAGGACGCATCGCACCTGAAACGGCTTTGCGCGAAAAAAGTTGTCTGATTTCAATGTGCGTAGTCGCCTTGTCACTTGCTAGGTAGTAAATAAACTGAGCGGTGCAACATCGATGGATTCTACCGCCGCGCGAAGATCTGAATGGCGGCGCTATTCCGTGGAGCGAAATTTGCGCATCGGAGTGCATTGCACGATTGCTTTTTCGGAAAGGCTTTCGAAGCGCCGATGAAGTCCAAAATTTTCTGCGGCCGCGTCTTAGCTCCCTGAGCGATCCATTTTTGCTGCCGCAAATGCGGGCAGCCGTCCCTCGCATCCTCCTCGCACTGGATCGGCGCGAACGCATTGTTCTGTTTGGGGATTACGATGTCGATGGCGTGACCTCACTGGCCTTGCTGGCTGAAACATTGCGTGCTTACGGCGCGGCGCCGGAGCTATTCTTGCCGTTGCGCATGGAAGAAGGCTACGGGTTGAGCAGGGAAAGCCTCGCGCGTTGTCTCGAGCAGCATCGACCGCAACTGCTCGTAGCGCTCGATTGCGGCACTGCTTCAATCGTTGAGATCGCCAATCTTAAAAGAGACGGCGTGGACGTCATAGTGCTTGATCACCACCAGCCTTCCCAAAGCCACGGCGTGGCGAGCGAACCGAAATCACAGTTGCCCGATTGCGTCGCAATGGTGAATCCAAAGGCTGATTCAGCCTCGTCGTTTCATTATCTCTGCAGCGTGGGGATCGTATTCAAGCTGTGCCATGCGCTGTTGAAGACGCGACCGTTGCCCGGGTTTGATTTGAAATCAAAACTCGATCTTGTGGCGCTTGGCACCGTGGCTGACATCGTGCCGCTGGTGGAAGAGAATCGTTTGCTCGTTCAGCGCGGCGCAATCGAGATTGGGCGGACCTCGCGCATCGGTCTAAAAAAACTACTGCAAGTCGCCGGAGTGCGTCCGCCGATTTCGCCGCATGACATTGGGTATCGACTTGGGCCACGCTTGAATGCCGCTGGCCGCTTGAGCACCGCGGAGAAATCCTTGCGCCTATTGCTCACAAACGATGAAGAGGAAGCAACTGCGTTGGCGATAGAGCTGGATCAACAAAACCGCGCGCGCCAGGAAGTGGAAAAGCAAATTCTCGCTGCAGCCGTTGAGACCATCGACAAACGATTCGATCCCGCGCGCGACGCGGGCATTGTGGCAGGCGCGCGGGGTTGGCATCCAGGCGTGCTTGGCATCGTAGCATCGCGCATTGCTCGAAAATATCATCGGCCTGCTATTCTAATCGGATTTGACGAAAACGGAGTCGGTAAGGGAAGCGGACGGAGCATTGAGGGGCTAAATCTTGTCGACGCGCTGACTCGGTGCGTGTCGCGCGATTGCGCGATTGAGAAGTTCGGAGGCCACGAAATGGCAGCGGGTCTGGCTATGCGCGAAGAAAATTTCGAGCAATTCGCCGAGGTATTTGGCCGCATCGCGCGCGAGTCACTTTCCGAGGAAGCCTTGCAAGGACGCCTTTGCCTCGATCACGAGCTACCGTTCAGGGACATTGATTTCGAATTCTTGCGCTGCCACGAACTATTGCAGCCGTTCGGAAATGCGAATCCCCAGCCGCTTTTCTTTGCGCATGCGGTTGAGCCAGTCGGGCCGCCACGAGTTTCAAACCAAAAGCATCTTGTGTTTCGCTTGCGCCAGGGCAACCAGCATCGGCGCGCCGTCTATTTCGACGGCGCAGCAAACCAATTACCCCCATTACCGTGGGACGTCGCCTTCCGAATTAGCGTGGATGAATATAATGGCGAAGCCTTGGTTGGGATGCGAATCGAGGCCGTTCGCGCAGCCGAACCCGTTTTAAACGCCGGGGTTCGAATTGCATGACCGACATTTCTATAAATCTTGAAGAACTAAGCTGGATGCCACGCCCGCGTTTGCTGGCGCTGCGACGGCTCGGAGTTGCCACCGTTGAAGACTTGCTGACGCATTTTCCGCGTCGTCATGAGGATAGAACCGAGTTCCCGAATTTCCCTCGGGAGGAGAGCGATGTCCCCATCTGTTTATGCGGTGAAGTCATCAAAACGTCGCTGCGACGATTTGGCGGCTGGAAGAAAATCTTCGAAGCGACCCTGCAGGAATCACAGCCGAACGCTTTGAGTGAACCGATGGTGTGCCGCTGGTTCAATTTACATTACGTACAGAAGATGATCGCCACTGGTCAAAGGATCGTTGTTTTTGGCAAACCGCGACTGCGCGGAAAACGAATGTGCATGGATCATCCGGAATTCGAGGTGATCGAGAACGATGAAGAGATATCGATCCATTTCCGGCGCATCACGCCAATCTATCCTGCGACAGAAGGTCTTTCGCAGCGTGCCTTGCGCAGCATCCTTTATCGCGTCTTGCAGGAAGTTGCGGATGCAGCTTGGGAACCGATCGCGCCGCACAATTTGGTGCGCGGCGCGCGATCGGAAGCCATTCGCGCAATCCATTTCCCGAAAAGCTGGGAAGCACGCGATGCCGCGCGCGAGTATCTGGTGCTCTCGGAATTCTTCGCCATGCAGATGCTGATCGCGTGGCGACGCGCTGATGCTTCGGTCCGCCACGGGCAGGCCCACTGCGGATCCGGTGCACTGCTGGAAAAATTCCTAAAATCGCTGCCGTTCGAATTGACCGCTGCGCAGCGAAAGGTGCTCTCGGAAATCCGGCGTGATCTGGCGGCGAATTGTCGCATGAACCGTTTGTTACAGGGCGATGTTGGCTCGGGAAAAACCGTCGTGGCAATTGCGGCGATGCTCCTTGCGGCTGAAGCCGGATATCAGACGGCGTTCATGGCGCCAACCCAGATCCTGGCGGAGCAACACTACGACGTGCTGCGTCGCTGGCTCGAACCGCTGGGTGTGCGCATCGCTTTGCGAACAGCCGCAAGGCAGGAGGAAACCGGTCCGTTGCCGCTGTTTGCGCGAGAGGCCGCCTCGGGTAGCGCACGCGTCTCGCGTGCTGGCGATGGCGTCGCGCCGTCGCGGACTTTGGTTGATAGACAGTGTGAGCCTGGAGCTCAGTATTCCCGTCGACGTCTTCCACATTTCGAAAGGCCGTGGGCCATTTACGCCGTCACTATTGCGACGAACAAGGATCGTTGTCTGTCACCAAATGCGCGCACAATTGTCCTGGAATCCCTGCGTCACTTTCACAACAGACGTTACGAAATGTTCGCCGCCTGCGTAATGCCCGACCATGTGCATTTACTCATCCAGCCTTGGCCAAAAGACGACGACGACAAGGGAAACACTGCCTTTTGGCCATTGAGTGAATTGCTGCATTCGATCAAATCTTTTTCAGCGCATGAACTTAACGAAATCGAGAACAAGAGCGGATCGGTCTGGGAGAAGGAACGGTTCGATCGCTACGTGCGATCGGATCGCGATCTAAAGGAAAAGTTTCACCACATCCTGCGGAATCCATGGGATTCGGGGGTGGCAAAGCAAAATGAAGATTATCTCTGGGTCTGGACGCAGGACGATGAACTACGTAATGAAAGTTCGTTTCGGCGCGACGCCGAAACCAGCACGCGGGACGCGTGCGCTCCCCAGGCGCTCCCGCCTGACGAGCCCCAAATCATCGTCGGAACGCATGCGTTGCTTTACGAAAGTGTTTCGTTTTCGAATCTCGGACTGGCGGTGATTGATGAGCAGCACAAGTTCGGAGTTGCGCAACGCGCGCGTCTGACTGCGCGCGAGCCGGTGCCGGATGTGCTGGTCATGACCGCCACGCCGATCCCGCGAACCCTAACCATGACGATTTACGGCGATCTCGATGTATCCACAATCGATGAGATGCCGGGAAACCGTGGAAAGATTGTCACTGCGGTGCGCGATACGTCTGCGCTGGGGGAGGTACTCAGGTTTTTGCAAACGGAATTGGCGAGGGGACGTCAGCTGTATGTGGTCTATCCGCTAATTGATGAAAGCGAGAAACTGGACGCGAAAGCCGCCGCCGCCGAATACGATTTATGGCGTGAACGCCTGCATCCGTTCCGATGCGAGTTGCTTCATGGCCGGATGGCAGCGGCTGAGAAACAGCAGATCATGGAGCGTTTCCGACGGGGCGAAACGCATGCGTTGATCAGCACGACTGTGCTCGAGGTCGGCGTCGATGTTCCCAATGCGAGCGTGATGGTGATTGAAAACGCCGAGCGCTTTGGTCTGGCGCAGTTACACCAGCTCCGGGGTCGCATCGGTCGTGGTGAACATAAATCGTATTGCATTTTGCTGAGCTCCAACCAGACGCCAGAGACGTCGGCGAAGCTCGCAGTTTTAGAAGGAACGACCAATGGCTTTGAAGTGGCCGAAGCGGACTGGGAATTGCGTGGGCCGGGCGATCTGCTCGGCACAGCGCAGAGCGGCTTGCCGGCGCTGAACATTGGAGACTTGAAACGCGACGCAAGCCTGATGCGGCGTGCTCGCGCTGCTGCCATGGCGGTTTTCGAAACCGACCCCCGCTTGGAGCTGTCTGAGAATCAACGTTTTCGCCACTTAATTGTCGAACAACAGGGACAAACTTTCTCGCACGTTAGTTGATGAAAAACCTCGCAAAATTTTTGCTTTTTGTGCTGCTGTTAAGCGCCGGAATTTCGCTGCTTTACGATTACCGCCTCAAACACGGCGGCTTAAAGTTCGCGTCCGGGCGCACACCGGAAAAATATACGTTTGCCTCCGAGTCGGCGGTGAACCCAAAACAGGTTGCATCCCTTGAATCGTTGAACGAGGAGCGGCGGGCTCTGGTAAAGAGTGTCGTGCCATCAGTTGTAGCGGTGAAGACGTCAACGAAGGTCGCTATCCGGCGCGAATATGGAGTCGATCCCTTCGAATTTTTCTTTCCAAATCAACGGAGATTTCGCAATCCGCGCGACGAAGCGCTGGTGCAAACGTCGCTTGGGTCCGGCGTGATCGTGACGAATGAGGGTCATATCATTACGAACAACCACGTGGTGACTGACAGACAAGGCCGTCCGGTTGATCAGATTGAAGTCCAACTGAGCGACGGCCGAACGAAAAAGGCGCGCTTGGTTGGTGCCGATGACCAGGTGGACCTGGCCGTGCTCAAGATCGATGATCCAGGAGTCAGGCCGCTCAAGCTTGCTGACTCGGACAAGGTACAGCCAGGGGATTTTGTCCTGGCGATCGGTAACCCACTTGGATTTGAGGAAACGGTCACCGATGGGATCATCAGTTCAAAGGGACGGCCCAATCGCAGCGATGTTTTCGCTGATCTGCTGCAGACAAATGCAGCAATCAATCCGGGCAACAGCGGAGGCCCATTGATCAACCTCCGCGGCGAAGTGATTGGGATCAATACGGTGATCGCCTCAACCACCGGCGGGTCTCAGGGACTTGGGTTTGCAATCCCCTCAAACACAGTTCGCAGTGCGCTAGAAAGTTTGTTGAAACAGGGACGCATCATTCGCGGCTATCTCGGAATCCAGACCGGAGCGTCGCAGCGTGGCGTCG